>CYGL01000007.1_pt1 | contig 104384 bp, 154 predicted proteins | sample 485531 | NCBI WGS metagenome assembly CYGL01 (sample SAMEA3497897, study PRJEB9818) | human gut metagenome | reverse complement strand
TGTAGACCATGTTAATATTTAAGTTATGAAGAAAGCTATTAAAAAGACAGTTAAGGTAAAGAGGCCTAAGTATATAATCTCTATGCTGGATGTTGCTAATGTAGACGATGTTACAGCATATTTCATTAGTCAGAAGATTTCGGCAGGTATGAGAATAACTGATTACGACTACGATACAGTTATATCAATCCTTAAAGATGCTTTGCTCGATGAGATTCTTCCAGAGAATGGCTACGCTGTAGTAAAAGATGATTGCGTATACTTAAGATGCAAGGCTAGCAAGGTGGAAGAGAAAACTAAGAAGCCTTGGTACAAACGCTTATGGAATTGGATTACTCGTACTAAGTAATCCCTTTACGTAAGCGAATTAGGCCTACCCTTCCGCTTACCTCCAGCACCTTCCCTGTGCCGCCGCCTGGCTCTGGTTCGGACTCAACCTGTTCCTTAAGCTGTGACTGAGTTCCCGCAGCTGCGCTACATTCGTTTTCATGTCCTGTGCCAGTAGAACCAAATCCGCCATTCCCTCTAATCTTCATCAGCTTGACCAAAGTCAAAATCATTATCGACCATATCAAGCATACGGTTTTTCAACTTGTTAAACTCGCTTTCTTCATCCTCAACACTACCTAAGTAAGTGTTTGCCAAAGATGAATAAGTGTGCGTTCCGTCATTGATAGCCTTTTCTTTGCCGTCCGTTAATTCACTAATTGTGAAATCGAATGTAGAGAAACGGGCTTTCTTACCTTTGAACTTCTCTACTAACTTTTTCAATGCCTTGTTTTGTTCCGTTTCGGTGTGCTTGTCTGTAAGCAGCGAATCGAAGTTAATTAAACAGGTATAAGTCTTACCAACAGAGGCACCAGCCTCCTCAAAATCAGCTAATGACAATAAATCATTATCATCTTCATCCTTTGAATCATCTGCTGAATAAGCAATGCGTAATTGAACGCGAAATGCCTCATTTTCTTCATTCCACTCTTTAAGTTTATCATTGAGCGAAACGTCGTTAATGGTAGCAATTTGATTAATCTTTTTCATTGTGCTTTGAGTTTTGAATTGTGAATAAATTTGTTTTTGTCATGGGGGGATACCCCAATCCGAAAGTATATACCGGGGTGTGATTTGTTGCTGTTTCGCGTCTTTACACTTATATTACACATTTAAATTACAAAAAATATTTTTGTTTCGAGCTTGCCTGGTATGTTTCTCCTTTCCGTACCCACACAACAGTTTAAAAAAATAAAATAAAATATTCGGCAAGCTCAATAAAAAAGCCGAGGTTATAAGCCCCGGCTAATAATACGAAATGTTCTATATACATCATTCATGAATTCTCTATTAAACATTAAGTATAGAGTTATTTCATACGCTTTATTTGTTACACACGGAAGATGTTTATTTTGCTCTGTTGGAATCATCTTGCCTCTTTATTAGCGATCTTTAACCTAATTGACAATAGCTTCTTATTGATGTTTTTATCATCCTTAACCAGCTTCTTTGCCACAGTTATGTATTTAACTACCTTTGCGACAGGAATTGCAAGCTTTATTCCAATAAGTGAAATAGCGGCCCATAGAGGAAGAATTGCAAAGCAAACGTATAACAATATTGCCCAGAATGCCAAGTTTAACATGCTTACTGTAACACTTTTAGCATTCATGGCCTTTACTACCTTATCAAATATCTCTTTCTCCTCTTCGTTTAAATTCTTTTTAATATCAGATATATCTACTAACATATTTTAATCTCCTATTTTTAAAATCTCCACCATTTAATCTTGCTTGTAGTCTTCTTCTTTAATTCCTCTAGACACTCTTTGTACTTATTTTTCCAATAGTTAATCCAGTCTTCCTGGCGTGCTAATTGCTGCTCCAATAGTGTTATCTGGGCATCTCTAGCATCCAATATACTCTCGCTACACTCTGTTGGCTTACTATTCTGTACAAGCTTTTCATAGTCTCTTTTGTCTAGAATTACGTAGTCTTTTATCTGTCTTATTAATTGTACTAATTCCGTCTCCTTCGTCTCCATATATTAAGTCTAATATAATTTTAGTTGTTTCTGGACAGTCCGAGAACATCTTTATCATCTATTCTGCTATCCCCGAATACTTCTATGAATTTGTAGAACTCTCCTTTTTCATCAAGCTGCAGTGCTAATTGTAGTATCTGTCTCGTTGGATTCGCTTCTTCCCCTAGATTTTCCATCTCCTTCAGTAGGTTCTGATACGTATCCCTCTGTTCCTGGCTCATTTTCTCTTGCTTCTTCATCTTTTATATCGTTTAAAGCGTTTATAACTTCAGCTTTAGTAGTTTTTGTTTTAGACTTAGCGTAGTCATTTATTTTTTGTATAATGTCATTCTTGTGTGGATTTCCCTTTGTATCATACATACGCATGAGCACGGACATGCTATTAGTATACTCAGCACGCTTTGTTTCGTCTTTTGCTAGTTCATCTACAAGTTTCTCAAGCTCTTCGATAGAGTATGGTTCCAATCTTCCGGAAACACTATCAATCGGTCTAATAAGTTTTCCATTTCTGTCGTACAAATTGCTATATTTACTAATCTTTCCCATTATTTTTATCATCTTTAAGTATTATCCAACATGTGGTAGTAGCTACTATTGGAAGTATTAAAAACATAAATATTATATCAAATGGATTCATCTTTGTCTGGTTCGTAAAATCCTAATCTTCTACCGTTTTTCTCGGCTCTTAGTATTATTTCTGCCGCTCTTAAATATTCTTTATCTTTTGCAATTTCGCTCAGCATGGGCTACGTATTTTGTGCACTCTTCCTCTACAATTTCACCATCGTCATTATGTATTAAGTGAGTATATTTTGCTTTTGACCTGTTGAATTTAAACATTCTAAACGCTTTATCTCGCTCCTATTTATCATCATATCTATGAATATATTTCATCATTTGAGTAGCATTTACAGATCCTGCTACCCCTAGATTACATAGGTTTTTTATAAAGCTCATAGCCCCATCTTCGCCAAATTTATGCTTTAGCATACTATATTCCTTAAGGCTCTTCTAGAACCATTGATTATTAAGGTCATATATCGGCTCCTATTCTACAATGTATGCTATATTTACTGGTACTCCATGTATAAAGAAATATTTACACTATTCTGTACACGGTTTGTTCTAGTATTGTAGAGATAAGAAGTCGGCATAATATAGTACAGCACTCATCTCAAACTAGTTCATTGTTTATTCGCTGTTTTATTTATACATTCGGCAAAATACCCAACTAAGTATGCATATGCCTCGTTTGTATCATCAGAGAGTTTTATATGACACGCCTCAAGTATATCTACAGCCGCATGAAACGCTTCATGAGCAAAGGTATTTATATCGTCTGTAGTGTTATACAATTTGTTTAACACTATAATTTCACAGTCTTTATTAGTCGATTTATCATATGCCCCCATAATAGTATAAGCTGTATAAGGTGACCATTTATCATCTATTATAGATTGATCATCGTCTCTAAAGCCAAATCTTTTATCCACTACAGACTTATCTGCATTAAGTATAACAAATAAACTAAATCCGTATACCGTATTATATTCGTCTATTATACACTTTTTCTTCTTATCCATACTATTCTTATTAGTCTTACAATTATTATTAAGCTTATATAGCTTCTACTATAGTTGTATAGTCTTACATACTGTAATAGCTGTACTACTAAAGTAGATCTCCTAAAGAGAATATATAAGAGAAAGGGTTCTAGCTGACTAACCCCCCTACTATCCCCCTAACGTAAAAAAGCTAAAAAAGTTGCATATCTGCAAGGAAAATACTGTTTTTACAAAATTTATATCAATTTTGCAACCTTTTTGAAAATTATTTCGTTATGGCAGCGTAAAACAATAAAAAGCAATTGGATATGACAAAGATTTTAAAGGTTATTAAGCCTTTCTTCGTAATGGAGAATGGTGATACATTTGAGTACAACGCTGATACAGATCAGTACGAAAGTGTATATAACGAAGAGCACAATAGCTCAAACGAAGACAATTCAACGGTTGTTTCTTCTTACAATTCTGTTTATAGAATCTCAAAGGAATATGCCAAGATGCTTCTCGATAATGGTTATGTTGAGGAAGTTGACGAAAAGAAGAGATTCGTAAACATCTTCGACGAGATTGATAATAAGCTCTCAGAATACAACAATGAGCTTTACACTCTCAAGACAAATGCTGATGAGAATACTCCTCAGTGTTTGCTCGTTGAGAAGGAGACAGTATTGAGAAACATGATTAAATTACTTGAGTACCTTAAAGGATTAAAGAAGTAATATGGATGATAAGATGATAGATCAGACACAGTTGGCAGAGGACTTGAGCTCAAAAATAAAGTATGAGTTCAGACAAATGTTCTTGGTAAAGCCGCTTGAGCCTGTTAAAGTTAAGAAGAAGATCTCCGAACCTGTGGCTAAGGATACTAAGCCTAAGAAGGATAAGGATGGGATCGAAGCAGTTGATTATGATGAAGTAAAGACAGAGATAAAGGAAGTTGATTCAGATTTCTCTAGAGCTGTAGTACTTAAGTTGCCATATGAGTATACACACCCATATAGTGATGAAAAAATACAGCAAATGCCTATCAAGGTTGGCGACATCGTTATATATAGATCATCTAGAGGTGTTATGTATTTCGATTTGCTTAAGGACTCTCAACTTGTATCGCTTTACGATATTGTAGCAACTGAAACAGTAGAGAAGTAATGAATATAGATAAAGTTTGTAGATAGATTGGACGTACATTGAACGATGATCCAGAGCTAGTGAAACAAATAGTTATGCATTAGTTTTAGTTTGTTGTTGATGTTATGAAAGATAAAGATGATACTAGAGATGTATTAATAAACAAACTATTTAGATTCAAGCTTAAGAATAGATTTAAAGATAATAAAAATAAACCATTAAGCCCATATGAAAAAGATAATAAACATTGATCGCAAGCCTATTGTTGTTGATGTAGAAACAGCTGAGGTTAAGGCGATCGAAAGATCCGCAAGAGGAATTGACGACGTTTACGTTGTTCCAGAAGATGCTAATATTGAGTGGACATCAAAGTTTTTCCCTAACAAAACTATCTGTGCAGATGTAAAGAAAGATGACATTCTTATCACATTCTACGATAGAGATCTTGGTACAGACTTTGTTATAATTAAGTCTGAAGATTGGCTGAAGGCCCTCGATAATGCTAAAGCTGCTGATCAAAAGCGAAAAGAAGAGTGGGCAGCAAAGCAGAAAGAGAGTTCATACGTAAACGCTGCTTGTGAAGATTGTGGAGATAATTGTAGACCATGTTAATATTTAAGTTATGAAGAAAGCTATTAAAAAGACAGTTAAGGTAAAGAGGCCTAAGTATATAATCTCTATGCTGGATGTTGCTAATGTAGACGATGTTACAGCATATTTCATTAGTCAGAAGATTTCGGCAGGTATGAGAATAACTGATTACGACTACGATACAGTTATATCAATCCTTAAAGATGCTTTGCTCGATGAGATTCTTCCAGAGAATGGCTACGCTGTAGTAAAAGATGATTGCGTATACTTAAGATGCAAGGCTAGCAAGGTGGAAGAGAAAACTAAGAAGCCTTGGTACAAACGCTTATGGAATTGGATTACTCGTACTAAGTAATCACCTTTAGAGTCTATTAGTCAAACGGTAAAGACGGCCCGATACAAAGGGAATAGTTAGCAGGTTCGACTCCTGCATAGACTCCAACACATTCTTTTTAAGAAATTAAGATTGAAATAATTTTATTCATTTTTCTAAAGATTTAGATTTAATAATATGAGTGGCATCCCTGTGTGTACACTATAAATAAAAGGCTACCATGGTAAGCTGATACAGGGACCCAATACTGGTTATAAGTCCAGCTAAAACTTATAAGAGTCAAAGAAAACGGGCGGGATACAGAAAGAATGCGAAATCATTTAGTTGACAACGAACGCTGAGAGGTTTTTGCCATTTCTGAAATCTCTATAAACTGGGATATCCGGGTGAAAGAAAAGCTTTCTGCCCTAGCAGCGCTCGGAGCTGCAGGATCCAAATGGCGCCAATACTGGTTCTACGTAACTCCAGCTAAAGGTTACGTGCTTATCGCGGGATGGTGAAATGGTATCACGTGTGGCTCATAACCATAGATTGCTAGTTCGACTCTAGCTCCCGCAACAACAGAATGAGAGTGTTGTAGTATGGGTAGCTTTCTAAGTTTAAAGACTTAGAGGAAGTGGTTTGAGTCCACTACATTCTCATATATTGCCCTATGGTGTAATGGCTAGCACAGAAGTCTCTAAAACTTTTAGTCTGGGTTCGAATCCTAGTGGGGCGACTATAACAAAAAACAATATTTGAATACTATGGAGTTGAAATTTAAGAGACTTGAGGATAACGCTATCCTCCCTATTCGTAGCACAAAAGGTGCTGCAGGAATTGATTTGACTTGTACTAAGATTGAAACAGCTCTTAACGAGGCAAATCAGCTAATGTTGGTTTACCATACAGGATTGGCAGTTGAAATTCCTGCCGGATATGTTGGTTTACTTATACCACGCTCTAGTATTTGGAAAAAGTCATTATGGCTTACTGATAATGTCGGTGTTATCGACAGTGATTATAGAGGCGAGATTGTAGCATTCATGAAGGCTACAACAGATACCATTCCTGCTGTTTATAAGCAGGGTGAGCGCTTCTGTCAGTTGGTCATCGTTCCTATACCAGAGTATACAATCACAGAAGTTTCTGAGCTTTCTCAAACAGAGAGAGGTGATGGCGGATTTGGTTCTACTGGCACAGGACATGAAAACGAATGTAGCGCAGCTGCGGGAACTCAGTCACAGCTTAAGGAACAGGTTGAGTCCGAACCAGAGCCAGCGGCGGCACAGGAAGGTGCTGAGGTAAGCGAAGGGTAGGCCTAATTCGCTTACGTAAAGGGGATTACCGAAAGGTAGTTCCCTTTTACTGTTTAAACACATTAATGCATTAATTATGATTTAGGAAAAAGATTTTTTATATAGAGTTCCTGTAAAAACAGCACCTATAACAACTCCTGGTGGATAGATCAGAAACCCAGAGATATTGGTTGATATTGAAGGTGGAGAGTTTATGCGTGGAAATATATTGGATGCAAACTCTACAAACAAGCTCGTTAATCAGTCTGTAGACGATAAGATTACTGAAGGCGGATATGTAACAAAGAATTTACTTGATGCTGAAACAGCAAGAGCTACAGCTAAGGAGAATGAGATTAAAGCATAGGTAGATATTATCAATGGCGATTCTACAACTGAAGGATCATTTAGAAAAGCTATTGCAGATGTAGTTGCCGCTGCCCCAGAAGACCTCGATACACTTAAAGAGATCGCTGATAAACTTGCTGGTAACGATGACTTGCATACAGCATTAAATCAGGCTATTACAGAAAAGGCTGATACATCTGCACTTCTTAACGAAGTTGCAAGAGCTACTGGTGTCGAAAATAATTTAAAAGCCACTCTTGTAAATTATGCTTTAAATAGTGATGTTGAGGAGAAACTTGCTCAGAAAGCAGACACCACTATGCTTAGTGAATTTATAGATAAAACTTCTACTGAAGAACAAGCTATTAATTCTCCATTACATGCCAAAGAATACATTTCTGTTTTTCACAATACTGCAGATGGGGCGAGTGGTATTAAAATAACAAATAGTGGAATATTGGCTATTGATCAACTTAATGAAAATGCCAGTCCTAATAAAGTTTTCGCTACAGATGGTTCTATAGCTGATTTAACCAAGTATGCCCTTAATGGTCAATTAGATACTAAATAGGATAAAGGCAACTATGTAACTTATAGCTCAAAAGATGATGATGGTTATTATTTCGACAAATTTTTTACATTAAATGGTGGGCAACTTGCTGTTTTTGGAGACGATGATAAAACTAGAATAACTGGCGAAGGAATTAGTATCGTTTCTCCTCATGCCAATAATAAAAGTATTGAAATTAATGGTGACGGTGTGTATATTGAATACGGTGATTACAGTATGGTATACGATGGAAATGGAATTAATAGCTTAGACCGTCCAGGTTGCGTACCAATAACAGATGGAACTCTTAAACCACTATCTGATTTTGCTTTAACGGCAGACCTCCATAATGTTATAAGAGCCAATAATGTTGTTGATGGATTTTACGAATTAGATAATGCTTTAAAAATTGGTTCAGAAGCTGAAGGCTTTTTAACTATGAGAAATTCTACTATCTCAAGTAATGTGAATGGTAGAGGTTTTGCCTTAAATTAGCATGGACTTACTTTTGCAGGAAGAAGAGAAAATAATGAAGTACCTACAACAGATGGTAGTTTCATTAGTTTGAATAACTATGTACTAAAGTCGGAATATAACAAAAAGATTACAGCACTTGAAGCTCGTATTGCAGCTCTTGAAGCTAAGCATCAAGAAGCCGCTTAACAAAGCTAGGTCTTAATGAAAGCATGACGGGGTTCGCTGCCCCGCCTAGCACAACAGATTCTACCATATATTATGATAGAACTTTATCACTCCTAGGTGGAATATACTAGGACCCGCGTAGTAATACGCTTTTTAAATTAAACGGGACTAGGATCATTCCAGTCCTAGTTCCATATTGTTTTACTATAAAACTTGTTAATTATGGATACGATCGAGAAAGTTTATTGTACAGGACACGACAATAACGACGCTTTAGTAGCCGCTTTGGCTTCTAAAAATAACTGTGATCCAATGGCTATGGCAGCTATGATGAACTAGAATGATTATATGAATAACCCATTCGCTTACCTTATCTGGATGATCTTCGCTATGCGTATGTGGAACAACCAGGATGGTAACCAGGGCAACGCAATCCAGAGCCAGCTCGACGCAATGCGTTCACAGATCGCTGATAATCAGAATAGCTCATTGGTAATGGATGCCATAAGAGGCAATGCTAATGCAATTACATAGTTAGCCTCTAGCCTGAACTGTGATTTCAACGCATTGAATAATGCTATTTGCTGCGTTAGATCCGGTATCCAGGAAGTAGCAGGTAATGTAAACTTCTCTGCAGAACGCGTTATTAATGCTATTAATCTCGGAGATGCTAACCTTACATCTGCATTGCAGAACTGCTGCTGCCAGACACAATAGAACATTATCAAGATGGGCTACGAGAATCAACTTGGGCAGAAGGACATCGTTAACCAGATGCAGACAGGTTTCAGCTATACAAACGCAGGTTTGGAAAGAGCTGCAAGTAACCTTGGTTTCCAGATGAGTTAGATGGCTTGCGATCTTAAGACGAACGCAAATGCTAATACTCAGCGAATAGTAGATGTTTTGAACAATCATTGGCAGTCAGATTTACAGTAGAGATACAATGACGCTCGCCTTGAATTGTCACAGCAGAAGTAGAATGCTACTTTGATTGCTGCACTTAAGACAACTGCTACAGCTTAATAAGTTTAATTTATGTGAGGGCTCCTTCGGGAGCCTTTACATATAAAGATAAAGCTTATGGCATTTAAAGATGTAAAACAAAACTATTCATTATATATACTGAATAAACAGGATATAACTATTACCGATGGTAAGGTTATATCAGTTGGATTTCCACACTTAGACTTAAATACAAAGCCTACAATGGGTTAGTCTCAAATGGTTGTAGATGTAACCATAGAGGCTAACTCTAAGACAGCTACGTATTCAATCCCAGAGAACTTATATGTTACATACGCAGGAGATGTAGTATTATCTACGGATAAGCATGGTCTTATGGCCGAAGTAGAGCAGATGAAGAATACTGCTGAAAAGATACTTGAGTCAGTTCCAAAATAGAAGGAAGTAGTAGACAAGACGACTGTATTGTTGTCCGAACTTAACCCTGTCTATAAGGAAAAGAAAGAGACCGAATAGAGATTCTCAAAGATAGAAGAATCTATAAGCAAAATGGAATCAACTGTTAATAACTTTATTAATTCTTTCAACAATGCAAAAGGTAATAGTAATACGGCACAGTGACGAAGATAACCAGAATTCTAAATACGTTGCAAATCTTTAGAAGAATAAAGATGGCAGCTATTCAGCTAGTGTTGGAGTTGTAAAGGAAGATGGGTACAATGACTATGTTAGTAAACATGGATTGCATTTCACAAAGTCTTTACAGGAATACGCTAGCAAGTAGATGGTTAACTCAAATAATTAGGAACATACATGGACTTCTGCGTAGGTTCAAAATGTATGTGATATACTTAATCTTAAAATACCGGATACATCTACAATAGAAGATGTAACATATACAGCAAATATGGCTTATGCTGATTTTTATCCAGAATTGCTTAATGAGCATTAGTGTATAAAATATGCAGTAGCAGTAGCCAATGATAAAGATGGCTATACCGGAATCCAGTTCTGTAGATGGATGGCAGATGTAGAAGGGAAGAAAGAAAGTATAGATTGGGATAAATTCAAATAATCTTTAACTGTGGCGTTTTAGACGTGGTCTTCGATGACACCACAGTACAATAATTGTTAACAATTTAAACGAATTAATATGATTAATTTTTGCGTAGAACCAAAAAAGCCTTGTCGCAAAAATCCAATTAGAGAATTAGATTTTGAAATAGGCAAGTGTTATTCGTCAGTATATTCTAGATTACTTAATCATACAAACGATTCAACCTTACATGTATCTCAGAAAGAAAGAGATGAATGGAATGGAAAGGCTAGCAATTCTGCTTTACTAGATCTTTAGAATCAGTTAAATGAAGTAGCTGGAGATGGAGATAACTCTATAAAGAAAGAGATATTGATAGAAGTGTCTAGGCAGATAGCAAGTGCTATTACTGATTTAAATATTGAAGATTATGCTAAAAAGAAATATGTTGATGACGCTATTAGTAATATTAACTTTGATTAGTATATTACAAATGCCAAGGCTGATTCTACGTATTTAAAAAAAGATGATTATACAAGATTTGACCCAGTAAGCTATTATACTAAAGCTGAGGTATAGAAAATAATTGAAGACTCTACCATAGGGAAAGATTATCCTATATAGAGCTTTACAATAGAAGATAACAAGCTTCTTCTCACATAGAAGAATGGAGGTTAGTTTAAGGTTAATCTATCTGGAATTGGATCTGGTGTTGGAGTAGATACAGATTATGTATAGGAGTAGCTTTTTAAGTATATTACAAAGAATACATAATCAAAATTGGTAATAAATGATTAGACGTATTCTCTTGAAAGTGGACGTGATATAAAAATTCCTACTAGCGGCGCTGGTTCAAGCATAGACTATACTAAATTTGGATATAACAAATCTTATTTCAAAAAACATCCAAGCAGTTCTGTAGCACCAAATAAACCTAGTGCAAATAGACCACCTGAAGACGGTTCTGGGTGGGTTGAAGACGCCCCAAATTAGAGCCATGGATACTACATATGGATGACACAGGTATTCATAAATGGTAATGGATAGTATGGAGAATACACGAACCCAATATGTCTAACAGGAACCGCAGGAGAAAGTGCTGTATCATACGATATTAAAACATCTACCAGTACTATTAATTACCAAGATGGAACAATGTACCCAAAGACTATTAGTGTATATGTTGTAAAGAGTAATGGCTCATAGATTACAAATATTACACCATCAAATAGTTCTGGTTGGTCGTTCTCATATAGTGTTGATGGTGGAACTGCATGGACTACAATATCAGCTGATTAGATTCAAACGGAGGGCGATAACGGAATGCTGTTTAAAGCAACAAATGGAACAATAATATTAAGCGAATATGTTCCAATCGTTAGGTCTGGTATAAACGGGTCAACTTATTCATTGTAGCTTTCAAACATATCATTATCATACGTTCCAGCAGATTAGAATTATAACTTACAGATGAGCTGTAATATTAATTTGTATAAAAATGAAAACGCCGTAGATAGTGCTGATGCAAATCAGTACAACCTATATATGTAGCTAAACTCAAATAATAGAACAACTTTGCAGTATAATACAGACCATTGGGATGCTACAGTAAATACAACTGTATAGTCTAAATCTAGTACCGTTACTATATATGCATATAATACAAACGGTGCTTATCTTACATCTACGACTATTCCTGTATCAGCTTCTGGAGATACATCTATTGGACAAGCATTTAATGGTTCACTTTTAAGAATTGTTGGAGAATGGCATGCAGGCACAAAGTACTATGATGGAAAGAGAGATGTAAATGACGGTATATTCTATCAAGATGTTGTGATTTATAAAAATATGTACTACGTTTGCGTAAATACTGATTCCGGAGAAGGCGATCATTGGCAAACACCTCCAACTACTGCTACATATTGGTCGGTATTTTCATTATCTCCTAATGTTGTAACTGATCTTGTTATTGCTAATAAGGCGTTTATAAAAGAGCTCTCATCTAATGAGCTTGTAATATTTGACGACCAAAAAATTGTAGCCGGTATGACGTCTAGTAAAGCTGTAGATGAATTGTCACCATTGAATGGAAAAGTTACAAATAAGGGTAACGTACGAATATGGGCTGGAAAAATGTAGACAAGCGGAGATTTAACTACAGCATATACCACAATAGATTCAAATGGATCGATTGTTATGCAAAATATACAATAGGGCAAAAGTATTAAACTTAATCCATAGGAGTGTTCTTTTAAAATAATTGGACCAGTTAGTATTACAGATGACTCGTATACAAATGGAACATATATTCCAGACAATGACGAAAGGGTAGAATTGGCTAATTTTGAATATACCATAGACGCAGATTCACTTTCTTCTGCAATTAAATTAATTATGAAAAGCTCTGGCAAAATAATTATTGATCCACTCGATAAAGAAATTTCCGTCTATAGTGGAAAAGATAATTCAAAGGGCTTTGATTGTTCTAGTATTACTGAACAAAGTATAAGTTTGTATGATGGTAGAGGTAAACCATATATAGATCTTAGTGGTCATGATTCTGCTGGTAGCGATTTCGTAAAATTAACGAATAGCTATAATAATAAAGGACTTCATTTGCAGAGGATTAATAATGCAGCATCGGATGACATATTGTATATATTAGACGGTCTTCCTACAAGTGATCCAAAAATGGAAGGAGTTTTATGGATGGATACTGATCGCACATTAAATGTATCTAGAAGAGGATTTGGGTCATAATTGATTATTAGCAATGTTTGACATCATATAGAATAAAATACAATTAAGCACAGAAGATTTGGCTATACCACCATTTAAAGACTTCTATAACAATGCTAAAGATAAGCAAGATGCATTAAAGAAGATTGAATTCATAGTGTGGAGATATAAATGGAATAGCCCATATGAGGCATATCCAGAGAAAGAGCGCACATGGAGAGTAGCCAAAGATGTACTTAATGATGAGAATTATAAACCTGATGACGTTATAAAAGAATTAGCAAAAAGGTTCCAGGAGTTCCAAGAGACTCCTGCTACCAGACTGCTTAAATCTTCTAAGAGCGCAGCAGAGGGCATTATGAACACGATGGATAGCTATGCAGAAGAAGAGCTTGATATAGATACGGCTAAGAAACTTTCAGCTATATTGAAAGATGTTAGCGGAATAATCAAGTCATTAGACATGGCTATGAAGTAGGCAAAAGCAGAACAAGCAGAAACCGGTAGAGTCAAAGGTGGTGGCGTTATTGGTATGTACGAATAATTATGATAGACTTTAATTAGAGACTCCATGATACAGATAAGTTCAGATAGGCAGCTATCTTCTTTCAGCAACATGGATGCTATACCTTAGCTCCTAGAGGTACTACTGATTATAACAAATATTGGGAGCAAGAAACAGATAGATGCCTTAATGGTTATACTGCTCCAGATGGAGAAGGTATAACAGGATATAATTACTTCTATCTAAATTATAGTCCAATCATGCGACTTAAGGAAGAAGAGTATACCGACAGGGAGGGTAACCTCAGAAAGAGAAGACAGCGTATACTTGAGTTTCCTAGCTTTTGGGACTATGATTACTATTATTTTTGCGCTATAGAACAAGCTGAGCTTGAAGGTAAACATATGGCTGTACTTAAATGTAGACAGAGAGGATACTCATTTAAAGGTGGATCCATGCTAGTCAGAAACTATATGCTCATACCAGGCTCAAAGAACTTTGCCATAGCATCAGAACAGAAATTCCTTATAGGTGATGGTTTGTTAACTAAAGCCTGGCAGATAATGGACTTTCTTGACAAACATACAGCGTGGGCTAAGCAAAGACTTGTGTCTACACGTATGGAGAGAACATCAGGTTACAAGATTACCGATGAGTTTGGTAAACAGACCGAGCAAGGATACTTATCTAGCATAACTGGTATAACTCTTAAGAATGACCCAGAGCGTGTGCGTGGTACTCGTGCTAAGCTTGTACTATGGGAGGAGGGCGGTAAGTTCCCTAGTCTTCTTGACGCATGGCGTATAGAGCAGCCTTCAGTAGAAACCGATGATGGTAAAGCATTCGGATTAATGATAGCATTTGGTACCGGTGGTACAGAAGGTGCTAGTTTCGAAGGATTGAAAGAGTTGTTCTACAAACCTAAATCTTACAACGTTCTCAGCTTCCCTAATATATGGGATGATGGTAGAGAGAATACAGAATGCGCATTCTTTGTACCAGCTTATTCAAACCTAGAATCATTCGATGATGATGGTAACTAGGTTTATATGGATAAGGATGGTAATAGCTACAAAGAGAAAGCTATAGAAAACCTTATAGATTAGAGAAACAAAGTAAAAGACGGTGGTGCTAGTTAGCAATCTATAGATCGTTTTATATCAGAGCGTCCTATAAAGCCAGCAGAGGCTGTATTGGAGCTCGGTAAGAATATATTCCCTAGAAAGTTATTGATGGACCAGTTGACCAGAATAAGGACTAACAAGAAGCTTTAGAGTATGAAACATATAGTTGATCTAGAATGGGATGGAAATGGTCAAGTAAAGGCTACAGAAAAGCCTAGCGGGGATATAACTAATTACCCTCTTAAGAAAGGTGATAAGCCTCATGGATCTGTAGTTATATGGGAGTACCCAGTAAAGGACCCTCCTTTGGGTTTATACATAGGAGGTTGTGACCCTTATGATCATGATGATAGCTTTACAAACTCCCTCGGTTCTACATTTATATTTAAACGTGTAAGAGCTGGTGAGGCATGGACAGATGTAATAGTAGCAGAATATTCTGGAAGACCAGATACAGCAGAAGAGTACTACGAGAATGTACGTAAGCTACTTACGTTTTATAACGCTAGATTATTATTTGAGAATGAAAGAAAAGGAATCTACCCTTACTTTACGAATAAACACTGCGATTACCTCTTGGCTGATTAGCCAGATAAAATCATATCTGAAGTCTTTAAAGACAGCAAAGTGCAAAGAAGAAAAGGATGCCACATGACCAAGTAGATTAGGGCATATGGCGAAGGATTAATATTAGAGTGGTTACTGGACGAATATGAACCAGGTCACCCTAATGTAGAAAGAGTATACAGCGAAGCCTTGATAGAAGAGCTTATAGCCAATGACGGGGTAAAGAATGTTGACCGTTTGATTGCTCTATGTATGGTTATGATATATAGAGAAGAACTTTATTAGTTGAAGGTTTCGTCTGCAAAAGAACAAAACAAATAGGTTGAACTCTTCGAGATGCCGTTATTTAGCAAACAATGGTTTGAAGAAGATAGCAGCACAAGTGAAGACGGTATGCCGATATTCACATTTTAATACATGGAAGATAACTTATACAATTCAGCTTTCCCCAGACAAAAGCTCCCTCTTTCAAAGAAAGGAAAGAAGTGGCAAGAAGACTGCGTTAACTATATTATAGGTGAAGGTAACGTAACATCTGGAGGAAATAGTACATCATATTACGGAGAGCTGTAGACCTATTATAATTTATATAACAGCATCTTCGACGAGAAGGATTTTAAATCAATTACAAACCCATTCAAGGTCGAGGATGGTTTTCCTGCTACTCCTCATGACTTTAACATTATTAGACCTAAAGTAGACTTACTTATAGGCGAGGAGACAAAGAGACCTCTTAATTTCAGAGTCATCAGAACTTCATAGGAGGCTACATCTGAAATGCAGGAGAAAGAGAAGTAGATGATTCTACAATATATATAGGCAGCTATCACAGCTAGAATGAGTCCAGAAGAGGCTTAGCAGTTCCAAGAGTAGCTACAATCTGGAGAGGTTATGCCACCAGAGTAGATAGCTAAGTACATGGATAAAGATTATAAAGATATTGTAGAAAACACAGCGTATCATACGCTTACCTATCTGAGAGAAAAACTTGATCTTGACAACGAGTTTATCAAAGGCTGGAAGGACGGATTGATCTCAGGTAGAGAAATTTATTATGTTGGCGTACTTAACGCAGAGCCATATGTCGAAAGAGTTCAACCTATATACTTCTCTTATGACAAGAGCCCAGACTTGGAGTTTATTGAGGATGGTTCATGGTGCTGCAGAAAGATGCGTATGCCTATTACTGAAGTATACGATAGATACTACGACAAGCTTGAAGAGAAGGATCTTGATAAGCTTGAGGAAATGATTGGTTCTACACCTGGTAGAAACCTCGGAGATAGAAGCCCTGTTGATATGGGTATACAATTACGTATATACGATAACCCTATATTTGAAGGAGCTGGCAAATCTCTTGTAAATGTATGGCATTGTTGTTGGAAGTCTTTTAAGAAGATCTTCTACGTAACTACTGCAGATGATGTCGGGCAGCCTCAGATTAACATAGTTGATGAAACATATCAGCCTGTTGGTAATGAGATTAGTGTAGAACCAGATTGGATTGTAGAGGTATGGGAAGGATATAGAGCTGGTAGCGACTTGTACTTTGGTATACAGCCTATTGAATATCAGCACGTAAGTATCGATAACCCTAATAGCCAGAAACTCCCTTATTGTGGCGCCATTTACAGTAATACAAATAGCAAGCCTAGATCATTGGTTAGTATTCTTAAGCCATTGCAGTACATGTATATTGTATTGTGGTACAGACTTGAGCTGGCTATTGCTAGAGATAAGGGTAAGGTTGTTAATATGGATATTACATAGATTCCTAAGTCTATGAATATCAGCCCTGCTAAGTGGATGCACTACTTGTCTAGCGTTGGTGTCAACTTCATTAACCCATATGAAGAAGGCTGGAACATTCCAGGAAGAGAAGGCGGTAAGCCTGCGCAGTTCAATCAGATTACAGCATTGGATCTTACGATGTCTAACGTCATAGCTGAGTATATACAGCTCATGGATAAGATAGAGGAACTTGCTGGTACGATCTCTGGTATTACACAGCAGCGTGAAGGAGCAGTAAGCTCATCAGAAATGGTAGGCAATGTAGAAAGATCCGTAGTACAGAGCTCACATATTACAGAGCCATTGTTCTGGGTTCATAACCAGTGTAAGCGAAGAGTACTTAACATGCTTCTTAATACAGCTAAGGGTGCTTGGGAAGAGACAGGTAAGCAGAAGCTCCAGTACATCTTTGATAATGGAGAAAGAGCATTCTTAGACATTACTCCTAGGTTCTACTATGAGGACATGGATGTGTTCGTAAGCGATACATCTAAGGATCTTGAGAATATACAGAAACTTCAACAGCTTATACAGCCAGCTATGCAGAATGGTGCCAGCTTGCTTGAAGCAGCAGAGATCCTTACAAACGATAACTTTAATATCATTAAGCAGAAGCTTAAGGATATGCAGACTAGACAGGAGCAGATGCAGCAACAGCAGCAGGAAGCAGAAGCTCAGCAGCAACAGCAGTTACAGCAAATGCAGAATGAAGCTAAGTAGCAGGAGCTCATGTTGTAGGAGGCTCAGATGGATCTTCAGAGATATCAGATTGATCAAGATAATCAGACTAAGATAGCTGTAGCACAGATTAATGCTTATCGTGGAACTGAAGAGTTAGACCAGGATCAAAACGGAATCCCAGACCCAATAGAAATCGGCAAGCAGGCTATTGAACAGCAGAAGATTAATCAAGAGGCTTATAATAAGCGTTACGAAGCTAAGTAGAAGCGTGAGATAGAGGATCAGAAGATTCAGCTTGAGAAGGATAAGATGAAGCATGAGACAGAGCTACAGAAGGCTAAGGATGATGCTGCTTATGAACGCGAGAAACTTAAGGCTCGCACGGCCCTTAAGAACAAAACGGTTGGCGAGAAGTAATGAAGTTTGATAATAAGACATTTCAGTAGAAGTATGAGGCGTGGAAGAATGGCGCTGATTACTGGAAGGATATTAGAGGAATCAACTTGGGTGGAAACACCCAGGCTGAGGAACCTAGTCCAGAAGAGTAGTAGTAGATCGATTAGAGCGTATAGTCTATACTTAATGCTTACAATGAAGGAAAGGATGTTAATATAGCTGAAGACATTGTTAAGCCATTACCTTTTGATACTCCATTAAGCGAAGAGCATCCTATACTTCATAAATATAAAGGCGGTAAAGTATGATTCTATTAATACTTTTGTTAACTAGAATGGGCCCTCTTGTAGGACAATAGCTAAATAGATACGGTTACGGTGACGCTGCATTTTACAATGTAATGCGTTAGCTTGCGTACGAATCCAATTACGGTAGATCTAGAGTTGCTAGAAGACAGCATAACTATGGTGGAGTAGGATGGAATGGTAAGACCTACACTACTTACAAGACTGATGCAGACTTTGTCAAAGACTACGTAAGACTTATGCATACAAGATATGGAGCAGCACTTAGAGCTAAAACTACATAGGATTATGCTAGAGCACTTAAGTAGAAGGGTTATTACGAAGACTCTCTTTAGAATTACTCAAGAAACCTTAATAGCATGAATAGTCTTGTTAGAGCGGCTCGTAATCATAAGAATACGCATAAGGATGCCTATAACTATAATGTATAGTTAAACGACCTTGAGTAGGATTACGAAGATGCTAAAAATGCTAGTCCTATAATTATTAATTCGCCATCTACAAGATAGCCTAGTACTATTAGAGCAGACATTCCAAGAACTTTGCTTGGTCCTACTTAGGAAGAGATTAAGGCTTAGCAATAGCGCGATCTTGATCTGTATAAACAATAGATGTATAATAATATAACTTAGCCTACACTTCCGAACATACTTAATCTACTTCCTTAGAATAACTTTGGTAAAGATTCTTATGGCTAGAAGTTCTGGTGGAGAAAAGGTAACAATCTTAAACTGATGTAATTATGACACAGATGGAAAGTCCTAAGCGAAAGATGCAGAAGAAGAACGACTATCAGCGTCATAAGCTCTTTCGTAAGATTAAACGTAGAAGAAAAGCATAGGCTGAAGTGGAGTAGCATATAGCCGAGAAGTAGCTTAGAAAGAAACTTAAGCTCCCTAAGTTTGATACTGGAGATGATGCTAGAATGGTTTATCTTAGAGATATTGTTGGCCACGATCCGTACACAGGAGAAGATATACTAAAAACAGGAGAACGTGTTAATAGGCGGTTGCCATCAGTAAATATCAATTAGCGTGATCTTTCTAAAGTAGATGCAGCAGAACGCAACCATGAACTTAGGGATCTTAGAGAATATATGGGTAATGCTGCATTTAGTAAATACATGTCTGATCTTTAGATGAAGAAAGATATATAGAATGCTCAGTATTAGAAAACTTGGCAAGGAGAAGCAGCTAATGCGATAGATGGTGGAATGACTGCACTTGCTTTGCATCCAACAACATAGCCTGCTGCTGATATGTATTTTGCATTAAGAGGTGCAAAGGAATTGTCAGAGGGGAATCCATACGGTGTTCTTGGAATGGTTCCAGTAGCAGGAAAGGCTTTACCAAAAATAAAAAATGTCGCAAAACAAATATACTTTAGCGACAATCCTAATGCCCAATATCTTAGGTACATTGGAGGTAAACTAAAATACGGATTTGATGCATAGTTTCCAGACTTATATAGAAGATATAGTGTTTTGCCTGATATGAGTTAGAAGTACACAACGGTATCTCCAATAAAAAGTAGGTTTGCTTATGAATCTGGTGATATAAGTCCATTGATAAGTAATTTTACTACAGATTATCCTGTTCTTCCAAATGTTGGAGGAGATTGGAGTACTAGACCGATACTTAGATTTCCTGGTAAAAGTTTACTTGGTAAAAATGTTATATCCACTAGACCTTCTGACACTTTTACGTTTGGAGAAAACATAAAAGTTCCAACAAAGAATATTTAGGTATTTGATCAGAATACTAATTAGAAACTTCGAGAAGCATTTGAATTGATGTAGAAAAATGCCAATGCAAGAAAAACCGGAAGATTTCTTTTAGAAAAACCTAGAGATTATGGTAGTGAATTTGAATAGGCTTTACTAGAAGCTGCTGCAAAAGGTAGTAGGCCGAGACTAAAAGATTATTAGTTTATGGATTATGTTCTTAGGCCGAAATACACATCATAGGTACATGACATTGATATTTTAAATTCAAAAGATCTTCCTGAAGATCTGTTAGACGCATTCAGTAATGCGCATTCTAGAGAATAGCTATTTGATGGACATTATAAGAATGTTGTATACAATCCTGCTTCGCCGGTAGAGAGTCAGTTTAGAGAAAATGTTGGCATAGTAAAGCGAAACGAAATACCAACAAATAAAAGAAAATTTAATTCTGGTAAAGATATTCATATAAAGAAATCTAAGCGTGGTACATTTACAAAAGCAGCTAAATAGCATGGTATGAGTGTTCAAGGCTTCGCCAATAAGGTTTTAAGGAACCCAAGTAAGTATAGCGCAGCTATGAGAAAGAAAGCAAACTTTGCACGCAATGCGTCAAAGTGGAACAAATAATAACATTGCACGGGTTCGACTCCCGTGTAGCGTACAACAATTAAAAATATTAACTTAGTTATAATTTAAATTATGGCAAGAAAGAAGAAAAATCCATTAGGTGATTTTGAAGACGCTTTGAGCTCTCTCGGGTTCGGTGGCCAGGAAGGTGGCGACAGCGTTACAGACATCGATAACCAGGATGTGGTTAATCAGGTGTTAGACGACCCTAATGATGATGTTGAAAATTTAGACAATCCAGATGACGATAAGTCTTCTGAGGATAATAAAGATAATAAGAATGTAACTGGTGATCCTAATGCTCATGATGATAACACAGAGGTCCCAGATAATATTTTAAATAATAATACGTCCGACACAACTACAGTTGACAACGAATAGGATAACGACGATGATGATAACGATCAGCAGACTGACACTGACGTCGTAGATCCTGGAGAAGCAGAATAGATTGGTGCTTTCTTTGACGCATTCGCTGAAGCTAATGGTTGGAGTGTTGATGCAGACGAGAAACCTAAGTCAGTCGAGGATCTCGTAGAGTACATCAAAGATGTCGTAGATGAGAATTCAACCCCACAGTACGCCGATGATCGTATAGCTAAACTTGATCAGTACGTAAAGAATGGTGGTAAATTTGAAGACTTCTATCAGACACAGCAGAAATCTATGTCTTATGATAGCATAGATTTGGAGGACGAATCTAATCAGAAAGCAGCTGTTCGTGAGTTCTATAAATTACAAGGTATGAACGACGAGCAGATTAGTCGCAAGATTGAGCGCTATGAAGATGCTGACATGCTGGAAGATGAAGCAGCTGATGCTGTTAATTATCTTAAGGCGTACGAGCAGCAACAGCAAGAGTATATGGCTCAGCAACAGGAAGCTCAAAGCAATAGCAGGAGCAGCAAGCTGCACAGTTCATGGATGACCTTACTTCTAGTATAAACGGTCTTACTAATATTAGAGGTATAAATATCCCAAAAGAGGATAGAAAGGCATTGTTCGATTACATTACAAGAACTGATGCGGACGGTTTAACAGAGTATCAGAAGGCTTTTAATAATAACCTTGTTAACAATTTGATAGAATCAGCCTACTTCACAATGAAGGGCGATGCTCTACTGGGCGAGGCACAGCGCAATGGTCAGACATCTGCTGCGAGTAAACTTAGACAAATGCTCAAACATCAAACAAAAAATCACACAGCATACAATGTTGGGCATGAAAAACAACCTCAGGCATGGGATATCGCGTCAAAATACCTATGATGAGACAATTAACATATTATGAATAATTCAAGTTCTTTATTAAATAATCTTCAGCTCTACCGTGGTAAGCGTTTTGCTGACTTGGTAGACGAAAACATGATTGCTAATGCAATGCTTACAAAGCCTCATGAAGTAGCAGGCTTGTTGTCATTGGTTTTTGGTACAAAGGATGATGGTATTTCAACTACCATCGACTTGTTAACTGGTGGTCTTGGTTCAACCATGACTATCGAAAACAGAGAGTATGAGTGGTCTGTAATGATTGATGCTGACCACGCTGTTAATATCCGCTACGCTAAGTGGAATGGTAAGGAGATTACTCCTAAGTCAATTACAGAAGGTTTGACTCCAGGTATTAACAATACTCCTATTTATCTTGGTCTTGAAGAGAAGTGGTTAGCACTAGTCTGAGCCACGCTAACAGGCAACTGTTAGAATAATTAATTTCGTTAATTGCTGGAAACTCCTAAAGAATTTTAAACCATAGAGTTAAATTAAAAATTATAGATATATGAATAATATAAAAAATGGACAATCAGCAGCCAAGCAAGTATTAGTAAAACCCATAAAAGGTTGGGAAGATAAATATTTGGCATACAGTGATGGAAGAATATATTCTTTACTTAGAAATAAATTTTTAAAACCACGTATGTCTATGGATGGATATGAAAGAGTATGTTTGTTTAATGATGGTAAAAGATATGAGTATAGAGTACATCGTTTAATAGCAGAAACATTTATTGATAATCCAGATGATCTTCCACAGGTTAATCATAAAGACTTTAATAGAAATAATAATTGTCTAGATAATTTAGAGTGGTGTACAAATTATGAAAATATACATTACTCTCTAGATAATGGAAGGCTCCATCAATTCAGAAATAGAAAATCTGATGGAACTTACAAAATATGCAAAGCGTACACATTTACAAATGTTTACAATGGAAAACATTTTACAATAATTGGAATTAGACAAGTCGCAAAACAATTTAAAATGTTCCGTTAAAAATGTTTACGCAATTTTAGCAAAGTATCAAAATACTGGTGCTTATGTTATAAATGGCTTCTTTAAAGGTCTTAGAGTTGATTCTGAATACTTGAAGGTTCAACGACTAGCCGATTGCGGCGTAGCTTCAAGCGAAGCGAAATGCGAAACATCCAGTAATGGATGAAGATATAGTCTAAACTTTACAGAGATGTAAAGCAGCTAGTATTGCGAGGGTACTGGCGGGTGTCGATTAGCGACCGGCACTGAATTATCGGGTTTGTCGGACCTGGTGCAATTCTCGCATTTGACAACGTAAACTTCCAGGTACGTGTAAACGGCACTCCATACCAGGATGGTAGCACATGGGTATACGAGTGCTACGTAGCAGAAGGCTTCCAGGGTTCTTATATCCCTTGCGAGTATTTGCTCCCAGGTCGTCAGGTAGACCGTATCGGTTCTGCATACGAGGAGTACAGTGATGAGGCAGATATCATCAACTATCAGACTCCATTTAAGATGCGTAATAGCTTGATGACTATGCGTCTTACTTACGATATCACCGGTGATGCTTACTCTACAGTATTGGCTATCGCTTTGACTGATCCTGAGACAGGTAAGAAGTCTTATTTGTGGTCTGACTATCAGTATTGGAAGGCTCTTCGTGAGTGGAAGAAGAGAGAGGAGAAGCAGTTGCTGTTCGCTCACTCTAACCGTAATGCAGATGGCACTTACAATTTGAAGGGTACCAATGGTCGTTTCGTTCCAATCTCTGCAGGTTTGTTCGAGCAGATTGCTCCAGCTAACGTACGTTACTACACCAAGCTGACTACAGAGTTGTTCGAGGATTACTTGTTCGACCTCTGCTATAACATTATTGGTACTAACGAGCGTAAGTTCGTTGCTTTGACTGGTGAGATGGGTATCCGTGAATTCGACCGTATCTTGAAGGAGAAGGCAGCTAGCTTCAACATGATTGATACACACTTCATTACAGGTTCTGGTCAGGATCTGAAGCTGGGTGGTCAGTTCACAACTTACACTATGACTAATGGTATTGAGTTGACAGTTAAGCGTTGCGCTATGTTTGATAACATGGAGATGTTCCGTCAGCTTCACCCATTGACAGGTAAACCATTGATGTCTTACACATTCTTGTTCGTTGACCTCGGTCGTCGTGATGGTCAGGCTAACATCGTTAAGGTATGTCGTAAGGGTCGTGAGTTCGTACAGTGGTGCACTGGTGGTTCTGTATTGCCAAATGGTTATGCAAACAACATTAACACTATGCGTTCTAACAGCCGTGATGGTTACTAGGTACACTTCCTTGGTGAAGAGGGTATCATGTTGAGAAACCCATTGTCATGTGGTATCTTGTACTGTGATGCTGAAGACCAGGAGTCTATTGCAGTTGAGAACAGAGCAGCAGAGCTCGCGTAATTAATAAAATAATACACAATGTTCAACCCCACCCAAAATAGGGTGGGAGCTTGGCATTGCAACAACTAATTGAAAAATTATGGTAGTTGAATTAAAAATCAGAAAGAAGAATCCCTGGGCTGGATTGTTAAAGTACAAGCATTGCTTTGATTATATTGCACCTTACTTTACCAGATCTGGGTCGATATACACAGGTTTAACACCTGAGGACGAAAAGAAATTTGAAAAGGAGCTCGGTTATCCAGAAGGCCATCTCGCTAAAAATTCCCCATTCTGGAATACATTCTGTGTTAAGGTTGGCTCTAAGAGCACAATCCTCGATGATTCATTCCCACGTCAGGCTATGATCATTAAGTTCCTTGAGGGACATAAGAGAGTAGCTACATCACTTGATAAACTAAATGCTGGTAAGGATTACCTGCTTATTAATAGACAGGCTGAGGCTATTGAGAAGAATAAGATTAATAAGCTTCGTAGAGATGCTATTATTGCTTTTGGCAAGCTTTCTCTTGAAGAGATGCGTAAGTGTCTTAGACTGTTCGGTGTTAGTGCTGATACAATGTCTAATGAGCTTGTAGAGTCTACATTGTTCTCATTGGTTGACAAACAGCCACAGAACTTCTTTACAAAGTGGGTTAATAACAAGACAAAGGAAACAGAGTTCTTGATCGAGAGTGCTATTGCCAAAGGTATTATCCGCAAGGATAGAACACAGTATTACTATGGTTCTGAGATGCTTGCAGACTCATTGTAGGATTGTATTGCATACTTGGACGCAAAGAAGAATCAAGACTTAAAGATCTCGATTATTAATCAGGTCGAAAATAAATAATTAAACTAACGACGTATGACGCATAGTGATATTTATACTAAGTTTATGATTGAATATGACAAGGCAAATATAACTTCGTCATATCCGTCGCTAACTAAATATGAAGTTGCAACAATACTCGACAAAGCCTACTTAGCTCTTATAGCTCAAAAATATACAGGGAATAATCCAAGAAAGTCAGCGTTTGAGTCAGATATGAAAGCAACTGAAGATTTATAGCCATTGATTAATAAATTCACAGCTATTGGTAGTTTGTCTGGCGATAACAGCTATACATTTGCTACGCATACTGTAGGCAATCTCATACTATATATAATTGATGGATAGATTAAAATTAATGAAAGTATTACTTCTCATGATAATAAGAGCCATCAATATGAAAATATAGTATTCGTGTCGCATGATATTGCTAAAAAATTCAAGGTCACAAAAACAAATCTACCTTGGATAGAATAGCCTGTAGGATGTATAGAGGACAATAACGTTGTAGTATACGTAGATCCAATGGATGTACAATACAATGGAGCTTAGTCAACAGCTGAGTTTACATATATTAAACGTCCTGCAAAATTTGCTGTCGGACAAGGATTATCAGTAAACGACTATGATTTCGGATAGACTAAATTTGAGTTATCTGATAGCATGGCGGAAGAATTAATTAATTTGGCAATCATTATGTCTACCGAGATTGTAGAATCTAGTAGACTTACTACTAAAGCTAATACTAGACCACTTGAATCATGACAAGAGAAGAAACAAGAAAACTCGGTATTGAGTTTGAGCGTAGACTAATCGAAGTATATCCTTAGTTTGCTTCAGAACAAAAACTTAGTACCGATGCGATATATTCATTCTTAAGCGAGTTCTAGACACAGTATGTTAAAATACTGTATTCTACCGAAGACGATTTTCAACGTGGTACTAGACGAGCTAAAAGAATAAGCGATGTTAGTAGATCATTAATTAGGCGAGTTAATATAAAAACATCAAATGATGAAGGATTATATAAACTGCCAGAAGATTACGCAATGTACGTAAGATCAGAAAGCATCGTTACAAAAAATTATAAGAGTGATAAGACTTTAGGAAATGGTGTAATTACACCAAATATACTTATTAAGCAAGAAGATGTAGATAATGTAATCAATGCATACTATAACTACAATGGTGTTTTAAAAAATCCATTAGTTATATTTGAAAGTACTAGTTATACAAGTAATTAGTTTAAAGTTATATCTGATGCATATACATAGATAGAGAGTGTAGATCTTACATACTATTGCCAGCCTAATGCATTCAATGTGTTAAAGTTTGATGATAGCGACCAGTCTGCTGGAGCTGTACATAGTTATTGTTCGCTTCCGTATTCATGTTTTGAAGAGCTCGTATCAGGTGCTGTAGACATGTATTTGACTCAGTATAAACTAAAGCTTGCTTAGGGTAATTCTAAATAGAAATCACAACCAAAATAGTAGGAGACTGAGTAATGAGGAATATAGATATTTTAGTAGGGCTAGAGAGGGAGATAAATAAATTTGATAGCCAGCTAGACAAACCATCTACTGACGAATCTTTATTCTGGCTCAATTAGGCTGTTTGCAAGTTCATTAAGCTTAGATTTAATAGTGATCTTATTCACGGAACTTCGTATGAACAAAATGAAAAGCGTAGAGAAGATCTTATTAAGCTATATAAATAGAAAGTTTATGAACAACAAAATATGACTGTAGACGAAAGTCAACCATCGTATACATCTTACACAATAGTCTATCCAGAAGACTTCATGTTCTCACTCAATGAGGACGTCGTAATAAGTGATCTTGATGGAGAGAATAAAATCAATACATGCATGTTCGAATGCACGTAGGATAGTTTTATGTACAGAGTTAATAACAGCCTTACAGATTTCCATTATAGATTTCATAGAGCTAGACCTCTACGTGTAAGAAACTCTAATGGATGTATGCTGCTTACAGATAAGCAATATAAGATTAGTAAATATTCTTTAGGTTATCTCAGAAAGCCTACAGAAATAACACTTGATAATCCTTATGATGAGTATGAGGATTTCGAGGATATTATTATGCCTGAGATTATAAAGATTGCCGCTCAGATGTATTTAGAAAATAAGAAAGATGAGCGCTATAAAACTATAACTCAAGAGGTAAATACACAAGAATAATAATTTTAACGTGGAAAGCCCAGCTAGTTAGGTCTAGCATTAACATTATAGGGTGAGTAGAAAAAATTAATTTTAATATGATTACATATGTAAATACAGTCCTTGTTTCTAACAAGAACGGCGAAACACTTGCTACAGCTACCGATTTGGCTGGCAAGGAAACAAAAGCAGAACTTAAGCCATTGGTTGGTAAGTTTGTATTCATGAACTGCGATCCATCTGCATAGGATGGTACAGCTATCACAGATGTTTATTCTTATGATGAGAATGCAGATCGTTTTAAGATTGGTGTTGTTACATCTGATAGTTTTTAGAAAGTTGGTAAGGATGGCACCGTTAAGTTTGTCCCAGTTATCAAATGGTCTAATATCATCAACGTCGCAGATATTAAGTCTGTAACAAAGCTTGACTATAAGGACGATGCTGAAGACCAGGTTACAATAGACTTCACAAACGTTCCAGCAGAAACACTTAAGGTTCTTGCTCAGGGTGGTTGTCCTGTTGTACTCCGTCTTACATTTAAAGATATGCCAATGCGCTATCGTAAGTGGACAGAGTCTTATAGCTACGTTACAGAAGTTGGTGACGGTGTTGAGCAGATTATTGCTGGTCTTGTAAAGGATATTGTTCGTGCTCCAAAGCGTCAGAGAGTATATGCTAAGTCTGCTGAGAAGAAGCTCATTCTTACAGCGATGAAGTATGATGACGATGAGTCAGCTTCAACAGAAAACGTATATATGAAGGGTCGCTTTGATGCAAATATGTATTGGATGAATCCAGCCGCTCCAGGTTGGGCATCTAACAACAAGTACGAACTTGGTGCAGCTTTCTCAAAGAAGGAAGGTACAACATACCCTGCTTCAGCTAAGCTTGTTCGTGATCGCGAGCGCGCATCATTTGATTATCAGGGTGTTTTACACCGTAGCTGCTGGTACGATCCTCAGCCAGCTATGGTAACAAATCTCGATAACAAATACGACGGTATTACTATCGAGTTTGAAAACCAGTACCGTACAGCTGATGATTTGTGGCGTAGAACAAAGCAGACAGTTGAGATTTACGCATCTAACAATGGTGAAAATTTACAACCGGTGCTGTAGAGATTGCTGGTGGACTTGTAGAGAAGCTTCAGAATATGATTCAGGCTCGTCAGAATATAGCAAATCCTGTTAGTAATGCAACAGCATACGACGAAACAAAATTTTAATATTTAGCCGGGGTGGGGTAATAAGCCCTATCTCGGCTTTTTTGTTTTTAAATACATATCAATATGCAAAAGATCAGAATTGGAAACGATATTAGAATAAACATATCACTTGTTGATAAAACTGAATATAGCGCATCTAATATCAAAAATATAAAATGTTATCTGGTTAACAAAACATTAACCGAGAGCATGAATAAAAAATGCTGCAATAGTTAGTATTTGCTAAATTGGTGTGGATGTCCTACGTATCACGTATTGCCTCATTGTAGAAATAAATTTTACTACAATGGAAGAGATTTCGACTGCAAGTGCGAAATGGATAAATATAGACCTTTGGACAAAACAAAATATCTCATGGAGTCTGAGTTGGACGCAAACAACAATGTTATAAATGCGTACTTCCCATCAAAAGATTAGATATGCGGAGTATATCAATTAATCGTTGTTGTAGAAACATTTGTTCCTGGTTGGGGAAAAAGACAACTTAAAACTAATACAATAGACTATGGTGAGATATTTGAAATCGTTGATAAAGGTGTAGAGTAGACTGGTGGTATAACAATAACAACTGGAGTTGATCCTTTGATTAATTCTGGATTTATTGGATATTTGGCAGTAAGACCATTTGCCGAAGATGAAGAAAGTGATAGCGAAAAAGGCTTTGATAGATCTGACGATGGATACGAAAACCCATCACAGGAAACGTATGATAAAATAGGAATACAGAATGTAGATCCTAATCTACTTCTCGAAGTTCATGATTTATCAAGATTTTCAACTATAGTAAATTATGTAGATGGTCAATATTTGTGGGTGATGTCAAAAAAGCCTATTAAAAACATTATTGATGGAAGCATGAATAATATACCATTTACTACTGTTTAGTACAATGCTGAAACAGGATATTATTATTATGCAGGATCTAACCCAGTACTTAAAAATACTATGTCTGGAGGAGTTTTCTGTAAAGGCAATATTCTAAAATGACTAATTATGGCAGATATTAAAAACTCGTATATAAGACCAAAGAAAGAGGACACAATCGTATACGGAAGGATTGTTAGCGCGTCTACAGAAGGACGTTGTGGCAGATGCTGGACAAATATACGATGAATAGCTCAAGATTGGTCAGCACGAATTAAATTAGCGAATTATAAAAAGCGGCATTGGATCGCTTGCCGGAATACCTACATATACAAAAGGTAATCATAGATAGAGTAGACCCTAGTGACATCCCTGATAAATACATACTTATAGCTGATAAAGAAAGTGACCTAAAAACAAAACCTTCTAGAGAGGTTGAGGCAAACGGTACGTATGTCGACATTTTGTTTTCTGCCATAAGAGCTTTATAGAGTGAAGTGGCAAAAATAAGAAATACGTTTAGATATGGACTAAATTCATATACTGATGAGAATACATTAATGTCATCTGTTCTAGATGGTATTTCTGATCCAGACGATGAGCCACTGTGGGCAGTTGATAAAGAAGATTTATCATCTGTCAAACGCCTTACAATAGGTCATGGTTGTGAACTTACACCAGAATCAAACTTAGGATATGATGAAGAGGGTATAGTAAAAGTTACCGGCGAAGCTACATGGAACGATGATGAGACTGTAAAATAGGTTACTGACCCTAAGATTTTTATGTATTTTACTGTAACTAATCCAGACGTAACTATACATTTAACAAATGGAGAAAACCAGACTAGCTTTAATATAAATTCAATAGAGTTACCAAAAGCCGATGCATACAATATAATGGTTTGTATTAGCAGAACTGTAGAAGATGCTGGTAGTAGATATATATATATTAGTATTGGCGATGCTATCCATGACAAGGTATACAAATAGGGTTATTATTATAATGATAAGCTAAATGGTATACGAAACGATATCGGATATTCATATTATCCAGACTGGGTTACGTTCAAGAATACAAACGTTTCCATGTTTGATATATGCTCTAAGTTCTAGGATTTTTCTAATCAGGTTATTCCTAGCGCACCATCTGAGTAGGATTACAAATATAAAGTATCACATATAACAATTCGTTCCGTAAAATCAGAAAGTGTACTTTAGAAGATAAAGAATCAAATTCAGAATAATGAATTAACATTTGTTGAAAGTACAAAGAATTTATGGATTAAAAATAATGATAAACTAGTTAAAATTGCTGCTGGTGGCGGTACAACACCAGATGACGGTATGACAGAAAGTGAAGTATTAGACTTGCTTAAGAAGCAAGGTATTATTCGTGAAGATGGTAAAGACCTACGAATAACAGACCTTTCAGATATTACATTTATTCACCAAGACACTGGCAAGAAGTACAAGTTCTTTATCAATGAGTCTGGAGATCTTATTAATCAAGAAATTCCTAATGACAAAGATCTTCTTTCTAATAGAGTTGTCGCTAGTGGCGTTGACCTTGATAGCTGGAGTGCTAGAGGATTTATCGGCAGACTTAGATTAGCCGAATATAATAAAGCAAACCCATCTAATAGATTATCTGAAACACAAAACATTGGATTATATTCCGACAGAATAAAAATTGGTGCATTCTATGCGCCATTGGATACAGATATCGTACACGGTTGTACGAGAGCATTCGTTGAACTTGAGAATACATCTGATAGCGACTTTTGTTTACAGGGGTGCTATTTGCATTATACTAGACCAACAGACGATAAGTAGACTATATATCATTTACCGCTTACTGGTACGATAAAGGCAGGTGGTACATATGTTATTGCAGGAGCTTATTATGGTAACAAGAAAGACGAAAACGCTTATATTAAGGTAGATTCATATGATCAAGAATGGTACGAAGGTGGTAAGTTAATTGATTTTACAATCAATACAAGCTCTAGTCTTGGTAATGGTTTTGCTTTGACATATGGTAATGAAGGATTAACTCCGACAACATATCTATGGAAGTCTAACGATAGCTCTGTAACTATATTTAATGACACTAAGACTTACCCTAACTTATACGATCCATCATTCATTGATGCAATCTACTTCTTTACAGGTGTTATAGATTCTTCAAAGACCGGATATTGGGCAAAGCTTGTACTCGGTATTACATCTAACACAATGTATAAAAATACATTTGAGCTTGATCCTGCATAGTAGGCCTATCAGTCAGCGAATGTTAAAGATAGCTCTAGAGCAAGATGGGCTAGTACAGCAGATGTTTGGATTGTTGATCTTAGTTCACCAATGATTAGTTTTCCGCATTCTAAGGAATAGTATAGTGTAGCTAATTTTACACCAAAGGCGTCTTACTTGAATAAGAATGTATGTACAGATAAGTCTAAGCTTAATGTAACTAAGCCAAATATGGTTACATGCTCGTTTGGTATAGACATGCATAAGGATAGAGCGTTTAACTGGATCTCTGTAGGATATCATGATGAGTATATTTGGATTAGATAGAAAGGCTAGAAAGACTGGACATCTCGTTTCGAATCTTACAAGAAGGTAGAAAACGCTATCACTGCAGCTACATCTTATCCTAGAAGAAAAGAGTACTCTAAAGACGTTAATAACATTATTTATAATAGAATCATAAGTAGATTCCCAGCAGATGGTACATAGTATACATCCCATAAATGCGTAATTAATGTTGTTAACTCTGCGGTTACAGGAGGCCCTTAGGTTTGGGAGTACGTTGTTGGTAGACCTGATGTTAATGGTAATCCTGGTTCATATGTATCAGATGTATAGACATTTACATTGTATCCAGAAACTTATAAGCCAGTTATTTACTAGACAACAGACTAGCAGGGATTCGATTGGTTACAATACCAGGTTTGGGCGGCAGCAGCAAACAAGCTGAATGAAAAGATTGCCGAAGATCAAAATAATAGCAATATTATTCCTATTGTTATGAATACTGGAGATATGACACAGAACGGAACAAGAATCAATGAATGGTTTGATTACTACAACGCTGGTCATGTTTTGTTTAACAAGTTTGAACAGATGAATGTTGTTGGTAACAATGACCTATGTGGTACAAATGTAACAGATCTTGGAACCGGTGACGACCTTGGTAAATCAAACTCTTTCTACTTCCATGTATTCTATTGCTACGATATAGATGAGTCAGTATTCGTTCCTATTGTAAATAATAAATATATTCCTTCTTTGTACTATTTTGATTCAAAGAATTATAGATTTGTTATGATTAATAGCGAGATTACAATGATTAACTGTAATCAGTGGTTCAATCTTAAAGATGGTAGCGATACGATAAATATCTACACTGGCTACACTATTGGAACAAATCATAAGTATGTTAATAGCTTTACATCAATCTATACAATGGTTTACAACATGCTTAACACTAGTAAAAAGTGCATAGCTGCTTGTCATGAAATGCCGTTTACTGTTATTACAAATAGTAGTATAGCCACTGGATAGGAATAGTATTCTAGATCACTTGGACCTAATGGTGCAGCATTAATTGGTAGTCATTGTAATTAGATCGATAAAACTGAAACTGGTGCTGGTACATATTGGCTTAGTAGACTTCTCGAATATAAAGGCGTAAAGCTTATGATTGGCGGTCACAAGCACACATATGCTTGTACATATCCTGTTAGAGAGTATTTCTTCTTTGGGTAGAATAAAAACAGCAAAGATAATTTTGCAGAGTATTCGATGAGTAATACATTGTAGAATGATAATGTTAGATTTGTTGAAAATAGTAAAGATTACACAAAATTCCCTTTAACAAAACGAGAAGATGTAGGACAGGCTCCTACTGGCTTCTTCCCATATACAAGTGTGCCTAACCTCGAAGGTGGCGTTACTTATTTTATGTGTTAGGCTACAGGATTTAAACTTACATCAAATAAAGAGCTCCCTTCTGCAAACTAGAAGTTCTCTTTAGCTATACCAGAAACAACAGTTAAAAATGGAAAGGATACAGCTAATGCTAATTAGAAATATCCTATGTTTGGTATTATAAGACTATCGGATTCTAATTATAATGTTGAGCTTGTTAGAGTAGCTAACATTCTTACATCTACAGCTAAATTTACATAGTATGATTATTCTACATCTCCTATGAAGTTACAGTACTTTAAGTAGGTTTCTGATAACAACTACGGAGAGTGGGTTGATACAGAAACAATAATGCTTACAGTATGAGATTAAATAACAATTCTAAGATTGTTAGTGATGACGATATAATAATGTCGGATGGCTCTTTAACGCTGTCCGACAAATTGTCGTCTATAACTAATGATGTAAATTCGCTTAAGACAAACGTTAAGTGGATTTATAAATATGGCGGAGTCGGTTCTGGCTCTGGTTCCGGAGGAGGAGGTAGCGATAAATCATTTAGTGTATTTGCATCGCTTAATGGTATTTAGCTTAAGGGCAATAATATTGTACTTAACGGAATAAATACATATCCACTCCTTATTATAATAAACAACCCAAATGGTGGCAAGTTTAATGTAACATACTCGTACACAACAAAAACCGCTAGTGGCGGAGAAACCACTCAGACAAGAACTTAGATTTTATCTATCGAAAATGCGTTTAGATTTTAGACGAATATTAATCTTAATACAAACGCCTCGCTTACTATTACTGTAACAGACGGAAATGATACATAGCAGGTATCATGCCAGTATATCGTTACACCATATTCGTTCGATGTATCACTTGTTGATGATAAAGGTAAGAAGTATTTAACAGATAGTAATACGTATGAGATCTTTATAGAAACAGCAAGAGACACTGGTCTTAATATAAAGGTTGACTACGTAGTTTCCATTTCTGCAGCAATAAACTACTCAGTTAGATTTAATGGATAGGATTTAGGTTCTGGCAATATTGAAAATCAAAAGGGATCGCTTACATTTCCTATAGATAAGAGTAATTTTACAAACGATAAATCTGGACTTTATTCTGCCGTATTTAACACGCAGATTATACCAGATGGTTAGGAAATGATCTCAAATGACTAGACAATAAATATATCTCTTATACCTAACGAGCTGTACTGTTTAATATCTCCGGATGTTGGTGTTATATACAATACGAAACAGACTAGTGGATACTATATTTACAATCCTGGATACATCCAGTTTAACTATAGAATATATGAAGGCATAAACAACAACAGAAGTTACAATGTTTTCGTAAAGATTAATGGAGTATCAATGTTTGAAAACGGTCTTACCGTAACAGAGCGTCAATAGAACTCATTTAAGATTCTTGCTACAAAAGCTGGAGAAAACACAATTGAAATAAACGTTTCTGGGTACAGCGCTAAATATTATTTTTATGTAAAAGAATCAGAAGATTAGCTTGATTGGTTTGAAAATCCGTAGCAGTGGAGCTAGTATTATTATAGAATTAATTCTTGTACAGATAATTTTAAATAGTATCTATCGAATATAAGTATATCTTAGACGGTTAACTCTAACGCTATTAGAATAACAGGCATTGAACCTCCATAGGTTAGTGGTACCGGAAACATTTGTACACATATAGCTATTGGTTTACAGTTTAATCATATAAACTCTGATAATGCTACCATTATAAGTTTGTATAATGAAGGAGACTCTCCAATTATGACGATAGGGTAGCAGATGACAACTAGAGGTAGTTCTTTCGTAGATTGTTATATATAGAAACAAAACGATGCAGATAAAGATGATCTTACAAAATATCACTTATTATAGATTTTCTCAAATTTTGTAAAAAAGAATGGAAATGATTCATACTATGACACTTCTATATATATTGATGGACGAATGGAAGCGTCATTCTCTAGTTTGTTCAATGCTCCTTTGCTTGTAAAACAATTACAGATAAATCCTACTAACGTTTACATTAACACAATAGATGTTGATTATTTACCCGTGTACGGTATTGGAGAAAATGGAGATTACGATGTATACCAATATTATCTTAAATATAGATCTGAAATAATTCGCGAACAAAACGAATAGTTTTAGCAAGAACTTATTTTGAAACAATATCTAAAAAAGTTTAATGTTGGAATAGATGGTAGAGTTATTACAGATGGTGCTACAATTAGTGATATTGCTGCAAACACATCAACTCCTGTTCTTGTTATGACGTGCCAAGATAATGGTACTGGAACACCAATGATATAGAGGCTTGAGAAGAACTACGGTGAGGATGGAACAGGTGAAGGATCTGATCTTAATTTCCCTGTATCAATCGAATGGAGTCCTGGAAGATCTGCATTAGCAGAGGTTAAAATTCCAGATTCATTTACTAATGCACAATTTAGGGCATCGTTACAAGGTTCTTCTACAAAATTATATAGAGTAAAAAACTTTACACTAGCGATAGAAAATACAGACCAATCTGAAACTGCTGATGTTTATTTGTACTCTCCTAATTTTAATCAAGATAACACTGATACATTTTTACCAGAAACACAATTTACATTAAAAGCCGATGTTGTTTATAGCTCTCACTCAAATAATACAACTTGCGGAAAGTTTGTAAATACTGTTTGTGAAAAATTTAGCGATAGCATTAGTGAAGATAGTGTATTTAAACCATACATAAAGAACTGTCTTGAGGGATTTCCTATACTTTTGTTTATGCATATTGTTACAGAAGATCCTGACTCTGGAAACAAAGATGATGTTTATTACTACTTCGGAGTATATAACTTCAACCTTGGTCGTGAAGCATATTTTAATCTCGGTTATAAAGATCTTAGAGTATTTGGTGATAAGACAACATTGACTGGTAGTGGCAAGGACTTTGTATTCTATAAAATAAACAACGATGATAATACGTTGAGAGAAGGTCTTGGTGTTGCTGAAATTTAGGGTGGTTCTAACTATTTTGACTTCTCTCAGTATGATCCTACTATATAATTCTAGCAGAACAAAGAGAACGATAACACATATATGTTTGGAGACCTTGTTCATGGATCAAACTTTTCTGAAGCAGAACTATAGGCATCTATACAAAAGTTTGTAAAATCAGTAACACTTGGAGGTGGTTATTTATTTGATTATCTAAAGAAGGGAAGAGGATCTTATGAAGATGGATATTCTGCAGAAGAGCTTGATTCATCTGGAAACAAAACTGGCAAATCATTAAACATGGTTCCAGATTATACTAAATAGTATCAAAGAAAGTCTTCTGGCTCAAGTTATCAATATGTATTAAAGAATACAATTAATGCTGGAACACAGAATGATTTAAGAGATCTCTGTATACCAGATACTGATAACAATAGACCATCAGAATTAAACTTCTAGTCAGTATCAGAGTATTATACAATATGTATGGTACTTGGTCTTGTTGATAGTGTGATGAAGAACCTTAATATTAAGACATGGTCTGGTAAAAATCCAGATGGTGCAACTTGGGTAACAGCGTTCTATGATATGGATACATGTTTAGGTATTAACAACAGTGGTGGTAAAATTTCTTATTTCGCATTCTCAGACTATTGGGATGGACAGTTAAAGAAAACTCAAGACGGCGTTGATTATCCTAATAATGTAAATATATATAGAGACTTCTCTCCATCTACACTTGGATCAAATGGATTTGATGTTCCTTCATCATATTTGTTTGCCGTTGCTAAGTATGCTAGATTAATATTTAAGGACGACGAGCAGTACACAGTTAACTACCCATAGGAATTGTATGCAAAATGGAGAAGTAATGTTATAAACAACAAGACTCATGAAGGCATTCTAAAAAATGCTGATTATTTTGTAGATAATTTCTATGCCAATAATCTAGGTTCTATAAACAATCTGCTTGTAACATATAACTATAGATCTAAATATCTAGCACTCGACGATTCTGGTAGCCAGTGGAATCCAGTTGATTATCAGAAGTTTAATGGGACTAGAATTAACTATGTAAGAGATTGGTTCAATGGTAGATTGCATATTCTTGACGCATACTTTAATCTTAACTCAAATATAGGTGTTCCTATATAGTATAGAGATAGTGATGGACAGTGGAAAAGCTTAAATTTAAGTAGTGATCCAAATGTTGAAAATATTGTATATGATCGTACTTATAACGCTGCAAACTACTCTGTACCTATGAATAAAGATGTAATTATCCTTAGAGACATATTCTCTTCAGGAATCTCTTCTGCTGGTATCCAGCTTGGTGCAAATGCTAGTTTTAAGATTAAATGTCCTAAATTCTCTCCTTTACAGATTACTAAAGCTAATGCTGTTATTGCAAACTATATAATTGGTGGAGATAATTACCAACAGATTGATATCCCAACAACAGGTGTACAGGGTGTTAAAATTGGAGGTTCTTAGTTATGGTCTTATCTTGAAGACATAAACTGGATAGAAGGAAACGCTTAGACTGGTTTATATATTGGATCTGATAAGCTTGAATCAATAAATGGTTCTTCGAATACATTCGGAAGTTTTTCTTTTGATACACCTAGTGTTAAGGAGATTAATTTAACATCTCCTGGTTATACTGCAACACTAGCACTTAATGGAGCTGATAATTATCCTAACTTAAACTCTATTAATATTAGTGGATCGAAAATGGGTTTAACTGCAAATAACTTAAATGTAACAACTGTTAATGTTAGTAATATCAAAAACCCAGGAGCAAGTATAGCTATAACAAACTGCTATAATATCACAAGTTTTTCTGTAGATAATAGTTAGCTTTAGGCACTTCAGTGGTCATAGATATAGGGGCAATACAAGAACTTATCGTTCAATAATAAAACCAATATTACAAACTTTAATTTAAGTTGTATTGAGAGTGGTGGTAGTTTTACTCTATCTGGGGATAATTCTGTTGAAACTGTAACACTGCAGGGTTTTGAAACAATAAATATAAGCAATTGCCCTAAGCTTAGAACCGTTACAATTACAGAGTATGATAATCATTCTAATGTATAGATTTACCCTAAAAATATATCTGTAACAAATTGCTCGCATAGTTAGCTTTGTATTAAGGATAATACTGGAGCTACAGTTGACAATACTGTAGACTTACGTAACTCTACACATCTTTAGTCTGTATGTTTCTAGGGTAGCACGAATATAATTCATGTTACACTTCCGCCAAATGTTACAGCTACAAATTCTTGCTTCGCTAATGTTACAGGTCTTTAGACAGTTGATGCAACATCTCTGTACATTGAAAACTATACATTCTACAACTGTTTTAATTATAAAGGTTTAAATAGTAGTGGAGGTTATACAGGGTTAACAGTAAACTCTAATACAACTGCTTTAAATAGTGCATTTGAAAGAAGCGGTGTTGATCTTAACTTTGTAGCAAACTTTTTTGCACATGCTATTCCAGTAGATAACAACATTACTAATACTAGGTTAATGTTTGCTAGATCAAAGGTTAGTTTTACACAAGATGATTACAAGAAGTGTATAACAAATGGCGTATTTAGAAGTCCTATAGATCCATCAGCTTTAAACAAGGTTACCGATGCTGATTTTATGTACACTTATACAGGTGTAAACGTACACTTTAAAGAGTTGTATAATTTCGGTAGTCCATCTGGATGCTCATATAATTAGATGATTGCAGCACATACAACAAGACTGGCTACAGACTGTTTTAAGCACTGTATATCAAAGATGACAAATTGGGGCGGAGATGACGGAGGCGGTGGTCATCAATTCTAGATACCAATGGACCCAACTACAGGTAACGATATATCAACATCAGAAATTATATCAGCTAAAGATATATGGAATCCTAATGGCATATCACCTAAGAAGCTTTGGAAAATATCGGACTTTAATATATCTAGCTCGTATAAGGTTGATTTAAGTGAAATGTTTAACTCTAATTGGACATCATTAACAACTTTATATGCAAGCTTCCTTGATTGCAATAGCGTAAACCTCGGCGGCTTGCTTTACGATCTACCAAATATAAATGAAATTAGAACGTGTTTCTCACAAAATAGCAGAAGTACAGATAATGTTAATTTATGGGAGTTTATTAATTGGGAGAGGTTTGTTCCAAGAAGCTATGGTGGATTCCTAACAAGTGAATATAGACGCAATTATGGATGCTATAATTTTAAAGCCTACATTTCATTAGAGCACTATAGAGATATATGTAATCTGTACATTAAGCATAATAAAGAGGATCTTAGTAACTTATTCTACAATACAGATATAACAGAAACAGATGGAGATTTAACATTTGGAAATATATCTGCAATAAATTCAAACGCAAAATATATGAGACATACGTTTGATGGTGCTAAGTATGGTCGTGGTGCATTAAGATTGGATGACAATTTCTTTTCTAAATTACCTAAAATACAAGATGTTAGATATTGTTTTGCAAATACATCTTTAGCAAAACCGATACCATTCGACTTCTTTAGAAAGAGATATGATGATATTAATACCTATGTATTCATAAAGGTTGGAGAAGAATACAAGCCAGCAACTTTACATGATTATAAATACGGAAGAGATAACAGTTATAAAATCTGGAGCTTCTCACATGTATTTTATAATGTTAGCCCGGCTAGTGGTGCATAGCAGTTTGATATGACTACAAAAATTCCGGACAACTGTGTAAAAGAATAATGACACAAGCGACTAGACTGCATATATGGAATATTATACTCGTACATAGGATCCGGAAACTAAAGAATACACATATACAAAACATACTGTTAATCATTGCACAGAATTTACTGACACATAGAATTTGATAGGTGGATATTAGGCTACATATAATCTTGGAGATGGTTCAATGTTTAGTAATGGACAAGTACCTGATGGTGGCGTGAACAAATTGATTATACCGCCAGATTTCTTTTATTGTGCAGCAACTTCCCATTCTTCAGATAGCGGAGATAATGGTATAACAGACTATAGTTATGCATTTGCTAAAGATGAAACGTCTAACACAATGGCCGGAATTATACCTGAAAATATTTTCTAAGGCAAATAGGTCTGGAGTTGTAACAGGTGTATTTAATAACCAGGTAGTTATACCTCGTCGTGTAGGTTCTGCAACATCTGGAAACGAAACAATAAACGTATATGTTCAGTATCCTAAAAACTATACTACATATTCTGTTTTGAATGATGCATTTGGAGCACAGCCTGTTATATTGTAGGATAGTAAAGCTGGTGAACATGTAACACATAATTATTCATTTGTATTGTTTAACGAGTCAATACCTTCTACAACATCTACATTAAGTAATGCATTTAAGAATAGTTGTATAATTTACGGTATAAATTATGGTAGCTATTCTGGAGAAGCTAGATTAAATTTAGCTTGCTCCTATAATGATGGAAAACTTGTTGAAGGATTTGATATGACCAGATTCTCATCAATTACGCTAGACCAGATGTTATATACAAATTTATTGTGTGTATTAAATGGTCCAATATTTGCTGGAACGTATTATATATCTAATTGTAAAATGGCTTCCAATAATTCCAAAATAGTATCAACTTGGGGAGAAAATATTGGTAATCACACATCTAGTTTTATAAAATGGCCTGCAGCAAATAGTAGTATTGCTAACAAGATGTTTGTGGATACAAATTAGGGCATAACAATAACTGCTTCTAATATTTAGAATTCTGGAGAAAGTTTAAGATACTATAATGAAACTGGAGTAAGCATAGTATGAAATTAACATTAAAAAAGAATAGCTCTACGTTCAACTTACACTATAGGTAAGCTTTATATAGATGACGCATATTTCTGCGACACACTAGAGGATACTGTAAGAGATACCAATAAGAGTGGTAAGTTTGATAATGGAGAACAGAAAGTAAAAGGAAAAACAGCAATTCCTTATGGAACTTATGAGATAACAACAAATGTTGTTAGTCCAAGATTTAAAGATAGGGCATGGGCAAAGCCCTATGGCGGCAAAATACCAAGATTAATAAACGTGCCATCATTTGATGGTGTATTAATGCATCCGGGATCGTCAGCAGCTGATACTAGCGGATGCTTATTAGTTGGAAAAAATACAATAGTTGGTAGATTAACCGATTCTTAGAAAACATTTCATGCACTAATGCAGAAAATAAAAGTGTAGAAAAATATAACTATAGAAATAATTTAAACTATGGAAAGCGGAGAAAAAATAGAAGAATGGAGAAAAAGAAAATCCTTATCCGACTTAATAAATAACAACAAATATCTATTCAATTCTTGGAGGGCTATTAAATATACGACAAAAAGGAAAAGATATAGGCCATGATCCGTCGTGGGATTCGTTTTAGAATTTTTACGACGATATGCATAATACTTACAAACCTGGATTAAAGTTATCTAGATTAGATAAAACTAAATGGTTTTGTAAAGATAATTGTACATGGTTAACATGTGAAGAAAATAATATACTAAAAGGGAATTATATACGTATTGAATATAATGGCAAATCTTTAACTTTTTAAAGAATGGTCTGCCGAAATAGGTGTTAGTGCAGGTGCCATAAGAAATAGATATTTTAAACACAAAGATTGGGGTGCAAAAGATATTTTATATGGCAAACGTAGTAAAAGAGGCGATAAAAAGGTTAAAGATTGGAAAGTTTCATCAATGACAATTCGCTAGAAAGCCTCAAAAAATGATTTCTGCATACAAACACAAAAGATATGTATAATGGTCTTACGGTGTGCGATATAGACGTAGATTGGATGATTGACAACATTATACAAAAAACCGTGCATTTATTGTGGCGACACTCACCGTGTAGGTTGTGATAGAATAGATAATAATTTTGGACACACAAAAGATAATGTTGTACCTTGTTGTTATGAGTGCAATTGCGCTAGAAATAATAATTTTTCGCATGAAGAAATGTTTGTTCTTGGAAAGGCTATAAAATAGATTAAAGAACAACGTGAATAAAGTAACAGGAACATGGCGCGAGAAGATTTAGTATTCAACCGCATGTCTCGCGTTCTTAAGCGGTTAGGTTCTCACCTGGGTTCAGTATTTACAATAGGGTGAAATCTCCACAGGTGTACTAGGGTTTGTAGCCCAAACATTAGTTTATTCAGCTAGTATCTATGGAGTGTCTATTTATATACAGGGCAAATTTGGTGAGTTAAGAACATATTTAAAAGAATATTTGAACAATAATGAAAGCAATGCTGATGTAGTAGATATTAAACAAGATAAAGAACAACTACAAAACGCTGCTTAATGCCATTTGTGGGCTTCTAATAGCCTTTTGTGTAGCGTCTGGTATATTCTACCACAACAAAGCTAATAGGCTCTCAGAGGAGCTTAAAATGGCTAATAATAACATCGAAGCCTATTAGGATGCCTTAAGCGGTGCCTAGTAGGCTTCTGGTGTTTTAAGGCTAGATATGAAAAAGCTTAAAGATTATAATGATAAGCTTGTGTAGTAGTTGGATTCTGTGCGTAAAGTTAAAAAGCTAAAAAGTAAAGAAATTTAGGTAGCGGCAACTCAGAAGTAGATTATAAACGTTAATAAGAGTAAGGGGGTAGGGGGTGATATTATAACTATACTTAAAGACTCTATTTATAAGGATAGCTTACAATATAACAACCTAACTAAAGTATACTATACAATCGGTAAAGATAGTGTTAATATCAAGTTAGATGTATAGAATACTTAGTACCTCTACGTTTATAAGCATAGAGAATATAAAAACAAAAAGAACTTCTTTAAGAGATTGATAACATTTGACTGGAAAAAGAAAGATGTATACAAATACAAGATACATAATACAAACGATATACTTAAAGAAGACAGTATAAGAATAATAGAAGCAATATGAAAACATTCTCAGCTCGTACATTGATAGATGACATACTTCTTATTGTACGAAATAATAACATAAGTGAGAGTGAGGACATGTCTAGGGATTAGATCTTATCTTGGATAATGTAGTATAAAGCTTATTTGTCTAAGAAAGAAAACGATAAAGATTCTGAGACAGGTGATGACGAAGATCCAGATGATAGTTAGCTATCGACTATCGGGCCACTTGAACTTATAGACGATCCTGTTCCTGGATCAGAAGACTCTTGTTGCTGTTGTTGCGGTAAACGAAAGAGAACAAAAAATAAGCTGTATACAATGGAGAATAGCAGTGATGACATAGTTAACGTTACAGATGCTAGTGGTTGCGTTATATAGATTATGAGTAAATCTAGAAAACACTATCATAACTTTAGAAGGTATACATATAATGAGCCTACATGTTGGTTTGATGATTAGTATATATACGTTGATGGTAATGGTTCAGAAAACTTTAAATACATATACGTTACAGGAATATTTGATCCTACACAAACAGTTGGTAGTGAAGATGATATAATAATACCTGGATGGATGATACCAGATATAAAGAGAGCTATTATGACCAACGAATTAGCGTTTATGCTTAAAAGGCCTAGTGACGATAGCAATAATTCAACATTAGCAAAGCGTTAAACCAAATGGTCCTCAAGATAAGGAAGAATAAGAAAAAGCTATACAATAGCTGACATATATAGAGACTACATTAAAAAGAACAATGTAGAGCTTAATTACGCGCGATATAAGCGCATTATAGACGAATTTAATAAAGTTGTCAAGGAAGAGATTTTTGGAGCGCTCACAGCCCTTTTAAAATGGCCTTATGGGCTAGGCACTATATGCATAGTAAAATATAAACCAAAAAAGCTACTCTAGTTAGTCATTGTCTACAGATTATAAATCAACTAAAGAAGTAGGCAAAAGAGTTTATTATTTAAACGAGCACTCCAATGGATATAAGTATAGATTATATTGGTCAAAAATACCCAGAATGTTTTCTGATAGATATAAATACCAGTTATGTATGGTTAGGGAAAACAAAAGGCACCTTGCTCAACTTATATTTAATAAACAAGATTATATAAATATAGATGATATACAAGTATACAAAATGTGAGTCAGTTATAGCTAAAATTATGGCTGACTCAAACATGCAAGAAAAGAACATACGTATTACAGATATACGAGAATGGATCTTTGAAGCTGTTGAGAAAATTGGTGCACCTGTATAGTATGTATAGAAGGAGTCTGGTGAAGATTGCGTTCCAATATTTGAAATACACGAACATCAAGTTCCGATACCAGAAGACTTAGAATCATTGACAACTGTAGCCTATTCAAACAATGGAACAAATTGGGTATAGGCACTAAAAGATGAAAGTTCATTTAAGTCTAAAGCTAATACAAAACATATGCACCACTATCATCCAGAACAGCCTGCTGGAGTAATGTTGCCTACGCATAGATCATAGCTTCTTGGCATCAATGGTAGTACTGCTCTGATGGATGCTATTAGAGATCATAAGACAGATGTTCCTACATACTGGATTAAACCAGGCTGGATAGTCTTTAATAAAGACAAGGGTTTTGTTAAATTGTCATATAAGGCAATAGCTACAGACGAAAGGGGTTATCCACTTATCCCAGACTTAGCTTCATATTAGGAAGCTATATACTGGTATGTAATGATGAAGTTAAGCTTTCCAAAATTCCTTAGAGGGTCACTTGGAGGAAAAGCTAGATATAATTAGAACGCATACTTCTACATATAGTAGCAGTGGAATTTCTATAGGAATCAGGGCTTACGCTGAGGCAATGATGCCAAATGAAAGTGAAATGCTTACTATTAAGAATGAGTGGACTAAACTTATACCAGAGTGGGATGATGATGAGAACTTCTTCAATAACACCGGAAAGAAATAGTTAAACTTTAATGATTATTGCTATGGATACTAATACTGAACCACAAATTAATAGTTTTGCAGGAGGATTGAATAGTGATGATGATCTCTCTGTTGTTGCTACAAATTAGTATATCGATGCTAGAAATATAAAGATATCGTCATACAGAGGTGGAGAAGGTAGAGATAATAGGCATGGGTCACTAATGCCAGTATAGGGTGTAAAACTAGCTGGATCATTTGCTGGTGAGGGTAACAAAGTTGTTGCTACTGGTTCAATAAGAGATTATGGAGTAGTTGTTTGCATTGATGAAAATGAAAATAGACTTAAGGTCTATAGTTTTAAAAATGCGATAGGTGGAACTGTCCATGATTAGGACTTCAATGATATATAGAAGAGTAGCATTGTTGTAGACGCTCCATTATTGCCGTTAGATAAAGGAGAAAAGTATCCAGATACATTCGATATTTAGCTTAATTATGAGAGCGAAAACAATATTAAGCTATACTTAGCCGATTCGATACACCCGATAATGGTTTTTAATATAAGCAATGATTTTTTATATAAAGATCTTGATAAATGTTTATCTTATCCAGAAGCGGTTTGTAAACCGCCAGTATTTGAAGAATATGTACCAGGAAAGATAGAATTTGGTGTTGTAAGTTATTGTTATCAGTTATACAATAGATACGGAATACATACAGGAGCATCTATACAATGTCAGCAAATACCAATTGGTAATTATGATTTCGATAACAGATACGTAAAGTGCGGTGGCAAATAGGGCGCGCAATCAAATTGCGGAGTAAAAATATCTATACAAATTCCTAAAGATTATTGGCACCTTGATTACATTAAAGTATTTAGGGTACAGTATACGCAAAACGGATAGATGCCAATAGTGTCTGTGATATATGATGCTAAAATAAACTTTAATGAAAAAGATTCTACAGAACTAATTATAAATGATGTTGGTAATGATCCAATAGAGAATATCAGTGTTGAAGAATTAAATTCATTACAAGGTGTTAGAATAATACCTAATTCATTGGCTTCTAAGGATGGTTTTCTGTTTGCCGCAAATACGAAGACAATACAGACAACTATTAAGGATTTCGACAAATGGGACGCAAGAGCATTTAGGTTTAATTACGAAAAAATCAGCACCGTAACAGATGTTAATGGTAATAATACATTTAAAATAGATGCTCACGAACACGATATAGAAGACGACTCTGTTGCTGTTCCTCCGTTTGATCATGATTGCTATGATGGTACTTATAATGACATAAATAAAGAAGCTTCATTATATTCTGCTAATTTTGTGTTCGATTCAAAATATCAATGGGTCGGAGGATCTGGTAAAAATATAGAATGGAGATTTGTTATTTCTTCTTAGGTAGAAGATTCTTGTGTAAAAGAAAACAATACAAGAAAGATAGGAACATTATACAATTATTCTCAAAAAGAAAATGTATAGCAAAATAATGTCTTTTATATTGATAAAGATTTTAATCCATCTATAATAGAGAAAGCTGAATTTGATCCAGGAATAAATAAAAACACATGGTTAATAAAGTCACTTAGACGAAACGAGATTTATCGTTACGGAATTGTTTTGTATGACAAATATTGTCAAGCTTCTCCAGTTAAGTGGATTGCTGATATAAGAACTCCAAATGTCACCGAAGAAGGCTTCTAGCTTATGTCATCAAATACTATCGTTAATGGTAAACGTTACGAATTAGTTATCAGAAATCTAGGAATACAGTTTATGGTAAAAAGTTTACCAGAAGGCTGTACTGGTTATTAGATAGTTAGATGTGCTAGACATGAATCAGATATAGCTACAATATCACAAGGAGTTCTTAGCTCACCTGTATCTAATGCTTATAGTAGACAGTATGAATCAAATAGTAATGATTACTGGATAACAAAGTATCATATGTTTTGTCCAACAGGATTCTTGACAACAAATAAGTTCATATAGGGATACAACGTACACGATTAGCTTAGGTGGGACGGAAAGAATGTCGAATCACAATGTATGACAAATATAGACAATGACAAATTATTGCAGTTTGTTTCGAAGGAAGTTTGTTATCAGTCAGAATCATTTAAGCAATTTGTAAAAGATAAAAAATATTATTTACAAAAATAGTCTTTTTTATTTGGAGCTAGAGGTGACTATAAGTTTCGTGACGATTAGTATGATTCTTTTATAAACGGTAATCCGAATCCAGATTACGGATCATTATATGGTAAAAATGGTAGATAGAATTTTCAGTTCGTAATACCATGTATATCTAACTGTGCTGTAGAATTATTTACTGGACGAGATGATGACGGTGACGCAATAGGAGACTTTTATGTTAATGATCTAACTATAGAAAGGAGATATGGTGATCCCAAAACTAGTGAAATATGCTATTTAGACACACCATTTAATCCAAACTATTTCTACGAAGTTAATCCTTAGGCGCATAAGAATAAAGGAATTAATATAATTAAACCTACTGTCTACTAGTTCGCTTCAGTTGGTGGACTTGGAAATGATAAGCCATATTCGTATGCATTAATAAAAGATTGCATTTTAAATTTTGATAGACTATATAATAATGACGAATAGTCTGCTAATGAAAGAAAAGAAAAATCAGGTAGGTTTATAATATAGAAAGCCTTCGCTTATATAAAATTATATGAATAGAGTGTTCGGCCATATGAATTTATTATAAGTAGAGGTTCTGATCCTGGTGATTCATGGTTTGATACTGTTTAGAAAGCAAACTATATATAGGACTTTTAGTTAGTTGATCAAATAAAATGGGACTAGGCATTCAAAAGAAATTTCAATAAAGACAACGAAGAATAGATGTCATCAAAAGCCTATCCTAATTATGCTGTTTCTGCTGGTGGAGCACTATTTACAAATATGGTTACTGGCGGAATTTGTAACGATACAAATGGTAACATATTTGGAGCATTTGGTAATTATGGTGGCGCATTTTAGGGTGATAATACTGGTGATTATGGTAAGAAGAACGCATGTTTTGGAACAGGTGGAAAATGTTTACTGTTAAGCTGTTGGTATAAAGAAAAGGGTACTGCTGGTGCGATTTCTTATTACTATCCAGAGAATGGAAATTATTACGATAGCCTAAAATAGGAGGATCCTTAGACAGAATCTACTGAAATTGGATAGATATTCAAGATAGTCAGACCAACTCTACTTGGAACATATCTAACTAATCTTAGATAGCAAATAACTCCTTATGGTGGTTATTCATTCACAAATAGGCTCACAAATGTATATTATGGAGACGGTAATTACTTCAAGTCTAAAAATAAATGGAATACAGTATTTGATGGAGATTGCCACGTAGAAACATTTGAGTATACGTCTATGCATAAAGTGTACGGAGCGTATAAAGGAGACAAGAATTTGAATTTCCCTAATACTCATATGATAACATACTCTATACCAACAGAGTCGAATATATGGTGTAAATTCCAATATGGATGGACATTTAGCTCTAATGCAAGAGATAATTATGCATCCTTTATACAGGCTGAACCATGTGAAATAACAGAAGCTTACGTACAAAAGGAGCCAGAGTATGTTTATAATTCTGTATATAGCGTATATAATACAAGTGTCCCACTTGCTGTGTACGATGATCTTAATCCGCAAGACTATAATAAGACTATAGATACAAGAGTATATTATTCTGATTTGAAACAGAATAATGAAATCATAGATAGTTGGTGTAAATTTAGAAGCTCTAACTTTATAGATGTTGATTAGGAGTATGGTCCTATAACTGATGTATGTACATTTAAGAATGTTCTTACATTTCTACAGGAGCAATCATTTGGTGTACTTAGCGTAAATGATCGTAGTGTTGCTACAGATAATTCTGGACAAAATATAGTACTTGGAACTGGAGGAGTACTTGATAGATACGACTATTATAGTAATACTTATGGAATGCATAAACAGCAATTCTGTGCAGCATGTACTACCGGTGGTTTGTATTGGTTTGATAGCCATAATAATGTAATCTGCTTATTTGATGGATAGAGTGTAACATAGCTTTCAAAGCAAGCTAAGGTATAGAATATATTGAACAAGTATAAGAAAGATGGCAACTTTAAAGTATTCTACAATAATAGGTACAATGAGGTTATATTTAATGTACTAAGCGATGACCTGCAAATAGTATACAATGAGATGCTTGGCAAGTTTACATCTACGTTAACGATACCATTCGATGGAGCTATATAGTTCTTTAACGGAGAATATCTTGTAAAGAAAAACGATACTGTATGCATATATTAGTATGACTACCTTGATGGATCACCTAAATCAACAACTTAGTAGTTACTTTCAAGTTACGTTAAATATGTAGTTGCTCAATAGCCACTTATTACGAAGGTATTTGATAACCAAGAGATTGTTACATACGAAAATCTATAGTTGCATGATACAATACGCGACGATAATGATTACTTCTCAAAGAATCATAAATATACATGGTAGACTGAATCCTAGAAGATAGAATCAAACCTAGAAGAGTAGATAACACTTAGGGAAAATAATCATAGATTTGCCATACCTAGGGCTGATGGATTATTTGGCAATAGAGCTAGAGGCAAGGTTATGATTTGCAGTATAGAAGATATTAAACCAAATCCAGCTATGGCAATACAATATATAATAACAAAATATAGATAGTCATGGAGCTAAAATAGAGAAAGAAGATAAATAATGTTCCAAAATTCAATGATGGGGTAGACCTATCAAGTAGCGTAAAGGGTATTGGTGGCGATATAACTGGAATAAATACATATAAGCAATAGCTAACGTCTTTGCCAACAATTAAAGAAATAAATGGAATGAAAACTCCTAGCGCAAGTTTAGGAGGAGGCGCATTTAGCAACGTTAATGCCGGTACCGTAACTGGAGCTGTTAATGGAACTCTTGGAATAATAAGCGGATTCAATTAGCAGTAGGCTGCAGTAAAAGATTAGAGCGGATTGTTCGGTATGTCCGGATAGAGAACAGACTAGGCATTTGGAGTAAACTACTAGGCTTAGAATGATATTAATAAGAGATAGGCTATGGCTGATATATCCGCTTCTAACACAACTAATACATTGGCTATGACAGGCTCTGGAGCTGCTGCAGGGGCTGCAATAGGTACGGCTATAGTGCCAGGTGTAGGTTCGCTTATCGGAGGTGCCGCAGGAGCAATAGTAGGATTGTTTGGAGGTTTGTTTGGAGGCAAGAAAGCTAGGGAAAAACAGCGTAGAAAGATATTTAATGCATAGTAGAATGCAAACTTAATTAATTAGGTTAATCAATCATCAGCTGCAACAGAAGGTCTTACATAGCAATATTATTTAAATAATGGTAATACATATGATGACGTATTGTATGCTAACCGAGGAAAAGAATTTAAATAAAACCAATATATAGTTAAAAGGAAATAAAGTATGGACACCTAATGGATATTAGAGTGGTCCTGTAAATAGTTTAGTTGGCAAGGGGGAGTCCATTATAGATTATACTAATGGCACAGGAACTCTTGTAACCAAAGGAAAGGTTGGAGTTGATAATTAGCCTAGCTCTGTTAGTGTAAACGATAATAATGTTATAGCTGGTAATGATATAGACTGGAGCAATGGCATGAAGTTTTCTGACCAAGTAGCTCCATTAACAGACAAAACTTTAGATGTATAACAACATTAGAGAAAAGAGTTAGGAAAGAAACCTGAACTTAGCTCTTTATCAAAATAGACGATGGAACTTTAGAAGAATCAGTTGGATCGCGCTAAAGCTCCTATTTTGTAGGCTATGAAGAATATTACAGATAGACAAGAGAAATAGCATTAGATCGAAGATTACGCTGCCTAGATTAAGACATAATTGTGGAAAAGACAGATTTGATAACGGTAAAAACTTATGGGATAAAACAAAGTAGGCGATTTCTAGCTGGTCTAAATCAGGTAAAGGAAAGGTGTCAAATCTTATGCTTGATGCAGGATATGCATTCCCAGCACTACTTGAAACATAGATGCTTAATCATTGGCGTAATGAAAAACCTGTAATGCCAAATATCTATGCTGCGAACAGATACGCGCCAATAGCTTTACAGACTATGGCTGGCAATAGAGTTTCAGCTAACCCAATTCTTGAAAAACTGTACGCCCAAGATAGACAGGCTGCTTATTAGCTAGCTAATTCTGGAGGATATACAGGTGGATAGAGATAGGCTAATAGAGTAGCTTTAGCTCTAGGCAATTAGAGAAATGTTGCAGATGCACTTATGAATGTGTAGGAGAAGAATGCTGCATATAGAAACGCTTATGCTGAAATGGCTGCTAGACTTGGTGATAGTGATGCACAGAGATTGCAGCAGTCTAACCAGTATGGATGGGAGGCTTACAATAGAGCACACGGTGCTAAGACTAAGGGTATTGAAACACACTTATCCAATCTTGGTCTTATTGGTCAGAAATGGTTGTCACAGCGCATTAAAAATAAGCAGTACGGAGATATCCTTGACATGTATCAATAGGATATAGATAACAAGAAAGATGCATTAAAAACAATATACGGTATAGGTGGTGATACTACAAATGGAGCAAATGGTGGAAACACAACAGGCAATACTGGTAATACGCCTAGGAAGTCTACTGACTTAAAAACATTAAGTGAATAGATTGGTGGAATTGCCCCAGGTTGGACTCCTAGCCAATACTAGCCGTTTATTGGATCTCCAAACATCGCTCGTTAGAATACAAAATATGACCCAATACTTAATACCGGAAAATAGGTTGTTTATAGTTAGACCCCATCTTCGGCTCCATTTGAGTCTACAGGCAACACTATTATGCATCATAATGATTTTATTCCAGGTGATGGTGGTAGATATCTCACGGATGAACAAAGAGCTAGATTTAATAGTATAGCTTTGCACCCAGGAGAATAGAGATATTTTAAGATCTTACAAATATGGAATGCAAGATGTTATACAAAACCCATTGTGGTTTTTATATGGAGCAGGACAAAGTGATAGACTACCTGGATTTTATATGAATAAGAGGAATAGAACCAATCTTTATACAGGTATTTGATTATGATAGGAATGTATGATGAACCAGTAGCTGTCCCTATTGTAGACCTACTGGATACCAGCATGATGTCGTAGTACATTAGTGCTGCAAGAGAACAATATAATTAGGCTGTACAAGAATAGAAGGAGTTTGCTAATGAGTTTGGAGAGTTGTATGGACCTAATGCGAATATAAATAAATAGTTCTACGATATTACAAAAGGAGCCGTTAATAAAGGGCTTGATTATTTGTATTAGAATGGTATAGATCCTCTTAGATCTGCTGAGGGTAGAGCTTATATAGCTAAGATCATTAGAGAAAGACCATACGCCGAAATAGCTAATCTTAAAGCTTAGAACGAGTCTATGAAGACTTATTAGAAGTATAGAGCAGAGGCTATGCGTAATGGTACATATGATCCAGATTTCGAAAAGTTTGCACTTGGTGGCAAGACTCTTGAAACGTGGGATCCTTCTACAGATGGTATGTGGACAAGAGAAGCTCCTTCTAAGTATTCTAACCTAAAAGACTGGACTAGTAATCTTTTTGATAACATGTAGCTCGAATATGATCCGGAGTTAACAAAGCAAGCTGGAGGGTTATATCAAGTATATTCAAAGTCACCTAAGAAGATGTAGTAGATTCTTGATGCAAATATAAAGGATATGATAAAATCTGATCTTGGTAGATATTATCTAAATATGTATGGAGGTGATATAGATGCGCTTAAAGCTGATATTGTTAACCGTAACAGAGAGTATACATAGATTGATAGGCGTCCAGATCAAGTTTAGATACATCTTAACGATTAGCAGTTCTAGGCTAATGAGGCTGCTAAGAGCAGAGCGTTCTAGAAAGGACTTGCTACTCTTAAGCATAAATGGGATCAAGATGACGCAATACTTAAAGCTCAGCTTAGTGGTTCTGGTGCAAATGGGCAACAATCTCCATTGTAGTGGTCTACTAGATCTGAAAGAACCTCATAGAGATAGAAGGATAATCAAGTTATGACTGACTTGTTTGATACTATGGAGAGAGCATCTAAGTATTGGAAAGATAGGGCTAATAATACTAAGCTTTCTGCTGCGTAGAGAAAATAGGGTAGAGATCACGCTGCATGGTGGAATAGCGCTATCAAGTAGGCTGATTCTGATCCTAAATCTCTTGTAAAGAATGGTCTTGTACAAGTTGATGAATATGGTTAGTATCAGCCATCTAAGAGACTATTGAATGCTGACGGATACGCTAGCCATGTGAACGTTGGTACATTTAACGATCCTAAAAAGCTTGCTTAGGCCGCAGATAAACAGTATGGTGGATACATGTATAAGCCAACTGGTGGTTCAGCAGAACATAAGGTTCTCTTGAATAAGTTCGCAGGAACAGAAAAACCATAGCAATTTGAACTAATGCAGAATAAGCATCTTGCAGTAAATCTTAAGGATTCTAACCTTAGATACTCTCCGATCAGAAGAATAAATGTTACCGGTAACAAGAGGCTTAGATACGCTACTACAATGCGTAAGTTTGATAGATGGCTTAAGAGTGGTGCTGCTGGTAGAGGGGCTCTTGTAAACGAGGACCTTAACGCTGGATGGATACCAGGCAAACATAAGCAGTTTGATATAGCTGGACACGTTACAATTACTGGAAGACAGTTTAGTGAGTTCTGCGTATCAATCGGAGCTACATCTGATAACGATAAGGCGAGAGTAGCATCAGAACTTGGTCTTGATGCATTTGACGCAGCATCTAAGCCTGTAACAAAGAAGGAGAAGGTTGGATCTGCTACATATTATTAGGTTCCTATGACTAGAACGATTTAGAATAATGGAGCATTTAAGATAAGAGACATAAATACTGATGTAAATAAATAGGAATTCGGATCTAGTAATGCATTTAAGATGGCTAATGATGCACAAAATTCTTCATTAATGATAGATTAATAAAATATTATGGCAAATAAAAATAAAAAGACGTTTACATACAACTAGGCATATAGTAGAGGAGCTTAGATAGCGTAGGATTTACAGCGTAGTGTAGCACAAAGAAGTGCTGACTACGCAGCTCCTTATGTTGAGGGGAGTATGGGCGCCTATACAGATGTCAGTGATTTTAACAATATGACATTCCCTGCGTATACTACGCTAGATAAACAGGGTAAAGCTGTTGTAGACCCAGAAGAGGGCAATAGTGGTTCTTTAGGAGATTTCCTTTTAGGAGATTCTTGGGACCTAAGTAAGATGAAAGAGAGATGGGATAAGTTCTCTTTTAAGGATATGTATAGACTTACATTCGAGAAAGGATATGGAGCCTATGCTGATTCTAAAGAAAAAGAGCTTGATGATGTTACTTTCCAATAGGGTTCATTAAAGATAGCTTAGGACTACAATAATCTTCTTAAATAGAGAGAAGATCTCATAAATCAATATAGAGCCTTTAAGAGTCATGGGTACGCTTCAAAGGAATAGACCAGACAATTACAGGATGCTATCATAAAGGTAGATGATCAAGTTAAGAAATACCAAGATTTCTTTAAACAACATAAGAATGATGACGTGTTCCTTGATTTGTTCTACGATACAAACAAAGCTGGTACAAGTGATTATTTAGCAGCACTTAAAGATAATACATTAGTTACACACCAGAAGTTTAATACAGATGGCATTCTCGGCACTATAAGCAATGCATTAAAATATACAGCAGGTACATTATCCGAAGGTCTCGAGAATATAGCACTTACTGCGTAGAATGCGATAGGAAAGGTTCTTCCGGAAGCGGTTGGTGGAGATAAAAATGGAATATTCATCAAACGCGCCATAAAGAATGGCACTAGTAATTACGATAATTTGTTTGAAGGATATTCAACAAAAATGGATCACAATTATTGTAGACAAAGATAAATGCCTTAAAAACTGATCTTGACAGAGAGTAGAACAAGAGGGAGATTTCATTAAGATCAGCCATAAATCAATACAAAAATGGTAACTGGTTATTTGATCCTAAGAAGATTAATCCAGAGTTCAGAGATCTTTAGAATTAGAACAGAGGTGGTTTAATTGGTTCTATTATCGATCCTACGCAATGGGGGTATTCGATACCAGAAATAGGTACATCGTATAGCGATGCGGCAAGCTTTGCTGGAATGATAGCGACTAATGCCGGTGGTGCATTGGCCACAAAGGCTGCTGTTAAATTCCTTACTAGGAAGATTCCTGGATTAGGAGCCGTACTTACTGCCGAAGATATGGCAAAGGCATTTAATTCTGCAGAAAATGTAGAGTAGGTAGCTAATGCGTTAAGTAGGGTAGAAATGGCTAAGAATATTATAGGCGGATCTACAGCTGCAGCAGGAATGTATTGGACTAGACAAATGCGCTAGTCTGAGACTAATGGTGAAGCTATAAACGCTTTAGCTCAAAGAGTTCTCAATGAGTCTTTTAAAACAAACGTAGATTTCGATAAGGTATTTAACGCTGTTGACCAATATTCTAAGCGAATAGGAGTAGATTCAAAAGATCTTGATTAGCTTGAGAAGGTAAAGCTCGCATTAGCTTACAATATACCTACGGGAGATGATAACTTTGACAAGATTAAAGTAGACTCTAGAAAAGGTTTGGCTAAGCTTATAAATGATAACAACGCAATGGCATTTGAAGACTATTTACAGGCTTTGCCTTTTATGGACTATACAAGAGGTGTAATATCTAAGGCTGCCAATAATATATTCTCAAGAGCTCCGAAGATGTATATACAAGATTAGGTTCTCGATAAGGCTGCGAAGGCTGCCGCTACAGGAGTTATAGATAACGCTATAGATAGGGTAGCCATGAGTAAGTTTAGTAATATAGGAGACAGACTCAAATTTGTTCATGGTTCTAAATATCTTGCAAAGAAATTCGAAAGAGCATTCCCTTTAGCTACATCTGAAGCACTTGAGGAAGGTAGACAGTAGTTGCTTACATCTAGATTCGAAAGAGGGGAATACGATAATTATACAGTAGGCGAATCTTCTTTTTATTTGCCAAGCGTGTTCAATAATCAATTCTTAAACGCAGATGCGACAGCAGCTTACCTTGGAATATCTTCCGGAGATCCGGATAATGGTGATGCAGAGTTAAGACGTTCTATGGAAATTGGAGCTATGACAGGTTTATTATTCAGAGTTCCAAGCAATATTAAAAATCTTGTACTTCCATACAAAGAGAATGGCGGGCTTTTAAGTACAAGCGATAAGTATAATTTAAGAAATACTATAGCGTAGCTTAGAAATGATAATGTTATTCGTAGTATAGCTGCAAATAATTATCAGCTTGCACAGGATAATGACCATGTTGGAATCTTTTTTGATGCATTCAGAAGATCTGGAATAAACAAAGATAGACTTTAGGCTGCACTTGATGACATGAAGAAGTATAAGGGTTCTTTGTTGCAAGATGGCTCAGATAGTTATATAGAGAATGACAAAGAGCTTCTTAATGCTGCGTGGTTTGCTTATAATAACAAGAACCTCGAACAGTCTATGAAAGATCTAAATATTTCTAGAAATAGCGAGGATCATAAACAGCTCGTACAAGCAGCAACTAGAGTCATGATAGACTCTAATAATGCAGCAAAGGATTCTGAGAAAGCTAGAAACAACATTGATTCTATAATAAATAAGACTATACAGGATTACGAGAACGCTACATAGGAGAATAATCCGGCACTGTTTAATATTATCAATAAAATAAAGCAGGACTATCAGAAATTTAATGAATCTATAAACGCTAGAAGAAATCAATTCAAGAACTCTGAAAAAGGAAAGAAAGCTGGTCAAGAGTGGATCGATGAGAACGAAGCTTATTATGAAGATGATGCACAAAGAACACCTTTGGACAAGGCTATCGAAAATGTAATGAATGAACGCGATGAGTTCAAGGTTGATTCAGAAAAGGAATACACGTAGTCTAGACTTGAATCAATATTCGGCTATAGAGAGTATAAGGCAGCTTAGAAGTTGGCTAAAGATTTAAAGAATCAAAAAAGAAGACTTTAGTTGATATCTAATGAAACTGGAACTGATATCAATACTGACAAGCTGACCGGTATGATCGATTACCTTGACAAGCTTATATAGAACAGAAAGGATAAGGTATAGAATTCTAAAGAGATATTAGCATACAATGAAAAGGTTGATTTACTTAATGCATCTATAAGCGACAAAAAGAAACAATATAAGAAGATAACCTATGATTCCATCTTTAAAGACTACCAAGATTTTGATAACCAAGACGAGATAGATTAGGCTTATTAGGCATTTCTCATAAATGACGCCTTATTTAATGTGTTAAAACCTATGTCTGTAGCATTTACTACAGGATAGGTCGATCCTAGATCAGTATATTTTTCTAGAAGAGAACAGAACTGGAGCGAATTGTCAGATGAGCAAAAGTCTGAGTTCACCAAAAAGGTGTAGGGCTTATATCAAGAACAGGGCAAACAAGCTCCAACGGAAGCATAGATTAGAGTAGCGTATTTGAATGAGTAGAACAAGAAGAGGAAGGCTGTAAAGGATTTGTCTAAGAAATATTCAGAGCTAAGAGAGAAACTCGAAGGTAATGAAGATATATCTAATATGAGTATGGACGATATTGCTCGTCTTACTGATATGGAAAGAGAGGCAGCTAGAGATCTTATTAGTTCGGTTCTTGCTGACAAAAAGAATCGTATGCGTATAGCTCGTAGGGAATGGGATCAAGAGAGACCACTTACGCCAGATGACGTTTAGCAGGCTGAAGATGGTACTGCTAGCGAAGATGTGACACAGAGAATTAAAGATCTTGCTGGCGAACCTAAGAGTCCAGATGTTGAGAAAGAGGCAGAAAACATGAATGTTTAGCCAATATCTTAGGATAAATCAGTGCTTGATACATCTGAGCTTGATGCGGCTATGGATAATTCTGAACAAGGTTCTACAGAAAACGAAGAAATCTAGAGGATGCCTTAGGAATGAGTCCATCAGAAGATAAATAGCAGTAGAAGCTTAGAGAAAAACAGCAGAAGTAGAAAGCTAAAGAAGACTAGCAATCAGAGTCAACTGATTTTACGGATGAGAAGAACGACTAGCTAGATGATGAGTTGCCACCAGTTCCAGACAATGTAACAATTAATGGAGATGGAACTGTAACCGTAAAACCAGAGAAGTCTCAAGAAGCTTAGCAAAATAGCACAGATACTGGTGTTTAGGATAACACGGAAAAATAGCCTGAATAGCAGTAGGCGCAAGAAGATGATGAGCCAGAAAAGAAAGATGATAGCTATTCTCCAGATTTGACTCCAGATAAGAATACCGCTGATACTGGTCTTAATGTTGAACGGATTCAGGAAGATCAGGACTTTCCTGACGATAACCCAGAAGACAACAACAATGATATAGATTAGGTTCCTTAGAAAGAAGGCAAGACTGCACAGGTTCTTGATCCTAAAGATATGGATGTAGAAGATACTCTCAATATAGAAAGTCATTTAGAGCAGGAAGAGCCAGAAGTATTGCCTAAGAAGTACGATGATAACGGAACATTGAATATAGAGGATCTTCCAGAAAAGCTTGATGTAGACATGTAGAGTGAATCTGACACTCTTAACAATATGGACAATCCAACTGAATCTACAGATACGTCCGGTGTATACGACGATAGAAAACCTAAACCATAGGCTGTGCAGGAAGCGGAAGATATAGAAAGAAGATATGCTGATCATACATTCTTCTATAGACCTGATGCTGAAGAACCTATGAAGATAAGGGTTAATGGTAAGGATGTTAAGTTACCAGAAGGATGTACTATTGGCACCGGCGCAGAACTTGCGCAGAAGCTTACTTAGGAAGGATGGTTCGAAAAGGCTGAAAAGTTCTATGTTGTATCATAGATGTAGCAATACTAGGAAGGCAATCTTGGTGACGAAAGAGATATATTCACAGTATCTTTAGCAATAAGAGATGGCAAAAAGATATATTTCTCTACGCTTAGAGCGTTAGGTCAGTATCATGACAACTATAGAAAAACAGATGTAAATCTTTCATACGAACTTGCTAATAAACTTAAATTTATAGGCGTAGATATGGATGCCTATAGAATCAATTTACTCGAAACTGGAAAATCTTATTACCTACTTCATAATAATGTTGATCAATCTTTACTTGAAGATGATGGCAAGCTAAATAAGACGGTAATAGATTGGTATAACAATCTACATGAAACAGATCCAGAAAATGCTGGTTAGATACGTGCTTAGATAGATGACATAGCTAGAAAGAAATCTGCTCTTCCAGGCAAGGTTCCTTTGACAAATAATCAAGTAACACAGCAAATCTAGAAGCTTAGAGATAATAGAAATGCTATAATTGAGGCTTATTGTACGCTAAAAGATGGTAAGTACATAATACCTCAGACTATTAGGACTGATATCAAACCACAAGAAGCAAGTATAAGTAATGGTAAAATATAGACTAGACCAAAACTTGAAAATAATCTTGTTGATTTTAGACCTCTTTCAGAGAAAGATTTAAAGCTTGGTATTCCATCAAATCCAGAAGAGCTTACAATGTAGCTTGAGAAGGGCGCTATAACACTTGGTTATGGTACAGGAGTCATGGCTGATGAAGGAAATAGATTTCTTATTAGAAACCTCTATAATCCTTCTGGAGACACAATAGACGGTATAGGTTTGTCTGGTAAGCTGTACTTTACAATAACTGGTCCTAGCGGACAGGTTGTCCCTATAATGCTTAGAGAAGAAAGATTCAACTAGGTTTAGGATAAGAACGGAAAGATGCAGTTTATTGATCCTGTTAATATGTAGTTAGCTATAGATCCTAAGACTGGCAAGATAAATAGAAATGCTCCATTATCTATGGCTGAGCTTATATTGTATATGACTACAGGATAGCTTAATCCAGAAGAGTTTGGAGGTAATCAGGGATTAATAGCAGACTTACTTGCATTAAGCGTGCATACAACATTTGCTACTAAAGCAGATAAAAGACATCCTTATTTGGCTTCTAAGCAGTTCTATTTCGATGACGAGAAGAATTAGCTTGTATTAACTCGTCCTGGAACTAGATAGGATTTAAGATTGTCTATGGATTAGTTGTTTGGTGACCAGTCTGAGAAGACAAGAAGAGCAGTTATTAGATATGTATCAAATAATCTGCACTGGAATACAGATAGAGAAGATATGGTAAATCATTTTAACAAATCTATGCCTAAGTTATCAGTGTTCTTGAGACAGTATTTTGAAGATAATCCAAAAGCTAAATCATACAAGTTCTTCGGCCTTAATCAGCTTGAGTTTAAGAGAGATGAATTGTTCTCTACAAATAAGAATGGCTAGCTAAATCCTAGAAAGGTATCACTTGCTGCATGGATGATAAATAATGGCAAACTTCTCACAGACTTAGCACCACAGCATTTCTACGCACCATTTATATACTCTGATGGAGTATAGGCTTCAGAGAAGAAGAAAGCTGTAGCAAAGGTGAAGAAAGAAAGTAAGAAGTAGGAAAATCCTAGTGTAATTGAAGCTGAAGCCAATATTGCTGCAAAGAGATTCACTGATAAAGCCATAAGCAGAATGTAGAGTAGATACAAGAGTGACTCGTAGAAGTAGAAGGTTACTAAAGATGATTTCTTGGTTCTTTCCGATGATGTTAGAAAGTCTGTGCTTGACAATTATAGAAAACGTGGAATATACGATATAGTTGTAATGGATATTCTTAAGGAAGATGTAGCTGGTAAATCATTAGATGAAGTTAAGCAAATTATTACAGAGCATGTACAGAAATATGTAGACTATGCTAATTCTTAGGAGGGTCAGAAGCTTAATGTAAAAGACCTTACTTTTGTATCTGATACAATGTTAAAGAACATCGCAAGCAAAGGTTTTGTCCCTATACTTAATGTCGGCACAAACGGAAAGCTCCATATAAACGCATAGGACCCATTATCTATACTTCGCAACAGCAAGGTTAGACAGGATGGATATACAGGTGTGTTCTCTAGATTTAAGTCTAAAGGAAAGTTTAATGAGAGCGCTGCTAGAAAATGGCTTAGCGAAAAGCTTGGATTAGACGAGACTAAGGTAATTGTTCTTGACGGTATTCTTAAGGGTTGCGAAAACAGTAAGGTGTACGGTATTACGAGTCTTGCAGCAGATTATATAGACAGATAGGTAAACGGTGTTATCACTTTATCCAATGAGGCCGGATACGGCATTCATTACCATGAGGCATGGCATTATGTTAACTTGCTGTTAAATAATAAGGCTTAGAGACTTAGATTATATGATGCTTATATCAAGTCTCATAACTTAAAGAGTATCACATTTGGAGAAGTTGAGGAATTAATGGCTGAAGATTTCCGTAGGTATGCTGAGATGCAGAATGGAAAGGGTATTGTCAACATAATTAAGAGATTGTATAACAACGTGCTTGATTTTGTAAAGGCATCAAGGAAGAAAGATATTGTACGCAATATATTCGACGCAATTAATAATGGATAGTACTTCGATGTTCATATGGATAAAGACTCTATAAAAGAGTTTGAGAATAGATATCCAAATGGTGTAGCTTCCGCTGATTATTATGTACCTACAGTTGATCAATCTACTCTTGATAGGCTTGAAGGAATAAAGGATTATCATACATTCTATCAGTGCGGTGTAGCATTAGCATAGAAATTGTTAAGTGATTACGGTTTTAAAACTCCAAATGATATTAATAGCAAAAAAGTATCCAAATTCAATGATCTTATTGAAGATTTAAAGAATAATAACGAGTTCGAATCAGATCCATTAAAGCAATCTATAATAAATGATATATGTAACAATCCTAAGGCATTCGAAGGTATTGTTGCTAATGTATTTGCTTAGTATGGAATTAAAGCCAATGTCAAGAAGTTCTCTCAAATGGACGAGACTAATGACCTTACGAATAAAGATTCTATAAATGATGATGATCAGTCTAGAGATATTGGCGATAGAGCTGATAATACTTGGGATGTAATGCAGTTATCTATAAGCAAGAAGGACAATGTAGCATTTAGAGCCAAACTTTTCTTAAGCCTTATAGAGAAAGGTAAGTTTGTTCTTGATCCAGAAACAGGAGAGCGTGAGTACGAGACGTAGTTTAATGATATTATTAGCGACGTTCCTTTGTATTGGAGCTATAGCGAAGCATGGAGCTCTATATTGAAGAATTTATGGATGTGTGAATCTTATGATAATATAGATCCAAATACAGGTACATTTGCGGCAAACTCTATTAGAGGTAAAGTTAAGCAGCTTGCTTATAGAAAGATGGCTTTATTCGTTGCCCTTAATGATAAACTTGAAGAAGTAGAGGGCGATATAGAACTCGAGAACTAGATACTTGCTACAGTAAAGAGTTCTTACAATCAGGTAGCGTAGATCTGGCTTAATGATCCAGTAGAGAAATCTATGGGCATTATGGATTTACCAGAAGACATGGTTTCGTCTGTAGTAGAAGTGCCTACCGATGAGAAGCGTACGTGGGAGATAAGAAATGATAACACGCTCAAAGCAAAGAGAAACTAGCCGCGTTTATGGAGTTAGGAATTTGCTTCTTCTAATGTAATCGTTTCTAAAGATGGCTAGACTATTATAAACCCAGAGTATGTAGACACGCTTGTAAAGATGCGCCAGGATGCCATAGATCTTTCTAAAGTTCTTAATGAACCTACTATTCAAGATTTGTCTTCTGCTTACGATGAAGCTGCTACGCAAGTTGTTAAAATCCTTAACTATATGGGTATACCATTCGACAGAGAAACCCTTGATGCTTACACATACTAGATGAAAGACGAGTCTGACGGAAAGAGTCCTATGTTAGCATAGCTTTAGGCTTTACAGATGATGCTTGGTGGCTCTATGTAGAAGAAAAATGGCTCAAAAAATAACTACAAATGGAAGTCTAATAAGCAGACCGGTTCTTTATCGTACTTTATTGATTTGCTTGATAAGTATAAGGGAAAGCCTTATCTTGAAACTAAACAGTCAAAGAGAAATAAGGATGTTGTTACAGTTGATCAGCTGTTTGTTGGATATGGTTTAAAGACACCTATATCAAAGATGGCTGAAGTTTATGCATAGACTAACCCATCTTCTACCGATGTAAGTATTAAGGGTCCAGATGGCGCTACATTATACCCTATAAGCGAGAATAATGAAGCTTCTGATAAACTTCGTCATATAAATGACAATAAGGATGGTGTTGTTGAATAGATGATGTTATCACCATATGCTAAACATAGCTCTATTCTTAATATAGCCAGAAACGATCAGCTTGGAGACAGACCTGGAGATAATACAAATAAGTTTAAACTTAATGCATTTGTTGGAATAAAAGATACCAGAGAGAATACTGGAGACGATTACTTTGGAATAACACCTCTTGCAGACTATATTTCAAAGATGGTTATGAAGCACAATAATATGCTTGTATTCCCTACAATGGCTGATAAAAAGACATGGTATTCTATATCTTATGATCCTCTTACAAAGGATGCCGAAGGTAAGATACTGTCTGACGGTTTATGTGTACATGACCTTATTACGTATAATCATACAGATGAAGCTGGTAAATGGAATGCTATGCGATTCTCAGAAGGTACCCTCAATAGATTTGTTGGATATTTCAACGATGAGCTTGAATCGCTTAAACAATACTACGATAGAAAGAATATAGCATACTTTGTAAATAATCCAGGAAGAGCAAGAGATAACTTCCATGGCAAGATTAAAGATGGTAGAATGAACATGGCTGGAAACGGTGGAATGTTCAGATACTTCTATGATGCCATAAAGATAAAGGACGATAATGGAAAAGAGATGAATCTTAACTAGTATCTTGAATTCCTTTACAATAAACAGTAGACTATAGAAAAGAATCCTGTTAAGAACGGTGGTCTTGGTACCATAAGAGAAGGAGTTAACGAACTTGATGGATTTGAGCTTATAAGAAGATATATAAACAATCTTAGCGATTAGGTTAAATCAGATCCATCTATGCTCAAAGACGGTATAAACCATATGCTTATATCTAGAGTCAGTGACGAATTCTAGACCATATCTGACGACGGTTCTACAAAGGTTGTTTACTTTGATGGTAAAACATATCTTCCTAGAGCTATACCTGTATAGATACTTGATTACTATCATAATAGATTTGGAAAGAGCGGAAGAGTATTGTCTGACTACTACGATGACGAAGCTGGTAATGTAGCTGACTGTACATTGTCTGCAATAGCTAACAACGTAGCAAACGAAATGATCTCTACAATAGAACTTGAGAAAGTATTTACTGGAGACCCTGCTTATTACAAATGGCAGTACAACAGGAAGATTCTTGACAAATTTACTGTAGATGGTAGTACTTAGGAAGTAAGGAGATTGACTGCTAAGGATGCTGATAAGATTAAGCGTTTAGGAGCTATACTTTCTCCAGGACAGAATCTTAGAACAGAATATTCTGATAGAGAGATACAAGAATTCAAAGACCCGATAAGCGGTAAAGAAGAGCTTAGAGGAAGTAAATATACAGTTCTTAATATAAACGATATTGTAGCTAGATCTAAGTTTATAAATGACGTTTAGACTCAGTTTGGAAGACAGATACTTGCAGACGAGATTAGATCCAATCCAGAATGGTTTGATAAGATTGTTGAAAAAGAGTCTAAAGAGTCAGGTGAAAAGCTTACAAGAGAAGGATAGATTACTAAGATGTATCTTAAAGATAATTATTATAAGTCTATTCTTGATAAAGCTCCAAAGAGTGTAAAAGAAGCTGTTGATATTCGATCTAAACAATAGATGTCTCCATACGAAGAGATTACTGTATCAGATGCATAGGTTTGTATTAGACCAGCTTTGTATAGAAAGATTCGTATGAACCTTGGTAACTGGACAACAGAGCCAGATGAGTCCGGATATTCTGACGAGGAGGCTTATAAGATCCTTGAGACTGATGGTTCTTGGATGAATGATCCGGAGAAGGCTAGAAAGGTTAGCAAACTTTAGCTATTCCCTCTCAAGATGACTTACTTCAGCAATAGTCCTACAGAACTTGGTCCTGGTATATTCCAGAATCTTCCAGTATATAACAAGATGGCTATTTTCCCTATGTTTAAGTACGCTACATAGAGTACGTCTGGTAGACAGCTTTATGACCGCATGAACAAAGAGGGTAACGAGATCGATATGATAGCATTCGAGTCTGCTGTTAAGGTTGGTGATAACCAGAATAGATATTCTCCATATAATAAAGATGTAAAGATTATAGATGGAGATATAACAACTATGGATGATGCTATCAACAATGAGTCTGACTAGTATATTGATAGGTCTACAGGAGAAGTTAAAGCTAATACTACTGAAGGAAGTAAGCTTTCTGTACAAGTATAGGATCTTAATGGAATTCGTATGCAGCTCAATACCGATGCTCATGAAGCCATATAGAGATCTATTGGTACTCAGATGTTTAAGCTTGCATTCTCTAACTTATTCGACAATCTTAAGTATGGTTTAAATAAAGCTGACTGGCAAGGTTAGAGCAAGCCTTCTAGATATGGTAGAGAAATAAAGGCTGACCTTATGGCTTGTATCAACGCTATGACTATGCTTGGTATTAACAAAGTATAGGATAGATTCTATTCTTAGAACAGCGAAGGTAGGTTTACTCATATCAACTAGAGATAGGTTAGAAATCTTGTAGAGACTATTGTTAAGAACAATGGCCTTGGTGTATCTGCCGAAGAGATTATTCACAATGGTGGTGTTGTTGCATCACTTATGTCTAGAAAGGTATTTGAACAAAGTGTATTCTCTGCTGTTAGTAAAGACGTAATAGATATACAAACAAAAGGTGGTTCAGCCGTTCAGCAATCTATATTTGGATTTACAGGCTTTGATGACAATAGTGTCAGATCATATGAAGATGGCGATTATCATTTACTTAATGGTGGTAGAGAGATTAGATGGAATACACAGAATGGTAGTATGGAAGTTATGCTTTCTATCAACTTCTTTAGACCAGTTGTTCCTCAAGAATATCAGAAGACATATGGTATGATGAGACAGTGGCTTATTGATCACGATGTAATTAATGGATTAAAATCTGAAGAATATTGGAATATTACAGAAGAACAAAAACACCTCAAAGGTATTTTAGACTTAAAGATAGAAGAGCTTAATTTATCTGTTAAATTATTACGTATTTTATAGAAGAATAACGTTTATACAATAAAAGATGTAATTGACAAACATTAGGATTACAAAAACCAAATTGGCAATAAATTACAATTAGAATTAAAGGATTTGTTAGATAATGTTAATTTGGATTTTAATACAAATACAAATATATCTGTATAGAAAGTATATTCTCATCCTAAGCCTTTTGGTATTGGCTATCGCATTCCTACGCAGGGTATGTCATCTATGTTTGCTATGACTGTAGCAGATGTGTTACCTACACAATCTGGTGACACAATAGTAGTACCTAGAGAGTTTACTGCTCAGACTGGTTCGGATAAACGTTAATGTTCAAACCAGTATAATATAAAAAACTCCTTTAATTGCTGGGAACTCCACATATTGTGGACAATCAGCAGCCAAGCCCTTTTAGGGAAGGTTCAACGACTATCGAAATCATAGTATAAGAGAAATACTTATACGAAGAAGAGAGTAGAGTACACGAAAGTGGAAATGGGGAGCTTTTAGTATATGGTAACAGTATACTAATTGAAGATATAGTCTGATCTACATAGTAATATGTAGTTAACATAAATGTTTGACGTCGATAAGCTTTTTATCGCAACAATGTCTTACACAAACGGTGAATTAGACACAATTACAGAAGAATAGGAGAAGCAAATAGCAGATATATTTTCTAGCAAGGTAAAAGGATCCAAGCAAAGTGCTGTGCAGAAAGTTTTGTAGCAAGCTTCTTATGGAGCTATACAGAATAGATTGCTCAATAATTATATTGATATTATATCCGATACAAGAAACTTCTCTAATGCACGTGCTTCTATCGATACTATTACAGATGTTATCAAATCAGAAATCCTTCCTCACTTAAAGAGTGGATTGAATGAGTATAGACCATCTATGTATGAGCTTACTCCTTCATTCTAGTCTAGACGTAAAATGGAGTTCTCTACTGGTAAAGACGGTATCGGACCATTCGCTTTGAACGTAACAAACATGGCTCTTACATAGTTCACTCATCTGTCTATGAGATACGGAGACAATCAATTCGGATTCCATGATCTTGACTAGGTTCTTGGAGAAGATAGAGAACGTATTTCAGACTGGTTGTCAGCTATGGTTAACGCCCATGTGGACGTTGCTAAGGATCCATATATCTTTGACCTTAATATTAACTCTGCTACATATAATCATGTAAACTTCTTGCTTAGAGCAGGAAAGGGTAAGGCTACATTCTCATTTATAGCTCAGCCTATACTTAAGAAATATGGACAGCTCATGGGCTCTGCTAAGGGTACATTTGGAAAGAACTTTAAGGCTGATGGAAAGTCTTAGGAATTGAACAATCATTCTTAGATATACAGCTATCTTCTTAATGTAACTAGACAAAATCTTGCTGATAAGCTTGGTTTAAATAAATTGTATAAGACATTTGGAAAGAAGTCCGGTGGTGCGTCTTACGTTCTTAATGAAGACTACGTTAAAAAGCATAGAGATAATATTATCGACGCTATTAAGACTTCGTTAAAATCTGATGGAGAAAAGAACTAGGATGTTATCAACAAGTACGCTACTGACATATTTAACCTTATTATAAACAATGATAAAGCTATATAGTGGAAGGACGCAATGAACTTCGATAAAGGTATTTATTCTATAGAGCATGCTAACTCTACATTAGGTTTATACTATCAAATGTTAGCATTAAGATCATTTGGTAAAATAAAGACATATGCAGATGAACTTGCGGACCTCGTGAAGGTATCCAAGATTGATACAAAGAAGTTTGGTAATAATATTTCTTCTCACATTAACTTTAAAAATACATATGAGCAATTTAAATATGGAGACCATAAGGTTGAGTGGTATATAAATGACGGAAATAAATACGAGTATAAGATTGATGAAAAGACAGGAGAAGAATTAACTCCTACCGAGACAACAGCTGCTCTTATGAGATATTTCCATAACTTGTTCTTGGATTCTAAGTTCTATAATGCTACAGAGCTTGTATAGAGAATATTGCAGAACCAAACTATTCTCAGCTACTCCTTTATATGCTAATCTGCTTAGAACAGCTCTCGCTAGCTTAAATGCTGATGAATAGTTCTAGGGATATACAAAGTGGAGATTTGATAAGGATGGTAATTATACTGGAACTCCTTACGATGGATACAAGCAGGTAATGAAAGATGATGTTGTATAGGCTATTGGTTCATCAATAGAAAGTATGTTAAGATTCTAGGCGTTACTTGACTTTGCTCCAAAGATTGAGGCGACAGATGATTACACTGGTCCTATAGACTTTACGTTTGGTGGAGATAGATAGGAAATAGAAAGGAACTATAAAAGAATTCTGTATGGAGATAAAGAAGGAGATGAATATGATAGGAATACAATATTCCAGAACCTCGCTAATCTTATGTAGGATATAATAGATGATCCAGATTCTGATGAAGCTCAAGGTCTTGTAGATTAGGATGGTATTATTAGTAATGAATTATTCGAATATCTTAGACCATAGACTGGAATAAAAGGTTCAAGTGTAGGAAGAATGATGCTTTCTAAGACATAGATGAATGTTTGCGTAGAGCAGAAATAGAGACTTATGTCTGCCTTTGATTAGCTATTGACTCATCCGTCTGAAAGAGTTAGAAGAGTAGCTAGGGACCTAGCTATATACGCATACTATTCTACATATGATACTAATAGCGCTTATTCTTTCTCTGATATAATTCCACCTAAATATAGACGTCAGTACGATAGAGCTCTTAGCTTAGCTCTTGATTCTAGAACTAGAAATGGATACTAGCATAAGTCTTTAGGAGATGCATAGTTGATGGCTAATGATATTCTTGATGTAATAGCTAGAAACCTTTATAAGAACGACGACGTTGTTCCTATGTATTTCGAAGATAAAAGAGATATCATTAAATATGAAGGAACCGTTCTTAAAGTAGATGGCATAAAGAAGAAAGTTAACGCTCTTCTTGTTTCTAATTCTAGAAGTATACCTAAGTCTAGATACTTTAAGATTAAACGAGGAGACCAATATGTTGTTTATAGATACGCAGGAACTATCGAAGGTTTAAATAAAGAAAACAAAGCATTAGAGACTAAGAGAGTTTACATAATTGTACCTAAGTTTGGATTGTAGATAAAGGGTACATAGTTGTACGAGTTCATACAGGGCTCTGAGGGTACATCTATATTCGATGAGAATAAGTTACCTAGCACATTTAAAGCTGACAAGCTTCTTGATTACGCCGAACAATACGCAAAAGATCTTACAGAGTCTTTGTCTAAAGAACAAAAGAAGAGTAAGTATAAACCGAAAGACGAATCTAAACAAATAGTTATGTACAGATTCTCTTCTACTGTAAATCCTATGAAGATAAACGGCTCGTATTACGAAGTTAATCCTAATGACAATAAACTTAACAACAAGGTCACAAATGAAGATGGTTCTGTGGAATTTGTATCAGCAATTAATCCTATTAATAAGATTGAGCAGGATATAAAGAATTCTGGAGTTGATATAAATATAAACAACGCTAATTTGCAATAGGTTGTAGAACAGATTCAATCAAGACAGAATATCGGTATATATAGTCTTTGTGCACTTTAATGGTGATATATCTAAGTTTAAGCCATCTAAGAAGCAGGTAAGTGATTATATTACGTAGAAAGAAAGCGAATACGAAGACACTCTTGCCCCAGATTTTACTAAAGCACAACGTAGATAGTTTATAGCCGAATACTCCAAGAAGCTTCAAGATGAAGCTCCAGATGTATTGTTGTAGAAGAATGTGAATGATAAGGTTGACTCCATTGTAAAAGACCTAGTTTCATCAAATGTAACAAACTTTACAATATTGTCTACAGGTGATGGTATTATAGAGCAAGCTGGGGCATATTCTGCTATGCTTAACCAGGATAATATAACATCAGTACTCGGACCTTGTAGAGTATACATTCTTGGTAAAGTTATGAGCAATCCAGAATCTCTTGAGGCAGAGAAACAGAAATATACACTCGACGATATAGATGTTAAAACCGATGAATAGGAAAGTATCGAAGAAGATATAGATATATTACAGAATGCTGCAGATGACGCCGTTACAAATATCGATGATGTCTAGAATGCTCAATCAGCAGAAGATTTGTTATCACAGATAAATGAAAAAGATGATACCAAGTCTACTCCTGTTAGCGAGAATCCAGAGGAAACCGCTGGAAGCTTAGATGATCTGTTGTCATAGATAGATGCTTTGTCTGAAGAATCTAAAGAAACAAACGATAATAAAAAATGTTAATTATGTTTTGTCCTTATTATAAAAATAAAGATGTTTTTGATGGCTTTAACAGTATAATATAGGCACTTGGTGGTAAACCAATGACAGAAGAGGAATTTAGGTCCGCAGAGCTGAGAAATCAGCGAAGCGGGCTTGATTACTCTGCTATGGAAGCAGCCTATAAAGCCTATCATGCTAATAATGGTAATCTTATGGATTTAGCTCCAAATGGCTAGCCGTCATTAGTATTTCAACAGCTATTGTAGATATACAATGGCGATGTAAATAAAGCCATAAAAGCTAAAACTAATTTATATTCAAAGACGTTTAGAAAACACTTTGGAGATTGGCTTAGCGATAGTATCAGTAAGGATAAAGTTGATATTAACGGAGAGCCTATACTTCCTTTCGGAGAGTCGTTGGAAAAAGCAAAAGCTTCTGCTTCTCTTAGGTCAAAGATTGGTATACAGAATAAATTTAAAAGAACTAATGTATATTCTACTTTAGGTGAATCTATATCAAGTGCTTTATAGAGTGGTAAAGAATAGTCTAGTAAAGACATTGTCTCAAGATTCTCGTAGTTGAGATTATTCTCTCCATAGAACGAAAAGCTTGCAGAAGTTTTATAGCGCCACGAAATACCTACTGTCTTCAAAAATCACGAAGATGGTAGTTTAATGAAGACTTATACAGTAGATGGTAAAAGTGCAATATCTATTGACCCATAGCTGGCTAGCAATGTATCTAATTAGTATTTGGCTGATACATATCTTCATGAGATAATACATGCTATAACAACCGATCCTATAAACAACGCAAAGACTAAGGAAGATATTAAGTTTAGAGATCAAAACAGAAAAGTCTTTAACATATTTAATAAGCTATTCCCTAAAGAGTTATTTAGTAGAATGGACATGTCAGGTCTTTACTATTGTCTTGAAAATGAAAAAGAATTTGCTTCTGAATTTGCTACAAGATAGGATGTAAGAAGTATGTTGTATTAGAGAGCTATTCTCGAAGATAAAAAGAACAATAGAGCTCCTATACTCGCATTAAAAAATCTCATTAACAGCCTATCTAGATTACTTGTAAATAGCAACGTATTTAATACAAATAAAGATCAATTAAAACTGTATTAGAGGATTACTGCGTCTTACCTATTCAATAGACCTGTACTTAAATTTGAAGGCTTGTAGGCGTCTAAAATAATACAGGAAGTATATAAGTCTTTGGATAATTCAGTATTATCTAATGATCAAATACAGTAGACTAGGGAAGATTTAATTAGGGCTACTAACTACGCAGAAGTTAATAATTCTATGCGAGTTGATAGAATTAATGATAACGACCTCGGTCTTAATATGCGAGATTCAGAAGAAGTGGCATAGAAGAGAATAGAGGAGATGTGCAAGAATATAGCTACCGCTTTATCAAAGAGATAGGCCGCTATTAAGGTGTCTTAGCTTCCAGATGAGTATAAGAGCGAGAATATAGAGATACTTAGGTCGTAGGTATAGTCTTTTAAAGACCGTCTTGGGGGAACATTTTACTCAATAGCTAGCCTTGTTCAGCAGATAGCTCCTCAACTTCTTGTTGATTCTAAAAAGATACATAAGATAAGACAAGAGAATATGACTATAAGCGATGCTGAGTACATGTTTTTAACACATGATAACTTCGGTACATATTAGAAGATTTTATCAGAAATAAATAGCGCTCTTAATTCTCCTACTGTAATAGATTTACTTATAAGAGAACTGTAGGATAAACCACAATAGGATAGAGCTACTGTTAATGATATACAAAGAATAATATAGATTGTACAGAGTTCTGAAGCTGTAGCAGCAGACGCAACATCTCTTATGTCCGAGATTCTTATCAATAACATGAAGAAGAGATTTGCTTAGATAGGCAATGAAGTGCACTCTCCTACAATAGCTGATTATATTAACCATCTTAAGACAATAGGTTATGATACTAGTTGGTTCTATACCACTGTAGGTTCTATGGATTCTGCAAAAGATGAATCTTTAAGAGCAATGGCTTACCTTATTGATAAAGCTACTCATCAAGCTGACAGAGATACTCATGACAGAGTTGTAGAGCTTATGTAGCTTAAAGAATAGCTTAAGTTTGGTGAGAGTGTTCTTGATCTTTACGAAGTTGACGATAACGGATTTACTACAGGTTACTTAGTAAGAAACTTGAATTATGGCAAGTTTTTTAGAAAGAGACAAGAGTTCATGGAGAAGCTTAACCTCAAATACGGATTAGACCCATCTAATAGAGAATAGCCAAAAGGCGAAGATGGAATTAAATGGAGTAAAGAAGTAAATGATTGGTTAAGTAAGAACTGTCATAGAAAGTACAAGAAAGAATACTATGAAGCGTTCGCTAATCTTTCTGCAGATACTATGAGAGCACGTGATTCTATTCAGATACAAATTAAGGCTATAAAATCTGGCTGCAAAGATGAATTTGGAAACTATCATTTTGATAGACTTACAGATTCTGAATGGAACACACTTAGAGGTTTGTATATACAAAAGAAACAATTAGCTTCAGATTACGATATAAATGGAGAACTCAAAATAGAAGGTACTCCGGAATATCGTATAGCTAAGGAGCTTTAGAAACTTAATGAGACACTTTTCAATTCTTCTGATAAAATTAAGAAAGATACAAAGAGATGGTAGGCTGATAGAGATAGGATTATCTAGGAATGTGGCGGTCTTGAAGAGATGGCTAAAGGTGAAGATGGCAACTTTGATTTTGCTAAACTTAGAAAATGGGACTCAAGAAATAGTAAAACTAGACTTAAGGTAAACGAAGAGACTGGTAAAGCATTACTTTGGGAGACTATTGATAATGAGGCAGAAAAACCTGTATATGCAATAATTGCAGACGGAGTGAGCGATCACGGTGCTAAATATGAAGAATTGTAGCAGTAGAAGTATAATATATTGTCTACATATAGAGACTACAATACAGGTGATATAAATCCTTCTAAGCTATAGAAGTCTATACAAAACAAGATACAGGCTATAGATAAAGAACTTGCTAAGATTAGAAAGTAGGCAATAAAAGAGGATAAAGACATAAAGAAACTTTCTAAAAATCGTGCAAAAATTTTTAGAAAATACGCAAAATCTTCATTGACTGACGTGTACAAAGAAATGCATAGATTAGCTGTTCTTAGAGATAAAGAAGAACCTGGATATCTTGAGACATTCGAGAGAAATACAGGCAGACTTGTAGAGGATGTAGAAGGAGAGATATCATGGCAGGCTAAACCTTGGTTTAGAAAAGTTGTAGCAAAACAGGCTTACTATGATAGATTTATGGAAGTTCTTCCAGGAGACGGTTATCTCAATTCTGACGAGAATAACGATTTGCTTGATAAAGATTTTAATGAAAGCTATGGATAGGCATTCGTTCCTAAAAAGGAATTATATGACAATTCTAAGCAGTATAATAAGATTATGAAATCTAAGACTCTCAAAGATCTTTATGATAAGACTTATCAAACAATTAAAGAGTCTAACGAATTATAGATAAATAGAAATTACGTAGACAACTATCTACTCCCATAGATAACTGGTTCGTTCTTCAAATATCTTAAAAAACATAGTGGCAAATGGAGAATGGCTTGGGACTTTATAAAGACAGGTAATGTAGATCCATCTTCTTCTGGAGGGGCTCTTAGAGAATACTTCAAAGATACTGTTGGTATTGGAGAAAAAGGATGGGAGCAAGATGGTACATATGGATAGTTTATTGATCAGGCTTTGTCTGACTAGGATTAGTTCGGAGATATCATTAATTCTAAAGACCCTACATTTGGTAGCGAAATTAGTGGAGAGCGTCCAGATGGTAGACAGCTTAATATGATACCACAATACTACACTAGAAGACTTAAGGATACATCATAGCTTTCATCTGATTTAATAGGAATACTTGGAGAATACTATAATCAATCTTAGAAGTATAAGAACAAGAAGTAGATAGAGGCTACGTGTGAATCTATAGTTGATATGATTGAGAATAGAAATCATGAAAAAACATCTATTACCGGTAGCATAGGCAATCTTAAGAGAACTACTAGGAACGTTACAGGGAAATCTTCTAATACATACAAAGCTGCTAGAAAGTTCTTGGATATGAACCTGTACAATATACGCTCTTCAAGAATGTAGGTAAATATATTCGGAAGATAGGTTAATATGGGTAAGGTTGCTCAGTTGTTCAGAGCAGCCACGACACTTATAAACCTTGGATGTAATATAGCTGTAGCTGGTACTGGTTTTACTACTGCCATATGGGCACATATTGTAAATTCTATAGTTGGATAGAAATATAGCTTTTCTAATGCTTGTGCTGCTACTAGATTTGTCTTACATCATTTAGTTGAAAATGGTATGGGTACTAAATATATCGAGAACCATAACTCTAAAGACCTTTTAATGCTTATAATGGAGCATTTTAATATAGCTAGTTAGCTTGAGAGAAAAATGAAGGACTCAAACAGAAATAAGTACATAAATGCCATAACTCACAACTGGGCGTTTGGCGGTCTTACTATGTTTGATTTCTGTGCTAAAGCTCCTATAGCTATTGCTACTATAATGTCTTACAGATATTACAATGGCGAGTTTACAACTAAGGATGATCTAATAATGAATAACATCCTTAATCAAGAAGAAGCCAAAAGATAGATTAAAGAGTGGAAGAAAGGTAAAAGCTTACTGTCTATAATGAAGGAAGAAAATGGTAAACTTACTGTAGATAAATAGTATTATAAACAATACAAACAGATAGAAGAGCTACTACATTCCAGAATTGAGAGATATGCAGAAAATGCAGATGGTATGGCTACTGAATCTCAGAAAGCAGCTATTACAACAAACGCATTAGGAGCAGCTGTATTAGTTCACAGACAGTATTTCCCTCTTATGCTTCAAGAAAGATTCGGAGACACTGTATGGGACAATTCGACACAACAGTTCAAAGGCGGTTCATTTAGGTCTGGATTACAATTACTTAATATATTATCTAAAGGATACTCAGACGAAGCAAACCTTTAGAATTTCTAGGTGAACAGAAAGAAATCAATCTTAACTGGTCTTGCAACAGGAGCAGCGTTAGGCTCATTCTTGCCTGTTGTAGGTCCTATGGCTGGCGTTGCTATAGGCTCTGCACTTGGCGCATTATTGGGTGCTAGAGCAAAGAATTCAAGGTCTTTGCAGAGATATTTATATGATAATTCGTCTGAAAGTCAGGCTAGGTTATGTAGATTTAGACGTTAGCAATTAAAACGTCTTGCAACAGAAATAGCTTTGTATAAGCTTTTTGTTTGTCCTGCCGTTGCTCTTATATGTGCATATGCAGATTCGGATGATGATAACTGGTTAATGCAATTACTTGCATATATTGCCGTTCGTACAAAATGGGAGGTATTTACGCCTTATCGTTTCGACGACGCATTAAATAACTTCAAATCAGTATCAGCACAGACAGGTACTTTGGATGCTTTTCAAAATGTCGCCAAATCATTGCCAGAGTATGCATTGTATTCTATCATGCCTCGAGGATCGCTATTGGATACTTTCCTAGGTGGCTCCATCGACGATTACGATTCAAGTATATAGCGTGGAATTTATTCTGATTACAATATTCCATTTACAAATACTGAATGGAATAAAGCTTCAAGAGATGTGTTCAAAGCAACGCCATTTCATCATGCTTATGAACAAATTCTTGACTCAAAGAGTAAAAGAAACTATTACGAAAATCAAATCATTCAAAATAAATCTTCAGATGACCCATTATACAATTGGGCTTTAGATAAATTTAATAAATAAAAAAGACCCCGACTGCTCTCACGAGTGGCCGGGGTTTATTTATTCACTAATTCAAAACTTCCGGGGAATAATATCCCCAGTATATTGCGTTGTCAACTACATTTTGCTTTGTTAAGATATCGAAACCACCTTGCTCTATGCAAGACATTTCTGCTTTCTTTGCTTTCGGTATCTCATACAAGACTTCAAGAAGTACTTTGTTATCGACTTCTACATCAACCTTAGAGTCAAAATAATATTCATACTCAGATTGTTTGTATATCCAATAACGCTGTGCTACAGAAGTAGGATTATAAAGAAGTCGTATATACTTCTTTTCTCCTACTGTAACTATTTCTGAAGAATAAAAAGCATTTGTAGTCAATAATTCCTTATTTGTTATTATATAAGGAATTATAAATATAGAGTTGTTTTTAAACTTCTCTTTATTAAACATTCAAAATTGCTGCTTCTAATTCTTCACCTGTAGCACAATTCTCGAAATCGTCTACGTTAAGTGTATTTTCAAGATTCATAACGTTAAATGTGTTTCCTAACACTTCAACATTCAAAGTTTCGTTTTTCATTTTACTCATAGGTTTAAAGTTTCACTACCGTCTCCAGTGTAATAATCGTAGCTATGATCCCAACTATTTGTTCTTAAATGCCATAAATACATGATCATAAAATCATGTATTGCCACATCTCTAGAAGTAACTTGAAACGCAGATAATCTGAATACCCTTATTTCATTGCTACCTGTTGTATCGATAGCAATAATATAAAATTCAAATCCCCATTTATCGATTTCATCATTGCTTAATTTTAACACATAAGACAAATACCAATATACTGCTTTCTGATAAAAACACAATTGCCTACAGTAATCAAATTCTTTCATACTGTCTTCAAAGTGCCATAATTTAGCTGTAGTTTTGATATCCATAATTGTACACGTCTTTGTGTCAAAGTTAAATGTACAGCTATCAAGCAATGATTTACATGCGATAGTAGTATAAGCTCCATGATTCAGTTCATCTATAACCCAGTAATCCCAGTTTATCTGGAACTCGTGGTACACATGAATGCTACCATGCTCACCTGCTCTTCGTATTAGTTGTCTTGCTAACTTATGTTCTCCAACATTATGCTGAATCTTCATAAGCTGATCTAAGTCGTACTGAGATATAAGTACTTTCTTAGACCTGATAGCTTCGATATAATCCTTATACTCTACGCTTATTTTAAGCGCCTCTGAGAGGATTTTATCTTCACTCTTGCCAACTATACTATAAGACTTACGATAAGCGTCTGAGAGCTGTTTATTTAGCTCTATTTCGACGGTATTTATTAAGTTTTCACAGAACTTTTGTGCTTGCGCACTCTTAGGCTTGTCGCCATCGAACAGCACGTAATCATCCCAGAATTTATCTGGCTGAAGCAAGAACTCATGAATCATGGTTCCTTTACGTAACTGTGGCAAATCTAAGCCTTTCTCTTTACCATCTAACATCCTACGAAAATAGGCTGGCCCCTTATCCAAGAACCAGCCTATAGCACTATTACTAATGCGTGTATTATCTTCGTAGTATGGAATGTCGTACTCTGGTATTTTGTACTCCGGTGTAATCATTAGCATCCTGAACAATAATCGTCACAACCTAACATTTGATCAAAAGTTGATTTATTCTTCTTAAGACTGTTAGTAGTGTTTTTGTTTCTATTTCTTGGATGAGGCTTTATAGAACCTTTAGAAGAAAGATTCATATCCTCAAAGAGCTCTTCAAATGTCGTAGTAGGATAATCATTAGCCTCTTTTACAAAAGATGCTATATTATCAAAGCTACATACTTCGAAGTTGTCCTTAATGAAGTCTGTTAAAGATTTAACTTCCTTCTTATCGTTAAGCTTGTCGTTCAATACCTCCATTATAAGAGATGGAGACATTTCCTCAAACTCACGCCAATAGCGAATACGAGAACAACGGTCTATCAGATACTCTGATATCTCGTGGTCATCGTTACAGGTAAACAAAATCATATGCTTACCTTTGGTATCAGAACCATCCAATACCTGTAACAATACAGAGTCATCGTAATCTTCAAGGACTTTATCAAGTTCATCAAACAAGAAACAAACACTTGTGTCACCAAGCTTCTCTACAAGATTTTTAAGGATATACGGACGTATACTTTTGTCTATATTTATAATTGGAAGACCGCTATTATTGGCTATCATCTTAGCCATTACAGTCTTACCAGAACCCTTCAATCCTGCAAGCATTACACCAGTAAATCCACTTTCGGACAGGTTATAACTATTAATAACCTTATCGATAAAACGTTCGTCACGAGGTGTACAATATACCTTAGAAGGTAAAGATAAGCCACTAGTTTCCTCGAGCGAAATAGCATCAGTATAACGGTCTACATCAATATTGTAAACCATTCCTGGAGTTAAATCACACTCAAGACCTTCTGTGTTAAACTTAAAGTTTATACTCTTACCTACTTTCAAAAATTTCTTTTCCATATTTACTGATATTATAATACTCAAATATTGGTTTTTATCTCTTCTATCATCTCGTCTACCTGTTTGTGGTTACGTACGAGATAACATTTCATTTTACTTCGATGTCGCTTAAGGTAATACTTAAACAGTTTCCATCTAAGAGGGAATGAATCTCCCATAAGTCCTTTACATTCTACTACAAACCCTTTTCCTAATAAAGTCAGGTAGATATGTTAGAGGCCTTATTTTTTCTCCTAAATACTCGAATTTGTCCAGTAATACGAAATGCTTTGGCTCAATATTTAACTGGTATTCCAGCTTTCATAAAAGCTTCATAAGTATAGCATTCGAGCTTACTCCTAAAAATGGAGACCATACTTATCGACCTTAGTCGCATTTCGTACTCTACCTTTAGATTTCTTGCCTATCATAATAAAAGTTCTTGCCTCTTATCTTAGATACAGAAGTTTTATCAAAATAGACAATTTCGCCATCAGTTACCTTTCCGTCTCCTTCGTGATGAACACATACACATATGCTTCCTTCGTTGCTATAACTATCCCAAATAGTCATTTGCAATTTATTCGGAAGATATACACGCATGAATCCACCTTTATCAAGACGAATTTTCTTAGTCAGCTTTTTTGTAAGCCATTTATGCAATAGAGGAGACATTACTGCACCTCCCAGCACACCAAGTAGGCATCCTATTACTACATCAATCATATTTCTGTAACGTTTTTGTTAACCAGTCTTTCATGGTGCTAAATCCGTTGTCACGAACAGCATCTGATAGATCTTTGGCTTTAAATTTCTTATTAATGAAAAAAGCATCTAATTTGTACTGTTTACTATATTGTCTAGCCTTAAACATACCGGTTTGATCTCTATCATACAGTATTACTATATGTTTCCATTTAGAACGTATAGACCTGAGTATGTCTTCAGGTATAAACACTGTCTCACTAGCAGCAGCTATTGCATTAAAACCCATCTCGTAGCAACACATGACATCTTTTAATGACTTTGTTATTATGAGTAGGTCGCCTCCTTCCTTAGGCAATTCGGATAATCCCTGTACGTGCCGATTCGTCAGATTGGTACGCCATTTAGTAAACTTGGAAGCAAGTGGACGATAAATCTTAAATTTATCATACACTTTATATGCATACATAGGACTATTTTCTTTGTAGATACTTCGGACGATACTATTACAAAGAAAGTATTTAATGCTGAACACATTGAACTTCTTTAGGGTATCAATATGTATTCCAAACTGTTTCCAGTATTGTTTGTCTATATTGGTAAACGGCTGTCGAACTATCCCGATATCGGTATCACCTTTCGGCACATTATACGTATTTGTCCTTACGGTTGTGTTAGGATTTATTCTGCGTACAATTCTCAATAATTCTCGTTCAAGTTCTTCTCTAGTCGTTATACCTTTATATTCTTTTAGGAACTTTAAAGCATTTCCATACTCTCCAGTTCCAAGGTCTTTCCATAATAGTCCTCCTGTTTTGGAATGGAATATTCCAAATGAAGGATTTTTGTCTCCAGACCTTAAGGGACTATTCATAAGTTTTCCAACTTTAAATTGTCCTAAACAATACGTATAGATGTCTAAATCATTCACTTTGTCCAAGATGTCTCTCAAGGACATAGTAATTGCTGTTCTAGTACTATACATAACTTATAAGTTAGTGGAAAGTATCGGATTCGAACCGATAAGCAGGGTAGTGTTTCTTTTAAGCTTGCACACATTCCAATCTATCAATGCCCTTGTTTTACCATTAGACTAACTTCCCTAAAAACGAGCAGTTTAATGACATACTCAGGTCTACGTTGACGGACGTATAGCAGTTTACGGAGATGCTAAGCTCGGACTTTAGGTTATTCAAACCCGCACTTACGTAGCGTACACGCGTATAAAATCTGATGCCAGGTAAGCTGTGCATCATAGATAATATCGGCCTTCACAGGCGGACAGAGCTATTACTTTCACAAGCTGTAACTCTTCTTATCATCAGAAATGTGTGGCTCTGTAGGGATTCGAACCCTACTGGACTATTTGTCTATATAACAAAACATGATTAAAACGTCGATTTGGATCTGTTTTCGCATACGTCCATGCTTGTGTCTCACGACACCCTGCGAGCCTTATTGGAGGCATTTCACCTCCAAAGGGTAACTGAATTACCTAGCTCCACCAACGCCCTTTCATGGCAGTATTACCTCCCTGGGGCGTATCCACTTGCTGTATAGTTTGACACTCCTGCTATGTAAACGGTATAAGAACCATTTACCGGATTTCATACAATCAAGTAGTATTTCTATTTATTCAGGCGTAAATCCCTTAAAACGGAAGATCTGATGCGCCTGCTGCATCCGCAGTTTCCGGAGTAACGGTTGGTGGTACGTTAAGCGGATCGTTGTTCTCCTTATCGGCAACAACTAGTCGCTACATAAGATCGTTCTTAAAGAGCTTAATCTGCGAATCTGTATTAGACATGTCTTCAACGAAGATTCCGAGCTTTACTTACTTGAGTATACGCCTTTTTTGTTATAGATAACCTTCAAACGAAGCTTCTTCTTGGTAGCGATCATAGGGTCAAGCATTTGCTTTGTCCAGTCGATCATCTCCTTAAATGTTAGAAAGCTCTGCATCTGGTCGCTGTGGATAGAAACAATCAAGAATCTGACAAACTCGTCCAAACTGAGCGTTTATCACGCTTCTGTAAGTCTTCGTCTGTCTTTAATATACATTCCCTTTGTATTCTTCCACTCTGTCATAGTAGCTGTCTGACCATCCTCATTCTCAAATACAATCTCGAGGAAATCGAGACCCTGAGGAGACTTATTGCAGTTTACCTCTTTAAGAGTGATATTCTGGTTAATGCCTACTGGCATATAACTACTATTACTAAATTCTTCGTTACTTGTTGTGGCTGTCTTTGTACTAAACATAATCTCTATTATTTTAATATACGTAATGCTAACATATCAAGTTTATTCTCAGCATAGTATGCTGTTGCTCGAACAAATCGATACATCAATTTACTTAAATATTCTATCCCAATGTGTTGTAAGTGTCCCATCTTCATTACCTTCTGCAATAACGATATCCTTTCCAGCTATGTGTCTTGCACGAGCCTCCATAATGGTATCAGATGTACCACCTTTAAAGGATATATGTGTTTCATTTTCCTTTGCGATATACATAACCAACCGCATCGGCTAATCCACACACGATTTTACTCAGTTTACCAACCAAGTCTAGTTCTTTTGCAGAAACTTCAACACCGTCCTTTTCAGTTACGGTGTCTTTAACGTGACCTACAAGAATAAATTCGTCACACAAATCTCGGAACATATCAACTACCTTCTTTACTGCATCTCTAAGATACTTATAGCCGGCACCATTAGGAAGAGTTGTTACGTCTGTGCCGTCCCATTTCTTACCCATTGGAGTTTGGCGATAGAGTGTACAAGCATAGCTCATACAAATATCTTCGAGTCGTGTAGCATTGTCGATAGTGATATGCTTATAGAAATTATGACCTACCTCTTTATTCTTGGCACGAATGGCACTTGCTGCTTCTCCTAAATCATTGATCGTACGACACTGGATGGCCATCGCATCAACGAAGACAGAGCCTCCCTCAAGGTCTATGATAAGGTTATTATCCAGCTGTGCAAGACAAGATGTCTTACCAGCCTTTGGAAGACCATAGAGTATAAGATATCTAGGGTTTTCAGAAACTGCAGGAATTTTACTAGTAGGTAATGTTAAACTCATGATACAATGATACTAAAAGTTTTAATTAAAGCTTAATGTTAATATTAATGATTGTCTTCTTAATCTCTGGACTAAGTGAAGAGATAAAGTCGTAATCACTAAAGTCAGAATAGCTATAAATATCGGTACCAATCTGGATTTCATCATTGTAGAAAATGATAGGAAGACCATTCTCAAGACGGTAAATCTTACCAAGCTTAATACCCTTCATAGTATTCTTCTTCTTGCCATAGTTAGCAAGAATATCACAAGCCTTTGCGAACAAAGTGTCGCCCTTCAGAGGCTTGTAGATATAAGTGTGATCCAACTCATTGAACATGGCATCAATCAGATCGTCCTCCTTCTTTGTGTTAAACAAATAAGAGTTGTTCTTCTTTACAGTAGAAAGAATAATATCATCGAGAATCTGAGAATAAATGTTACCATTGTTAGTGTTCTTAATGTTGTTATCAGTAAACTTAATATCGTATGTTGTCATAATTCAGCCTAAATTTTAATTGCTTAACTTTCTATCAAGTTGTTATATGCCAAGTCATTCTGGAACTCAAGTATGCAGGGCTTTCCTGCGTCCCGATTCTTTAAGATGTGTAAATACACCTTATTCTGAGTAGGTAAATGGCTAGGTCCATATTCTTGGATTCCAAGAATTTCCGGCCTATGAATAACTATAACATAATCACTAGCTTGAAATAAAGCATCAGCAGATGAAATGTCGCTTCTCATAGGATAATGCGACAAAAAATTGTTTATTCTTTCTGGCGATTCAATATTTCTATTCATCTGTGCTAGTTGCAGCACTGATGTCATAGGGTATTTCTTTGCACTTATAAATACTCTTTCGAGCTCCTGCATGGTCTCTATAACGCTACCTATTGGCTTTGTTAACAGAGCATGATCATACATTATTATAAAGTGCTTATTAGTACCTTTTACGTATGTATTATAGAAATACTTAATAATATCTTCTGCTTCCTTGGGAGTTGTAGGATTATCTACAAACCATATAGGATACTCCTTTAGTTGATTAGATACTGAAATGACTTTTCTGAAGGTATCGTCATCCAGGTCCGTTTCCGAACTATACAGAGTCGAAGTCGTTTTCCTAAGCTTACTAGAAAGCGTTCTTCCAACCTGCCTAAATCCAACCATCTCTAATGAGAAAATCAGAATTACTATTTCTTCGTCAGGATTCAAATCAACAATATCAGTTGAGATCTCATTTGCAAATGAGCTTTTTCCACTTCCTGAAATACCAGCTATGGTATAAACGGTATTGGGTTCAATACCTCCCATACACTGCTTATTAAACTTAGTCCATCTAGTCTTAAGAGAAGTTATAGAATGTTCTCTTCGACCAGATATATAGTTTATAGCCTCTTGAGCTACAACTGACATTGGTCGTATAAGATTAGATAAGTTCTGTTCCATAAGTCGATTCCTCAATTTTAGAGTTATCTTGCATTTCTTCCTCAGATTCTTCCCATTGATGGTCTACGAGCCATCTCCACATCGTCTTCATATAACTTAGTTTACCCTCGTTAGTCTTTTTCTTCATTTCAAAGTCAAGACACTGAATAAGATGCTGAGCCATAGCCTCGCTTTGACCTACATAAACATTAAATAAATGTCTACATTTATTAACGTTGGCTCTCAGATAGTTTTTAGTACCATCTGGTCGTAGAACGTATATTGGGTACATTTCATAGAACAGATCGAAATAGTCCTTTTTTGGGCGGACTATATTATTGAGCGCGTCTGTTGCATGATATGTAATTGACTTACCTCTCTCTATCGAGGTAATAAGTCCCTGAGAAATTAAGTTTGATATTTCTTCGTCGCTAACTAGGCTGACAATTTTGCGGACGTCTTGATTATAAGTTTTTTGATTCTTATCCAATACCAAACTTAGGAATATTAATTGATTTGAATTCAGTCCTGGAATGTCCAGGAGTTTTGTGTTTAGTTCAATAATCATCTTATATACGTTGATAAACGATTAATCATCGAATATTGTCAACTGGCGGTTAACAAACTCACTAGCTATCTTTTTTGCTTTACTAATGTAGTACTGGTAATCCAGGTGACGTTTATCTATTGGTGTGGCATCTATCTTATTAAGAAGTCGGACTCCGTATTCTGTTATTCTTGTTTCAGAACGACTTTCATACATTTTGTCCTTAATTCTTATAAGATAGTAGCCACTGCTCGATGCGTAGTACCTATTAATACGTTGAATGACGTTTCCACCATACTCAACTTTTGATTCCTTGTTTACGCTTTGTGACATCAAGAAATCACGGATATCTCTATCCTTCTTAATAAACTTGTCTATCGGTTCATTGTTTAAAAAATAGTTTATCACAGCTTTGGAGATAACAACTGGTGTCATGCTGTTGTTAAGACCAATTTCTGTGATAAACCTGCCTTTCTTTTCTATCAGTCTCGGATCTCCAGATTGGGAGTATCCTTTGCGAACACCAAAGTAATTGTTCACGTCGTACTGATAAAACGACTCGTAATCATCGGATTCGAATGTCAACTGGGTTAATTGCTCAACCTCCTTAATTGCATCGGCTATTGCGAAGCGGGCGGATTTGTCAGCAATGTAGACGACACCATCTGTATTGACTTGTACAATCTTACAATTCAATGCTAGAAGCCTGTCCACCAACATAAGTAGTATAAGTTGCCCATTTATACGTATCTTATATACGTTAAGTGGATCATAAGCCCAGCTACTTTCTTGTTGCATCTTTCCTGTAAGAGCATTAAGAGCCTGTTTAAATGCCTTAGACTTTAATAACTCTCCATTACGTTTGGCAGCCAAGCGCTCCTTGTATAGAGCACTGTACACATTCCAAAAATCTTCTCCTAAGTGAACTGGAAGCCAATGGTTTATAATGGCTAACGAAGGATACATAGACGTAACGTCGGAGTGTCCTATAAACTGTTCATCTGTAGGTTTGTAGACTCTAGGTTCATTGATGGTGTGTATACCACCTTCACCTATAGAGTAGCAAATGTTTGAGAGAACAAACTTCTTCTCATAGTTTTCTTGTTTCTTATCAGACTTACTTGCATTGCAAGTAGCATTCTTTACATCCAATAAGACTTCTTTCAACTTTGGATTAGAATATTGTATAAATGGGAGTATAATGTCACCTAGACGAATGTTCCCGACTTTTCGGGTACGTGTTTTCAATTCATCTTTTGTAGTTTTGGCAATATCTAGAGTTTTGCGCAAAAGTACTTCTTCTCCAAATCGCACACCACTCATCGACAGTGCATCAAACCCCCATTCTTTTTCCACTTCAAGACGTAGTTCTACATCTTCTTTTACTTTGTTAAGCAAAGTTTCAGTAGCTTCTACGTCGTTCACGTTATACTCTATCATAGCGTCAATATCGCATTCCTGGATCTGCATATCAAAGCTTCCTTCATACTCTTGTACATTTGGCATATGTAAGAGTATTTCTATTTCTTTCAAACTTTTCTGCTGTTTAGCGCTATAGAGCATCAACATAAGATCAAATGAATAGAAGTAATTTGAATACTTATACGCTTTAATCTTATCAATATTTCCTGTTTTTTCCGAACTTATTATTTCTTTACTAAGATAATAGAGAGAACTACAAATTCTCGAGTATCCTAGTCGCTTCATTCTACTACAGAAATGTATAATGTAACTTATGATTATATCATCATAATGCTTATTGTTATAGCCACACATTATATGATCAGTTCTGTTGGTGTAGAAGAAGTCAACTAGTTCTTCTAGTTGATTTTTACGACAGGATATCTCGAATTTATATAGTTTATGACTCTCTGAATCTTTACAAGTACAATGAAAACAGTTTGGAAAAACTTCTATGTCATATAGAACTACTGGTCTTTCCTTTACTATCATAGTTCCCTAGTGAGGGTTTGCACCTCGCAGTCATATCCTTTCGGAGCACACTAGGGTGACCAGTGGTGTCCTGGTCGATTTTGAAGAAGTTACGCCCTAAGCCGCCATTCGCATTTTATTTGCGCCTGGTAACAGAATTCGTCCCGTCTTCTTGCGATGGTCTTTAAGGTTTGTACAAACAAGATTACTGCGTTTTGCCTTTACCTTATTTGTCTCCTTATAAGCCGCTTTCATGACTTTGCTACTTTTTGGAAGATAATTTACTCCTCCGTACTTGGTAGTTTCGCCATTGTCTTTTATCTGAGCAACTTCCTGCTCAGAGAACTTGTCGTCTGAATGCTGGAATCGTCCAACAAGTTGTAATTTGTCATATTTAGCGACAACTAAGTCTCTAATATGTTCTTCTGCAGCATTCTTTTCTGTTTCCCAAACCGGGAACTGCTGCGCGTAGAACAAGTCGTCTTTCTTAACCGGGCATGGGGTGCTTTCGCTCCCATTTCTGCAACTTGTGTTGAACATACCCTTCCATGAGCTCTGTATGGTTAAGCTTCGTAACCTTTCTGCGGGATTCAATTTTGATCGAATCACGCTTTAGCAGTATAAACCAAGGTCTCTTACGTTTAAGACCATGTATACCATGTTCTTTACAGAACTTAGAAGTAGTCCCATGAGACTTATTGAAGTCTTTAAGCCACTTCTCTTTGATGTCACGATATTTTTTAACATAATTGTCCAAATATTGATTATTCTGGGTATTCATAACGTTGCCTCCTATGATTAAGCTGCTTGTTTAGCTGATTTTTGTCTGATTTCTTTAACCTGTGTAGGCTTTTTGTTTACGGCTTTAGCCTCAACTTTGAGCCCACGACGAAGCTTGCGTCCTTCGGCCTTAGAGCCGTGACGGAAATTGTAAGTGTTCTTCTCAAGAGCCTCCTTAGCCTTCTTTTTGGCTTTACGGAGATTGTAGAAGTTAACACTGGCGTTCTTTGAGCACTCGATAGTATGAGGATCACCTCCCTTCTTGTGCTTGTTGTGATTGCCTGACATATCTATGCCAGCCTCCTCGAATGGAGACTTGCTATCAGAGCGATACTGATAGAATGTAGTATTACCTACAAGGTCACGCAGTTTTGTTACTACGCTTGCTGGCACATCCTTAAAGAATGCTGTAGAGTTAGTAATGCATGCAGACTTAATGCCGCAGTCCTTTACCAACTTCTCGAGCTCCTTCTTCTTTTCCAGAGCAGGATCACACACAACTGTAATATTGTATACAGTGGCGTTATCCCACTGTTTCTTTGCGATGTCTATCACCTTCTTGGTGTCGGCATCGTTGAGATGCATACGCTTGCATCGACGGGTAATTGATGCGATATGACGAGCCATAGCGACATTACGACGCTCTTCCTGCTTCTTCAAACGATCCTCCAGAGTGATTTTAACAGGCTCTGAAGCCTTTGTCTTCTTGGAGTCGATCAACTTATCCATGATGCTCTTTTTACGCGCCTGACGGGCCTCTGCGCGAGCTTTAGAGGCAGCATACTTAGCCTCTTCCTTCTCGGCCTTAGCCTTCTTCTTAGCCGCCTTGAGTTCGGCATGCTTCTTAGCCTTCTCTGCATCGGCAGCACGGCGCTTCTTAATGTTCTCTATTGTTTTGTTAGCAGCATTAGACTCTTCCTTCTTAGCTGCCTCAGCCTTAACTGGTGTAGTTCCTATCTTAGCCTGAACCTTCTTGAGGTTCTTCTTGTTACTCTTCTTTGACATAATTTTGATAATTTAATGTGTTAATAATGTTATTTTTAAGGCAAGGGATTCCTTATTTGTGGTTCGTGTAAGCCTCGATCTTACTCCTTTCGGCGACCCTTATATTTGTCTCGAACCTATAGCATTTAAGCTGCAAGATCCATTTCGAACTTATCTGCAATAGTATCCTTAATCTCAATAGAAGTCTCATTGTTAAACTTCTCGAGATTAGCGTCAAACTTATTTGCTAGTAGTTGTTGTTCGTGAATAAGCTGAGCAATCTTAGCTGAGGAGAATACCTCACGCTTAGGCATAGCCTTCAATCCCTTTTTTGCCTTAGTTGATGGATCAAGTGTCTTGATCATCTTAAGTTGTGCTATTGCCTCCTTTGCCTCGCACGCTGCGAAAATACTATAGTTATTTGTCTTCTTAAAATCCTCATAAGAGAATGTAGTTGTACCTGTATTAAGAGCTACCAAAATACCCTTAATCATAATACGCTTCTCACTAAGCTGTACAATCTGGTTATACAAGCTCTTGAGATCTAAGCCAGAACCCTGCTTTGCTGCAATTGCCTTCTTAGACATGAGGTTCTCTGCTCGAATAATTCGCCAATACTTATTGATAGTGATATCAATGTTCTTACGAATTGTAATAATGTTTGCTGAGTTCAATTTAATTGATTTCTTATTCATATAGTTTGATTAAAATTAAACAATTTACTTGAATCAGCCATTTACCTAGTTCCTATATTACATATAACTGTAATAAAGAATAAAAGACATCCATTGGCAATCCTGCCCCGCAGGGCGGATTACCTATTCTCCGCAGAGAACGTTTAAGGATGCCTTTCAATATAAACTAATAATATCGTCTTTGTATTTCGTTATAAACAATAACGACAATACCATGCATGAATGTGTACTCTTCTGCTCGCAGTTTATACACCATTCCCGCAGGAATGTTTCTGTTTATGGCATTATTCGTTTAGCGTTTACAATTCCGTACTCCAACTCAATCATTGGCTTACCTATACAGTCTTTCACCTGAAAATATTCTTTACGACCGTTGATATTGATAACAATTTTCTCAGGAAACTCTTGCTGAGCGTTAAGCCTTGGCCCTGACACCCGGGACCCCGCAGGGTCCGCTCCTACGCCATCAGCAATGCTAGAATTCTGACATACTTTTGTCGCAACATCATACAGTCGTTCTACGACCCAGTTAAAGTTTTTGTCTTTAACTCCTTTCATCACAATTTCTTGTGATAGCCCTTCCATAATAGCTTTTTGGTTAAGCCCTGTGGAAAGACTCACTAGTGCATCCCATACCTTGAGAGCAAAACTCTCAAATGGTAAGGTTTGCTCGCAGCCGATTATCTTGTTCCAAAAATGGAATCTAGTTGAACCGAGAGTAATACTACCATCATCGTTAATGGTATAGATTTTGTATTTCTCCGTATGGTCCAACTTTTCATAAACGGCTGCCTTAATCTTTGGTTCGGAGAGCATTACAGCAATAAGCTTAACACTCTTCTCAGTTAAAACAGCCTCCATGAATTCTACGCGATCTTATCAGCTGGTTTAGAATCTGCCTTCTGACGCTCGTAGTCAGCAACGATCTTCTCGTTTGCTGCAATGGCAGACAAGCACTGAGCCTTAGCCTTCTGAGCCTGCTCAATGATTGCGTCAAGACGAGCAATCTCACCACGGTTAAGATCGTTAAGAATGCCACTCAAATCCTTAGGATCTGAGAACACAGCCTTAGAGTTCTTGTCCTTAAGAGCGTTCTGAACTGCCTCCTCTGTGGTTTCACCAAACTTGGTGCTATTCTCACCGAGAGGGATATCAATCTGATGCTCGGTGCCCTCATTGAGACGGCAAACGACATCACCGATTGCATTCTGCTTTGTTGCCATAGACTCAATCGTAATATAGCCGATCGCAAAACGGCGAGGAGAACGATTGAGGACAAGATTTACATTAGAGCTCTGCTTAGCCTGCTCCAAAATCTTGTCATGATCTGGGTTGAACATACGAGTTTGGGGAGTGAATACATCCTGACCAAACATTTTTGCACCGAGCAAGCTCAGTGGGGTACGATTTGATTTAATTGTAGTTTCCACGATGTTTACATTAATTTCTGACATAATCATATCCTTTTTGATATCGTTATTGATTAACTAACGATATGATTTTTAAAATATGGTGTATTTTGGCTACACCTTTGCCGTTGTTTATTGAATAAAGCAACGCTGATACGAAGATACTTGGTTACTACTTTGCGTACTTAGTTTTCTAAAGGAAGTTCTACCATTGTAGACGCTTTATCTAGACTTAGCTACACTCTTCCTATTACAACAATAGGGTAATAGGCTTGTAGCAGGAATTGCATACATAAGATGCAATTAACATTTACTGGATTATCCAGGCCCATCGTCTAAAGCTTTGAATGCTTCCTTTGCATAATCAAATGCTGAACTGTTTTCTGCTATTTTGTTCACGTTTTTTCTAACTTAACTATTCTAATCTTCGTTGGTGAAATTTTGCGAAGCAACTAACACTCATAGAATCTTAGAATTCTTATAACCCACGAAAATATGTAGAATCTCGGTCGTATTTCCCTTACTATACTTACAAGATATTCCTACACGATTGTTATTAAAGCAGATGATCTCTACTGCTAACTTAGAAGCGACTGTCAGCTAGGTCTCCTTACTGCGGTACTCGGCTTATGGCATGTACCCAGCGGTTGATTATCGGAATGTCTCAGGATCAAACCCATCACAGACTTTACGGCTTTTACATCTTTGCTGATGTTTGTAATTTTTCTGTACCGGTATTACTACCTCCTATTTATAGTGCACGAATATTGGGAATTCAACCCATACATTTCATCTTGTCACCCACTTATAACGTAATATACATGTATAGAGACAGTATACACATATAATATACACAGTCGTTTTACAACATAGATATAAGCTGCCCATCAATTTCCTGTATTGCTTCGAACCTTTATGTTTACATATACTGTTGCGCAGCATATTTTAGCATGGTTGGCATATCGGTTGGCACTCAATTTCTTCACCTCAAGTCCTTACTTACAACGTAAGATTCACTCTATGAAGGGACATCAATTTTTTGTTAAACATTGTTATCTTTTAAACTTTCTAGGTTTTCATAATCTATATCTCTTGCATACAACATACGCATACATAATATACCAGTTTACTACTCTGTAGAGACTATATAATATTGTATGTCATAGTGCAAATAGACTATTAGTCTAGATCGTTTTGGATGAAAGTGGAGGTCAAATGGTCCTGGATGGACATATCTCGAATCAACTTTCTACCTGATTTGCTATTTCTTATTCTAGGATAGCTTTCCATCAATTTTCTTTGACTGTAACGGAGTCATCGATCATAATCTCATGAATGATTTAATTTTCATGGAAATTGGCTGTAAGTTCGGATTGCCTAACACCCTAATAATACAACTGGAATAGATTTTCACCGCGATCTTCACCCGCGTACGATACTCCCGTAGAGCTTCGATTAAGGGGCTGCCCAACCCTTGCGCTTGTTTTACTTTTATATACCGCATAAACAAGAAAAGCCTGGCGGTCACAATCAGACACTTCTACCCCATCCCTGGCACCCCTTCAACGGAGTTGTACTGAATCGAACAGTAAGGTTTTGGTATAGTCAGCAAACTCATTTAGTTTACTCTGTGTGGTATTACTCCCACAGTATTGATGTAGTTTTTCGGCCTTTATACTAGCTTTGGACACTAGAAACACTACCTACGGCTTAATAATACTTCTATATTGTTTGGGATATCCTCGGTTCTTCCAGCACCATGCACCATACCATGTATGCAATTCTGTTCACCTACTGGGGACCAATATAGTTCATCTCGTGTAACGTTTGTATATGCTTAGTATTATCACATATAATTACGATACGGTTCAATATGCCCTTCTTGGGACTTATGCGTTTGTAATTACACTGCATCTTTTTAAGGTGCATTCAGCCTCATCCAGCTTGTCTCCAGACGGTTCTCACAAGTCCAGCTGTGCAATTATAGGAGCTGATACAACGCTTCTCCTACCTATATCAAACTGTTTCAATGTTTAATACATTTCATCCTACCTTTTGAGTGATCTTGCCCTGCAAGACAGAGTTAACATATTCTCGGATCCAGTTAATATTCGTACGTAGACTAATGGGATCTACTATATGTACTTACCTAATTATAGTATACAGGGTTCTTATGTTTACTTGCATACATTAGAGGCGATTTGGATATAATCACGGAGCTCTCCCTTACGAATGGTAGAGTTGTGATTAGTGGAGTCGACCTTTTCTCCAGGTTCCATAATATATAGAAGTGGTACATACGACGTATCTGTCTTCTTAATTATGGTGCGTTTAACAATCGTCTTTACAGGCGACTGTTTATGGTTACAAGCTACAGGCTTTTCTACCCTAACGGTATCATGCACTGTATCAGGATTAGCACGATTCACTTGACCAAATAAATGATCCATTGGTTGCTGTACAGTAGATGCCGCTACTGTTTGCACTGTCGTTGGAAGGGGAACATTCTTAAGATCGGCAATATTCATGCCAATAGTAAGAAATGCTGCTCCTAGCAACGTAATTACTAATTTTTTCATACTTTGATAGTTAAATTATTTGTGTTCACTTAGCCACTGGATATCGAAGGCTTTTTTAACGCGACCAACTAGTTGTGAACTAGCTTTCTTAATTGGCCGTATTATTTTTTTACCTGAGCCTTGGCTTTGCCCTTAGCCGCCTTCTTATTATCCTCAGCTGCCTTTTTATCAGCGGCTTCCTTAGCTTCTTTAGCTGCAGCTTCTTCCTCAGCCTTGATCTCCTCATCGGTCTTGAATGCCAAGTCAATAATATTCTCCTTAGCATAACCTACGAGTGGATCAGAAGGATTACGGAACAGGTTAGAGATGATGCCTGCATACTGAGTAGCGTTATCCAACATAGAGTCTGACTTAACCTTAGCCATCATCTCTGGAGTAACGTCACGATAGTATGCACGCTTAATAGCGATAACGGTCTTCTTTGCAAAGTTATTACCTTCCAAGAAGTTCTTCTTCAAGTTCTCAACAAACTCGCCCGGAGCTGCAAGAACCGCTGCTGTAGCCTTGTCTGCGAACGCGATGTTCTTATTAGCTGCATCGATGTGACCATTGACACGATCCTTTTCTGGCAGCTTATTCTCTGCCTCGAGCAAGGTCTTACCCTTTGAGCGAACATCGTCTGCACCAATGATTACAAGGCACTTTACAGCGTCTGCAATCTGATTATCGGTATACTTACATACACCGGTCTCCCTGTTTGTAGAATGGTCGCGAAGCTCACAGAACGCAGATACAGGAGATCCTGACGTAGCGGTAACGTTGAAGAAGTGAGCGCCAATCCCATAAGTAAGTGTTCCGACACGACCCGTAAGCTCAACAATCTTGCGAAATGTGTCATGGAAACTCATGCTATTGATACGCTCAAGGTCATTCTTTGCAGAAGCAAGAGCCTTCTCAGCGTTAGCCTTATACTGCTTATCCTTAGTCTCCTTGAGTGTTTTCTCTAGCAGACTCGATAGCACGCTTAGCCTCAATAGCACGGTATGCCTTATAGAAGTTTACGCATTGCATAATGCTATCCATGAGCTTGGAATCACGATTCATAGCCAGGAAGCCAGAGAGAGCCTTTTTGAGCTCTTCTTCATCCTTGATCTTTGTAGGATCAAAGACCTTACCTGCTGTTGCAGCACGAGCCGCAGCGTCCTTATCAAGGTTCTTTGCAGTCTCATCAGATACTGTTACAGCTGCAGCTGTAACTTCAACTGCTTCAGTGTCATCATTTGAAGGCAAGAGCTTCGTGTCATCAAAGCTTACGCCAATCTCCTTTAAAGCTTCAGTAAGCTCTGGGAGTGCAGACTTACGGATTACAACCGCGAAGTCACTAGTACCATACTTGACCTCATTGCATACACATACAGCGATGCCGAGGGCGTTAATATGATTGAGTTTGTCGATAGTTCCCTGTGGGAAACCAGTATGCTCAGCAGCCTTCTCATCCAAGAAGAAGCGATCGTGAGCCATTTTCAACAAGTCTACCTGGTGATTACGATCCATGCTTGATCCACCTGTTGTTGTGAGCATAGCCGCAGCATCAACAGCTGCACTTGCACCGTTATCACCATTGTTGTTATTCTGAGCAACTTTTACATTGCCCTTATTCTTTTTGTTAGCCATTTTGATAATGTTTTAAAATGTTATTTACTAAAATTAATTAATACTTTCTGGGGCAACTAACTTAAATTCAACTTGTGTCGAATATAAAGTTCGTTTTTAACCAATCTCGTGGAGGTTTAGTGAGCACGTTTAGATGCTCGTCTTCACCCAAGTTAAGCATAGTAACAGTATCAACTACAATTGTGTCCTTACCTGCTGGTTTTGTCTCAACACATGTACCAGCGCCCTCTGAGGGTTCCAAAGCCTGAAATGAGCACGTTGGTGCCAGCATGGGAGTTGTAGAAGATTTAACTGTACTAGCTTCACTTTTATGGTCAACAAAGGCATAGTTGACCATACTCTTACCTGTAAAACCGAGCAAGAGACTTACGAGAATGATCCAGAACAACTTGTTGCTCTTATTGTATCTTGCGAAACCAAGAGCTACAAAAATCGAGAGAATCAATAATAAAAGTGAAGTCATTTTTGTTAAACTTTTAAGTTATTTTTAATCTTCCTACGAGTGCGACTTAACGCAGCTTTTATAGTGCCTGTAGGAATTTTCAGCACTTTGCTAATCTCATCAACTGTAAGATCTTCTACATAAAATAAATTAAAAATCTTCTGTGTCTTCTTTGGGAGTTTTTCAAATTCCTTTAGAAGAGATTCATACTCAAGAAGATTGACAAGATCTTCTTCTTCTGAAGAATTAGTTAATTCGACAGGTAGTCGGCCTGAGTCTTCTCCTAATTCCATGGATTTCTCCTTTACTTTTCGTAGATAATCTATAGCTGTTCGGTTAGCTATAATTCTCAGCCATCCGCCAAAAGACGAATAATCTGTGAATGTCGAGAGTTTTTGGTGAACCTTAAGAAATACAACATTTGTAAGATCTTTAGCTTCATCCATGTCATTCACGTAACAAAAGAGCACGTTGTCAACAAACTCTTTGTAACGGTTAAACAATTTATTAAACGCAAGCTCATTTCCCTTTTGAGCTTCTTTTATGGTCTCAATCTCAGATTGAGTGATACGCTGATACTCCATATTGTGGGGTAGGGGAGATCTCTCTCACCCTACTCCTGATAAAACGGAAGGTCATACACCATTTTTTGACGATATAATGACCAAACGTTGTTGACGAAATTGTTGAAAAGAATTATTTTTAAATCTTTTCCTCCTGTTTTCATTTCTACTTTTTCAAGTAGTCCTGAACCTATGCGCATACGAGTTGTCAGCGTCTTAAATTTCATTGGATTACTAAAGATTATGGTTTTCATAATCCAGTCTCCAACTCTACGCAGATGTTCATTACACGCATATTCGTATAAACAATTTTCGTCTAGGCTATCTCCTGCACAGAATATGTGCGGCTCATAAGTGAATCCCTTTTTAAGACCATTATGAAACCAATTAACAACATTTTCTATACCTTCTTCTTTATAGCCTAACAGACTAGCTCTGTAAATTAGCATTTTAGGGAAATACTCCATTTTATTTTTTGTTTAATTAAATGTTTTCTTAATAAATTTAGAAAAATCTTCAAAATATTCATCTAGAAAATTAGCTTTTTCTGATAACGCGTTATCAAATAGTGCCATATTTCCGCATTTACATGATATGTTATAATAGTTTTCTAGGTATTTATAGTTCTCTTGGAACCATACTACCCAGCTATTAACCCATATCCAAAATGCTCGTTCTCCAGAGTTAAATGTTTTGTTGATACCATCCAAATTTATAGAGTCTGCAAAATTAAAATTTTGAGACCCCTCATGTATTCCAAGAGCTCTTTTTAATGATGCATTCTTTTCATCTGTTCGAGGTGTTCCTCTTCCAGTGTTATAGATTGCCACATTTTCTTGGTATACACGGTCTATCCATCGCGTCTTTACGGCATACTTAATTCTTTCGTGTGGCTTCTTACCTATATTAGATAATCTACCGAACTCTGTACACCATTTAAAAGCGAGGTTGACGACATGAGGACACCTGTCCTTTATCATCGCTTTATATCCCTTTGTCATAACTAATAGGAAGAAGCTGAGGAATCGAACCCCAGTCCAAAACCGAAAGGTAAAGGAAAAACCAACTTCTTCTTCTTTCCACTTTGGTAGGAATCACCTAGACTAAACTTACGCTACGTTAGTATAGTCTACAATGTTATTTACATTGCCGTTTAATTTATAGTATAGTGCTTAATGTATTTACTTCCTTCACACGTCAAAACCTGTAATCGCCCAATATTTTTTACTTGTGGACGATTCGAGAATCGAACTCGAGTCCGTGTAAATTAACTCATACACACTGTACATTCTTGTAAATGCTCTGATGATCAGTCGGAGCATTCGATTTAAGCCACTTTGGAGTCGTTCTAAGGCGCTTTCGGCAGCATCGTGGTTAATTACTCCACTTATCTCCTACGGCGCCTCAGAACGCATTAAAACATGGCTAAAATATATAGGAATCCTCATGATACAAAGATACTTAGAGGGCTATATTCAGCATTTTTGATATATTTTGCAGGGTTCTGGTAAATACATATCTTCTTTACCTGAGTCTCCCCGATACAATGATACGCACAAAACATATTGTTTGATCTACTGTCCCAATTTACTGTGTGGGTTCACATTTCTTCTTCCCATCGTGATACGAAGATACTTGATGAGAATGTTAATTCATTCTAAGATTCCTTCTCTACACTGTCCCTCGGGATCTCTAGTACCTGAGAATCTATGTACGTGATACGAAGATACTTGTACTAGAAGAAGAATTAGAAGCGATCGAATTGATAGTTGGCATAATACCAGCTGTTAGGATACTTGGTGCGCAACTCACGGTCGTGCTTCTCGTATTCCTGGTTCAATTCGTTCATCTGCTTACGCTGATCCTCATCGATCTTCTGCGAAAGGTCACGGAACTGATTTGGCGTAATCTTCTGATCGTCAGGAACGACGGTACCATTCTCGTCCTTGCCCAGAAGACGGGCCAACAAATCTGTACGCTTCTTCAGAATATCAAGAGTGATCTTTGCCTTCGCACGGTCCTTACGGACATTGAGAAGCTCCTTAATACGGAGATAGTCAGCACACTTGACGATTTCTTTGACCTGGGAGATCTTACGCTTCTCCTCATCCTGACGGATCTCTTCTGCCGCCTTGTCTGCGATGTCTGTGACGAGGTTACCCTTCATCAACTTCTCTACTACGTTGTCTGCTGACACATTCTGCTGCTCTTTAGCAGCGCCTTTTGTTTCTGCTTTTGCCATTTTGATAATGTTTTAAATGTTTGTAAATAAAATTAATTAACATATTGTTACTTCGCCTACACTCCATGACGGATTCTCAACGAATGTTTCACCATTGTTATTTATGGTAATGTCACATGGAGCCATATGGGCACAGTTAGCTAAACTAATGAGTACAGGCCTAGCTTTTTTAGCCTGATTTACACTATAGTATTTAGACTCAAAAATCAATTTCTTGACCGTCTTGCCCTTTACCTTTTCGGTAACGTATATCGGAATCTTCCACATAGTCCAAAGGATTTAGCTTGTTTTTTAACTTGTCACGCTTATATGCCTTTGCTTTGGCTTCTGCATGACGTTGATGATACACTTTCTTAGTATTACGCTGTGTTCTACACATAATTACATGTTACTTTGAACTGTTTTCACTACATAGATAACATCGGTAGAAATACCGTAAGAATCACGCATTCTCTTACTTATGCCACCAGATATAACCTTAATAGCATTCATAAGAGCTTCATTGTCTAGCTCATTAGTTACAGCCTCTGACAATGCGAGCAGCAACTTCATCTTGGAGTCGAAATACTTGCCAAATCTTTTTTTCACGTAGATACATGCAGATTCTACCACAGAAAGTTCTGTAGCATTCTTAGTTTCTGCATGATTGATAATAACAGAATTAACTTCTGTTTCATCCATTGTGGCTGCATGCACATCATCAATATTGGGTTTTACAATCTTTAGCTGTGAAGCTACAGCCCCAACTTCTGATGCGCTCAAACTAGCACCCTCATAAGAGATAATAATGTACCGCTTCATAGCTAATCCTCCTTTGTCATTATGTTTGTACTGGAGGACTGCACTAGCTGCACATGCTTACCGTCGATAATGGTGTCAACGACTTCCGTGTTTGGAATATCAGGAGGAGTAATAGCACCGCATTGATCCCGTTTGTCAGGAAGATTCAGATACACATGCTTATTCATCTCGAACTCATGAGATATACTTCTCTTGTTTATCGGTTCTCCAGATTTCTCTAAGACCGATACCACATCACGCATAACCTTTTCAGGTATGCTGAAGAACACAGAATCCTGGTGTCTCCATTGGCCTTCAGCTTTCTGATACACTAATGCATCAGAATAGTTGGCGAATGTAGGATTATCAGTCTCCTGCATCATCTTTGACACCATGAGCGAATCATCATGTCTGATTTCACTCTTAGTTTTCTTCATGTAGTCACATGACGATACTGTGACGGCTACAATAAGCATGATTAAGCACATGCTAAGCTTTTCGAATAATCTCTTCATTTTGATAATTTATTTAGAGATTTAACAAATGTTAACTATCCGGGTTTTAAAAGATTCACGGAATCATCTATTGTGGACCGGCTAGGGTTTTGAACCTAGGACCTCCAGATTATGAGTCTGTTGCTCTAACCAGCTGAGCTACAAGTCCAAATATGGGCGATTTTCACTGGTTATATTTAAACCATTCCATTGTCTCCTACTATCTAACGTTCTTTCTCTTTCTAACCCAAATGATTAATTTTAAGGTAATTACGCTATTTAATAGAGTCATAGGGAGTTGTTTGGTACCCATTTGTGATTTTATACAGACTTGAACTGTTATGTAGGCCTCTAACCTAATAAATCTCGGGGACGGTATAACCCGCCCCCTTGAAATGCAACTTAATTGAATTTTTCCGTCCAATACGATATAAAATATATAATACTGGAGAACAAGATTACTATCAACATGATAACTATTATTGCTAGCGAAAAAGCGCTTACATTAATTGTGCTACCTATGTTAGATAGTATATCAAACAACGGGAACGCTGAAATAATTATTAACACTATTGCTATGAATAGCTCTACATACTCTCTTTTCATAGATATAATGCTATTTCTGATACCTCATCATAGTCGTCTTCACTTACGAACCATGAATCGTTATCTGTTGTTAAATAACTCTTTCTTGATCCCAAATCCACATCTTCTAATGATAATACACACATATCATCAGGATTTGCAGATTCGTAGTTCTTTAAAACTACATTTACACTGCTACAATGCGATTTAAGTCTACGCAATGAAGCATGATGACGTCTAACTTCTAATTCTTCGTCAGACATTTGTCCGTTTTTTCTACGTTTTGCCATAATTAAGGACTAATAAAAATTATTCCGTCTTCAATGCATGATAATGGCTCTTTGTTTAAATCCTTTGAATCTTTTACTCTTGGACAAGAAAAAGGATTATTAAAGATGCACCCATTGCAATTGTATCGACGTTTAGCCCTAACAATAATGCCATTTACGCTGTATATCCTGCCAGGACTAAGTTTTTTACTCATAGTTCACCAATTAATTGTAACTTGTACATTGGTTGCTTAACTGGAACCATTTCGTACCCCTTACGGATCTCTCCAACTTTTCGTAGTACTCTAGTTACTTTCCCAAGTTGGTATGTTCTACGTATTGTTTCGCCTTTACCAGTTAATACAAAACATACAAATCTTGATGGATTAGCATATAGCTTATCATATGCTGGTGATACGATATGATAGAACGAACCAATACCTTTTGTTGTATCGATTTTGTTCATATCTTCTTCGCTAACCATAATCTTTGTAGTCTCTTCAACTTTTTCAAGGTTACATGATTTATACATATAACATTTTCCTGTTGCCACGTCTCTTACAGCTGTACATCTGTTATTTGCACTAGCTATAACAACCATTAGGCCACCTACCTGAGTTCCACTTGGTAGAACATGGCGCACTACATCATTTTTGCAAAATTTCATTTGTGTACAAATTTAATTTTATAACGCACAATAGATGTAATTACACCATTTCTTAATCTAATGCCAAGTGTTGGTTCGAGAGAGAATTGCTTGCATGTACTAATATAATCTACAACACTCTTCGAGATTGGAATAATCTCTGAGAATCCTGCTGATTTATCAATATACACAGCCATATACTTAACGGTTTTGCCGTTAGCACTTGGTTTCTGTACTATTTGCTTAATACATTCAACCTTACAAACCATTGTGTCGATTACAGCCTTTTGCTGTGCATGACACTTCGATGTCAGGAGTAACAATATTATTACTACGACTATCGCTATAATTGGACCAGGGCTGTGATCCGGTTTTTCGTATAATTTTACAGCCATTTTTTATCATCTTGGATAGTAATATTCAACATACTCAATGAATTGTCAAGAATTTAACACTTGTCTTGCCAGCTCCTGGAACATTTGAATGTTTGTTATTAATATAACTATTCAAAGTATTCTCAAGAGATTTGGCATTGACTTTACTCAACCCTGAAGAGAGGATCATTGTAGATCCTCCCTCTTTAGCAACTACCTTGTAGTTAAGGTATTCAGCATCTGGTTTCCCTTTTGCTGATTGTGGCTTAACTGCCTGGTTATGCGTCTGCTTTTGTTTCTTCTGGTTCATTAGCAATGAATGGTTTACAATCCAACCCAATGTTCTTAACAGCTGCGGGCTCACTGAGTCTATCTTCTGCAATCTCGCTAATTGCTTTGGCGATAAATGCAAGATGTCTCAAGTCATCAATGCTGTTGAACTTGCCATCAACTTCAACTGTCACCTTGATGGTCTGCTCTTCTGTCACGGCGTCCAGTTCAACGTCAATAGATGTCAAGATTGGAACGTGTTTCTTGAACTTAGTCTCCACGTAACTAGGAGCATCCAAATCAACATGATCTGGAGACAGCGTACGAAATACTGTTACAATTGTTCTGTTACCATCAGCACAAACTGCTGATCCAAGCTTTGGGTATACTTCACCCATCAATTTCTTTAAAATGTTCATAATTTTGATAATTAAACATTATTTACTTGTATAGGACTACTTCTCACCTATACTTGAGCTTTGTGTTCCATCTGTAATTCGGTTTCCCTTTGGAGGCTTTGGACTCCCTACGGCTACATTAAACACTTAGGGTTGATGCAACTCAACCCTTATGTTTTGATATTGGTTTAATCATTAAACCTAGTGGTAGTTCCATACAGAAAATATATTTTTCATAATTTCTGTCAAAACAACGCAAGCAATTATCCTTACACCAATATTTTTTTACAATTCTAAATACACGATGATTAATTGTAACTAATTGACCAGGTTTGTATTTCTTATGAGTACCAGATGTCTTCTGTATGTTCTTCTTTGTCGAATTCATTCATGCTATTCTATTTTTAAAGATAATACAATAATTGTAGCACTAATTGCTATTGCTGAAATACTGCATAGAAACATTATTAGTATTACGCTAATGTAGTCTTCTATTGTTTTCATACTTTATGCTTTTCTGTTTTTAAACATAATACAATAAGTATAATACCAACTACTATTGCTATAATACCATATGTTAACGCCTGTAGTATTATACTTGTTTTAAACAATAGATATCCTGATATTGTTATCGTTGTAACTACGCCTATTACAAATAGTATAATACCACATCCTAACATTGGGTCTGGACCAGGTATACCTGTAACATCAATACCTTCTTCCATTACTCAGTTTCTAGCATATCAACTGCACTTTTGGCATTCAAGTAATCTGCACCATAATCTGTCTCAAGGTCTGTATCCATGAGGTCAAGATTACGTGTACCGTCGAGAGAGTCTAAAAGCGTCTCAGTACATTTATAATACTCTTTATACGCTTCAATCTTTTTCTCTGCTTTTTTGCCCTTACCTGTATGGTAGTTAGACATAAAGCAGGCACCAATAATACAACCTACTATAGCTCCTATTAATAAGAGGTTAAGGTTGTCCATAAAACCATGAATTTTGTTTTTGTCCATATTATATATATTTTTGATTAATAATCTATAAAAATGGTATATCTATTCTCACGAACCAATATACCTGCATGGAAATAAAACCTGTTGTGTAACTAAAAATGATTTGATAAAAAGGTTGAGTGGTTACTGGACTCGAACCGTCGCTTATAGCCAAGTACAAATAACAGATGTACAGCTGTAAGAGACGTGGCAACAGGAAAATGTTATATGTATAAATCATGTAACCTTGAAAAAGTTGAAGAGACTACAAAGATTATGGTTAGCGAAGAAGATATGAACAAATCGATACAACAAAGGTATTGGTTCGTTCTATCATATCGTATCACCAGCATATGATAAGCTATATGCTAATCCATCAAGATTTGTATGTTTTGTATTAACTGGTAAAGGCGAAACAATACGTAGAACATACCAACTTGGGAAAGTAACTAGAGTACTACGAAAAGTTGGAGAGATCCGTAAGGGGTACGAAATGGTTCCAGTTAAGCAACCAATGTACAAGTTACAATTAATTGGTGAACTATGAGTAAAAAACTTAGTCCTGGCAGGATATACAGCGTAAATGGCATTATTGTTAGGGCTAAACGTCGATACAATTGCAATGGGTGCATCTTTAATAATCCTTTTTCTTGTCCAAGAGTAAAAGATTCAAAGGATTTAAACAAAGAGCCATTATCATGCATTGAAGACGGAATAATTTTTATTAGTCCTTAATTATGGCAAAACGTAGAAAAAACGGACAAATGTCTGACGAAGAATTAGAAGTTAGACGTCATCATGCTTCATTGCGTAGACTTAAATCGCATTGTAGCAGTGTAAATGTAGTTTTAAAGAACTACGAATCTGCAAATCCTGATGATATGTGTGTATTATCATTAGAAGATGTGGATTTGGGATCAAGAAAGAGTTATTTAACAACAGATAACGATTCATGGTTCGTAAAGTGAAGACGACTATGATGAGGTATC
>CYGL01000006.1_pt1 | contig 107056 bp, 130 predicted proteins | sample 485531 | NCBI WGS metagenome assembly CYGL01 (sample SAMEA3497897, study PRJEB9818) | human gut metagenome | reverse complement strand
TCCTTAACTTATTGAAATAAAATAAGGGAGTAGGAGCTTGTCCTACTCCCTTTTATCATTAGCCCTGTAGAATTGCAGGGATTAGTGACATAGTTCTTGTTGGGTCAAGAACACAGATACCAAGAGTAGCCATTCTGTGAATTATAGCAGAATCCTCATCAAATGACATATAAGGATTACCCTTTTGACCTGTGAATGGGTTTCTTAGACCCCATTGATAACCTCTATACTCATTGTCACCCTTAATCTTACACTTAAAGATATTAGGTTGGTCCATTGTACCAATGTACATAATATCATATCTGTAAGAGAATGCAACACCTCCATTTGGATGGAGTATCTTATTTCTTACTGGGTCATCATAGAATGGGTCTACATCAATCTTAACTCTAACACCATTAGGAGCCTTGTACTCAACAAATTGGAAACCAGCACTCAATGAGTTTTGGTGCAACTTAGATTGAGTCTTTTGAATAACACCAATAGAGCTGTTGTCAAGAACAAACTGTGTCCAACCTGATACTGTCTTTAGTACTTCCTTATGGAATTGGATAGCACCTCTTTCACCAGTCTTAATCAAGAAGTATCTGTCTCCAAAGTCTAACTTAGAAGCAGAAAGCTCATATAGAGCATCTTCAAGGAGCTTCAAGCTAAATGTGTTGTAATACATAGTATTAGCAACTTCCATTTGCTCAAATAGACCAGCACCTGTCTTAATAACATTGCCAGACTTACCAAAGTTCATGTACTCACCATTGGCATTTCTGTTACTTCTACCAAATGCAAGTGCATTGTTCTTGTACTCAGAGAATTGCTGCTCTACTTCCCAGTCTACATTGTGCATCCACATTGTAGCAACTGACTTAGTATATCTACCCTCAGTTTCCTTAACAATAGGAATACCTACAGCCAGCTTCTTATTCAACATAGAGCCTGGAACCTTGTGTTGGATTCTTACTACAGACCACTCATTTCTCATAGAAACAGGGCTTGTAAATCTTACATCACCAACCTTTCTTGAAAGTTCCTTCTCAACAAATGCAGCCTCAACTGAGAATCTCTCACCTGCAAGCAATCTTTCAGCAGGAACACCTGCTGTATTACCACCAGCAAGCTCTACCTTATACACTGCATTAGTACCCTCCATTCTTGGGTCTCCAAGTATTCTGAACTGATAGACTTCATTCAGATTACCTACAATGTACTCACCATCAGCAAACCAATCCTCAGGGAATACTAAATAGAAAGGAGCAGTGCCTACTCCAACCATACCACTGGCATCTGTAACAACAGTACCATTTTCATCTCTTGCCTCTACAAGAGGAATGTTTCTCCTTGAAGAACCAATAACATCCCAGTAGTACTCATTATCATCCTCAAACTCTTTTGTTGGGAATTGATTTAGGAATGTGTCAAGTGTCTTTCCTCTGTAATAAGCCAACAGTTGCACCATTAGGTTTGTAGCCTTCTGTGGAGCTAACTGAAAGATAGAACCAAGGTGGTTTTCCTTAGTAAGACCCTTCCAGTGTTGGAAGCCTACCATTTGAAACTTACCTAATTTTCCAGCCATTTTTACTTAAATTTATCAGTTATTTTACTCTATACTATAGGCTTAGACATCAAGATTCCACCCTTTTCCTATGAAAGATTCAGGGTCCTCATCAACTCCACTCACAAACTTTAGATTACCATCTGAGGTTCTTGCTGTGTTGTTGATAGTATGTTCCAGCTCTCTAAGACCTTTCTTTACTTCTTTCTTTACTTTACCTTTCACCAAACCATCAAGGTTCTTAAAGCCATCAGTTAGTGTGAAAAGTAACCCAATGTTCTTTAGGAAGTCTGTCCTGTTCTCCATCTCATACTTTTGGATAGCAGTAAAGTACTCTCCTGTCTCTGGGTCTTTATACACAGGCTTAGCTATATTATCATAAATCTTCTGTCTTGTAGATTTATCCACTGATAAATCCCCAAATACATCCTTGTCATTAAGGATTGATGATTTAAGTTTTTCAGCCTGTTCCTTTCTTTCTTTCTCTTCCTCTTCTGCTTCTGACTTAGCATCATTAACAAGCTCATCATACTTATCTCTGAAGAAGTCAATATTACTTTTCAAAGCCTCTTTTGCATCATCAATATCAGTACCAGCATTGAAAGACTTCTGTACTTCTCTTGTAGCTCTTTCCTTACTATAGCCTCTATTGATAAAGTCTTGATAAATTAGGTCTTTTCTAAGTTTCTCTCCCTTATCACCTTCATCAGAGATGTTCTCCTCCTTAATAGAATCAAGGAAGTTTATAGTATTCTCATACTTTTTAATCTCTGTAGGTTCAACTCCAGCATTCAAGGCTTCATCAATTCTTTTCTGTCTTTCATCAAGACCTGCCTTTATCTGTTGGTCAATCAAATCTCTAAAGTCTTCAGGGTCTTTAACCTTAGATAAGCCCTCATCATCAAGGTCTGGGAAGATACCTTCCTCTTTCAAGGCTTTGGCAATGGAAGAGTAGAAGTTTTTGGGAGAAGTGCCATCCCCTTTAGGAGTGGTATCTTCCTTTTCCTCTGTATTTTCTTTTCCACTACCTACGCTCTCTGGTGTATCAGTAAACAAGTTATCTACATCAACAACCTCAGTAGTTTCTTCTTTATCCTTACTTGGCTCCTCCTCTTTCTTAGGAGGTTCCCCATTTGCAGGTGGGGTATCCTGTGTCTCATCATCTTCTACAAACAGATTCTCAATCTCCTCTGCTCCTAAGATGTTATCTAAGCTAAGTTCTTCTTCCATACTCTTCTACCTTTTTGTTCTTAAAACAGTGCAAAGGTACATAAAGTTTTGCATATCTACAACATGGTAAATAAATTGCTTTTACTTGTATAAGTAAAATACTTGCAATATAGGCAAAAAGAAAGGGTAAGATTACCTCTTACCCTTATCTTATTAGTATTCTCCAAGATATTCTACTACCTTGTTTTCAGCTTTGCAATCTGCATCCTTAAACCAGAATACAATAGCAGATTCAACTATTTTCTGTTCTATACCATCACCAAACCAGTTCTTAAACAGTTCTGCATAGTCATGGTACTGAGAGTTGATTGCAACATATACATCAGCAACTGTAGCAGATGTAGGGAGTATTCCCCTATATCTCTCACAAATCTCCTTTGCCTTGTGCATATCAAACTTCTCACCACTGTACTTTCTGCCATTCTCAATATCCCACATCACTGACAGGTATTCCTATGTATAAATCTATTATATTCAGTATCCAAGTTACTGTAGTATAATGTATAAACATCCTGTGATACTCGCAAAACTTAAATACATAAGATGTGACATATAAGAGTAATAATGTTATAAAAGATACACTACCAATATAACTTAGTATTACTACATCAATACCAAAGTAAGATAGAGTTGTATTCAATAAACTAAGTAATGCGTAAATCATAGGTATTACTTTTACTAAACACAACTCTATCTTGTACAATAACTTGTTCATCACTTTTTCATTTTGCCCCCACAAGCATATCTTCTCTTAGTCTTAGTGACACCAGCTTTAGCTGTCATGGGCTTTGCTCTACCTGTTCTTCTTGCCATAATTATAAAATTTTAATTGTCATTTTTTCACCTTTATCATACTTGTCTTTAAGGAGTTTGTATAGCTCTTTGAAGGTTTCTCTGCTGTTTATTACTTGACCCTTAACTTTATTGACACCTACTAATAGGCATCCTGCTGAGTCTTTGTCAGTATTACCAGCATGAATAAGTATGCCTTCAAATCCCTTTACATTAAGTAGCCTTGGCACTTTACCATTACATACTTGCTTATAGAAACTATTAGTGCAGTACTTAGGAGAAATTATATCCAAGGTAATCTCATAAGTACCTCTTGGTATAGCTGTAATTGAGGGCTTCTTCAGCTCCCTAATCTTAGCTATGCTCATAGAACTGTCAAGTCCTCTATCAGCATCTTCAAGCACATTGCAGAACCACTTCCCATCAATAGTAAGATTACTTATGGTGTAGCTCTGCTTCTTCCATTTTCTGTCCACTACTAATTCCATGCTCATTAAAAAGATTTAAGTCTCTCTTTCTCAGTTGGCAGGTAAGGTCAGTACATATGGAACTCATAAGGTTAAACATTTGTTTCCTAAGTTCCTCCACTTCCTGCTCCAATTCTGTATTTCTTTTTAGTACCTCTTCCAATCTCTCTCTATTATCAGTAGAGAGCTTCTCATAAAAGTCCAATGATTCTTTCATGTTACTTATGAGGTTACTGTCAACTTCACTATCATACTTCTTTCTTGCAAAGAACCATGATGTCCAGCCACTGACTATTGTGGTAATAAGCCCTATACCTCCAGTGATTAGTATTCCTAAGTCAATCATAATTATTCTACAATTTCAATGAATCTTTGTTGTTTATTCTCAATATAAGGATTCTTCTCCACAACATTCACTTCTACTACTTTATGCTTCTTTTGAAATAATCTGAGTAACCAACATTTCTTTGGGGGATTTATAGTCTCTTTCTTATAATCCACCATTATATACTTCTCACTGACAAACTTAGGGTCTGTAGTGATTGTACTTGGATATTTAAGTCCAAGTTTCATTTGATACCACTTATCTCCTACAAGTGTATCTATGTCTAATGTAGGTTCTCTGAACAGAGTATCTCCAAATACTATTGTATCTTTCTTTGTAGCCTCAGATAAGAGATATTGCATCTGCTTCAAATCCTTATCCTTTATTTTTAACTCCTTCCTGACATCATTCATCTTTTGCAAGATAGAGTCATTGTAGTAGTTAAGTTGCTCTACAGTAAATTTGAACACTCTATTCTCTTCTTTTAGGGAGGAGTTCTCAGCTATGAATGCCTTTTGATTGGACATTGATACTGATATTTCCTCTTTAAGGTCTTGGTTTCTGTTGTACAATGTATATGTACTTACAGCAAGCAAGCTCACTAAAATGACTATCCCAGTCCTTATATATTTCTTTACCATAAGCGCATATTTTTATCAGGGTGCAAATATATAAAAAATAAATCACCTATGCAAGAGCATAAGTGATTTATTTATAGCAAATATAATTACGATATATATCCCAAATTCTTAAATCTCTCAATTATCTTAAACCCAAGAATAGCATATCCAGCAGCACATAAGTGCACATTATCTACAAGGAGACTTGGAGGTGTAGAACCAGATTCCATAGCAGTTAAATCACTTTCAGAAGGAGATATTCCAAAATCATATAGTGCATTAGTAGAAGCATATTGCCTCCAATTAAAGAACTTATCACCATATTTACTTGTCAGCATATCTTCCTGCCCTTGTCTCGAAGATTTAGTACCTGAATGTAAACCTACAATTACATAATTTGAAGTATTCAGATGAGCAATCATCTTGTCTAATTTCTCAATTAATTCTGTATCATTGGTATACCCTGCATTTTGCCAACACCAAAGAACAGCAAGTTTAGTATTTCTATACAACTTAGAGCCACTGAGTATTATAGGAGTTTTTTGTGGTAAACTAATACTTCTATCAGCTTGTACTGTTCTTTGCAGAGTGTAAGTACCATTAATATCATTGTAGCTACTTCCTGTCCATTTTAATATACATTCTATTCCTTGTACATAGCATGGATTGACAGAGTTTCCATGTCCTTGTAGTAATGGTGCAACAGTAGTATCCCATGAAGATTTTAATTTATCATTATATGTTCCAATTTGTACAGGAGTAGTATCTGCGGGTAATACAAAGTCATTAATTGAATAAACTAGATTAGCACCTAGTCTTGCAGCTATAGTATTGATATTTTCTCCTCCTACTCCACAATTTGTGACATTATACCTATCTCCTAGCAGTTCTTGCATCATTATAGAATATGTAATATTACTCTGCTCTGTTAAACTTAAATCTGGATAGCCTTTTGCTTTTATAGAGTTGATAACGGTTTGTTGATTTGTGTGAGCATTCTGACCTGCTCCAGCAGTTAATGAATCTCCCCAATTAGTAACTTGTATTTTTTGTGCTGATTGGTTCTCGATTGCATCTTTAATTTCTTGGTCTAATTTAGGCGATAATTCAGTCGCTATAACTCTATAATCTAATGGTATTCTATCAAGAGTAAGAGTATCATCGAAGGCTTCTATCAGTCCATCATGTTTATAATTGATGAGTGCTATGTAAAAATATCCATTTGTAACCAATGCACCTGTCCACTTACTATCACTTCCTGCCTTTTCTTGCTGAGCTTTATAGTCCATTATTAGTTCATATAAATTCCACTCAGCACTTCCATTTTCTGGTGAATTAATAGAGAGTACGTCTGTTTCAGTAGGACCCCAATCTTTAATTCCTGAAACTATATGTGCCTGATACTTTGAATATGTATTTGTAAGTCTCCAAATTCCTTTTATATCATTTTCAAAATTAGAATACTCTATTTTCCAGTATATACCCCTATATATTGAACCAATAATAGTGCTGTCAATTTTAGTTGATATATGTACAGTTCTATTATCTATTCTTTCTAAAGTCATAGCTCCACTAACACCTCCTGATGCTGGGACATCTCTTAGAACAGCATTATTTGATAATCCTCCTACAAGCCATCCTGCATTCATTGCATTCACAGCATTTATCGCATTCATAGCATTTGCAGCATTTTCTTGCCACATACATTCAACCTCTAATGAGCCTGAGCCACCACTAAAAACATCAGCTCCTAAAGCACCTTTTAGTACTACCAAAAGGTGAATATCTGCGTTTTCTTCTGGTGGTGAATCAAATTTATCCTCCTTAGTTAAAATAATAACAGAAGATTCACCTGGTCTAATAACTATATTTCTCTTTTCAACAAAAAATCCTTTTGACCAATCAGCAGAACCTCTTGTTGCTCCTACTGATATTGTTGCACTAGAATTTCCTGTGTTTCTTATAATAAACTTATATTCAGCATTATTCCTATATTGAACTTTTCCTAATGATGATAAATAGCTATAACTGCACTCTACATTTTTCCCCCAAGAAAGAGTAGCTGTAAATACATTCTGCTTATACTCAACATGTCTCTTTATGTCAGAAGATTCAGCATATGCAAACTTTAACACTCTAGTATACTGTGCATAACTAGATACATATTTATCTGTATAATAATCATACGTGCTATAATTTATTATACTTCTAGAAACATTAACTGGAATTTGTACAAATTTATTACCAGATATTACAAGGGTATATCCTGGCAATACTGCAAATAATAATTTTCCATCTTGTATAGATGACCTTATTAAAGCTTTATCCTTATTGTACAATCCACATTTCATGTACTTACCATATGTATTGCTGTACTGAGCAGCATTATAAAATTCAGCATATATATACTGTATACTTTGGCTATCATTAGTATATATATATGTTTTATATCCATTCTCAACTTCAGAGCTTTTAATGCTCTCTAGTTCTGTAAATTCTGGAATTACGCAATTATCTAATAATGTACCAACAGGCTCTCCAATATTATCTACACCCAATGGTGGGATAAACGCTGTACTTATAAAACTCTTATCTAAATATGAGCTAGATGCCAGTGATAATGCTTTGTTTTCACTAGGCTTAATAATGCTGTTAGATACTAATCCACCAGCACTAATTTTTTTAATATATTCATCTCTGTCAATAGTAGATATACCATATACAGGAACTGTTGTAAACCTACTTGCTGATATATATATTGTATATTTTGGTGGTAACTTAAATAGACATTTTCCAAAGTGCCTTCCTTGATAAACTAAATTATCATTACTGTCAAAAATAGCTACGCTTCTGTACTGATGATTACCTATAATATTAAAATCAGCATAAATATATTCCTCTATAGTTTCATAATTATTATTATTAGTATGATAATAAGTAGTAAATGATTTATAAATACTATCTTCTCCTGAATCTATATATCTGTTCTTTGGTTCATCCAAGGCTGTTAAGCAATGATATATTAAGCCTTCAAATTCAGTGCCTGATTCTTTGTCCCATCCTCCAGTGAAAGGCATTGAATATAATGATGCCTCTGAAGCTGCCTCCTGAGTGATAGGATTCTCAATAGAACCACCAAGCCCATTTTTTATATTAGATGAGTCAGATACTAAACCCCATTTAGATGTGTTACCCCATTCTGCCAAGCTCTCTCCATTAAAAGAATATGTCTTCCATCCATCAGAGGAATAGAACCTGCCAATAAATCCAAGTACTCTATCCTTTGAAGGTACCTTAGCAATAGCTTGAGCTAAAGTTAATACTTCAGCAGTGTTTATAGAATTATAGTTTGTTGATATATTAACAATCCCTCCTCTTTTTGCGAAGTAACCTATACTACTAACTTCATCTATAGCTCCTTGAGCAGTAATAGCCTCTAACTTGCTTGTAGAATTATTATAGCTTACAGCATTTGCTGTTGATGCCCCTCCAGTAGCTGATATATCTTGTATAGCTTTTTCCATTTGAGTACTTCTATTATCAAGAGTACCAAAATGTGTGTTTGTCTCTTCATAAGCTTTCTGCAAGTTTTTAGTATCTCCATTAAGATATACTTGTTTAGCATCCCCTAACTTACCTTTAGTAGTTGCAGCATTTAATGAGTCAGTTAAATTAATTGCCATATTATTTCTTTTAAGATATTATTAAATTCCATGTTTGTGCAGTAAGAGTATTTGTAGTCCTATAAGCCTTAAATGAGCCTAAGGAAGTTGTAATACTTTGTGCAGGCTGCAATGTTACATTAAATCCCTGTGAGGTAACTTTATTAACAGTCAGATAGGATGGTACTATAATCCATATATATTGTCCATTAGTCGTAGTTACCGTAGGGTTAAATGCCACATTTGTAGATGAATATGTCTTTAAGGAATTGATTACTCTCTCTGATATAGTATCTTCCATATTACCTCCAGCATAGCATATATATCTTGCAGCTGAAGTACTCTTTGCAGTATGACCCTTTGCTCCTACCTCTAACTTAAATATCTCCCTATTACTTTCAACCTGAGACTGGGCAGTGCCATCTGCTGTTGGCATATTTGTGAGAGTTATCACTGCACCACTTCCTAAAGTCTTTGTTAATGATAATGTATCTCCTACAAATGCCTCTCCTCTATTTCTGACAGAGAAATTTACAGTGTGATAAGTACCACCAAATGCAATATTCATTGACAGTGTGATTGGGTACACAGAATCTTGTAGGTCTGCTATATCTTCAGATAGATTTTGAAACTGCTCCAAAATATCACTTGGGAGACCTGTAGCAGCCTCTATAGCATCTTTTAGGTTATCATCAAACTTATCAAGTGTTAATGTGTTATCAGCAATCTTCTCATTAGTTACTGCATTATTATCAATCTTTCCTGTGGTTACTGCACTATTGCCCAATTTATTTGTTGTAACTGCACTATCAGCTAGTTTTTCTTCTGTAACATTCTTATCCTTAATAGCCATAGTAAGTACAGAATCCTCAGCCATTTTATCTGAAGTTATATCATGGTCTGCTATTTTATCAGTAGTTACACTTTTATCAAGAATATTCTCAGTCTCTACTGCATCTATTGCAAGTACTCTATTATCTACAGAATCATCACCAAGCTTTTCAACAGTAACTGCCTTACTTCCTATTTTAGGAGTGGTTATAGACTCATTGGCAATCTTCTTTGTAGTTACATTGCCATCGGAAATTTTAGGAGTGGTTACAGAACCATCACCTAGTTTACTTGTAGTTACAGCCTCGTCATTAAGATGTCTTGTCTTGATAGAGCCATCTTTTAGGAAATTTCCCTCCCTTATACTCTCTATTATATCTTGGAGATTTCTCTTATCTTTAGAGTAGACAGCCCTGGCATGGGTTATAGGATATATGTGCTCCTGTGAACCACCATTAATTAGTTGGTCTTCCCTTAATTGTCTTATCTTTCCCATATCTTATGTGTTTAATATTCCAGCAGTTCTTAATGCTGCTAATACATCATTTAGTTTGTTGGCTACAGATTCAGCAGTGGCTGAGCTAGCTACTATATCCTCTATAGCATTTACCATCTTTACTCCTCCTATTGCACTGGTAGATGCAGCAGGCAAATAAGGATTTATTACAGCTGGTGTTATCTTCTTTGTACTTGCAGTATAAGTAAGTACTGTTATCTTACCATCCTTTCTCTCATCAGAGAAATACACAGCAGCAGATGTAGAATCTGCTGTTCTTGTGTAGGTAACAGTACCAGTAGTTCCAGTTATGATAATCTCACCACAATTAGCTACCTTACTTGCTGTAACATCATCAAGAGTAATATCTATTTGCTCTGAGGTGAGATTAACAGTATAAGGTTCATTAGGACTGATATAGTTGCTATTCTTTGATATAGAACCATCAGCAGCAATGTCATAGTAGGCATCATTATCATAGGCAGTCACTACATGGGCAAAGCCACCTACACCTGCTTGGAATGTACCTACACCATACCCATAGTCAAGCTCTGTGAAGAAGAACCCAGCAATGGCTGATAAGGCTTTAAGGTTAGACTGTTTTACCTCATTACTATTACCAATCTGAAGTTGTAGACAAGTGAGCTTGCCATTTTGCAACTTTCTAATATCGTCATTAGCAGTGCCCATCTCCTTGTCAAGGCTATCTACCTTTTCCTCAAGCTCTTGCCTATCCTCACCTCCTCCACCTACCATTGAAGTCCATCCCTTAGTTCCAAAGAACTTCAATTCTCCTTTGTCAAGCCATAGGCTTTGAGGACTTGGAGCTTTAATATCTTCTATAATATCTCTAAATCTTCTCATTTGTCTGATTTTTGAGTTGTTTTGTTTATCTGCTTTTCTTTAAGTTTTGCATCAGACCTTGCCTTATCTTTATCAAACTCTAACCTTTCCCTATCAAGCTTGATTCTCTCATCAAATTGTCTTATTGATTCCATCAGTTTATCCTTAGCTTCTTGTGAATATTCAGGCTCTATTATGCCATCATCTTCACTATTCTTGCTATAGGCTTGCATCTGTGCAATAAGAATCTTTGTCTCATTATCTCTTTGGTTAAGGGCATCTTCCTGCTGCATCTTAGCCTGTTCCATTTGAACCTTCTGTTCTATCTCTTGTTGCTGTACTTGCAACTGTTGTTGCTGTGCTTGGGCTTGTCTCTCTTGGATACTTCTTTCATCCTTTTCAACAAGTCTTTGCTTCTCAGCAAGTGAAGATGAGCTGAATAGCTTCATAATAGTTGAGAATGATAGAGTCTGGTTCTGCAATGCTGCCTGTGCAAGGGTATCAAGTTTTGAGTTTAATTCTTGAACACCATTGCTACTATCCACTACAAGACCATAATCAGCTTCTGCAAATTCATCACCATCTATCTCCATAACTCTCATTGAGTTATCAGACAAGATATATTGGAACTTCTTGCTTCTGCCTCTTAATGCTATCTTAGCTGTTTCAAGTAAGCACTCTAATGCCCTCTTCTTGACATCCTCATGTACTACAAATAGCCACTCTGTAATGTGAGAAGACTGCATCATACTCCTCTCTACTCCACCTACTGTCTCTCTATTACTTACTTGACCTTCTCTCTGTTTGGTAATACCAGCAACTTCTGACATTTCCATCTTGATAAACTCAAGAAGATTAATGTATTGCTGTATCTGATTACCATCAGAAGCTGTAATTACACCAGTGGAAGCATTGTTTAATGCACCTGCAAGTTTACCTGTAGCTGCACCTACATTACCCTCATTGAAGCTGTCTTCTACTGCAAGACCCATTGTCTTTGCATAGTATAACCACTTCTCTACATCCCATCCTTTAGGCTTTTTGGCAAAGTCAAGTCTAACTAATGAACCCCAGTTTCTTGCTATCAGTTTATTCAATCTATCATGTATTGCATCATATAAGTAGTTATATGGCTTCATCATGTCTACTAAACTGAATGGTCTGTTGTCATTAAGGTTATAAATGGAGCCAACAATTCCAAAGTGACATCTTGAAGGATTACTTAGCCTATTGTACTGAACTACTCTTGGTCTCATATTTACATATATATCAGTACCAATCTTAGTACCTTCCCATGCTTCATTGATGTAGAATACCTGTTCCTCTTCTCCAGCATCCTTATCTATTACATAAGTCTCTGGATAGAAGTTAAATACTTCTTCACCTGTTTGAGGGTCATAACTTCTTACCTTCTTAATCTTTCTTTTAGATTTCCAATATACTCTAAGTACTTTAATATTACCTGCCATATCATAAGGCATAAGGCTTTCTGTATATCCATCTGTGATAGAACTAAAGAAACCTTCTTGACTTACTTCTGCATTATTAACTTCAATATTTTCATCTAAGAAATTAGTAGGTATCATAGTATATCTAGGGTCAACATTACTCATTTCATCTGTTTTACCTTCATCAATACCTGTTTTAAGATTCTCAATATAATCAATATCTTTCTTCTTTAATACATCATGAAATGTATCTATTATTCTTCCAGGACTCCAATAATCCTCAAGAATAATAATATCTGCATCTTCTATTCTATTACTATATCCTGATTTGAGTATTCTTACTTTTAAAGGATTTAATCTTCTTACTACAGGTTCTCCTCCTTCAATACTACATTGATAGATTTCTTCACCTACAGTCATTGCATCTCTGAATCCCTCATTAAACATTACTTTCATATCATATTGTTTGACATAATGATTAAGGATTAAATTTCCTCTTTGTTCCCTTGCATCCTGCCAATTATATGTAAAGTAATCATTAATTCTATCTAATTCCTGACTAGCTTCTTCATCACTCATAGAATTATCAGTTATCCATTCCTGTAATCTCTGATTTAATTCTTTTTTCTTATTCTCTTCTATTTCAGAAATAGCAGTAGGATTAGTTACTATAACTCTATAATCAAATACTCTTTTTGATTCTTCTCCTTGAAGAACATTAAGTTTAGGAAGAAGAATACTATAATGTTGTATTTTATTAGGTATATAATCTGCTTTAATATCATCTGGATTTAATATTAACTGCAAATCATTCATATGTAATTTACCTAATAATAAATCATAGTTAATCTTCTTATGAAGAACACTCTTTCTGCATAGAGAATAATGAGTGAATGATTTAGAATCAAAAAAATCTAGGCATTGCTTTCTCCACTTTTTAGTCTTTCTAGAAAAAGGTAAAGCCTGTCTTGGAAAACTACTTATTTCACTCATATTATTATTAATTTAATTTGTTTGCAAAGATATATAAAAAAATCCACTTATACTTATATATAAGTGGATTTCTTATTATTTTAATCTATTTTTACTAAATTTACTGTTTACCTATATGTCTAGCATCAAAATTCTTAGTAAAGAATTCATCATTACCAGCATAATCTTTACTTAATATTTCTGAACTAGATTCTGTTCTTCCTGTACCATATCTAATAATATATTGTTCTCTATAAAGCATTAACATGCCTAAAGCTCTAATTCTATCTACATTTATATCTGGATTAAATTGGATTAACTCCTCTATTAATGCTCTATTTTTAAGTTTATATAATTTAGGTATTTCCTGTATTTCTATATGCCCATCCTCTTGTTTAACTTCTATAGGTACTTTCATTAATAACCAATCCTTAATAAGTCTATTAGCAAAGTTATTAATATTAGCACTAACATTAACTCCTTTAGCACTAGAACCAAAAGAGGAATACTTAACTAATTGTTTATCTCTTAAATATTCTGGAGTATCAGCTAATCTAAATGTAGCTCTATTCTTTTCCATATAAGAATATAAACCTTTCTTATTACTTTCATATAAAGCTTTAGCATTATAGAAAATACATAGTTTAAGTACCATATCATGTGCTTCATCTGCAAAGTTTGTTCTGCCAGTATATTCAGCAGCTAAATCATCTACAAATGTATCTAAGACAAATATACTATATAAGGAATGAGATTCTGCTTGGTCATTGTCATACAATTTTGTTATCACTAAGTTTTTTATCTTAGTTTCTATATATTTCTATATAGTTCAGCATATATTATCATCCTATATAGGATGTTGAGTACTCTTGGGGAAATTATATTCTATTTCTAGTTTCATTCCCTATGCGTTACAGTGTTTAAATATATTACTATTTAAATTACCTCGGTATTGTCTTTTACTAATTTATAGGATAAACCTTTCTTTATAGCATAGATATTTTTATAATTAGCAAAATTATATTTTTGAGATATTTCTTTTCCTGTAAAACCTTCTTTTATTGCTCTTTTAATTAGTATTACCTGCTCATCTGATAATTTTCTATCTTTTCTTATTACTAAATTTCTATGAGGGTTTAATCCCATTCTATTAGAATGGTCTATATTTTCTTGATTAGTACACCATTCTAAATTTTTATAAGAATTATTTGATTTATTACCATCTTTATGATTTACTTGTAAACCATTACCATCTGATTGTGTAGCTGTCATTAATACTAGTCTATGAACTTTACATCTTTTTCTATCTACAGTTACTGTATAATAACCATTCCAAACTTTAGAAGGTTTTAACTTTTTTCCTAATGGAGAAAAAATATCCCCTGTTTCAATATCTATTTTATAATTTTTATGATTAAAAATTTCTTGTAACATAGCTTTATTTTTATTTGCAAATATACAAAATAATTTTTAATAGCAGTCAGATTTTTACCGATTTTACTCAATTTTAACTTTATTTTATTACTAAAATAAGCCCCAATGATTTAGGGTCCACTCCTATAATATATCTATCATTAAATACTTTACCTTCTCTATCTTTCTTAGGCATAGAATATATCTCTAAAGCACCTTTAGTATCATTATCTACTGGATAAGTTCTAATAGGAATATCATCTGTTGGTCTAAATGCTATTTCTCCTGTACCAGTAGTATATAGTTCTCCTACATATATATCATCATATAAACTAGGGTTCTTATCAAGAGTATCAGCTCTTTCTTGTAAAGAAGCTACAGGGAAATATGCATCTTTTACCTTAATAATAGCCTCTGCTGGTGTAATAGGGTCCTCTGCTATAACTCTAAGTACTGATGTAGGGTCTGCACCATATTTAGATTTATATCTAGCCATTAATACTTGTAATAAAGCTTTAATTACATCAGATATACCATCTTTATTATAACATCCTGCTCTATTAATATATGCAGGAAAAAAGAAACCAAAGGTATCTTTACCACTACCTTTTTTATCATATACATTAGGTACACTTTGTATATTATAAGATTCAGGTGCATATAATAATTTCTTAGCTGATAAAAATGAAGATTCTTTATTGTTCGCGGTGCCTACCAGATACATACAAGAGAAAGTATAATCACCATCTTCTACTGATTTTCTAGTTACATCATATAGTTCCAATAAGCCATCAAAAGTACCCATCTCTTCATATAATATCCAACCTCTCTTACCTCTAAGTTTATCACTATCATCCTTAGCAGATACACCTAATACCTGATTCATAGAACCACCTATAGCACCATTAGGTTTCTTATAACCCATTTGCCAAGACATTTCATTAGGAGAATTTTTTAATAGAAGATTTGGAAAAGGAGTATTATCTATAACAAAAGAAAGCTCTGGTATAAATTTATTTAAAGTACCATCCTTATCATCTTTAAGATACTCTTTTTGTGCAGCAGTAAGTACTGTAATACATCTTTTATGTGTAGCTTCTGATTCTCCTACAATAAGATTATGTGACATTATTGTAGCTAAAAAATAGCTCTTGGCACAATTATGAGTGGTTACAAAATCTCCTATAAGATAACAATTATCTTTAGAATCTACTGTTACACATTTAGCTTTTTGTTTTCCTACATACTCAATATTTATAATCTTAGTTCTTAATTCTTTATTTATTGAATATTGATTAGTAATTACTTTTTCTTTCTTTTGTTTCCTTGGAAGATTAGCGATTATATCTCTAGTAAAAATTGTCAAAGCATAACTAGGTAAACATTCCTTTATAACCCCATTAACTTTATATCCTGTTTTCTTTATAGTATAAGAGCAATTATATCCTAAGCTTCTACATATAAAAGCTATATCTTCTATCATTCTTTTTGAGCTTAATGCTATTATATATCTACCTTTATTATCTAAAGTACCATCACTATCCATTAAACCCTTTAATAAATTAAATCTAACTTCTCTAGAGTTATATTTATATTCATCAGGTATAAATTTATCTTCAGATTTTTTGTTATATAATCCATATTCTTCTAAAATTTTATGCCAATTAGGAATATCAATTCTATAAGCATATTTAGCTTTCCATTTTATTATATTATATGGAATATACTTTCTTTCTACTTCTAAATCTTTAGGGTCTTGAGTATAATAGCAAGAACAATATCTAAAACTACCATCTCCTAAAAGTAATCCAAAAGTATAAGCATCTACTTTAGTTTTATTATATGGCATTTCTACTCCCTTATTTTTAGGAATTGAACATACATATTCTATCCCTAAAGGATTTCTATCAGAAATTTTTCTTTTTCTTTTATATTCCTTTAATAATTCTAAAGTAGTCATAATTTGAATTTCCTTTCTATTATGAAATTCTATTTTCCACAAATGTTCATCAGAAGCTAAAATTTTTCTACCATCTCTTAAAGTTATTTTATATACATCACATTCCTTATCATAAGGAATATCTATTACTTTAGTAATATTACCATAAGTTCCATATAGTTCATCTCCTATCTTTATATCCTTCCATTTTCTCCAGCCTAGGGGAGTAAAAACCTTTTGATTATAAGGATGAGCACCTCTTTTTGCTAATTCTATTGCATGATGTCCCTGCTCTCTAGCATTATAAAGATATATACTTCTCCACCATATACCTTCAAAGAAGAAGCCAAAAGATTCCTTTCTTATAGCTTTCTTTTGTCCTTCTTTATAGAAGTTTACCATCATTGGACAATAATTAAGAAACCAGTAAAGAAAACCAGTAACATACATACCATCAGATTGTCTTATAAGTCCTTCTCTACATCTTCTTAATTCTTCTCTCCAATACTTCCTATATTCACTATTAGGATTACTATTAGGTCTTAATTTAGTATAACAATCATTCTTTAAATAAAATAATGCTGCTTGTCTAAAATAATCTGCATCTTTATATATAGGAGGATTAGTTATATCTACAATAGCTCTACCTTCTTTATCTCTAGGTAAATCTTCTATCTTAGGTCTATTAGGATTAATAAGATTCTTAATAAAAGGAACTATATTAACAATCTCTGTAAACTGTTGAACTACTTCCTCTGGATATTGAGAAAGTAATTCTTCAGTTATAGGGGTTTGATATTCATTAGTTTCAATCAATATTGCCATATATTAATTTAGTAAAAGTTTCTGTCCTCATTAAATTAAACACATATAAAAGATATTCTTTACTTAAGTTTTCCCAATAAATACTTTCTGAACCACTGGGACATTTATCTGTGTTCATTATTGTAAACATCTCTTTATCCTGTACAGGAGTAACATAATAGAGTTTGATAATAAACTTCTTATAAATAGGAGGCTTCATAGTTTCAATATTTCTCTTAACTATAAAATGCCCTTTTATATTAAGTTTTTCTTGTGTTCTTTTATCTTCTAAATATTTATTTAAAGTATTAGTTATATCTTCTATTTGCATAATATATCTTGTTTTAATAATGATATAATACATCTAGCTAACCATTCAACCAAAGACTCTTTTTGAGATTCTTCAAGATATTGCCCAGTATCTAATATAGCATGTATAATTTCATGTACTAATGTTACATATATCTCTGAATTAGGTTGTTTAACTTTCATTACTTCTTTACTTATTCTTATTTCTTTTGTATTACCTTCAGTAATTCCATAATGAAGTAAATTATCATCTTTATCTAATGTATCTACTAATTTAATAGTAAAAATAGTACCAAATACATCAAACTGTTTATTATTAAAATCTTCTATATTCATATTATTCATCTTCAAACATTGATTTTTCTTGTGAACCTCTAATAGATTCATCTTGCATAATTTCTCTAGCTATAGTCTTTTCTGCTTCATCTAAATCCTTGACTAATGAAGGAACTTGTTTAATTGTAGCAGTAATAGTATTAAGAGTATATATAGGTTTACCTTTATCATCAACTTCTGTTAAATCTATATTTCTTAATAATTGTCTCAACTTATCTACTGCTGCTCTAGTATCTTCAAGCAATAATGCAGAAGTAGGCTTAAAAGAACTATAATAATCTATAGCATCCTGTAATATTTTATCTATCTTCCAATCATTAGGTAAACCTTCTCCTTCTACTATAGCTTTAAGTCTTTCATTCTCATCAGTTAAATATTGATAATCAGACCTAGGGTCTGAATAAAAATATATAAAAGCTAACTCTTGAATAAATCTTGATTTATCTTTTGAATGGTCTCTAGTATGTAACTTCTTAAATACTTTAAGAGCTAATATTTCAGGTTCAAAAGTAAGATTATATCCTTCATATTTTAATAATTTCATACCTTTAAAAAATTAAAGTCCTAGCTTTTGACTAGGACTATTTAATTAGACAATAATACTTTTTTTACCAGGAAGAATAAGAGTCTGTTTCTTAGGTTTTTCTACTTCAACATCCTCCCAATCTTCAATAATATAATCAATATCATTTGACTGTAATAATAGTACTAGTTTATCTCCCATAGGGATAATAGGAAGAACATAATCTATAACAGAATTATCTTCAATAACACCATCTTTAAGGGAACCCTTCTTATGTTTCATTCTAGCATATTTAATAGGATTAATGTGTACTATCATACCTTCAGCAAATGGAGTATTAGGACCTGCTGCTATTACAGTTTGTTCCATCATTGGTTCTCCTTTACCATGAGTAATAATACCATTCTCATATAAATCTTCTTCATAAAGATTTAAAGAAGTTACTACATGGTCAAATGTAGGTTTAATTTTCTTTGCTTTAATTATCTTCATTTCTACTCTTCAAATTTCTAATTATATTAAACTGTTTCTTTTTATTCTTATACCTATCATAAGTAACATAGAACTTACCTATAGAAGGTATATTAATATTAGGTCTAAGCCTATTGAACTCTTCCTCTGTAAGATTTTCTTTAAGAGGAAGAGAAGACATATAGTCTCTTATAGTTATCCAATAAGCTTTATATACTTTATCTATGAATTCTTCACTTAAATTAAGTTCTTTTGCTACTTTTATAACTGAATCTTTATAATTCATCTTTTATCTTTTCTTTATCAAATACAAGTAATAAAGTAAACATCTTACCTTCTTCATATTCTGGAATAAATCTTGAGTAGATTTTATTATCCTTTATGAATTTTACTTTTCTCAATTTACCAAGTATTACTTGATAATATTGATTAGTAATGTGTAACTCTTTCATCATTTTATCTTTATTCTCTTTACTGAATAAGACATCATTTAGTATCTTTTCATCAGATATTTTCTTACTAAGTTCATATCTGTTTTTAAGCATACAAGCAGCTACTTCTAACTCTCTATCTGACAAAGTATGAAAAGGTCTTAAGAACTTTAACCATAGTGTGAAAAATCCCATTAAGTTCTTATAAGGAACTTTTAGTGCACTATTTGGTCTATCCATTTTATTCTGATTCTTTATCTTCTTTATTCTCCTGTACAGGAGTCATAAGTTCTATAATCTCTTTAGCACAAGTATCTCTAAATTCTGCACTAAAAGGATAAGTAGATTCTATCACCTTAAACAAGAATTCCAATCTCTTAATTGTATCTGCAATATAAAGCTCTTGACACTTCTGTTTAAGTTTCATATTCTCCTGTGCTAACTGATTAGCAAATTCATTTAACTGCTCATAAGTGAGTTTCTTTTTTTCTCTATTCTCTTCCATATTTATTTATCTTTAAATTCTTCTAAATAATGATAACCATATTTATTAAAAAACATTTTATCCCACTCTTCAATAGGAGCTTTTCCTATATTAGTAGAATTACAATCTTCACAATATTCTGAACCCTCTAATACTGCTACATATCCTATTTTTAAAGATAGGCATTTCTTGCAATAATATACAGGTTCTTTATTGTATTCTTCTTTATGTTCATTATTAAACTTCTCCATATTAACCTATTCATAATAGAAACAATAGAACCTATTTATAGCATATACTATATCAACTATTTGGTCCTTAGTAATATCCTTCTTATTAATATTATCCCGTAACTCTTTACTAGTTGTACCTGAACAACTATTTATTGTTTTTAACATTCCTGCCATATTATTTTCTCCTTCCTCCTTTAGCAGCAGCACTCATTGCATTTGCTCTTTTAGTTAAATTAGCTGCTTCTTTTCTTGCAGCAGTTGTTGCTCTCTTTAATCTAGCTTTATCAGACATAATTTCCTGATACCTAGCCATTGTTCTAGCATCATCTTCTGCCTGCCATTGTAAATCACTTTTTATTGCCATACTCTTAATATTTTTATATTAGTACTCCTAGTGAGACTCGAACTCACACACTTAATAAGTAGCAGAGCTTAAATCTGCTGTGTCTGCCAATTCCACCATAGGAGCATTGTTTTATTTAACTGCTGCAAAGATAATACAAATATTTATATTATACAAGGAAATTACATACTTTAACACTTAATTAACAGTCATTAAAAAAGGAGGTATTACCCTCCTCAAACATAGTGTATGAGCCATATTGCTCATAACACTTTAAACATCAATTAATTACGCAGGACACATAGGAGAAATACCATGTTTATAGAATGGTTCCATAGCATCTGCATAAGCTTTAAAATAAGCTTTAATCATGCTTTTTACAAATGTAATAACTTTCATAATAATACAAATTTAAAGTTTATATTGGGCTTCTCATAGGACTCAAACCTATAACCTTCACCTTACAAGGGTGACAATCTATCATTGATATAGAGAAGCTTATTTCTTTTCATATTTTTCTGACCATGCTTTAGTAATACCTACAGATGTAAATATAGCTGCTACTGCTGTAATATATTGTGCCATACCACTTAAATCTGTATGTATTGTATGTTCATTAAATACTTCTACTAATAATACTATTATAGGTACTATAAGTAATAATATACCTACAATAGTTACAGATACTAGAAAGAAATTCTTAGAGCTTACTCCTGTATTATTCTGTATAAGTTTTAATAAATAATTCATAGTCTCTCCTATGGGACTTGAACCCATGACCCCAAAATTAAAAGTTTCGTACTCTACCAACTGAGCTAAAGAGAGAAATAGTAGGAGTAGAGGGACTTGAACCCCCGACAATTTGGATGTAAGCCAAATGCTCTAACCAACTGAACTATACTCCTATTTATAGCTGGGATAGAGGATTACGATACCTCAACCTTTTGATTAACAATATCATTTATATTAATCAATCCAGCATGAATTTCTTTATGACAATTTGAACATACTAAAATACATTTATCTACTTCACTTTTAAGAGAATTAAAAGATTTACTTTTACCTGAAATTGTAAAGTTCTTTATACTTGGATTTAAATGATGAAATTCTAAAGCTTCAATACACCTAGAATAACCACAGCATTGACATTTACCTCCTTTATATTCTACTAAAGCTTTTTTCTTTCTCTTTCTCCAAGATTCTACTGCTTCTACATTAGAAACTCTTTTCTCTTTACCATGTTTTATTACTTTTGATAATCTTTCAAAACTTATATGATATAATTTTACAACTTTCTTTAAATTACCAATTTCATTATATTTAGCTTGAATTTCTTCAATCAATTCAGGTGTTAACTTTTTAATAGTGTTACCTCCTAAATTTAAAGGTTTTACAATATCTGAAATAGTAGCTTTCTTTACTTTAGTAATATCTCTTATTTCATTATAGGTTAAACCTTTTCTTCTTAATTCTATTATTTGTTCTTTAATTTTTATATCCATATTAATTATTTAATAATAGCACTCTACTTTATTAAGGGAAAGTAGAGTTGAAAACCTTAGTTTAATATATTAAATCTAAAAGTTAATAGTTGTGGGTGTTGGATTCAAACCAACGACCACTTGGTTATGAGCCAAGTAAGCTATCACTGCTCCAACCCACAATATAAGGGAGATAACTCTAGCCTCCCTTGTTACTAAGGATTCTACGACATCCACTAGGGCTAAACTTACATAGATAAACTAAAACCTAGGAGTTACGTTGTATTCATATATGCATCTACAATACTTTTCATGTGGAGACAGAGGGATTCGAACCCTAAACATTTCCTTGCAAAGGAAGTATGTTACCCATTACACCACTATCCCCAAATTAAGTAGCTAGTCTTCACAGATTTACTACTTATAATCGCTGTATGTTTGCCACATTTTTTATTCACATAAAAATTTTAAATATGACTACCTTGTCTTCACAGATTTGATAGTTTTAAAGGTATAATAAAGAGTACAGGATGAGGGACTCGAACCCTCAAGAGTATAATACTAATAGTTTAGAAGACTATTACGCTTCCAGTTACGTGCTAATCCTGTATTATATAGTTGGAATACCCAGATTCGAACTGAAAATTAGAGAGCCAAAATCTCTCGTGTTACCATTACACCATACTCCAATTAGTAATGGGTAGGAGAATCGAACTCCTGATGCAGGGTTGAAAACCCTGTGACTTAACCGCTTGTCTAACCCACCATATTCTCCTAATAAAACCTACAAAGGAGAATATCGCCATTTATTTATGTAGGTTAATAATACTAAGGTCATCACTCTTAATATTATAATATGTAATCAAAAGATTACTTTATATACTTTTCACTGAGATAATCTGCTGACTTTTCAGTGTAAAAGTTATAGTAATTCTTCTTTCTTAATGAAGGAAATATCCTTCTTAAACCACAATAAGTAATACTAGGAATACCTATTACAATTAAGTATAAAGGACCTAATATCTTACTTTGAATTGTATGTCCTAATTCATGTTTAACAATTTTCCTATATTCTGAATTAAGTCCTACAAATACATAACAACCTAAAGTAACTGCTCCTCTCATAACACAAGGAATTACTATAGCTTGTTTATATCTGGAATCTACACCACAATCTTTACACATCATAACTAAATATCCAATGTATATAATAGCTAATAAGTGCTGAGGTAATTGCCATATAAACAATATCAGATTCCTTATATAATTCATAATTAACTTCATCATTTCAAACATTTATTATTTTACGGATGCAAAGATAATATAAATATTTTAAACTACCAAATTTATTAAGATTATTTAACATAAGCTAAGATAATTATTTAAGAAACCCCCATTTTTATATCTTATATCTGGATTTAAGAAATTATCTCTTTTTAATATTGATATTAAATTATTATTATCATCAATAGTAAAAGGATTAGCTAATTTTGCTTGATTTGCATTTCTAAATATAATTTCATTAATTGCCCAATTATCTTTTGCATTAGCATCTTCTACATTATTGATAAATACAGCATCATTACCTTTTTCAAAAGATTGTTGTACAACACCATTTGTAGTAGGTTTATATCTTGTAGATGATACTTTGTCTATAGCTTTAACCTCTGGATAATGTACTCTTTTATTAGTTACATTATCCCAATAACCAGTTCTATACCTTCTCCAGCCAGTTGCTATTTTCTTATGGTTAGTATAATTATAGTCATAATCTTTTTCACCTATAGTATACCCTTCTTTTTTAAGTTGTTGTATTCTATCATATAATGATTTTCTATCTAAAAAAGTTTCTGTAAATCCCTGATTTTTCTTACCAGATTCTTCCATAGGAAAATCATGTACAACATTTAATTCCCACTTTCTCCCAAGCTCATCAGTGTTAGGATATTTACTCCAAGGATTTCCTTTAAAATCCCATACTTTTGATGGGTTATTAGAAGTAATATATAATGGATAAACTATTCTTTGAGCATCATTTCCTACATGACTAAGAAAATCAGTATTTCTCCAATCTCTTAAATTTCTTACATCTATATATTTATCAAATTGTGAATTTGTAATAGGTTCTTTATTTCCATAATATAAAAATTCAGGATTTACTTCTCCATAGTTTAAAGCTGCCTTTAAATCATCTGTAGTAAAATTACCTTTTTCTCCTGTAGCAGCAGAACCTCCAATCGTAGCATTAGATTGAGAACTATCGAATACTGAAAAATTACCATAATTTGTTCCATGATAAGTTACTCTAGGATTTGTTCCATTAAGTATTGCATTATCACCTGCTACATTTAAATAATGTAAATCTCTTATTAATTGTCCAGTTAAATAATCCTTTTTATTAAAAGCATTACGATATATAGCACTTAATTCAACTTCACTTAAATTAGGGTATAATTTAGATAAATTATCTAGAAGATAATTAGAACTAGCTAAAGATTTATTAAAGTTATTAGGTGACAGTGCAGATTTAACAAAAGGAGATGCAATTCTACTTCTAACATAATTTGAACTTAATCCTTTAGCTACTCCATAACCTGCTATAGGTACAGCAAAATCTAATAAAGTGTTATATGCAGGATTATTAAATATACCTTTATTTCCTAATGTAGCACTATTTATTAAATCACTATAAGACATATTACCAAACATAGTATTATACATATCTTTTACTAATCTTACATCTTGTGATATAGAACCTCTATTAAGTAATCCTAAAGTAGCAGCATTAATAAAATCCATAGTAGTATCAGAATCAAAATATTGTTTAGTATTTCTAGGCATAGTACCTTTAATTATAGGTACATTCTCTTCATCTAAATAACTTTGAGTATAATTATTACCTGCACTATCATATAGATTACCGTCTTCTGTATGAAGTAATATATTACTTCTTCTATTATCTGCATCTTTATATACTAAATCAGTATTCTCATTGTCTAAATTACCTCCTTCAGCTTTAATCCAAGGTAATGGATATGTATAAGTTTCTCCATTCTTATATACAGGTAAATATCCTTCCATAGCATCCTCTCTTAAAGCCATACCATAAGTAGGATGTGTAGGTTTCTTTAATATTTTATTAGTTCTTGGGTCTCTTGAAGGTAAATGATAATAACCATCAGATTCTAATCTAGGTTTAGCACCTGATTTATAGGCTTCATATAGATTATAGTCTGGAGTTTCATACCTTAAATTAGTAGGTAAATTTGCTCTCCATTTCTGATAGCCAACATCTTTTAAATGACTTAAATCCCCTTGATAAGTTCTTGGTATTTTACCTCCATTACCAAACATATTACTATTTAAATCGTAATCAAAATCTGATAGTAATGATTTAGCATAACTATAATCTGGCTGTATAGGAGCAACATTATTATTACCAATAGATAATAAATTATCCATAGATATTATTGGTCCTGTACCAGTAGAGAATAAATCATCAATATCAGTCTCTTTAGTTTTACCCATAATATCATTCATAGATAATTGAAGTCCTTTATATGCACTTAAATAGTTTTTACCTTGCCATTCTTCATTCTGTATCTGATAAGGGTTGCTATTATTTCTATTAGTAGTATAACCATAATTATTTGGTGTTCCTCCTGTACCAGTGAATACAGTCTGATAATTACCACCAAATAAATTTCTTTCAATGTTTCTTCTAGTAGTAAGACCTCTTAATTCATTATCTTTTGAAGCCCACATAGACTTCTGTACATCTTCATTTGAGGCTTTACCTTGGACATAATTAGTTAAAGTAGGTAATACTCTTTTCTTAAGTTTACCCATACCTACATTATATCCATAAGAATATAAGGCATCAAGCTGTTGTTGAGAAAGTTTAGACCTAATACTTGATGGTATTACTCTATTAAAGTCATTAGCTTCTGCTTGAAATGACCTATTAGTTCTCATTGAACTACCTTCCCAATTAGTTATTTCTTTTCTTAATACTTTCTGATGGTTTATAACCACCATTAGCATACATATTATATCTGTTTCTTATATTAGATAAGTTATATATACCATTATTAACTGATTCTTTAATATAATCAGCTTTATCTTTTAAACTTAATTCATTCCAACTCATAGTTTATACTTTAAATTTTCTGCAAAAATACAAAATTTTATTTTAATATAAGTATCTATAATCTGTTTTCTATTACTAATTTAAGATGAGTTCTATCAGATAATTTACCTTTAAAGAAATATAAAGGATTTAACATATAAGTACCTTGACATTGTTTGATTAATATATCTTTCTTAGCCAATTTACTTACATACATATTTATAGTCAAATCAGTTAAGTTTAATCCAGTACTCCTTACATATTCTTTAAATATCTTATTATTGTAGAATAAATTACCACTGTCTTCAAATGGATTATATGAAGACTTTTTCCATATACACATTAATATTTTTAATGCATTACCTTCTAACTTAAATAACTCTGGAAAACTATTAAAGAAAAGCATAATGAATTCATCCATAGATACTTTTCTAGTTACATAAGCATCTTTAACTTCTCCTGTATCAGGATTTACTTTAACATAATCTTTATCTTTAATCTGAATTGTTTTTAAATTTTCCATATTAATCTTATTTTGTTTATACAAAGGTACAATAATTATTTGGAAAATCCAAATATATAATTAATTTTATTAGTTAATTATATGTAAATTCCAAATATATAATTTGGTATAATACTATAGTTATGATTGTATACCATCACAGTTATTATGGTATACAAAATAGTAATTAAGCTTAATTAATTGATATATAGATAGTTATAGAGATTTTTCTATCTATTTTAATTTTACCTAAAATTATATGTCTTTATATCCATCAAAATATACCTTATATAGTAATCTAATTTTTTAATTTTTAAAATTTTATTTTTTTTTGATTTTTATTGTAGTTACTTAAGCGTGGTATAATCCACCCTCACTCACCCCCTAGACTATAGGGTTGGGATAGTCCCCCCTATAACATTATAACAATTATAAAATTATGATTAACTTTAACAATTTTAAGTCAACCACAGCGAATAATAGTAACTTCGTTGACACAGTAAGTCTTGAGGAAATGAAGAGTGCAGCAAATGGTGCAGCAATTAACGTAGTTCAATCCAAGGAGAAGACCCATGCATCAGGAGCCACAATGTGCTTCTTTGCTTGCGGAGAAATCCGTGGAATGGTAGCAGAGAAGTTAAGCAACAAGATGCTTAATAATGAAGCTTATGATACTCCAGTAGTATCAGAAGTTGTAATGCAGGATGGCAATCACATGCTTATCATGCATGAGCAAGGGTCTAACAGCAATGCAATAGTATCATTCTAAAAGGAAGGGAGCCTTGCTCCCTTTTTTAATTATTTCTAGTGTTAATATCATTAACATAATTAGTGATAATATCATTAGAGAGAATATTATGTGTTTTAAAGTTTTTAAGTCCTGTAAGAGAGAAATAATAGTACTTTTATTTTACAATCTTTAAGTGCTTTTTGTTTTACAGTTTTACAATCTTTTCTTTTTTATAGGACTTAAATAAATACTTTAATAGAACTTTGTAATCTATTGATTATTAAGGTTTTAGGTTTAAAGGATTAAGGTGTGTGGGTGTTAAAACAAACCCCCTATAAAATCACTATAATATACTCTCTAGTCTTTTTGTTAACAACAAATAAGATGATAACATTTTATACTTTCTCATTATAACTCTAATTGTTTTATTTAGTATAAAATATCAATAAAATACATAGTTAAAAACATTTAAACATAACAATTATGAATAAAAAAGATTTTTATACATTTTATTTCTATACAGAATTAATAGGTACTATTATAGTATCTATACTTTTAGGTTATATGATATTTTAATATTTAAGAAATGAAAAAATTACTTTATATTATAATACCTATTGGTATTTTAGCAGTATTAAATATGCTAACTGATGAACAATATATTATAGTAGGTTGGATATTTATAAGTATTTGGATTATTAAAATATTAACAGAAAAATGAAAAGGAAGTATTTAATAACATTCTATCGAATGTTTAAACCTAATTATTATTTAGTTAGGACTATCAATGCCTCTAAAACTATAGAGGAAGGGTTAAAAGAATGTAGAGCTTTTGCTTTACATAAACACTTATTAAAAGGTAAGTGTATCTGGTTTAAAGTAACATTAAAACATTAAAATCATGAAAAGAATTATCAATGAAAAAGTAGCTACTTGCTACTACAAGTCATCAAGAACTATTGTTCGTAATAATCATGTAACTAAAATTACAAAAGAAATTGAATTAGTCTTTTGTGAAAGTAAGGTAAAGAGCACTTACTATTCACATAAGAATAAAGCTAAAAAGAAATTATTTAGATATTAAAGTACTAAGTTGTTATGTTATAAGTTTTTTCCTACATAGTTAATAGATACTATAGTATTTATTACTATGTAGGTTCTTAATTTATTAGTTATGAAAAAGTGTAATACATTAGTCTTTTTTGCATTTATGCAATTTATTTATATAATTGCTATTGCAATGTGTTTCTATTTATTCTTATATAAAGGAACACAAATATTCATAGTATTATTCTTCTTGCTTCTTGCAGGTGGAATTAATAGCTACTGTCTTTTTAAAGAAATTAAAAGTAAAATTTAATTAAATATTGTTTGTAAAGAATAATTGTTAGTCCTGTAAGGAGATAAATAACTCTAGTTTGGTTAATAAATATTAGCCTTTGTTTATTCTCTCTTATAGGACCCAACAATTTTAAATCAATTAAATTAAAGTAATTATGAAAGAGAAAGATAATTTATGTAATACAATATTAGCATTAATAAATATTGTAGAAGACTCTTCTCCTATTGTTAAATATTTAACAATTAAAGGTGGTAATAATACTCCTATAAAAGATATAATTACCTCATTATCTATTAAAGAAATTATTTCTTTATGGAATATTTTAAAGACTTTAAAATACACTAAAGACCCTAGTAGTATTGTAAAACAGTTAAATATTGATATTAAAAATTATTATAATTATGTACAGAAGTTCAAGAAGTGATTACTTTAAGTATATAACCATTGAACCATTATATACAGATGTTTGGTAAGATATGATACATTTGATTATTAATTATTTAAAATAGAAATAAAATGAATAATAGTAATATTTATGAATTAGCATTAGTAATAAGTGTAGTTATTGCTATTATATTTATTATGATTATCATAAATAATGTAAGATGTAATAAGTTTAATCCTATAAAAGTAAATATAATATTAACTACAATAGTATTATTTTGCTTAGGAATTACTACATATTGCTATACAAATATTGAGAAATCTTACAAAGAAGTATATTACTTAGAATATACAGTATACTACCCAGGTAACACCTGTAAGTATAAAGTAGATTCCTGTAATCATATATATTCTTATTCTGATAGAGGAACAAATCATATTAGGTACTATAGTATCCCTAAAAAGGATACTTATGGTATTGATACTACTGCTCCTATACTTATTAATAAAATAATAAAGAAATAAATGAAACAAGTTCTATTATTAGATAGTACAGGTAATATCATTAAATCTTTTAATGATTATAAATCTGCAAATTATTATAGGAATATGTATAACAGACCTGATTGGTCTATTAAAATTAAATAATTATGGAACTAAGAAATGTAAAAATAACTATACAACAAGCTGCTAATTGGTATAGTAGCAATAATGATACACTTAAGGCATTAGCTTTAAGTGCTTTTAGTAGAGATGAAATAATAATTTATTATATTAAGGCACAATCTAAAACTGTAAGTTTAGATTTACCTCTAGAACAAATAGATAAATTCAAAACCTTAGCACAATTATCTGTACTTGCTTCCTATTTTAATAAGACTTACAAAAAATAGAGAGAGGTACTAGATATTTTACTAGGTAAAAATGATGAAGTAAATCATTCTATAGTTACTAAATTATTTGATAATATTTATATTTATAAACATATAAATGTTAAGTATGCTGGAAATTGTTTACTTTAATAGTGAAGAAGCTATAAAGAAAGCAGTTTCAATGATAGGAGAAGATAAGATAAAAAGACTATTTTATGACCAATATTTAGAACTTTAAAATATGTGTTGGATAGGTAGAAAAACTACTAAACAGGTAGCTAAAAGAGACTTTTATGTCTATAAAGTAGGCTTAGTAATTGGTAATACCTTTACTAGTTTATTTCAGAAATATATCTACAGAATTAAAAGAAGTAATCCAATAATTCCTTTAAAGCCTGTAAAAGATAAGAATGGGATAACCACAATAGAAACTGGCTACCATTCTTATAAAGAAGTAGCTATAGAATTTTATTCAAATCCTTATTTTAGAGATATATATTTAGGAGATGCTATCAAGGGTTTTGTAGATGAGTTAAGACTATACTCTCATCTATATTTAGGTACTTTTATAGTTCCTAAAGGTTCTGAATACTATATAAATAATAGAGGTGAAATTGTTTCTTCTAACATTATTTACACAGGTAAGTGGGTAAAGTTATAAAGATATAATAATTATTAAAAAAGAAGTTACTTACATAGTTTATATGTTTTGTAGGAGTGTATTAACTATCTAGTTAATATACTCCTTTTTATAATTAAGTATTTTAAATATTAAGCTTATGTGCTTCAATAAAACAAAAGAAAGTAAACTCTTAATAGCAAAAAGAGATATTACAGTTTATAAAATAGGTGATTATGCGGATGAAGTTATCTTTAATCCTTATTATATAACTATGTATAACTATAGGAGAAAAACTCCTGTGTATGAATATGTAAAATTTCATGAAAACCCTATTAAAATAGGCTTACACAGTTTATTATCTTTACAAGGTATATATGACTGTGTAGCAGGAGATATGCTCTTTTTTCCTAATGGAAATTTGCATCCTTTTATTATTACAAATGTTTTATATAATCCTATTTATGTAGGAAAATTTATTATTCCAAAAGATAGTATCTATATGGTTAATTCTTATAATGAAGTAGTATCTAATAGGCTTATTTATACAGGTAAATTTAAATACATTTATAAAAATGAAAATTTTAATGTTAAAGAATTATGGAAAGAAAATTAGGTGAGATATTTATCTATAAAGGTAAAACTTACCAAGTGACAAAAAATACTGTATTATGCGAAGGGTGTGCTTTTCTAAAAAATAGTGCCTGCCATTGGCTTAAAACAATTTTAGGCGATTGTGGTAGTACTACAAGAAAAGACCATGAGGAAGTAATATTTAAAGAAATAAATAATATGGAAATAAAGAATAATCAATTAACTATTGACATTCCTGAAGGAATGGAAATAGATTTAGAGAATAGTAATTTGGCTAAGGGTGTAGTTAAGTTTAAGCCTAAGAGTCTTACTTATGAAGATATATCGCAGGCCTTACCTACTGATTATGGTAGTCTTGTAGTTCCTAATCACAATATACCTAAACTTTTAGCTATTTCAAAATTAATGGATATTGCTAAATATTTTAATGGTGATTGGGAATATAGTACTAATGTTGATAAATGTGGTTATATGATAGCTTATGATAAAACCACAATGGAACCTTATAGTTATCAAATTGTTAATATTAATTCTAATACAGATATGTATTTTGGTAATATTATGTTCAAAAATGAAGCTGATGCACAATATGTAATAGATAATCCTAATTTTAGGAGTATTCTCGATGCCATTTATAAGAATTAATTATGAAACATTTTTTATATCATATAATAGGAGAGGTTATATTAATCTCTCTTCTTATATTTAGTACTATTTGTTTATATAATCAAGCACAAATAATTAATAGACAAAGAGAATTTATTGATGAATTAATGTTTGAATATTATAAGTTAGAAGAATATAAAGAAGTTATTAACTTAGCTGATATTATATTTGATAACAATAATATATGGGCTAAAGATAATTCTGAGATAATGAATGATTATATTAATATAAGATGTAATATTGATAGTACATTTTATAAAGGTTTTCATAATAATGTATTATTAGATAGTATTTCTTATATGTATAATGAGTAAATTATATCTTTATGGAAACATTAAAAGAATTAAGAGCTAAATATAAACAATTAAAGAAGGAAAGTAATAATATCCATAATCAAATTAAGATATTAGAAAGGAAAGAAATATCTTCTAATTTTACTGTTGGAGATTGTTATTTTGATATTGAATGGAGGACTTTAATAAAAATTGTTGGAAAAAGTGATAGCTATGTATATTATATATGTGTAAATGAAACTTATATCAGTAGAGATTCTTCTTGTATATATGATATTACAGGTTGGGTAAAAATTACATCAGAACAATTTAAAAAGGGATATCTTCTTGCATTAAAAAATATACAAGACCCAAATTGGGAGATTGTAAAAGAATATAACTGGAGTGACTTTATTATAGAAATTGAGAAAAGTATTAATAAAGAATAAATAACATGGAAACAAAAATAAACATAACAACTATTTTAAAAGATAAACCAAAAGGTACTAAATTGTATTCTACTGTTCATGGAAAATGTACTTTTAAATCCATAACAGATGAAATTTTTGAGATAAACTTCTGTACTTCAAAATTTGGTTTAACACAAACTGGAGAATGTGTATTAATTAAATTTGGCAATATGTTTGATGGTGGAGAATGTGTTGTTTTTCCATCAAAAGAAATGCGAGATTGGTCTAAGTTTGCTTGGAAAAGAGGTGATGTATTGATAAATGATGCAGGATATAAAATATTCTTTGACAAGTGGGAAAATGATGATTATACAAGATTCTTTGGCAGTGTTAAAGTACATTGTTATGATACAGAAGATTATACTTTAGCATCAAAGGAAGAAGCTCAAGAATTTATTAAAAGTATAGAGAAAACATATGGTGGTAAACTAAACCTTGAAACTTTGGAGATTGAAAAGGCTCAGCCAGAGTTCAAGGATGGGGATATAGTAATGTCTGATTCAGGTACAATAATTCTTGTCAGAGGAATTAGTTTAACTAGAAAGATATATTATCATGCTTATATGCGTAATGAGTATATATATATCAACCCAATAGAAGGCGAATTTTTTAGTCGTATAAGTCGTATTAAAAGATTTGCCACGGACTCGGAAAAGCAGCAACTCTTTGATGCTCTCGCCAAGAAAGGCAAGGCTTGGGATGCTGAGAAGAAACAGATTGTGGACTTGAAGCCAAAGGTCAAGTTTAAACCATTTGAAAAGGTATTAGTTAGAGATAGTAAAGCAAATGAGTGGCGTGCAAACTTGTTTAGCCATAAAAATATAAATGGACCTTACTATTGTGTTTATGCTAGTTGGAACTATTGTATTCCTTATGAAGGTAATGAACATTTATTGGGAACAACTAAAAATGTGGGGGAGTAAATATGACAGAGAAAATAATAAAAGCTTATGATGATGATATCAATAGACTATATGATAGGCTAGATGCTTTATCTAAAGAAAAAGTTAAAATTCTTACTACAATAAGAAAGTTAGAAGTACAGAAATATATTAAGAATATTAAAGTAGGTGAATGTTTTATAGAAGAAGACGATACTGGTGAAACTACTGAAATCTTTCAAGTTCTTGATATAGAAGAAGAGGGAATAGTAACTTGCTTAGTAGTAGAACGTTATAATATCTATAAAAATAGTTTTAAAATTACTGATACTAAGTATTGGAAACCAATTACACGTAATCAATTTAATTCTTTATATCAGGCTGTATTAATAGATTTAAATGATTCTAAATATCATTTGGAACATAATACAAACTGGGATAAAGAAATAAAAAACTTTTTATAAAGTAAGTAATTTATGGAAGATGTTAATGTAATAATATCTTCATCAGGTTTAGTAGAAGAAGCACTTTCTGATGAGTATCTTGAAAAACTTAATGAAGAGGTTCATCTATACAGAAGTAATGACCATATTCCAGATAATCTTTATCATCCTAGTGGCAAGGAAAGACGTAGAACTAGAAGAATGTTAGAACTTAGAAAAAGAAAGGGTAGAATCTAATGAAAACATTTGTATTTGATGTAATGTTAAATGGAAGATTTATTTGTACTTTAAAATATAAATATAATTCAATCTTCCCTATTGACTTAGAAGAATTAAAAGAATTTATCTTAAATAAGAGACCTACTCTTAAAGGTAAAGACTTTAGAATTAAATTTTAATAATTATGAGAGTATTTGAATTATGTATTATTATTGTTGCTTACTTATTAATAGGGGGTATTAGAAGTATATAGTTATTATCTATTTAGGAGTGAGCCTATAGGAGTCTTTACTTTCTTTACTTTTCTTGGTTTTATTATAACATTTGGAATAAAAGTATTAAATGATTGAATATAAATAGAAAATTAATGAACTTATTTTTAATATTTTATGATATGAATATAAGGGAAGTTACAAAAATATTATTTAAAATTAGAAGTAATCTTATTGACCCTAAACAAAAACATGCTATTTGGGTAGCAATTAAAGCTATTAAATATTGTAGTATAATAACTAAATCAATTAAAAATAATGAATAAAAAATATAGAAAGAAGCCAGTTATCATTGAAGCTATTCAGTGGAATGGTGAAAACTTATCTGAAATTGATAAATTTACTCAAGGTAAAGTAAAGAAACATGAATCAGTTCTTATTATACCAACACTTGAAGGAGATATGTATGCATCTCTTAATGACTATATTATTAAAGGTGTAAAGGGTGAATTTTATCCTTGTAAGCCTAATATTTTCTTAGCAACTTATGAGGAAGTAGAATAATTATCCTATAAGGAGGTAATATGGGTAAACAAAGAAAGCAACCACCTTGTCCTTATTTTGAAAATATTAGATGTAAACATTCAATATTAGGACAAGAGTGTAAAATAGATGGATGTTATAACCCAACAGAAATTAATAGAAAGTAACTATAACAGAAGAAGAAGTAAGAAGAAATTTGGCATCTTACAAAGAATAAATAGATAATAATATGAAAGCAAGTGAGTTGATAGGGCATTTGCAATCTTACATCAGCTTCGTAGGCAAAGATTATGAAGTACTTGTATTTGACAAAGCAGAAGGTGTTTCTTGTAATATTAATGAAACTACCAGTGATGGTGATTATGTATTTCTGCATATTTCATCTGATAAATACACAACGAAGATACCAATGTAACTAACTGTCCTTATAGGACATAAATATAAGTAATATGGAAGATTTTCAGAAAAGAATGCTAGATGAGCATCATGAGTTAGTAGAGCGTTTAAGCAAGTTGAACGTTGCCTTGAAGAAGGAAGGTTTCTTGCAGAAAGTTGGTGAGCACCAGTATAAGCTAATGGTGAAGCAGTCTGTAGGCATGACTACTTACCTTGAAGCTCTAGAGTATCGTATGGCAGATATGAATCTTGATTTTAAGAGACATACTGCTATTAGTCTTAACTTGTTTTAATAAAATACCCTCTCCTGCAATAGGGAGAGGGTAAAAAGAAGAGAATATGAAAACAATAGATTGGGAACAACGCAGATATGAGATTGCAAAAGAAATTTTTCCTTTGGCATTACAAACATCATTTGGTGCAAAGACCAAGGAAGAAGATAAAAGTCTAGTTGCGTCTTATGCTGTTGAGTGGGCTAATGCTCTGATAGAGAAACTAAAAGATATGGAGGATAAGCAATGAGTAAAGAAAAGGTGATAATTCATATCAATAATGTTTCCAAGATGATTGGTTCAAAAAGAATAAAATTGAGTGCAGGTACGGCAATTCATATTCAAAATGAGTTAGTCTTGGCACTTAAAGAGTTGGAGGATAAATAATGTGTAAAATAAATGTTAAAAAGTCAATTCTAGAAATTGTCGAAAAAAATAATCTAGAAATACTCAAGATAGATTTATACAATGATGAAGAATCTTTTGTTAAATTTAATGAATATTGTAAATTTTATGCTACTCTAGAAGACTTAGATTTTGAGGTAGAGTCAATCTTTATGTATGATAAAGTTCGTGGTATGGTTTATTGCCAAGATAAAGATACTAAAGAACCAGTATGGATAGAATCTCGTGGAGATGAAGGTGGTTCTTGGTGGGAAGTTAATAGAGTTCCAGAGCTCTATAAGACAAAAAACTTTTTATGATAATATTAATAATTTTTAATTTATCCTAAACTATATGGCAATAATAGCTAGTATATTTTGTTTTATTTATATATGTATAATAATATATGTATTAAATGAAATATTTAAAATGAAATAGAAAATACTAATAATTATAACATAACAAATAAAGAAATTCGAGTAAAATTTTTGGTCTACTATTTTTGAATACTCGCTAATCAATAAAAATAGAGTAATAATAGTATTTTCTATAGTCCATAAATGCAAAAATAAAGGACTATAAACTGAATTTTACGTGATTTTAAAACTAAAATTTTAAAGAAAAAGCTAGTGAGTTCTTACTATTTCTTATTATTAAAGAAAGGTGACTTTTACATAACAGTTTTCAATAGTAAAACTGTTAATTTTAATATTTATAATATATGAAGAATAAGAAATTACATGACATTATGAAGCATAGTAATGATGTCACTAAAAAGTTAGTAGAGATTAATAATTTAGATAATCCTAAAGAGATTGCTAAAATTAATCAAATTACTGACTTATTTATCTCAGTTAAAAGTAATGAAAAACTATTGCAACTATTAACAGTAGCAGTAGATATGGTAATAGATTATATTAATAAAGAAAACAATAATAAATAATAAAGATATGGAAATTAAAGCTAGTGTAAAGATTATTGAAGGAGGATTTGAAGAATCAGTAAATTTCTCTGTTAAAGGTAATTTTGATATTAATTTTAAAATAACTCGTACTCCTGTAAGAGTAAGAGTACTAAATATTTCTAATGAATCATATGATTATATGACTTCTAAAGAGTGTCCTGAATGGAGTAAAAGAGTAGAATGGCTCTCTATGTCTAAAAAGAAGAGATTTGAATCTCATCTTAATAGAATAGCACATGATTGCTTGGGAAAAGTTATGGGTTATGAAGTTTTTAATGATTAAATATGTGAAATAGACGGTTTGTTTATAAAGTTTTTGATTTTAGATAGTAGTCTGTTGTGAAACACACTACTATCACTTTTTAATAACTAAAAGTATGATAAAAATTATAATAATAGTATGTATTATTATTTTTCTATTATTCATATATAATAAGTATAGTCCTAAAGTAGATATTATATTGTCTAATGGAAATTATGTATTTATTATGTGGTATAATGGTATGGATAATAATGGAAATTATGTAAGAACCTATAAAAGATTACTTACATTATAAAAGAATTAATTATGAAGAATATAAGAATTAGTTGTGGTTTTGCATTATATACATTTATTATAGTAGCAATGTTGTGTTTTACTACTATTAAATGTTGTGCACAAACTGTAACTCATGTAAAGTTGACTTGTTATCAACCAGTTAAAAGTCAGTGTAATAATCAACCATTGATTACTGCTGATGGTAGCAAGATAAATCTACATCATTTAAAGAATAACAAAGTCAAATGGTGTGCAATCTCTAGAGACTTACTTTATTTATTCCCTAAGAATAAACCTAAGAAAGTGTATATTGAAGGCTATGGAGTGTATTTGGTTAAAGATGTTATGAATAAAAGATATAAACATAGAATAGATATACTTATACACCCTAAAGACTCAAAAAAAATTAGTATTAATAATGTTAAAGTAAAAATATTATAATGTGTTTTGTCAAAAGAATATCTCTCACTAACTGTCTAGAAGGTGAGTATAATAAAATAACAGAAATTCTTAACAGGGATATAATAGTATATAAAATAGTAACTAAACGTAGATTATTTCCTTTTTTTAAGAATTCTTATTTTTCACCTTATTATGATTATAAATATAAGAAGAAAAAAGTTAATACTAGTCCTTTACAGATAGGATTTGGAAAAGAGGATGAATACCTTAATATTGTAGTTGAAAATAGTTTTCATAGTTTTAGGACTATAAAAGACCTTAAGAAATCTGTACTTTGGTCTTCAGATTATGCTATTGCCAAATTCATTATTCCTAAAGGTAGTGTTGTAATTATTAATGATACTCAAATAGTATCAGATAAAATTATGTTTTATAAAGAAGTAAATCCATATAATGACTAGAGAAGAAGCTGCTAATAATGCTTTAAGTAAAGTATTATTAGTAAAATCTACTATCTTATATCTTGGAACTGGATATGGTAAGTCAAAACTAGCTATTGACTGTATTAATAAGATAGCAGATTTTAATTTTAAACAGAATGAAGAAGAAACTACTGTCAGTATTATTGTTCCCAGACAACCATTAATAAATAATTGGAAAGAAGAAATAAAGAAATGGGGATGTAATACAGATAAAATAGAGATTCTTTGTTATAATAGTATTCATAAACTTAATAAATATTGTGATTGTATAGTATTTGATGAAGCACATCATTTAAGTGAACTTAAAAGAGAAATTCTTGATGATATTTTTAAAGTTAATCCTAATGTTAAATTACTATTTTTAAGTGCTACAATTCCTCATTATATTATGGATTATATGAAGTCTTTAGGTACTTATAATATAGTTAAAGGTAACATTGCTGATGGTATTAAAGATGAAATATTACCTACACCTATAATTTATACTATTCCTTTATATTTAGATAATATTAAAAGGGTAGCAGAGATAATAAAGAATCCTAGATGTAGCAATCCTGTTACTTGTAATTATGATGAAAGATGGAATTTCATTAAAAGATTTACTACAAGAAAGATAATCATTAAATGTACTCAAAAGCAATATTATAATGAGTTAAGTGATAAAATAGCTTGGTATAAAAGGAAGTTTATGTTTAATAAAACTGTAGTCTTTAAGAATAAATGGCTTAGAGCAGCTTCAGAAAGATTAAAATGGCTTTCAGAACAGAAAGTAGATATATGCCAGGATATTATATCTCTCTTGCAGGACCAAAGAGTACTCTTATTCTGTAATAATATTGAGCAGTCTTTAAAGTTTAAAGATTATACTCCTATTAATAGTAAGAATAAGAACTCTTTACAGAATCTTGATGATTTCAATAATGGTAAGATTAATCATATATCTAGTGTCAATATGCTTTCAGAAGGTATGAATCTAACTAATTGTAGAATAGGATTATTCTGTAATTTAAATGCTTCAGAAATTTTATCTATTCAAAAGTTTGGAAGGGTTCTAAGGCATCCTAAACCAATAGTTATCATACCTTATTTTAAAGATACTAGAGATGAAGAATTAAAAGATAAAATGCTTAAGGATTATGATAGTTCTATGATAAAAGAAATTACTGATATTAAAGATATTAAGCTATGAAATTTGTTATAGATGATACAGTATGTGAGAAATATAATCTTACTGCTCAGCAAGTATTTATATTACTTGCTTTACAATGCCAAAATGATAAATTGTATGAAGATTTAATTGAGAAGGGGTTAATTACTAAATGTAATTGTTCTCTTTTTGAATTAGATAAGAAATACAGTGTTATTAATAAAGGTATTAACCTCTGTAATTCTGTATTACTTGATAGTAGTAAAGATACTAAGAAAACAATTAATATTGTTAATCTTAGATGTCAGAACTTAGCAATAAAACTAAGGGATATATATCCTAAAGGTAAAATGCCTGGAACTAGTTATTATTATAAAGGTAATATAGAAGATATTAGAAAAAAGTTACAGAGTTTCTTCCTAAGATATCCAAATTATACAGATGAGCAAATAATTACAGCTACTCAGAAGTATATTAATTCTATGAATGGTGATTATACTTATCTTAAATTATTAAAGTATTTTATTTGGAAATCTGAAGTAAAAGATGGAGAACAGGTAGTAACTTCAATTCTTTCTGATTATATAGAGAATGAAGGTCAGGAAGATAATATTAATAATGATTGGACATCAGAATTAAAATGAAAGAAGAATTTACAACATATGAGTATTTTAAGGAAGATACTCCTATTGATATTAAGAAATAAATTATTGTTTAATTAATTAAATATAAAGTAAAATGAATAACAACATTGAAACATTTAAGCTACAGCATGTAGCTCTTGAGTTTAGGGTAAATGAAGTAAAGCAGACTGTAACTGCTATTGAGAAGTTTATTGTACCTAAGTTTAAGCTTAAATTTACAACAGTAGGTGTATCTAAGCTTAATACAGAGAAGGGTGATACCTTTGATGTAGAAACTGGTAAGAAGCTTGCTAGAGCTAAAGCTGAAAAAGAAGCTTTCTCTAGATTCAAGGCAGAGTTGAAGAAGTTCCTCAAGTGGAATATGGCTCTTGATGATAAACTTAGTGCTACCATTAAGAAAATGGATAATTATATTAACCATCAGAAGGAGTATATTAAGACATTCTAATGAGTTTAAGAGAGAGAATAACTACTTCTTTATTAGAAAGAAGAAATAAAATATTAAAAGGAGAGGTAAATTGTATACCTCTACCTTTTAATAGATTTAGAAGTGAATGGTGTGGTATAGAACAAGGTAGGTTTTATTTAGTTAGTGGAGCAAGTAAATCTTCAAAAACTCAATTAACTAATTATATCTTTGTATATAATACTATTTTATTTGCTTACTATAATAAAGGAGTAATTTCTCCAAAGATATTCTATTATAATTTAGAGGAAACTAAAGAGAATATTACTCTTAGATTTATATCTTTTCTATTAAATAAAATTTATAATATTCATATTAGTCCTACAGAATTAAATAGTACTAATGCTGATACTCCTGTACCAGAAGAGATACTTCAGAAGATTAATGAAGGTGAAATAAAAGATATTCTTGATTTTTATGAGCAAGTAATGGATTTTAGACCTAGTAGTAATCCTACGGGAGTATATAAGGATGTGTTATCTTATGCTAAAAGTAATGGTAAGGAAGTAAGAAAGAAATATAGTTATAAAGATGAATGGGGGCAATTAAAAGAAGGTGAAACTTTTGATTATTATATACCTAATAATCCAAGAGAATATGTATTTGTTATAGTTGACCATGTTAGCTTATTATCACCTGAAAAGATATGTCCTACATTAAGAGAAGCTATTAATAAACTTACAGAATATTTAGTTATGTTTAGAAATAGATATAATTATATTCCTGTAGTAGTGCAGCAGCAGAATATGGAATCTATTAGTCTTGATGCATTCAAAAATGATAGAATAGCTCCTGTATTATCAGGTCTAGCTGATTCTAAAGACACTGGTAAGGCTTGTGATGTTATGATTGGTATATTAAATCCTTTTTCATTTCAATTAAGAGAAAAATTTGGTTATGATATTACTAAGTTTAAAGGTAATTTTAGGTCTATGGAAATAGTATTAAATAGGGCTGGACAATCAAATGGAATATGTCCACTATTATTTGAAGGTGCAATTAATAGATTTGATGAATTACCATTACCTAACAATAAAGTAGAATTAGAAAAGGTATATAAGTATTTAGATAAAATAAGAAATAAACAAACAGTTAATACTACTATAAGTATGTTTGTTTGTGGTATAATAAAAAGAGTTAAAGATTTGTTAGAGTAAAATAAATATATTACTTTTGCAATTCATTTATAAAGAGTAGAAGTTAAAATGGCAAATGTAGTTTTAATTATGGGTAAATCTGGGTCAGGAAAATCAAGTTCCATTAAGACCTTAGACCCTAAAGAGACTGTTATTTTCAATGTATTAAAGAAGAAACTTCCTTTTAAAGGTAGTGGTAAACTTTATAATACAGAAAATAACAATTTATTTATGTTGGATAATTTTAATGATATTATTTCTTTCATGCAGTCTATTAGTGAAAAGGCTACCTATGTAAAGAATATTGTTATTGATGATTCAACATATATTATGCGTAAGGAATACTTTAAGACAGCTAAACAGACTGGTTATAATAAGTTTATAGATATGGCATCTCATTTTCAGAGTATTATTAGTACTGCTGAAAATATGAGAGAGAATATTAATGTATTTCTTATTATGCATAGTGAAGATATAGTGTCTGATAATGTAATTATTGGATATAAACCTTCAACTGTTGGTAAACTTATTGATAATAGTTATAATCCTATTGAAGTAGTTCCTATGCTTCTTTATTCTGCTGTAAAGTATGATGAAAATAAGAACCCTATTTATGGTTTTTATACACACAGATGTCTTGATGGAAATGTTGAAATTCCAGCAAAAAGTCCAGCAGAAATGTTCGATAAAGACTTTATTCCTAATGATTTAGGTTTAGTCGTTAAAGCTATGGATGAATACTATAATGGATAGAAGTAAAATAGTTAGTATTGCTACTTCTATATTAATATCTGGGCATATTTCTTTACAAGATATTATTTTATTATTAGATAGTTATTGTATTGAAAAAGGTAAAGAAAGAAAATATGTAGATATATTTGTTAAAACTATAACTTCCTTACCTTATGAAATATATAGTAAGTATATAAGTATAGCCCTTAAATATTATATGTGTAAGTATGCAATACATACATTAACTAAACAAGAAGGCTTTAATTCTATATTTAATAGAAACACAAAAGAAAACATATTATTAATATATTAAAAATAAAAGTAAAAATGAAAGATTTAACAAAGTTGACATCACGTCAGATTTCCCAGATTAAGAACATTTATAAGGCAAATTCTAGTATTTATAGTAGAATTGAAACCTTGGAAAAACACCTTGATAAGCTTCAGGCAGAGCTTGATGAGCAGTTAGCTATTATTGAAGCTAATGAAGCAGGTGTTAAGATGCTTACTGGTGGTTTTATTTCAAAACAGCTTATTAAGGATGAGCAGATTCCTCAGTTTAATGAAGATGGTACTCCTAAGATGGATAAGGAAGGTAAGTATCAGCAGAAGAAGAGAGTTCTTACTTTTGTTCTTCCTGTACAGGAGTCAACAGAAGAAATCCCTGATGCTGGTGATTCACCTAGTGTTCTTCCAGATAATCTTGGTATGGAAGATAATGATTAATTATTAACAATTAAATAAAATAAAAGAAATGAATACAACAATTAGTTTGATGGCATTTGGTAAAATTCAGGAGTCTACAGAAGCTACTGAATTTAAGAAGTATATTGGTATTGCAGGCTGTAAAGTAGTAGCCTTTAATCCTTCTAAGGAAGAACTTAGTAATCTCTATGGTAGAGAGATTACTAAGGACCCTGAGTATTATGGAGTTATGAAGGATAATGATGGGAAGGAAATTCAGATGGCTTATCCTACATTTATCTTGAAATCTGACCCTGAAACTAATAATGGTATTGAGGAGTTCTTCCAGGCTAGATTCTCCATTCAGAATAATATCTTTACTAATAATGAAAATACTAAGTGTCAAGTAATTGATTCTTATGGTAGAACTGCTTGGGCTACTCAGGAAGATGTTAAGAATAAGGCTATTCCTACATATACTGATAAAGAGACAGGTGAAGTTAAACCTTTTAGTATTAGTAATAATTATAGACCAGCTTTTAGAGGTGAAGAAGCTCTTACTAAGTTCTTGCAGAACTATTTGAATATTCCTTCTTGTCAGAAGTATGTTAATGGTTCTTGGGTTATGATTGATAATCCACAGGATGCAGAATGTAGACTTGACCACATTCCAGATTATTTCAAGGGTAATATGTCTGAACTTAAAGATTGTATTACTTTGCAGCCTAATAATAAAGTTAAGGTTGCTATTGGTGTAAGAACTACTGATGATGGTAAACAGTATTCTAGTGTTTATACTCATTTTACTATGAAGAATAGTAGTAATTCTACATCTAAGCTTGAGGCAGATATTCAGAACAGCAAGAATAATGGTGGTTTAGCTACTACAGAATTTGATTATAAACCTCTTCATGAATATTCTGTATCAGAGACTAATTTTAGTGCTGAAAATAAGGATGTTCCTTTTGCAGCACCAATAAATAACCCTTGGGCAAATGCTTAATATACTAATAATATGATTAGCAATGGATATACTTCAATAACTTTAAAAGATATATTAAACAAAGTAGATGAGGGTCAAATACTTAATTTCTACTTTGGTATTACACAAGTTCCTTTTAGAATGAATAGCCCTTTAAGGAATGATTCTAAACCTTCATTTGGATTATATTCAAGTGATGGTATACATATACATTATAAAGACTTTGCAACAGGAGAACAAGGGTCTTTATTTGATTTACTTATGCAAATCTACAATATTAGTTTTATAGAACTAGTAGATAAGATAAGTAAAGATATGAATATTAATACTAAGCAGATTAATATCTCTAAATCTCAAATTAAACATAATTCAGCTACAATAAGTAGTAGTCAAATCAGACTAGAGGTTAAAACTAGAGAATGGAGAAATTATGATGTTGAGTATTGGGAATCTTATGGATGTAATATAAATCTATTAAAGTATGTTGAAGTATATCCTATTAGTCATAAAATTATATATAAAGACAATAAAAGATATACATTTGCTTGTGATAAACTAGCATATTGTTATATTGAAAGAAAAGAAGGGAATATCACCAAGAAAATTTATCAACCCTATAATAAAAATGGTTACAAATGGACATCTTCCAATGACAAGAGTGTTATTGGTTTGTGGTCTAAAATTCCAGAGACAGGAGATACATTGCTTATATGTTCATCATTGAAAGATAGTATCTGTCTATGGTCTAATGTTAATATACCCTGTATATATGTTCAATCAGAAAATACAGAGTTAAGTGATTCTGCAATTAATTGTTTACAAAAAAGATATAACCATATTTATATAGCATTTGATGGAGATTCAGCAGGTGAAATAGATGCCTATAATCTTAGATTAAAAACAGGTTTTGAGATAATTCATTGTCCTTTAATTGATAAGGCAAAAGATTATTCAGATATATATCATTATTTTGGTAAAAAAAGACTTATTGAAGAATTTAATAATACTTTTAATAAGACTAAAGCACCAGATATGGATGATGATTTACCTTTTTGAAATAACACAAATAATTAAAGTTTAATATATTAAAATTTAAAGAAAAATGGAAAAAAGAAAGATTACAGTGATTCCTACAAAGACTCACAAGACACAAGTTATTGAAAGTGCAGCAACTACATTGGCAGAACTCAAAGCAGACCTTACTAAGGCAGGTATTGATTATACTGATTGTACATTCTTTGAGGGTCTTACTAAGATTGAATTGAAGAATGATGCTGCTATTCTTCCACATGATGTTCCTTATAAGGGAACTACTACTAATAACTTGGTATTTATGATTACTAATGCTTCAAAGAAGATTAGAAGTGGAGCAGGACTTGATAGAAAGGCTATCATTGAGGAGATTAAGGCTAAGAATCTTACAGAAGTAGTTAAGAAGACTTATGGTAAGAATTATACTAACTGTAAGACAGAAGCTTTGCAGGAGATTCTTAACAAAGAAGTAACTTCTACAGCAGCAGATACTTCAACTCCTACAGCTAAAGCAGCTCCTATAAAGAAGGAAGTTCCTAATATGCCTGTTACGAAGACTATTGACCATAGTAATTATGTTACTAACCTTAGTAGTTATGTTACTAAAGCAGAGCTTAGGGAAGTTATTGAAAGTCTTTTAAAAGAAATGGAGAAGGAAGATGTAGCTTATGCTGAAGATGTAGATATTGATAATATTGCTATTATTGGTAAAGTTTCTTCAAGTAATTCTAAAGAGGAAAAGTCAGATTCTCCATATTCATCAGATGAACTTGATGATATGTTTAGAGGCATGTAATTTATAAAAAAAATCTAATAGGGAGTAAGTATAGTAATATATTTACTCCCTTCTTTTTTATTATTTATGGATATAAAAGAACAGATAAGAAATAAATATTATACTCCTACAGAAGAAGCTCTTAAAGTATATGAAATATTTAAAAGTTTCTTTGGTGAAACTAAAGTAGACTTTCAAGTAGATAAAGGTTTTAAAGATGCTGTAGAAACTTTAATAACAGAAGGTGAAAACTTGGAAGATACTTTAATCTCTCCTTTACTTCCCTTATGTGAATTTTCATATATTATATTAATTCATTTTCCAAATGTGACTATTACTAATGAAAAAGGTAATAGTGTAGATATTCATGACTTATATGTTAAAGTACCACTTGATTTGGCAGGAAAACAAGCTAAAAGATTTGAAATGATTGTTACTACTTTCACTAAAGTTTTATATGAAAGTAATTATACACATTCCCATTTACCTTCAAGTTCTTTAATGCATGGTAAAGCTTATTTTAGTAAACCTTGTTTAGGAGAAGGTCCTATTAGCTCCACTTGTAATATTCTTAGAAATGAAAATGATGAAAATATATGGAGATTATTCTGTGTGGAATTAGCCAGATATGTTACAGTAGAATCTATAGCAGGAATTCCTTATTACAGAATGGAATCTATTGGTAGAAATAATAGTAATAGAGAAATAATTTTTTCAGATACTAGTCGTAGAGCCTCTTCAGAAATTTCATTTATTATAAAAGAAGCCATACGTAATCTTATAAATAGAAAAGTATTTAATTTTAAATATGTAAATAATACTTATAACTTTGCTGATAATGATGCATCTTTAATTAGATTAATAAGTAATGAATTTATAACAATTTATAATAAAAAGTTTAATAATAAAGAACTTTCTACAAATTTAAATGAGTTAGTAAGAGCTAAAATTCTTATAAAAGCAGTCTTTTATAAAGGATGTTTTACTGAAGAAGATAATAATAGACACAGTTCTTGTAGTCCTAGTACTGATGTCTTATTTACATTTAAGAATATACCTGTTAAAATGAGGATTATAGATACTGATACTACTATTGAACCTGTATATATTCTTAATGTAAAATATATTAATGTGGCAATACGAAATATATTAGAATTTATAAATTATAATTATGGGCAAAAATATATTAAAGAAACAAGATAATACATATAAGTTAATTATTACTCCAGAACTAGAAGAAAAGATTAGATTCTTGTGTGCTAGATTTCCTAATAATGAATATAGTGGAGTATTATTCTATGATTATACTGGTAGATTTGAAGATAATTCTTTAGTATTAACTGCTAAAGATTTCTGTCTTATGGATTATGGTTCTGCTACTTATACTGAGTTTGATAAGAGTGCAGAAATTTGTAATTATATGATAGAACATGACTTATTGGAATGTCAGCAAGGTTTAATGCATTAACTGTGAGTGCATATAAAATTGGGTGAATTGCTGGAAACTGGTTGACAAGCCACAATCAGCAGCCAAGCTTAGAGGTTAAAACCTCTTTGAAGGTTCAACGACTAACACTTGAAACTGCTAATCATGCAGAATATAATAGTGACACGAGTGCCCAACTCTATAGATTATTCTATAGATGATGATATAGTCTGAACTTGTTTATATTTGTCTTTTATTATAAAAACAAGAACTTACAGATAAAGAGCTGTAAGGATAACATTAAGTCACACGACCAGATGTCAACATTTTTCAGTGGAACTGACCTTGGAACTCTTCAAGAAGAAGGTTCTGATATGAATAATTTCTTATCTTTAATTGTAAATAATGCTGGTCAATATACTGCTGCAATTACAAGAAAGGTTAAACATATTCCTCATGTAACAGAAGTACTTGAATATGAGTTCTTTGGTGAAGAAACTATTAATATAGGTAATGATGAATATGATGCTGTAGAATCTTATGAAATAGAATATTTCTTCTTAAATATTGAAAAGCCTACTGTAAATATTGGTTATATAGACCTATTTAATAGAATTGAAGAAATTAGTAAGGATAAGACTAAAATTGCAAATATTAGTAGAGAGCCTCATGCTAATCTTGTTATTGAACCTACTATAAAGGCAACACCTTTATATAAGGAAACAAATATACCTTTTTCTAAGGTTAATACTACTGTTCAAACAGGAGTAGATACTGATGAGTCTATTGATTATAATAAATATAAGTTCAATGAAACAGACTTAAATAGTATTACTAAACAATTACTTATAGGTAGTCCTATATTTACTCCAAAAGACCTTAATGAGTGGGTACAGAAAATGCCTACAGTATTTTCTAAGAGATTTGGAGAAGGACAAAAAGGTTTAGAGAATTATAGAGCTTTTATTGGTTATTTTGTAGAATTTCTTGTAACAGAAGCCTTTGATGATAATTTAGCAGAAGAAGGTTATCTTGAAGATTCCCAAATGGCTATATGTGCTTATGGTGTATTACAGAAATTACATACATTTAAAACTAATTCCTTTATTGAAGTTATAGAGGATGAAGTAGAACGTTTTATTATTTAAAATTATGAATGAAGAATCAACTATAACTCCACATTTGGAAGTTAATATAGAACAAATAGTAAATCCTACAGATAATGTTCCAGAAGTTGCTATTGCTCCTTTAGAGACAACAGAAAGAGAAACAGTATCAATATTAGAACCTGAAGAAGCAATAGAAGAAGAATCAGAATCTATATTATCAGAAGAAGATGAAGCTTTTTTGAATGAAGTTATTGAAAACCAACATCAGGAAATTCCTCCTATAAGTGAAGATTATCATGATGAAACTGCTAGATTTTCAGGAGCAGAATGGTTTAATAAAATTAAAGAGAAGGTTATTATTGTAGGAGGTGCAGGAGGTATTTCTTCAAATGCTATATTTCAATTAGCTAGAATACACCCTAATGGCATTTATATCTTTGATAATGATAAAGTTGAAGAAGTTAATCTTGCTGGACAAATGTTTGGTATCAAGGATATAGATAAATATAAAGTAGATGCCATAGCAGAAACTGTTAGTTATTATAGTAAATATACTGATGTATTTGCTATGCGAGAATTATATACTAGGAATAGTTTTACTTCTGATATTATGATTTGTGGCTTTGATAATATGGAAGCTAGAAAGGTATTCTTTAATAACTGGAGAAAACATGTAGAATTACAGAAAGATAAATCTAAATGTCTGTATATTGATGCCAGATTGTCATTTGATACTTTACAAATACTTACTATTGTAGGTACAGATACATATAATCAGGATAGATATGAAGAAGAATTCTTATTTTCTGATGAAGAAGCAGATGAAACTGTATGTAGTTTAAAACAAACTACTTTTATGGCATGTATGATAGCTTCTTTTATTGTAAATAATGTAGTTAATTTCTGTGCTAATGAAATTGTTCCTATGATAAAGCAATTACCTTTCTTTATAGAATATGATTGTAATATGATGTACTTAAAAGAAGAAGATTAATGATAAGTGAAAATATTAAAAATAATATAAATACTTTTCTTTGTGTTAGGTCAGCCTCTCTCCGTTCAACAGATATACCTTTATTAGGAACAGAAAATAATCAATTCTCTATATATATGACAAGTCATATATTTAATGGTGAGATTACAGAAATTCCTATTTATAATTCTTTATCTTTGAGAGAAGTAATTCCACTATTTACCTCTTCTTCTACTAATGTGAATGAAAGAAAAACTTTTGGTCCTCTTTTAAAAGAATTAAGTTTAATTAGAGGAGCAGGAGAATTAAATAAAGTTAGAGATAAAGATGGTAATCTTTATTATGGAATGGGTGGCTTAATATTTAATAGTAATTTAGAACCATTAGTATTATTTACTGCTAGACCTCCTAGAAACTCATCAGCTACCACAGAGCTTATACTTAGAGTAAGTCCTAAAGTTTTCAATAGTGACAATGTTGTATGTAAAGGTATTCAAAAGTATCTTATTGAATATTGTAGTACTGTCTCTAGATATTTTTCTATAATAAGTAGATTTTCTACTATGACAGTTATCATTAATAATGATATTGATAAGTTTATAAGACATGTCAAAGCTCCTACCAACATTAATGCTAATGAGGAAATACAACAGCTTCTTGTAGATAATATAGATAAATTATGTCTTTAGAAGAATATTTTGGAGATTGGTTAAAAGTAATAGATAAGAAAGTATTATATGAGACAATTAATACACTTAATTCTAGCAATACTGTTAATTTGTGTCCTAATTATAATGACATCTTTAATTGCTTTAAAGCTTGTAAATTATCTGAATTAAAGGTAGTTATATTAGGTTTAAGTCCTTATCCACAATTAGGTAAGGCTACTGGAATTGCTTTTGGTAACAATATAAAAACACTTGATAAAGATTTATCACCATCCTTACAAGTTATAAAAGAATCAGTTATTAATTATGAAATTCCACAAAATAGTAGTATCTTTGACCCCAGTTTTGAAGATTGGGAGAAGCAAGGAGTATTAATGTTGAATTGTGCATTGACATGTAAGGTAGGTCTCCCTAGTTCTCATTTAGGACTATGGAGACCTTTTATATCTAGATTAATATATAATATGTCTAGATATATGACTGCATGTGTATATGTATTGTTTGGTGAAGAAGCTAAAACTTTTGAACCATATATCTCTCAATATAATTATGTAATTAAAGAAAAACATCCTTCATATTATGCTAGGAATCATAAGAAACTTAGATATACTTTGTGGGATGAAATAAATAATCATTTAAACAATAAAATAAAATTTAAAAGATGAAAAAGTATTATTTTAAAGGTACTAATCAGGAGATTAAGTTAGGAGATAAGATTACTCAGATTATTACTTGTAGTAATGGTACACAATTTGAATGTAATAGTTTTGTAGATGAAGCTACTATTGAAGACTTACTCAAAAGAGATTCTATTGAAGTTAAAATAGTAACTCCTGTACAGAAGAAGATTGTCAAGAAGCATAAGGTACATAAGAAGATTGTAACACCAAAGGATGAAAATCCTAGAGTTAAGGTTATTCATATCAATAATCCTGAAGAATTTAGTTCTTTTATTAACAGTATATTTAATATATTAGATGGTAAATGTTAATAAAAAAATTAGAAATGCTACTGTAGTAAAAAGTAATAAGATTACTTTTAAATCTATGCTTGAGAAGATGTGTTATAACACTCTTCTTGAGCAGGGATTTAGTCCTCAGTATGAACCAAAACAAATAACTCTTTGGGGTGGATTTACTCCTATAACTCCTTATTATGATGAAGAATCAAAAAATCATCTATTAAAAAGAAGAGAACAAGGAGATAAAACCCCTAGAAAATTAGTACAAAAAAATAGTAAAATTATAGGTATAAGATATACTTGTGATTTTTATATAAAATATGGGGATTTAGATATTTGGATTGAAGCAAAATCAATAGAGAATGATGTATTTTATATAAAGAAAAAAATGTTTTTAAAATACTTAGATAACTTATATAATACTACAGGTCAGAAATCTATGTATTTTGAAGTTCATTCTAAGAAACAATTACTACAGATGATTGAAATAGTAAAAGAATATGCTGAAAAGTCTTAAAGATATATCTTGGTTAGTAACTGAAGAAACATACAGGGCAGATAAAGCTCTTAGTTACTCTACTATATCTAAATTTAAGAGAGAAGGATTTGAACATTTAGATACATTGTTTGATAAGGTTGAAAGTCCTTCTTTATTGTTAGGTTCTTTAGTGGATTGTTTAACTACTGACCCTCCTGAAGAATATGAAAGAAGATATTTAGTAGCAGAATTTCCTCCTATTACTGATAAAATAGAAACTATTGTAAAATCTTTATTTAATAATTATTCAAGTACTTATGATTCTTTATATAAGATACCAGATAATCTTATTATAGATTCTACAAATATCAATGGGTTTCAATTAAATTGGAAACCAGAAACTAGAGCAAAAGTAATTAGGGAAAGAGCATCTGATTACTATAATTTATTGTACTTAGCTAAAGATAAAATCTTAATAAGTACAGAGCTTAATGATATAGCACATCAGATGGCTAATGCTCTTATTGAAAGTCCTCAAACATCATTATATTTTAAGAAGAATAATCCATTTGATGATTGTGAAAACCTTTATCAATTAAAGTTTAAAGCAGAAATAGATGGTGTTCCTTATAGATGTATGATGGATGTATGCCGAATAGATTATAAAAATAAGACTATTCAACCTATAGATGTAAAGACATCATATAAGCCTACATATAATTTCTATAAGTCATTTATAGAATGGAATTATGCATATCAATGTAGATTATATGCAAGAATTCTTAAACTTAATATTGAGAAAGATGAATATTTTAAAGACTTTACAATTTTACCTTATAAAGATATAGTAATTTCTAAGTCTAATATGATTCCACTTGTATGGGATTGTGATTTTACTTTTGTAGAAGGTACATTATATCTTGGTAAAAATAATCAAATTAAACTTGAAGCACCTTGGGAAGTAGGTAAAGAACTCTGGTATTATCTCTCTACAGGAGCCACAGTTCCTATGGGAATAAATATTGAAAGTTCAAATGATTTGAGAACTTGGATAGATAAAATGGAATAATGTTTAATTAAAATAATATATGAAATATGTAATAAAAAGAGATGGTAGTAAAGTTAAATGGGATTCAAATAAAATAGTAAATGCTATTAGGAAGGCTTTTGAATCCTGTAAGGAAGAAAATAAATTTAATGAGAATGAGTTTAAAGAATTTGCTAATAACTTTACTGCTGATAATATTAACACTGAAAGTATTCAAGATGCAGTAGAATATTATCTTATGGGTAATTATCCTAATATTGCTAAATCTTATATTCTTTATAGAGAAAAACATAAGGAAGCTAGAACTAGAATTAAGAGGTTACATTATATGGAAGAATATAAGAATAACCAAGAAAATGCAGCAACTTCTAGTAATACAGACCCTAATGCTAATACTGCTATTAAAAATGTAGCATCTCTTGAAGCAGAAGTATATAAAGATGAAAATAGGCTTATTCAAAGACAAAGAATGAAGGATAAACTTAATGAGTTGTTTCCTGAATTAGCAAAGCAATATGAAAAAGATTTAAATAATCATATTATTTATATTAATGATGAAGCAAGTACTCCTGTACCTAAGTTCTATTGTATGGCAGTAAGTCTTTATCCTTTAATGTTAGAAGGTGTAGGTAATATTGATGGAGTAACTCCTACTCCTCCTAATGATTTAGAATCATTTAGTGGTCAATTAACTAATCTTATATTTACATTGTCCTCTCAATGTAAGGGTGCAGTAGCAGTAGGTTCTTATTTTATAGCTTTAAATTATTATACTATTATGGAATTTGGAGATAAATGGTATGATAAACTAGATTTATGTGCTACTAGTCCTTATATTAAAATTCAAAGAACAGTAAGAGATAGAATCTATAAAGCCTTTAGTCAATTTGTATGGGGTATTAATCAACCTGCTGGTAATAGGTCATATCAAAGCCCGTTTACCAACATTTCTTACTTTGATAAAACTTATTTTGAAGCAATGTTTGGAGAATTCTACTATCCTGATGGTACTAAACCAGAATGGAAAGCAGTAGATGTTCTACAAAGATTGTTTATGAAATGGTTTAATAAACTTAGAATTAAAGCAATAGTAGCTTTTCCTGTTGAAACTTTTGCAATGGTACATAATGGAAAAGATATTATTGATAAGAAATATAAAGATTTATGTGCAGAAATGTATGCAGAAGGACATAGTTTCTTTACATATATTAGTGATAGTGCTGATAGTCTTGCAAGTTGTTGTAGGTTAAGAAATAAAGTAGATAAAAATACATTTAGTCCTACTTCAGGATTAACAGGTATTATGACAGGTTCTTGTAATGTAATTACTCTTAATATTAATAGAATTGTTCAAGATTGGGTTGGAAATTGGAAAAATGAAGGAATACCAAATATTAATGTAGAAGTTAATAGAAATAGTTTAAATATATATATTACTAATATTCTTGAAAGAGTATATAAGTATCATATTGCATATAAAACAATATTATATGATTGGGAAGATGCAGGAATGTTTACTTGTTGTAATGCTGGTTATATTCATATTAAGAAGCTTTATTCTACTATAGGAATTAATGGTCTTAATGAGGCTGCTGAGTTCTTAGGTCTTAAAGTAAATAATAATGAAGAGTATATTAAATTCCTTCAGCTTATTCTTTCTACTATAAAGGAGCAAAATGCTTTACATTCAATTAATGATAAGAAAAGACCATTCTTATTTAATAGCGAAGTAGTTCCAGCAGAGTCTCTTGCTAGTAAAAATTATAATTGGGATAAAAAAGATGGATATTTTGTTCCTTCTAATAGAAATCTATATAATTCTTATTTCTTCTTACAGAATGATACTAATATAAGTGTATTAGATAAGATGTATTTACATGGAAATTCTACTTATCAATATACTGATGGAGGTTCTGCTTGTCATATTAATTTAGAAGAGCATTTAAGTAAAGAACAATATCTAAAATTGATAGATTATGCTATTAAAGAAGGTACTTCATACTTTACTTTTAATATACCTAATAGTAAATGTGAAGATTGTGGTTATATTACTAAACATCCTATAGTAGAATGTCCTAAATGTCATAGTAAAAATATATCTCAATATACAAGGATAATTGGGTAGACATAAATGCCCCATTAAATAGTAATATTTATTGAAAACCCTGAATATGCTGGGAGTTCCTAAAGCTTTAGATACCAAAGTGTAAAAATTCTAAAGATGTAACAATGGATAATCAGCAGGGATAGACTTTTTTAAAGTAAGCCCTCATCGACTACCAAGGGGCATCCTTTATGGATGGTGGTATAGTCAATTCCTAAAATAATTTGAATATGAATAAAATTAAAATTTGTAAAGTATGTGGTAGAGAAGTATCTAAGTTAAGACTTGGAATGTGTAAAAAGCATTATGAACAATACCACAAATATGGTAAAGTATTAGATAATAATCCTAGAACTGTATGGGATGATAATGAAATTAGAACATATGCTGATTATGGAGAAATAGATACCTATACAAATACAGGAGAAGTACAAAACACTTTTAAATTTGATTTAGAAGATATTAAATATTTAGTAAATCATAAATGGAGAGCTGTATTTAAAGGTATTAAAAAATCTCCTTATTTAGTTACTGGTCATACTATATATTTTCATAGATTAGTTATGGGTAATCCTAATACTGAAATAGACCATATTAATAGAGATTCTACAGATAATAGAAAATCTAATTTAAGAGAATCATTTAGAACTCAACAATTAGCTAATACTTCTTTAAGAATTGACAATGTTCAAGGTTTAAAAGGAGTCTATTATTTACAAAGAGATAATAAATATAGAGCAGAAATTCAAATTGGTAATAAACATTTTTATAGTAAAAGTTTTAATACTAAAGCAGAAGCTGCATATATGAGGTATTTATATGAACAACATTTTTATAAAACTATTGGAATAAACAATAGTAAGTTAATGTTAGCATTAATACAATCTCTTTCACAAGAATCAAAAGAAAATATTCAAAAATATTTTGTAAATAGAATGAAAATTCAGGTAGAAAAGATTTAAGACCTATTAAACTATTTAGTATGGATAGACAAATAGAAGCAGGAACTAGAGTATATAATAAAAATATTAATGTGTAAATAATGATTAAGATATTAAAATTTGAATCAGATAGTTGTCCCCAATGTAAAGCTTTATCTGTTACTTTAGAAAGAATTACTAAAGAATATAAGACAGATATGAAGAGTATTGATATTGAGGAAGACAATAATCAAGATTTAATAAGAAAATATAACATAAGAAGTATTCCTACTTTAATCTTTTTAAATGAAGATAAAGAGTATAATAGACTTGTAGGAAATCAATCTTATGCTACTATAAATAAAATAATTAATCATGATACAATCTAAAAGAATAGGTGTATTAGAATTTAGGGAGGCTAGTTATGTAGGTAACAAGCCTCCTTTTGTATCTTATGATATAGTTAAATGGTATTCTAATTCTTATTATGGTAAGGAAAATGAATATATAAAACTAAATCATGAATTTTATTGTTATCCTAAGAATACTGGTTGTAGAATACATAAGGATTTATTTAAAAGTAAAGAATTATGTATAGTATTAGCTACTTTTAGATATGATTATCAAGAAGAATGTTATAATCTTGAATTTATAGGAGATAGACCTTTACAATTAATTACTTGGGATTATTTTAGAAAGTTAGTTAAATATGGATTCGAGCAATTAAACCCTAAATGGTATGAAGAATGAAGTATCAATATGCAAAAGTAACATTTCAAGAAATTCCTGATGAAATCACTTTATGTATTGCTATATCTGGATGTAAAATTCATTGTAAAGACTGTAATCAGAAAAATCTTTGGAACGATGAAGGCAAAGAATTAGATATAGAAGAATTAAATAGACTTATTAATAGTAATAAAGGTATTACTTGTGTATGTTTTATGGGAGAAGGAGAAAAATTACCTATATTATGGAGTTATATTAAACTTACTAAAGAATTTAGTAACCTTAAAACTGCATTATATATAGGTAGAGATTTAATTTCTACTATAACATTATATGGTAGTTTCTTTAGTTGTTTAGACTATCTTAAAGTAGGTTCTTACATATCTAGTTTAGGTGGATTAGATTCAAAGACTACTAATCAGAGATTATATAGTCTTAAATCAGTAAATGTAGAAGGGTATTTTAAAGATTATAAAGAATATGAAACTGTCTTTACTGATATAACTTATAAATTACAGAAATGAGTCCTAATATTTATTATGATATAGATTTTGAAGATTGGCTAATACAGTCTTTTACTAAGGATAATCATCCTAAGTATAAAGATTATGTTGCTTTATGGTTTAGGAATTTAACTCTTGGACAAAAAGAAGGATTTAAAGCTCAATATGAAAGAGCTATGTATAATAGTTTAATACTTTAAATTAAAAAAGAATGAAATTAAAAATTAAAATTAAGGAAATTACTGAAGGCTGTATGCCAGAAATTATTAAACAAGGTGATTGGATTGATTTAAAGCTTGCAGAAGATGTAAGATTTACAGGTCCAGAAGTACAATCTAGAAAGATTAAATATCTTCCTCTAGGTATTGCTATGGAACTTCCTAAAGGTTTTGAAGCTTATGTACTTCCTAGAAGTTCTACTCCTAAGAAGTGGAATATAGAACTTGCTAATTCTCAAGGAGTTATTGATGAGTCCTATAAGGGAAATGAAGATGAATGGAGATATATTGCTAAAGCATTTAAAGCTGTAGAAATTCCAAAGGGTACTAGAATCTGTCAATTTAGGATTATGCCTAAGATGAATGCTGGTATTTTGACTAAGCTTAAATGGTTGTTTAGTAATGGTGTAGAGCTTATTAAGGTAGATAATCTTAATAATGATAATAGAGGTGGTATTGGTAGTACTAATTAAATGATTTATATTGGTATTGGGATTATTGTTCTTTTAGTAGTTATGGGAGTGTATTATATATACACTCTCTATACTAAAAGTAAAGATGTAATGTCTTTTAAACAATCAATGGAATTATGTGATATGCCAATAGTAACCTTTTATATTGGAGATAGGAAATTAAACTTTGTGTTAGATACAGGCTGTGTACAATCTATGCTTGATGCTGATATTATAGATAAATATAAATTAAATGTTTCCTATATTGGAAAAAACTTTGAAGTATGGGGAGCTAATGGTAAATGCTCTACAGATAAAATGGGTGTCTTAGGTCTTTATTATAATAATAAGAAATATGAAGAAACATTTGTTTGTAGTAGTACAATTAAACATACCTTTAGTTGGCTTAAGCAGAATAAAGGTGTAACAGTACATGGTTTATTGGGTTCTAATTTCTTTAATACATATAAATATATATTAGACTTTAAAAAGTTAGAATTTAAAAGATGATATATTTAGTAAGTAATGATATATTTAGTAATTCTTTTATAAATTATAAGTATATATTTTAGACTTAAAAATATTTGTTTTTTATATTGTAATTTTGCAATAAAAAAATATGGAAAATAAATATTTTGGAATTATTTATATCTATGAGTCCCCATCCCATAAATTTTATATTGGTCAAACTATGCGTCCTCATAAAAGAAAGATAGAGCATAAGTGTTTAAGAGGAAAGAATAAGAATTGTCCCTTTCATCATGCTATAGCAAAATATGGATTTGATGCTTTTAAATATAAAGAATTATTTTTAATTCAGCGAGATACAAAAGAAAAAGTAAAAAAACTTTTGGATAAACTAGAACAATATCTTATACAAGAATATAGAAGATTAAAGATACCTTTATATAATATTTCAGATGGAGGAGACGCTATATATGACCATACTGGAGAGCATTTATCTCAAGAAAGAAAAGAGCAAATAAGACAATGGGTTCTAAATTATCATAAATCATTATCTGAACAAGAAAAGAAAAATCTTGGTAAATTAATATCAGAAGGAAAAAAGAAACCTATACTTCAATTTGATTTACAAGGAAACTTTATCAGAGAATGGCATGATGTTAATGAAGTTCCTTTTGCTAAGAATTCAGCTCTAAGAATGTGTTTAACAGGAAAAAATAAAACTTGTGCAGGATATAAATGGAAATATAAAAATGAATACAATTTATTTAGTAACAGCTAATCAGCAATTATTTGAAAGTAATATCTATAAAATAATTTCTGTAGATGAATCTCTTGTAATAATGAAAGATTGGAAGATGATTCAATTTGATACTGAGACTTTGGGTAAAGACCCACATGTAGGTAAATTACTTCTTGCTCAATTTGGTAATATAGAAGGTAATATTCAAATAGTAGTTGATTGTACTACTGTAAGTATTAAATTGTATAAAAGTATATTAGAGAGAAACTATTTAATAGGGCAGAATTTAAAGTTTGATTTACAATGGTTATACAATGAGGAAATTATACCTTTTAACGTATATGATACTATGATTGTAGAACAGTTATTATACTTAGGTTATCCTCCTGAATATAAAGACCCTATTAATGGTATTTCTTATAGTTTACAAGCTATTGCAGAAAGAAGATTAGGTATCTATATAGATAAAACTGTTAGAGGTGAAATACAATGGAGAGGTATTGATGATTCTACTATTAAATATGCAGCCGGAGATGTTACTTCTCTATATGATATAATGGTATCTCAACTTAAAGATTGTACTAAACAAAATTGTAAAATAGGAGCTAAATTAGAGTGTGATTTTGTCCCTGTAATAGCTTATCTAGAATGGTGTGGTATTCATCTTAATGAAGAAAAATGGAAAGCTAAGATGAAAATAGATAAACAACATCTTGATGAAGCTATTGAAGATTTAAATAAGTTTGTTATAGATAATCCTAAGTTTAAGCAGTTTACTTATATAAATAGAGAAGGAGATTTATTTTCTGGATTTGATTTAACTCCTAAATGTACTATAAATTGGGCTTCTTCTAATCAAGTTATTCCTCTATTAAAATTATTAGGTTTTGATACTAGAATTCAAGATAAGGAAACTGGAGAAGATAAGGAGAGTGCTATGGAAAAAGTACTTAAAAAGCAGAAAGGAGTTAATGATGAATTCTTAAAGCTTTATTTAGGAGAAGGAGAACCTGAAGATGAGGATTATTATGCAGGATATAATGGTTCTGCTAAGGTGGTAACATCATTTGGACAGAATCATTTAAATGCTATTAATCCTAATACTAATAGAATACATACTGTATATAGACAATTAGGCTGTGATACAGGTAGAATGTCTTGTGGTTCAAAAGATAATAATGATGATTTAGCCAAATTAAAGAAACTTCCTATTAAACCTTCTGCTAAACAAAAGAAAGAAGGAAAGGCTTGTCCTTATCCTAATATGCAGCAATTACCTGCTGATGATATTACTAGAGGATGCTTTACTGCACCTAAAGGTTATAAATGGTGCAGCTGTGACTATAGTGCTATTGAGAGTAGACTTGGTGCTGATATATATCAGGAGCAATCTATGATTGATGAGTTTCTTCATGGCAGTGGAGATATGCATTCATTATGTGCTTATATGATTTATACTAAGGAAATATCAAGAGATACTTCTATTAAAGATATTAAAAAGTTATATCCTCATCTTAGGAAAGATGTAAAACCTATTGAGTTCTCACAACAATTTGGTGGCTCTGCTTTTGCTATACAAAATGCTAAAGGGTGTACATTAGAGGAAGCTGAAAAGTTTGCTGAGGCTTATTCAAAAGGTTTTCCTGGTATTGCTAAATTCAAAGAAAAAGGCTCTAAGGAAGTAAGAAATAAGGGATATATTCTTCTTAATCCTATAACTGGACATAAGACTTATTGGGCAACTTTTAATAAGTGGAAAGAAGAACAGAAACATTATACTACTGAGTTTTGGGAAGAGTATAGAAGTATACATAAACCTAACAAAGATAGTATATATACTGAAGTTAAAAAACACTTTAAAGAAGTATCTAAATGGGATAGAAAAGCTTTAAATTCTGTAACTCAAGGAACTGGAGCTATAATATTAAAAGATTCTCAGATTTCTATATTTCATTGGGTAGTTAATAATGGTTATTTTGGTAAATGTAGATTAGCTAATTTAACTCATGATGAATGTAATTGGGAATATCCTGAGAACTTAAATGAATTTCCTAGAGTATTAGAGACTTTTATGGAAAAATCAGCAGCTAAATATTGTAAATCTGTTCCTATACCAGCAGTAGCAGAAGTGTCAGACCATTGGGTTCACTAATTCTTCTCTCTTATAGGACCAAAGAATACTTTAATAATTAAATAAATATTAATATGATTAAAAAAGGAGATAAATTTGAATGTATTAAAACAGTTATAATGGATGGTAATCCAGAAGATGTTGCTTACACTGAAGGAGCCTTATATATTAGTAACTTTGATGGTTGTATTACTGATAATCAAGGTAACGAAGGTCATTACTGGGGCAATGAAAAAGAATTAACAATATACTTTAAAAAGGTTAATACATTACCAAATAAACAAAAAGAAATGGTTAATCATCCTTCTCATTATAAAAATAATAAGTATGAATGTATTGATGTGATGCTTGATATTTTTGGTAAAGAAAAAGTACTTGCTTTTTGTGAGTTAAATGCTTTTAAATATCAATGGAGAGCAAATTTTAAGGGTACAGATATTCAAGATAAGAAAAAAGCTGAATGGTATCTTAATAAATATATTGAATTAAAAGAAAATAAGGATGAGTAAATTATTTAAATATTTAATTAAAAAGAAAGGAGAATCCAGAGGGTTCTCCTTTATTATTTATGTCTTTTAGTAGAAATCATCCTATTTATAGAGCAGTAGTAGAAGCTGTTACTCCTGTATGGGCAGGTGATGAAGATGCCTATACAAAATTAACTTATAATAATTTAACTGAATGTATCAATTCTTTAGATGAAGAAACTAATCATATTGTAAATAAAATAGTAGAATATGAAAAAGCTGTACTGAAAAATCCTAAGAAAGATATTATTGACCAGTTAATTGAATATAAGGAGATTTATAAAGAAATGGAAGAGAATAATCATAATCTTGCATTTATAAGATGGTTTACTAATGACATTAATAAAGGTAATTCTGATTTTAGTAAAGTACTATGTAATATAACTTAATATGACACAAAAAGATAAACTAAAAGAGTCTTTTTTAGCTTTAGTATCTATTAGAAGTACTGCTAATAATATTATAGATTATTGTAGTGAATATAGTAGTGAAGCTGCTAATTATGCTCAAGAAATTAAACATAAATGTGAAGAAGTTCTTAAAGTATTAAGATAATGGGAAATAACAGAAAAAGACTTATTTACAATATGGCTAAGAAAATAAATGATGCTTATATGACATATACTTGTAGTTGTGCATTTATTGAAAATAATTTAGTAGATAAGAAAGTATCTCAGAAGTTTAAAGAACTTAAAGATGCTATTGTGGAACAATCAAATAGTATAAAATGAAAAAGATAATTCTTACAAGAGGTATTCCTGCCAGTGGTAAGAGTACTTGGGCTAAACAAGAGGTTCTTAAAGACCCAGAACATTCTATTAGAATTAATAGAGATGATTTAAGAAATATGAGTGGTAAATATTGGGTTCCTACAAGAGAGCATTATATTGAAGCTTGCAAAGGTATTATATTGATATCTGCTATGAATTTTCAATTTGATACTATTATCATTGATGAAATGAATCTTAATCCTAAAAAAATTGGGAAATTAAAAGGTGAAATTGCAATGGTGAATAATACTTTTAAAGTGGGTCTAGATAAATATGTAGTTGAAATTAAAGATTTTACAAATGTACCTTTAGATGTATGTCTTGAAAGAGATAGTAAAAGAGAGAATCCTATAGGAGAAAATGTAATTATAGGTATTTTTAATAAATATAAAGAATTATATAATTTAAAAGAAACTAGTGATGAGTAATACACCAAGATTAATGCAGAGTGAAGAAAGAAGTCTTAATGAGTTGAACTCTGAACCAAAGAAAATTAAAGTAGATGTTACTGTAAGTATTACTATGAGTAAAACTACTACTATTGAAATTAATGAAGGGGATGAAAATGATGATAATAAATTGCTTACAGCATTTGATTCTCAGAAGTACTCTCCTGAACAGATTAGAGCTATTCTTGAAGAATATAAACATAGAAAGAGTATTAATAATTTTCAAACTAAACTTAATGATTTAAGTGGTTGGGTAGTTGATGATAAATGTATTAATTTAGAATAATATGAAGTTAATTAATCAAAGTTATGAAATCTGTAATCAGACAGATTTTAGTTTATTAGATATCTATAAACATATAGAAAAATGTGCTAGAGTATCTTATAAAAGTGAAGATAAAATTACAGATATTAGTGCTGCTCCATTTGTAAATATGTTAGAAGCACATGAGCATGATGCTCCACTTGAATTTGGTACAATACATTTTAAAATTCCTAATACTTTATTTATAACTCTTTGTGAAGATTTAATGCTTCATAAATTATGGAATAATATATGGATACAATATAAAAGAGTAGATGATATTGTTTATTTTACTACTAATTATAGATATTGGCATGTTATATTAGATAAAGTACCTTATGTAGGAGAATACTTAGATTTTGGAGATGAAAATTTGGATAATTATCCTAAAAGATATACAGTAAAGCTTATTACTAATAGAGCTGTAAGCCATGAAGTAGTAAGACATAGAACAATGTCCTTTATTCAGGAATCTCAAAGATATTGTAATTATAGTAAAGGCAAATTCAATAATGAAGTTACATTTATTAAACCTTGCTGGTTAGCTATAAAAGAAGGTACTTATACTGAAAAGAATTATCATGATAATTTCTATACTAGTAAAAATGTTGAGTATGATTTTATGATACATCTTCTTACAGCAGAGGCTACTTATTTTAAACTTCTTGAAAAAGGTTGGAAACCACAACAGGCTAGAGTAGTATTACCTAATAGTACTAAAACAGAATTATATATGTGTGGATTTAAAGAGGCTTGGGAACATTTCTTTGAACTTAGAGATAACAAGATAGTTGACCCACAGATGTATGATTTAGCACATCCAATGCATCAAGATTTTATTAATAATAAATATTTATAATTATATTTGAAAAAGGAATTATGATTGAAAAAGAAATTAAAAAAGGTGATATTCTTAGTGAAAGTTCTCATTATAGAGTAAAGAATATTCTTGGTAGTAGTGTTATTCTTGAACACTTTGAAAGTAAGAATGAAGTATCTATTGATAAAGGTTATCTTGTTAATTTTTGTAATACTGCTGATGGATATACTACAGAAGTAAAGGTTACTAAAGAAGACAAGAAAGATGGTACTCTTGGAATTAGAAGTATATGGGAGAATATTCATAGTAGTAAGGTATTTACTGTATGTTTTAAGAAGCAAGATAAAGTCAAAAGTCAAAAGAAACTCAATGAAGAGATTGATTATCTTGTAAAACAGTTTTCTGCTGATATTGATAGAGTTAAAGCTAATAAGAAAGGTGTAGCAGAAAAAGCTAAAGAACTTATTACTGAACTTATTAGAGAACCTATTTTACCTTATGAAGAAGGAGAAGATAGAGTACTTAGAGGATATAAAATTCAATTTGAATCTAGAGATGGTAAATATCAGTGTATTGATATGGATATTGAAGATTCAGAAAACAATGTAAGATTAGTCAATATTAATACCATTAAATGGCTTATTATTGATAACACCAAATACATTGTTCAGTAGTTTTAATTGTTAATAATGTTGAGAAGGTACTATAAGCGATTTGTTTATAGTACCTTTAATTTTTACTAAAAAGTTTTGCAACTAACTATAAAAGTTGTATCTTTGCAAACAAATAATTTAATTAAATATAAAGAATATGGCAATACATTGTATGTTACTCACTGGAGATAATATTAAAATAGTACAGAATTTCTTAAGTGAGTTTAAAGACAAATATGATTGTATGCAAACTTTTCCTATGGTAAGGTCTATGATTAGTGCTTGGCAAAGTGCTAATTTTAAAGATGGTGCAGAACCTACAATGCCTACAAAAGATGAAATGGAGAAATTCATACAATCACAAATTGGAAGTAGACAGAGTTCTAAGACTCCTATAAGGAGTACTAATATAGCAGATTATGTTAATACTGAAGGGAGAGATAAAGGTTTTCTTACTAAGAAAGGAGAAGAACTTTTAAGTACTACTTTTGATAAAAATAAGTTTAATGAGGGTACTTTTTCTGTTGAATTATATCCAGGACCTACAGGTACCACACTTATGATTGGTTTTATTAGTCCTAGAACAGGTAATAAAGCTTATGCACAATATAATAGTAGTTCTACAAGAAAAACATGGGATTTATTAAATTCTGATAAACAATCCATTACTAATGTAAATGATAAAAAATATTGGAAAGCTATAGATGCTATTGTACCAAAGCCTCTTAGAGATTTAGTAGATTCTGGTGAATATTATAAAATGGATACCACAGATACAGAAAAAGGAGGTGACCCTTCTCTTATTAAGAGAAGTGAACTTGAAGAATACTTTGAAAAAGAGTATAATGTATTTATGCAAGGTAGAAGTTTAGATTATAATACTAAACAGATTAATAAAGCTTTATCTCCTGTACAGGAGACTACAGAAAAGCAAGATACAACTTCTACACAAGAAGAAGCTCCTATACAGGAAGATAATAAATCATATGCTGATGATTTAGCTAGATGTGCTAGACAAATGTCTCCTATAGAAAGGAAACATAGAGTAGAAAGAATTACTAGAATGTTTTCATCTATAGTAAATAGTAAATTAAAGGATAAGTTAGCTGCTTATAATGATAAAATTCAAGCAGAAACTAATCCTAAAGTAAAGAATGATTTATTATTTGGTAGAAAGAAAATTACTAGATTCAGTGTTATTAAATCTGAAGGTGTACAGAGTATTATGATGGAAGTAAGAAAAGCTTTCCAAGTATATGCTGATGCTCCTTTAGAGGCAAAGATAGCTATAGAAAAGCAACAAATATTAAGTGCTAAACCTAATCTTGATGATAGGATAGCTACTAATATAGCTAGAAATGTTGCAGAAAGAAAGACTAAAGCTTTTCAAAATGTACTTAATAACTTTCAAGTATTAGCAGAAGAAGCATTAGGAAACTTAGCATTAACTGAGGGTATTTCTGTTAACTTAAATAGCAGCTTTGTACTTAATACTCAAGAAAATAGTGATACTTTCAATGAGGATGGTAAACAAACTAATCAAGGAGATGTATTTGAAAAAGAAGAATCTTTGAAAGATGGATGGATGACTGATGTTAGACAGGTAGCTACTTTTGATAGTCTTACTGCTAAAGTTAGACAAGCTATAGGTAATATGGTAAGATATGATTCTACAGGTAATATTGATAGAGATGATTTAGGAGATAATATCTATCTTAATGCAGGTTATGTACATTCAGAATTGATACAGGCTCTTAGAAATATGGTTAGTGCTGAGGATATGATTCCTATGCTTGAACAACTTAGTAAAAAGAAAGTTTGGGTAAAACAGATTATCAATGAATTAAATAATGATAATCAACTGTTTACTGAGTTTTATAGAGCATATAGAAAGGATTATGTTAATTACTTTATTCAGAAAGTAAGTACTAATAGTGATACTTCTACAAGTACTAAAGTAATGTCTATTAATGGTGCAGAGGGTACTTCACATTATTTTGATGAATGGAGAGATAACTATGAATATGGTAATGTTCTTACTACTGATAGTATTTATGATAAGAATGGGGACATTCAATTAAAGAATGCTAAAGTAGGTCTTGATTTAGTTAATGAATTACTGGATATATTTGAAGACAGAGAAACTATTGTTGAAAATCTTACTGATGAGAATATAGCAAGAATTAAGAAAGCTATGAATATGTTAGGTGCTAGTGTAGATTCAGAAACACTTGAAAATGCATTAAAGTTTAACTTAGATAATAAAGCTTTCAAGCCAGCAGTTAATGTCTTATTAAGTAATTTAAGAACTATTTATTATGACTTAAATAAAGGTAATGAGAAGGTTAAAGATGGTGAATATGCAGATTTACTTAATATTCATGGTACTGCATTTAATAATATTGCTGAAGTAATCAATAAAGTAGATGAAGATACTATTGAATCTAGTGTAAGGCAAGGTGATAAAACTATGTATGCTCATATCAATCCTTCTTATGTAACAACTCTTATTAAGAAGTTACAGAGAGAAGATACTTATAAACAGGTACTTGATGATTATAGAGTATGTAATTGGTTTAATAAGAATGGTAAATGGAGAAATAGTATATTAGAAGAAATTGAAAATAATGCAGAAGTAAGAAGTAATTTAAAACATGTAGTACTCCTTCAATATAATAGAAAAGAATATAATGCTTGGACAGATTTAGATGCTACATTAGCCTTATATAATATGTATATGACTGGTGCAGCAGATAGAAGTGGAAGTGAAACTTATGGTTATTATCAAGTACCTATGTTATCTGATGCACAATCTGCTGAGTTTATTAAATTTAAGAGATATAAGAAGGGCTATGAAGAGAAATTACTTGATAAGTTCAAAGACTTAGTATATCAGGAAATTGATAGAATCAATCTTGTTAAAGAAAGAGCTACTACAGATAATCATATAGACCCTATTGCTAACTTTGATATGAATGGTAAAAAGATGGGAGGTGCAGAATTTAAATTCTTCCCTGAATTAAATCAGAAAGGTCAAAGTGGTAAGACATTTCTTCAAGCTATAGATGAAGCTAAACAGATATCTATGGATGAAGTTGATAACTTAATTAAAAATACTATTAAGTCTATAATGGATAGTAGATTTAATGAAGCTGTTCAACACTATAAAAGTATTGGTCTTTATGATAGAATTAGTACAGAGAAGAATGCTAGATTTAAGCATGTAAATGTTTATTCTGAGGAAGGAATGAATGATAGAATGAGAGAATGGTTCTGGAATAGTACTTATTTTACTTCTCAATTTATTGAACTTACAACTACTGATTTAGCTTATTATAAAAATCTTGAGGACTTCCAAAAGAGAAATAAGCAAGACCATGCACCAGCAGAAAGACTTAATACTCTTGCTACTTGGAATGGTAAACCAGTATTAGTAAATAATGATGGAAGTAGAAGAACTGCTAGGAGAGTTATTTATCTTAAAGATAATATTCTTCCTGCTAATAGTATGGATAGTATTAATGAGATACTTGAAGCCAGAGTTAAGGATAAGGATGATGCATTTACTGCTTATGATAAAGCTGCTATTATGTCTATATTTAATAAAGTAAATGTAGCAGATGCACAAGCTTATAATACATTACCATCATTTAGGTCTACTCAAATTATGGCAGGTATGTGGTCTGATACAGAAGAAACAGCCTACAATAATATTATGAATAATAAGTGGACTGCAAGTGATTTCTTAGTACTTTGGAATACAAGAAAACCATATCTTTATACTCAGAAGAATCAACCTGATGGAATGGGTGGAATTATGAAAGTTCCAACTCAACATAAGAATTCTGAGTTTCTTCTCCTTACAGGAGCAATGTTTGGTCAAATACTTCATTCAAGTAAATTGCAAGCTCTCAATGACTTTATGGTAAAGAATAATATAGATTCTGCTATGTTTGAAAGTGCTGTAAAGGATGGTTTACAAGGTACAATTAATCTTAATGATGCTACAAATTATGCTTCTGCTATGGCTGTCCTGGAAAATGCTACCAGGCTTAATGGTAAAGAAAATTCAAATGTAGTACATGAATTTGATTATAATGATTATGGTATTCAGACATCTACTCCTGAGCATGGTATTGATAAGGTTCAACTTGTAGGTACTCAGATTAGAAGATTGATTAGTTCTGACATGAATCCTAATAGAGACCCTAACTTTAGATTAAAATATAAAGATAGGGAATTTACACAGGAAGAATGGATGAATTATTTTAATGCTATCAATACTGCTAATATTCAAGAAGCTTTTAAGGAAGTATCTGATAAGTTCAATGATATTCATGAAGTTGAGAAAGAACTTATAAGAGAAGTAAGAAGTAATCCTAGATATGGAACAGACTTAATTAGAGCATTAACTCTTGATGAGAATGGTAACTTTAATATTCCTCTTATAGACCCTTCACAAACTTTAAGAATACAAGCATTACTTAATAGTATATTAAAGAATAGGGTTACTAAGCAGAAGATTAATGGTGGAGCATTAATTCAAGCTTCTCCTTTTGGTCTTGATGAAAGTAAACAGCCTCAAATTGTTTATAATGAAGATGGTTCTATTAAATATTTTGAAGCTTATCTTCCTTGTCCAACAGAAGAATTGTATAATGCTTTACTAGACCCTAATACTCATGAACTTGATATTAACAAGAAAGATAGTAAAGGTAATTATATAGTACCAGAAAAGTATAGAGAAGTAATAGGTTATAGAGTTCCTACTGAGGATAAATATTCTATGCAACATATTAGAATAAAGGGATTCTTACCTAGACAAGTAGGCAGTGTAATTATATTACCTAAAGAGATTACTTCTTTAGCTGGTAGCGATTTTGATAAATTAATGTCAAATTAAAAGTGTGTGAATTGCTGGAAAACCCTAATAGATAATGCTAAGGACAATCAGCAGCCAAGCCCTATAAAAGGGAAGGTTCAACGACTAATAGTATATTATATAATAATTCCTCATTAATTGAAGAAATGAAAAAGATTTTAAAAGATAGATTAAATGAAAATGGTAGAAATCTCTTAATAGCAACTGCTTTAGGAGATGGGTGTATTAATAAACAAGGTCAATTAAAAATAAGCCACTCTTGGAAACAAAGAGAATATTGCATATGGAAAAGAAATTTATTAAAAAGAAATGGTATTAAAGTAGGAATACTTCAAAGATATGAAGGTTCTAATGGATATTTAAAATATACTATTCAATATAAATTTTGTACAGCAATACATATCTTTAATAAAGTTCTTAGAAGAGTCTTATATAATAAAGACAATAGAAGAAATTATCCAAGAAAATTACTAAATAGACTTAGTAATCAAGGTTTAGCAATTTGGTTTATGGATGATGGTTCTTTGTTAAGAAGAAAATGTAATGGTAAATATTGTGGTTTTTATCTTAGAATATCTACATATTGTTCTTCTGAACAAGCAGATAACATTATTAAATATTTTAAAGAAGAATGGGATATACACCCTACTAAGATTCATGAATCTAAAATAAAGACTTATGATACTTATACTATTAATTTTGGAGCTAAAGAAGGTAAAAAATTAATTAATATAATTAAGCCTTATATGTGTCCAAGTATGATGTATAAAGTGTTATATGATATAGAAGAGCTTAAATCTTATTATAATATACAAGATGTAAGTGAAATTCTTACAGAAAGTACATTAGAATCAGATAGATTACTAATGGAAGCGCACACCACTTCTGGTAAGAAGTGAAGATATAGTCTCATCTTTATAGTAATATAAAGTTAAGAAAATGGTTGATAAAGTTTATGTAATGTTTCATAGTTTATTTACTAAGAATAACTATAATATTAAGAAAGCTTGGGATGATTTTTATCAGTTAGAATCAAGTAAAGATATTGTTGATGAAATTGATAAGAACTATGGTGAAGCTTTACAGCAATATATTGCTGAACAAACTGAAGGAGAACCTTTAGATTCTGAAGATTTAAATGATTTAGCAGAAGAATTTAAAGGCTGGTTGAAAGATAATAATGTCAAAAGATATAATTTATCTGAAACTGCTCAAACAAGATTCTCTGAATGGTTTAATAAGAATAAATCCAAGTATTTATTAAATAGTTCTTTTAGTACATATGACTATGACTTTAATAAAATAGAAGGAAATGACAAGTTAAGTATTTATAATAATGCAAAGGCTAATAGTAAGAAACAAAGAGATTCTTTGATGATTGACCTTATGTGGAGTGTATTATCACATAAAGATACTGCTAAGAGTATTCTAGAACCTGGTGGTTTTGATAAATCAAAAAAGGCTGCTAGAATTAATACTATCTTATATAATGTTGATAAGGAAACTCTTACTAAATTAGGAGGTTTAAAAGGACTTGAGAAACTTAGTCTTGATGAACTTAATGATTTAGCAGATGAATATAAGGAGAAACTTAATCCATTAGTACCTACTACTTGGGTTACTCTTCATCAAAGAAATATGTCTGGTGCATCACTTATTCCTATGGCTGCTACTAATAATGCTTCTCATGCATTAATGCAGCAGACTAAACTTGGTATTAATAAAGAATATCAGTTGACATTTAATGGTCATAAATATAATTCTTTACACGATATTAAGAATATAGATGGTGAATTTATTTCCAGAAATATTGCTAGTTTCTTGGCAGCCTTTGTAGATAATGCAAAAGACCCTATTGCAGGTGATATGAACTTCAATGAAATTACTGCTTCTAGTGCATTTGCATTATTAAGAATGGGTGTAGGAATTAATACTATGTCACTTATAATTAATCAACCTATTGTAAGAGATATAGTAAAAGAAGTACAGAATAATAGAGTATCATTAGCAGAAGCTATTATTAATACTATTAATAAGTATAAGAACTATAATAATGGTACTAATGTTAATAGTTACTATACTAAAATAGAAAATTATGATTTTAAAGATGAAGATTTAGCAAGTAATATTATAGCAAGAAAAGATGCAGATACTGCTACTACTAGTGAAGGTCATGAATTCTATGCTAATCAATTAAAAGTAGGCTTTATGTTTGCAAGACTTAATAAATTAGCAGGTGATTTGAATGAATTTACTAATGCTACAAGAGCAGATACTCAAAATGGTGGAGCAGGACCTTATATCTCTTCAGATATAATTAATATTGAGAAAGTGGAAAAAGTATTGGAAGCTCCTATGAAAGATGCTAATTACTCTCTTACAGGAACATCATTGCTCTCATTTAATTTATCAGAGGAAGATGTTATTAATAGTCCATTACCTATATTACAGGCATTCTTTACTTATGGTGTAGAATCTACTAATAAATTATTTAGAAAGTATTTTCCATACTATAATAATACTTATACCAGTATTATAGGTGCTATAAAAGACATGACTAGATATGGTAATTTAAATGAAAAGCAGAGAAATAGTATATATAATGATTTTATTAGTTATATGTTAGCAGAAACTAGTGAATATAACTATAAGGATGAGGATGGTAATCCTATATCTGAAAGAGCTTATTATATTACTAAATTTCCTGCTGAATTTGATGCTTTCAAAAAGGCTCACCCAGAGTTATCTCAATTACCTATTATAAATAGAGTAAAGTATAATAAGTTTACTAAATATAATCCAGCACCATCTCTTACTTTCAGCAATGTAGGTAGAATTACTGATATACAGAAACAAGACTATATTAGAAGTTGGGAAACACTTATGAACATTAATGATGAATGTAAGGATATGGCTATTAAGTTATTCCTTTACTGCAATTATAAAGGTTTAGGTTTTAGTCCTAATGGATTTAGTCATTTAGCTCCTGTAGCAGTGAAGATGAATTCTGGTAATTATGTAGAAACTCTTGAAGATATGTACTTTGAGAAAACTGATATAACTACTTTTATAGGTCAATATTTTAGAAATCACTTAGATGATAGAACATTAGTACCAGATATTACTGGGGCATCTTATGTAAGTGAAGTTAATCTTGAAACAGAAAATTTTGATGTTAAAGTTGACTTTAATTCATCCATGGCTGATAAGAAGATTGCTAAACCATTTGATGATAAAAAGACTCCTGAATATTTACCTTATGTTCATGTTAATTATAAAGGAGCTGACTTATATTTTGAAAGAGTAAATGCTCCTAATAGTTTAATAGCTTCATATCAGAGAGTACAACCTTTAGGAGTAAGGAATCAATATGTAGAGTATGATAGTAATGCTAGTGAAGATATGGAATCAGTAGTACCTAAACCACAATCATATAAAGCTAATCTTAATGATTATGTTGATAATACAGATATTACAGATAATCAAGATATGGCTAATTTTGTTATGGAACAACAACAATCTGCACAAGCAAGTTTACTTGCTGTAATTAAACAGAAAGCTGCTGAAAATGGTTATACTGAACAAAAACCTATTGATAAACTAGAAAGTCTTCCTCCTATAACAGAGGATGAACAAGGAAATAAATTCTGTGATAATGTAATAGCAATATTTTAATATGAGTAAATGTACATTTATACCAACAAATAAAGAGGGGAATATCCCCTCTTTATTTACACAATTAAAGAGTTATTTTGGAAATACTAAACAAGCATTATATTACTGGCAGAGAGTTAAATCTCCAGAGTTTAGTAAAGCATTTCCAAATGTTAGATATGATAATGAAGGTAATCCTTTAATGGAAGACCTAATGTATAAAGTTGGCTTGGATGGTCTTAAAGATGAGCTTAGCCAGCTAAAAAATTTGAATCAGCATAATAGTCCTGTAGCTAGAAATTATACTAATGTAATGAATTTAGAGGAACAAGCTGTATCATTTAATAGAAATAGTCCTTATAGAAGTAAGTTTTTTGCAACAATAACTAATGTAGATGATAAAATAAAGTTATCTATAAGACCTATAAGAGAAAATAAAGAAGATGTAGCTCATAAAATTGAATTCAATAGTAAGTTAAATAGAAGATTAGAGCAGCTATTATCTGACTGGGGTATAGGAGTGGGTGCTTTAAGTAAACTTGAAGAAAATCAAGGAATTAATGGTATAACAGATTTTGATTGTGCAATAACTACTGCTAATGGCTTAAAGACTTTAATTAGAATAGCTAAGGGACAAAGAGGTCAAGATGTATTACCAGAAGAGTTTGCTCACTTTGCAATAGAAGTAGTAGATACTCCATTAAAGGATAGAATGACTAATGTGCTTAATGATGAGAATATACTTGAAAGAATCTTTAGTGATGAATATCAGAACTATATGAATAAGTACAATAATAATCTTGACTTAATGGCTGTAGAAGCATTAGGTAAGATTATGGCTGATGTACTTAATGATAAGGAAGTATTTAATCCTAATAAAAGATTATTTGATAGGTATCTTAATCAAGTAAAAGATAAATTCAAAGATAAGGATACTGATGATATTGATAAAATAATTAATGAAGTTAAAGTTCAAGTATATAATTTAGCTAATGATATAGTAAATAACAGATATACTATGAATATTAGTACTAAAGAGCATAATACTAAGTTATATAATCTTACAAGTAATGTTAATAAATCAGCTAAGATACTTGAAAGAATTCTTGAACAAGAGCTAAAGAGATTGAAAGTATATGGTGATAAGAAAGATTTTGGTGCTGCTCAACAGGTATTTATAAATAAATTACAAGCAGATTTACAGAATCATCAGGAGATACAAGGTATTCTTGAATATATGGATAATAGTCTTAGTGTTCTTGGTAACCTTGAAAAGAGAATGGCTAAAATTGGTAGTGGTGAATTATCAAAAGAAGAAGAATTTAAGGCTCTTAGAAATGTAAGGAACTATCTTAATTCATATGGTGTTATTATGAATGACATTAGAAAACAGATGAATGAAGCTTCTAGAGAAGGGGATGATAGCATTAAAGAAAATATTAAAGATATTCTTAATCAGAATGATATTATAATAAAAGACTTATCATCAGATTTCTATGAGATAGCTAAAGATAAGTTTACTGAGTTTATAAGACCTTTTGTTGGTGATGGTTTAGCTATAACTATTGGTAGAGACAGATATAAGAAAACCTATACAGCAGAAGAATTAGTAACTTCTATGGATAGAGATATTACCTTAGCTGATAGGTGGTTAGATTCTATGGCTGATTCTTCTGACCCTATGTTACAGATTTATGACCAAGTTGTAAAGAAACAGAAAGGTGAAGCTAGACTTGATACTATTGAAATGGCTAAAGAGATTCAAGCTAAAGCTAAAGAACTTGAAGACAGAGGAGTAACTGATACTTCCTTTATGTATGAAAGAGATGAAGATGGTAATCTTACAGGTTATTTTGTACAAAAATTTGGTGGAGTAAATATAAGAATGCTAAGAATACATTCTTTAAAAAGTTAAAAGAGAAATATGGGGATAATCCTGAAGGCTTTGAAAAGATTGCAAGAGATAATGAAATCAATGAGTGGTATAAAGAAAACACTTATAAAGATAAATTTGGTAACAGAAGACCTCTTATAGAAAAGTATGCTAATCCTGCTTGGAATAAACTTACAGAAGCACAGAAAGAATACCATAGTTATATAATGGAATTAAAGTCTAAACTTGATGGTGTATTACCTAATTCATCTAGTGTATCTGTAGGTAAAGCTCCTCAAATAAGAAGAGATTTCTTACAGAGATTTACTGGTTCTTCTTTATCTAATCAAGGTAAATACTTTTGGGAGAATATGAAAGATTCTCTTGTAAGAAGAGAAGATGATGTTGAATATCTTGATAAATCTGTAGTAATGGATTTTGAGGGTAATCAGGTAATGAGATTACCAATATATTATACTAAGGATTTACAGGATATGAATGACTTATCTCTTGATACTACATCATCTATGATAGCTTATATGGCTATGGTAAATGACTTTAATAGAATGAATGAAGTTATTGATACTCTTGAAGTAGGAAGACTTGTATTAGCAGAAAGAAGAGTTAATCAGACAGAAGGTAATAAAACTAAGACTGAACATTTTAATGTGTTAGGAAGACAGATACATAATGTACTTACTAAGAAAGGAGATTCTACATACTTTATGACAGAAATTAAATACATTTATGGAAATGCAAGTCTATGGTATTACTCATAAAGATGAAGGTTCTTTAGGTAAAGTAGATGTAGCTAAAGGTGCAGATTTCTTGAATAGAATGACATCATTAGGTACTACAGCTTTAAGTGTTCTTACTGGTACTGCTAACTTATTACAGAACTTAACTATTGATAGAATTGAAGCTACTAGTGGTAAATTCTTTAATCATTCAGAGTTAACTAAAGCAGAAGCTATATATGCTAAGGAATTACCTGCATTCTTAGGAGAATTTGGTAATAGAATAAAGACTAATAAACTAGCTTTATTCAGTGAATTATTTAATGTTCCTCAGAATTATAAGTCAAGTGTAAGAGATGTACAATGGGATAGGAAGACTTGGGCTTCAAGATTATTTAATAGTAATGCTCTTTGGTTTACTACCAGTGCAGGAGACCATTTTGTTCAACATAGAGCAGCTATTGCTCTTGCTTTAAGATATAAATTAAAGGATAAAAATGGTAATCCTGTTAATTTATGGGATGCTTTAGAAGTAGTTCCTATTAATAAAGATAAACCTAAATTAGGTGCTAAATTACAAGTAAAACAAGGTATTACTAAAATGGATGGTAGTGAATTTACTAGAGAAGATATTATTAAATTCAGTAATCAGAATAGAGCAGTTCAGAATATGAATTATGGTATCTACAATGATGAAGATAAAAATGCTTTACAACAAAGAGCAGCAGGAAGACTTATAATGTTCTATAGAAACTGGATGAGACCTTTATATCTTAATAGATTTGGTAGAGGTAAATACAATTATGATTTACAGGATTATACTGAAGGTTATTATATGACTATGGGTAGATTTATCTATCAATCAATGAGAGATATTAAGCAATCAGAATTTGATATTATCAAACAATGGAAACATTTATCTGATACTGAGAAAGGTAATATAAAGAAAGGTCTTACTGAATTAGGTTTCTATTGGTCATTATATGCTATTATTGCTGCATTAGGTGTAGCAGGAGGTGATGATGGTAAACATAAACCTTGGTTTGCAAGAATGTCAAGTTATGCTTTACTTAGATTAAGAACTGATATGGGTGTATTATTGCCTAGTCCTTCAATGCTTGATGAAGGTTTAAAGTTCTTTAGCTCTCCATTTGCATCAATGTCATATATAAATAAATTAAGAAAAGTATTAAATTTAGTTGACCCATCTGTATATACAACTACTGTTAATAGTGGTATCTATAAAGGATATACAGAAGCAGAAAAAATAGGTTTAGATTTATTACCATTTAGAAAACAGATTGTTAATTCATTAAATCCAGATGAACCAGCAAGATGGTATAAATAAAAAAATAAGGGAGGAGGTTTACACCTTCTCCCTTTTTTATTTTAGCTTAAACAATTAAGTTCTGATTCGTCTTTGCTTTGGTAACATGTTATTCCAATCTGTTTCATTCATATTCTTAAGTTTAAGTAAGTCTCTAGTATCATTACTTAATTCATTCCAACTTCGTTTAAAGCTTCAGGATTATCTACTGTAATATTACCATCTGCATTTCTACTAGTTTGTTCTTCTACATCTGTTCTAGGCTTTATTTCTTCTTCACCTAATGTACCATCAGGAGCTTCCTTATTATAAGTATTGAGTAAACTCATTGCCTTTAATAAATCTTCCTCAGCACTCTGTGGTCCTGTAGGAGTAATATCAGATTTAACTTCTGATTGACTGCCCATTTTTACTAACATTGGCATATTAGAAATACCAATAATGTTTTCTCCAGATTTTGCATCTTTTTCTGAGAATACATCTCTAGTAGATACACCAAACTTATCAAGATAAGGTTTTAATATTTGTCTAACTTCTTTCATAGGTTTAACTCCTTGTCCCAATAAAGGCATATCAGAGTTATCATTTACTCCAAATATATTAGCTTTATCTCCTGCATTTACCTTAACTTCATAGGTCTCATTGCTTAAACTAAATCCATGATTTAATTGCTGTGCAAATACTCTTAAACCATCAACAGAAATAGAAGTATGTTCATATATTTTAGCTCCTACTGGTAATAAATCAAAAGCTTCTTTTAATTGTGCTTTAAAATTCTTATTACCATCTTTATTCTCCATTTTTATACTCCAATTACCAGTATTATCTTTAAATATACCAATATAAGAGTTATCAGAAGATGCAGCTAATATAATAACATCATTACCCTTTTTATCTTTATATACAGCAGTATGTCCTATTATTCTATCAAGTGTAGTATGTACAGAAAAATCATCATAATTTATAGACATTTCAGTATCATATTGATAGTTATTAAAACCTTTATTTTGTACTGGAATTTTAGTTTCTTCTTGAGGTTTAGCATTAACTAAACCTGCTTGAATAAATGCAGCTTTATTAGCTTGAATAGTACTAGCCCAAGTACTTTTATTTTCTTCTAATTGTTTATCAGTAAGTAATTCTCTTCTACCATTCATATAAGTAACTTCACCATTAGGAAATACCATATAAGGAGAATAGAAAGTAGTAACTTTCTTTGTAGAATTATTAACAGATTTAACTTCTTCTACATAAGCTTTAATTTCACTACCATTAATATTAGTTACTACAGGTAAAGTACTAATATCTACTTTTACTTTACTATTATGTAACTCTAATGTCTTAACATTACTTGCAGGAATAGTATTGTTATCTGTTTTAGGAGTACTTACAGTAGTACCTTGCATAAATTCACTAGGTTGATATTTAACATTAACTGTAGGTTCTGCATTAAATGCAGTAACACCTTTATCATTATAATTGATAATTAAAGGTATTAAAGCCATATTAGCTATAGGTGTACCATATCTACTAGTAAATAAGTCATTATAAGCACTTAATTGTCTAGTATATTGCTCTTGAGTACTTCTTATTTGTCTATTATGCCATACAGTAGTATAATGGGTATCAAGTTTACCTTCATCAGTATAGAATCTATATTTAGATGTCTTGAAATCATAGAATCTAAATTCTCCTGTATGCTTATTGTAAGTTAATAAATCTAACTCTCCAGCAATTCTCTTATCACCAATCTTATTAAATACAACTATACCATTTGCAATAGGTATCTCACCATTAGTTTCAAAGTATTCCTTTAATGATTTAGCTCTTGATTTAAACCTTTCAAATACTTCATTAGACATATTATCTGGCTTCTGTATAGCATCAATGTCTCCTTCAAAAGCTTGTCTCATTAAATCATCAAATTCCTGACCATATTGTAAAGCTAAAGTATTAGGAGTTTGATGTTCATCTTTCTTCCAAGATTCACCTATTACATTATGTACACCCTCATACTCATGATATTGACCATCATCTTCAAGTATCTGATATATATGTCCTTCTCTACCTTCAATAGTATTATCAGGTCTTCCATTATCTAATCTCTTAACTTTAGCTTGGTCTTCCTTTAATCTATTTAAAGTATGATTCATTCTATCTATAACAGTAGGTCTATTATTCATATTATCCTCATACATCTGTTTCTGCTTTTCATTAGCATAAGATTTATGAGTTACATCTATATAATGACCATTAACTTTAGTAATACCATTATAGATATAAGGACCATTTATTGCACTACCATTAAGTTCATAAGCAGCAGCTAAATCAAATATTAAATTAGCTCTTTTAGGTACTACAACACTTTCACTACTATCATAGATTTTACCATCTCTTACAAAGTAAGTATTCTTACCTAATGATACTTTAATACCTTCCTTATTTCCTGTAGGAGAGAATGTACCTTTAGGATTAACAGCATCTTTCTGATTACCTTCTTCATCATAATAATTAGTAGTAAACCAACTATTAGTCATTTGAGTATCTGTTAAGTGAGTATAAAGTATATCATCATTTACTAATTTCTCATTATAGTCTCCCTTATTAATCTCATTCTTATCAATATTAAAAGGAGTATTTAATGAATATAAATACTTAAGTATTTCATTATAAACATGAGTAGGGTCTGTTTGAGTAGCAGCACTACCTCCAATAGAACCATCTACATTTAATATAAAGCTACCAGTATTATTCTCTAAGTTAATATTCTTTGTACCTTGAGGACCACCTTTAAGAGACAGGAATATAGTACCTTTATAGCTGAATATATTCATATGGAAGCTATTAGGTAAATATAATTGCTGACATAAATCTATGAATAATTCAGTACATTTATCAGGATTAGTAGTCTTACTTAACTCATCAATAATTCTATGTATTTCTCTTGCTCTAGAATTATTAGTATCCTTTAATTTATTTAAATCAAATTCTTCTTCATTAAAGTGCTTTACTCTAACAGGTTTAGGAGAATATGTACCTCTACTATTCTTTAACAATAAATATACTTTACCATCAGCTTGACTTCTATTATAAGGTTTCTCAGTAGTTAAATCCTTATTGGTTATTAACTCTCTGTTACTAACTACACCTAACTGTATAGGAGTACCATTCATAAGGTCTTTAATAGGTCTTGTCTGGTCTTCAGTATATTTAAACTGACCCAACATAATCTTAGATACATTAAGTTTTATTTCTTCTCCTTTTATTACTCTTTCCCTAACATTTTTAAGACCTACATAATTACCTTTTATAGCTGTAGCTGTAGATGGTAATATACCTACCACTTGGTCATTATGATACATTACTACTTCATCATAATCACCTATCTTCTCATGCTTTAAAGTAAGTTCATCTCCTACTTTTAAATTACCCTTATTAACATAATCAAATGCACCTTTACTAACTAAATACTGATAAATATCCTTATAATTAGGATTAGCTATATCAAAATTAGTAAAAGTATTAGCTGCATACTCAGAAATTGCAGGTTTATAATAGTACTTCTCTGCTGACTTCTCTACATTTTCTACATCAGTTTTTAACTCAGTTAAGTTATTAGTATCTTCTTGTCTCTCAGTTAATACTGGTCTATCTGGTTGAATGCTATTAAGTACTTTATTTACTTCTTCATAAAGAGAATCTCTAGTCTTAGCATCTACTTCCTTAGCATATAAGTTATATAAATCTTCAATAGCTTTTCTAACTTCTTCATATGTAGCTTTATTACTATTATAATTATCTATAATCTTATTAGCTTTATCCCAGAAATTCTTTGCATTAGGTCTATTAATATTCTCTGTTGCCGTTCTTAATGGTGATAATATATCCTGTTTCTCCTGTACAGGAGCAGTAGAATTATCATCAGCACCAGTCTTTTCACCATTAGTATCAATAGTAAACTTTGAATGCTCTACTTTCTTATCATCTGGAATAGACTGTTTATCAGACATATCTTTAATAGCAGAAACCATAGCATTATTCAACTGCTGAGTATAATAATCATTAGTTAATAAATCTTCATTATCTGTTATCTGATAATCAGGATTAGTTAACTCTTCATAAGAAGTACTGTTATTATATTTCTCTTGTGCATAAGTCTTTAATTGTGCTTTATCTTCATCATCAATATCAAGTTTATCAATAGCATTATTAACACTATTCATAAAGCTTTTAGACTTAGCATAAGTACTACCTAATTCAGTATTATTATTAGTTAATATACTTGCGTCTTCAATATTCTCTTCTTTAAATATATCATCAATATCCTTATAAGTAGTAGCATTGTTAACTTTATCAAGTATTCTTCTTACATCTAAGTCTTTCTGTTTTCTTTGATTCTGATTATCTACATTAGCATGGGCTTCATCTATTTTACCAGGATTAAGCATATATTCAATAAGTTTTTCCTTATATGACTTTCTTGCTTTACCTATTTTAATTAAGTCATTTAAATCCTTATCAAATCTATTATATTCATCAGCATCAATACCTAAAGAATTCTTTGCTATATTTTTAAGTGATTTTACATTAAGACTTTTATCTGATATAAGTAAATCTGGATTTTCACTATTATTGAATAACTCTAATACTTTTATAGTATTTTCTATATCATCAAGCTTTCTCTTATTACTATTATATTCCTTAGCATCTTTCTCAGATGTAAGTCTAGAATTACTATCATTAAGTACAGTTCTTACATCAGTAAGCTGCTTAATAATCTTTGATATAGTATTCTTATTGTTATCTCTGATAGAAGAACCTCTTTCTTTCCAGTCATTAAGACTACTCTTTAAATAGATAAGTTCATTTAACTGTTCATCACTTAATGTATTATTTGAAGCTTCAATTAAATCATTCTTAGTCTGTTTGTATTCATCAATCTTATCTAAGAATTCAGTCTTAGCTTTATTCATCTGATTGGTTATTTCTTCATCAGACAACTTATTACCATTCTCATCAGTATAAGGACTTATATAATAATCTTTTGCAGTATTTATCTTATGTTGAATATCTACTTCTTCCTGCTTTAATCTAACAAGTTCACTAGCATCATTAGTATTAGCTTGTGCTTGTTGATTAGCATTTAATTGTTCTGTAAGTTGATTTACCTGTTCATCTTTAGATACTTGTCTACCTGTATTTTTAATAATAGATTCTATATTCTCATTAGAAGTATCACCTAGACCTTGATTAATCATTTCAATTAAATCATCAAGTCTTCCTACACTATCAAACATAGTTATATCTGATATTAATTGTGCATTCTCTGCATTCTTAAATTCAAATTCATCATTATTCTGTGTAGCATTATTCATTGCTTTCTGAAAACCTTGATGTCTTACATAACCATCATAATAAGCTTTAAATTCAGGTGAATTTACTCTTTCATTAAGTTTATCTGCTATAGCTTGTTCTCTAGCAATTCTCTGAGTAACATCTCTATATTCTCCTACAATACCACCTTCAATAGTAATAGGACTTTGGAATTTACCTTCTTTAGTAAATGACCTAAATCTAGGCATACCCATAGCACCTGTCATAGCACCTACTAAGAATTGTTCCCAAGTAGATTGGTCTCCCATAGTTTCAGTAAAAGCTTGCATAGAAGCTTTTAACCAAGAATTAGCCTCTTGTCTATTATTAGGGTCAGTAAGTGCTTTATAATAATTATCTACATCAGTCTTATAATAATCAGCAGATATATTACTTGCTAACTGCTGATTAACTTCTTCCATACCTTCTGATATAGGATTTTTTAATGCAGCAGTATATATTTCACTCTTAGTAGTCTTAGGTGCATATTTACCTAAAGTACCTGTTATTCCTCTACCCCCAATATTTTCTTCTATCTGTTGTGCCCTTCTTGCAGTTTTAAATCCTCTACCATACATCTTACCAAACTGTATTAAGTTTGATATAGTAAGTATAGGAATATTTAAAGCTAAATCCACATTACCCATATGAACTCTATCCTCAGATAATTTAGTCATAGCTTTATTATAATTATCATTTTCCTGTGCTACAAGAGCATTATACATTTCAGTACCATAATAATTATCTTGTATTGATTTTAATCTTTCATTATGTTGATTAAGTAAATCAGATGATACTGCTTTATAATATTCTCTACTATTATTTAAGGCTTCTATTCTACCTTCATTAACAGCACTGGTAAAGGAGCCTAAGATTGAAGCAGTAGCTTGTGTAGTCTGAGCAATATTCTTTATAGTACTTATAGTAGCACCTAAATTCTTTGCTCCAGCCATAGCTAATCTACCTAAGCCTCTTATAGCTCCTGCTTCTAAACCACCACTATAGAATGCACCTACAGTAAATCCCAAGTTCTTAATAAAACTATCTCCCCAGAAGTTAGCTGTAAATAATTTATCCCATATACTAGCATCCTGTTCCTGTGAAGTATAATAATTAGGTATTTCTCTCTCAGACCAATCATTTATAGATTGCATAGCTTTTGAGAAATCATTATCCCATAATTTACTTACATCCCCATCTTCTATAGCTTTAGCACCACCATATAATAAACCCATAGTACCATCAAGAAAAGTAGTACCTGCGAGTACTGCACCTTTAGCAATACCAGCCCCTAATTGGGCATACCAAGGTTGATTTTCAGCTCTTACATCTGATGCATTTTGAAACTGTTCAGGAGAATAAACATCTTCATCAAACATTGATTCCCCTAGTTTAGTATTAGTATTATAAAGAGGAGACTGCACTACTTGTGGTGCAGCCTCTCTAGCATTATATAAACTGTTACCTCTAAAGGCAAAAGCTTGATTTCTCCAATTATTATAATCATCACTTACACCAGCTTGATTCATAGCATTCTGTTGTTGTAATTGTCTCCAATTCTGTAACCCAGTCTTTGTTATATCTGCTGGCTTTTGCTGTTTAAATTTTACCATATTAATTAATATTTAATTAGTAACCTTGAGGACTATATTCCTGTGTTTTTGTTGTATTTTGAATACCTAACTGTGACTGATATAAATAAGCATAATTAATTGCATTTTTATAATCTTGTTCAGCTTGTGCTATCTCCGTTTGAGTAGCAGCCTTTCCATTAGGTAATTTTTTAGTATAAACTATTTCTGATGCTTGTTTAGCAGCTTGTAAAGCAGCATCCCTTTGTCTTTCATTTACATAATTAATACCACTAGGTAATGCTATTCTATAAACTTTACCATTCTTTTTATCTTGAACAATAGCTGTATTACCAAAGGTACTCATTCTAATATCAGTAATAGTATATTTATTTTCATCAGTAGCAAAATCTGATAAATCTATTGATTTACCTCTCTCAAATTTTTGAGTCTTTCTATTAAATTTAGATTCATATACTTTATCATTACCTAAGTTAGCAGTTATAATAGCATTTTTATAAGCTTTTTGTTGGTCTTCATTAAGAGCATAATTGTACTCCATAAATCTCTTAGCATCACCTTTAACTCCAGTACTTATGTATTTACTCCATAAGTTACCTACATTTCCAGGTTGCCAATTATGTCCTTTACCTAAGTATTTTTGTGCTCCTAATGAATCTAAGAATGTTTTAAAGCCTCTATTTTGGTTTAATTCATTTTTTAATTCCTTAAGGAAAACAACTAGAGAATCTTTAGAGAAATCTACTTTTTTAGAAAATCTACTTTGCGGTATTTTAGAATTTATAATTTTCTTACCTATTTCAGAATTTTTCCATTCATTTAATTCCTTATCAGTAATTTTCTCTCCTCTATCTATTTTTGTAAGTAATTCTTGTTCCTTAAAATATTGCTCTCTACCTTTCTGACTTAAATAAGTTCTACCATTCTTAGTATAGAAATACTGTTTATATTTCTCTCTCATTTCATCAGCTTCTTTCTGTTCTTCTGGTGTATAAATAGGTGTAGGATTTATAGGTAAATTATCATTTGTTTGTTGTTGCTGAGCTTGTAATAAATCCAGTTGCTGCTTGAACTTATAATTCTCTCTAGCTTCAAAGTTCTCCATAGCTTGAACAGTATCTTGACCTATAGCAGACCACATGCCTTGTTTAATAAAGTTAGCTGCTTGTCTTCTTTGATTTTCATTAGCCCAGTTACCTATTTGACTGGAGTCATAAACCTGTTGATAAATAGCACCTAATACTTTATTAGTAGCAGTAGTTTCTCCATTAAGATACTTTTGTATATCATTTCTAGTTAAACCATGTTTCTGTATAAATGTATTAGTATAATCATCAATAGGTTCTCCCTTACCATAGCTACTTAAAGTCTTAGCTAAATTCTGTGCAGCTTGTGCTGATTGTGCAGTTAATAACTTACCACTATAACTCTGTGGTGTATAACTAGGATTCTGCATATAATAACTGAGACCTAATTCACTAGGGTCTTGAGCTATTAATGTAGGGTCTTGTAATCTAGCTTGCCATAATACTTGAGCTTGTTGTTGTCTCTTATTATAAGCTTCTTCAATAGGTACTATGTTACTAGCATATTGTGCTCTCATATTCATTAAGTTTCTTCTACTAGCAGCATTAATACCATTATTAAGCACATCATTAGCAGCTTCCTTTAATTGATTTGAATATGATTTATACTTACTATAAACATCAGCATCTTGTGCATTATTAGCTAACTTTTCCCATTGGTCTGCTTTCATCTGTAATTGTGAGAAAGCTTCTTCTGCTTGATATTGTGCTTGAGCATTAGCTTGATATATAGGAAGTAGCTCCTGTAAGGAGTAAGGATTAAATGTAGAATTGACTGTTAAACTATAATTAGCCATTGTTACCTCTCTTTCTTGATTTATACTTAGATTCTCCCTTATTTGTCATAGCCCAAGGGAATGCAGCACTAGTATTTAATATATTAAAGTTCATATTCTCTCTACCAATATTACCAATATTATTAAACAGATTAGTAAGATTAGTACTTCTCTCTGCTGCAAGTTGTTGTCTAGCAGCTTGTCTAAGTCTTTCTGCCTGCATAGTACCTTGTAATAAAGTACTTCTAGCTTGCATCTTAGCAGCTTGGTTAGCAGTATCAGCTTTAAACATACCTTCAGTATTAAACATATTAGTACCTCTATTAAACTCTGCTACTTTCTGTCTTTGTGCTAAGTTATATTCTTCTGCTTGTCTAGCTAATGCACCTAATTGATTCTGAGCATTATAATCTGCTGCTAATATACCTGCCATAGCATTGCCTCTATTACCACTAGACTGGTTAATTATTGCTCTTCTAGCTGCACCACTTTCAGCATTTAACTTATTAATATAGTAGTCTCTATCAAATGGATTATATTGTATATAATCTCCAATAGGATTAAATGATATTGGTGTATATTGACCAGCTTCTCTTGCAGCAGTTAATATTGCATCAGCACTACTTTCATCAGGTTTACTTAATAAAGAACTTGCTGCTCCTATAGCAGAACCTACAATAGGAGCATATCTCATCCAAGTAGGTAATAAGCCATTATCTTCTTTATTATTAGTTTTCTTTTTAGTGCCTGTTGATATAAATTCTTTATTCTTTAAATCTATAACAGTATTACCATTAGCATCTATTCTATCACTAAAAGGTACTATATCATTTGCACTATATCCCATACCATAAGGTGATAACATATTAAATGGTTTCTGATTGCCAAGTGCATCTAAAGGTTGGTATATAGTAAATGGATTATCAGCTTGAGTGCTAATATTATTAAACTTAGGAGTTCTATGTACCCAACCTAATTTACCATCATTTCTAAGTCTATCATAATTATTCTTTAAGTAAGTAACATCTTTACCTGTTTTATTACTTAATGTCTGCCAATAATTATGACTATCAGGTAATGTTAAAGCATACTTAGTAAAGTTCTTATAGTTATCAGTACTTTCTATATCTTTAACACTATAACCTTTGCTACTTACTTTACCTTGATAATAAGGAATATTACCTTTTAAATAACTATTCTGATATTCAGGTGCTCCTTCCCACATATTATCAAACATCCAACCACCATCATCAAATTGTTGAGGTTCATTAGAAGCCATTTCATTAGGATTAGATAACATAGTGTTATCTCCTTGTACAGGAGTACCATTAAGTATTCCTAATTGTTCTTGTGGACTTAATTTATTAAATTGTCTCTTAGCCTTAACTAATTCCTTCTTAGCTTTAACTTCTTCCTGTGATTGTTGTAAATCCTGCATAAAGGAATTAAATGTTCTTTTACTAATAGGGTCATTAGGAGTTTCTTCTATTTCCTTACCTAAATTTCTTACTAGTCTTCTGCAAAGGTTATATCTTTACTTAATTTATATTTATCTGTTAATGTTTCAGGTACTTTAAGTCTATTACCTGAATACATAAATCATTCCATATAGTTTCTCCTTCTTCTACTAAATTAGGAGTACCATTTCTGTCAGTGTCCCATAGGTACGCCATTAAAAGGATTCTGCTCATGTGTACCACCATTATCTATATATTCTAGACCACCATTATAAGTACCACCATAAGTATTTAAATCTCCACCAAAAGCTTTTCTACCACCAAAGTTCCTAGCAAAATTAGCTCTCTTAATTAATGTTGGAGAATAATCTTCCTTATTAGCTAATATATGTCTAGCATACTCTTGTACACCCATATTAGCTCTATTTGCACTTTCAGTAAATTTACCTCTATTTTCTTTTTTAATCATAATTCCACCTTCTTTAAATAAAGGACCACCAAATGCTTCTACATTATACATACTTTGAAGAAATTGATTTTCATTAGTAACATCAGCAGCTTGATTAAAATTATTATATAATCTAATATTAGCTGCTTCTGCCTGTGCTCTTAATTTATTAGTAAGCTTCTTAGCTTTATGACTAAACCAACCATCTTTACCTATATCACTTCTATTAATATTTCCTAACATAGAAGCATCAGATAATTGATTCATTAAGTCATCAGCACTACCACCAAAAGATGTATTAGCAGTAGAAGATATATTACCTTTTACTTGATTAATATTCTCTTGGTTTAACTTAGAACCAAACATTCTATTTGTTAAACCTCCTATTAGTCCAGAGCCTACAGATACTATACCACCAAGTAAAGGGTTAACAGAAGATATTGCACTACCAACTGTACTACCAATACTACCAATAGTATTACCTGCTCCAGAGGATAAACCTCCACCAATAAGATTTCCACCTACTTGTCCTACTACAGAGCCTAAAGCTCCTATACCCACTTTAGCTATATCTGTTAAGTTTTGACCACTAAAGGTATTCTTTAAACTAAGACCATTGCCATTAGTTAAAGAATCTAGTAAAATAGTATTCTTTTCTATATTACCTCCATTAGGATATAAATTAATAGGTTGTTTTATTGTATATAACTTATCTTTCTTTCTCATAGTTAATTATTTTATTTTGCAAAGATACACAAATTATTTAATACTACAAATAAAATTAATAAAAAATAGCAGAATACTAAGTAAATACTTAATATCCTGCTATAATTTAACTATAGTAAGCTACATTAATATCATAAATAGATAAAGGAGAATTGTAATTTTTACTGAGTCTTATTTTAGCCCACATATTTCTAATCCTATCTCTATTAGTTATAATACCATCTTCATTCTTTTTACTATTTCTAGGTATCTGCCATCTCCAAGTTCTAAATTTCTTTTTAATAGTAGTATCAGAAGCTATGTTATTACCTTCTTGATATTCATTACTTACCTTTAAAGTATCAAATGGATAATAATCTGCTTTCCAATTATTAATCTTAGCAATATCATTTGTAGTAAATTCTATTGTTTCAAATATTTTATCAGAATCAAAGTCACCATTAGCTATAAATTCTATAATAGCAGAACTATTTCTTTTACCTTTAAAAGTACCATAATCTCCTTTATAAGCTTCATACATTCCATCATTATATATTTGTAAACTTTTATCTTCTAAGTTTATCCAATATAAAATAGAACCATAATCATAAAAAGAAGTAAACTCTCCTAATAATTCATTATAAGCTAAAGCAGTATCTTTATTTATTATGTATAAATCACTTGTAGTACTATCATACTCAAGCTTAATAGAATCTACAAAATCCTCAGCATTATTATAATTCCATAATGAAGGAGACCAAACATTAGGACTTAATTTAGTAAAGTAATTTTTAAACTTATTTTGAGATATAGGGGTAATACCTTTATCATTTATTCTATAAAGTTCTCCATTATAAGTATCTACAAAATAAATACCTGAAGGAGTAGATTTAATAGCCCACTTATTTTGACATCCTATAGAATCAGATAAATATTGCTTATCCTGTAACTTAGAACTATTAGCTATTTCAATAGGTACTCCATCAGAGGTATTAACCTGTACTCTGGAATTATAAAGCAATCTTGATACACCACTATCTTGGAAACAATAAAGGTCATTATTAATCTTTCTTATTGCATTAAGTTTACCTTTATCTCCATCTAAATCAAATACACTTGCTAATGTAATATTAGTCCATGAATCCACATCTTCTCCTAATACTTTAGTTTTAGATATAGTTATTTGATTAGGGAAATTATTAACCCCTTCATCTTCTATTTGTCTATAATTAAAGAAATTATTTCTTTGGGTATAAGACTTATTTATAAGATTGAAATTAGTATTAAGTACTCCAAGATTATATTTTAAACCTCTTTGTTTATCATATCTACCATCAAGATTTATTCTAGATTCTACAAAGAAAGAAGTAATGTCTATATATTGATTCTTATCATCAGTACTATAAGGAAAAGTCTTTAAACAATCCCATCTTTGATAATATGTATCTCCATGATTACCTCTTAATGATATAGTCTCTCCTGTAAATTTAATGGATTCCCCTGCTGGTATAAAAGAGTATTGGGATATAATATCTTTATTACCATTACTTAATTCATAAGGAGAAGTATCTGGGTCCTGTATACATAAGTCAGCTAAATAATAATAATTATTTATACTAGGATTAGCATTATAGAATAAATAATTAGTTCCTATATCTGTAGGATTCATATAATTAGAGTATTCATTAATATACTTAGTCCATATAAAATCTTTTGTATAAGAGTTATTATTTGTATTCCAAAATAATCTTCTAGTTACAGCATCTTCTCCTACCCTATCTATTTCAGATTTATGATTAATACTCATCCTAGGAAGTTTAACTGTACTATTATTCTTAGAACCAAAAGATATAATAGCATGAGGTGTTTCTTTGTATTTAATTCTTATAGGGTCTTTTGAAGTAACTGCTTTACCATCTACTATAATAGAATTATATGTTATATAATCACTTATAAAACCTTCATTATAAGCATAATACTGTTGTCCATATATATTATATTCATTATTAGTAGGGAATAATTTGTTAGTATCAGAAGTATAGGATAGTGTTTCTGTATAACTATTTCCCATGTTATTATTTAATTTATAAATAGCATCACTATTTGTAGTAATAACCTTAATATCATCTATAGGTAATTCATAATAATTAAATTTATTTATTTCTTCTATATCATCTATATAACTTAAACTATCTCTAAGATAAGAAGTAGTACATTCTCTAGTATTAGAAATTATTTTCTTGATAGGTTTAGACCATACTTTTCTAGAATTTCCATCACTATTCTTTTTTTCTATACCATTATCTGAATAACTGGTTTCTCTATGCCATAAATAAGTAGTAAATATCCAATCTTTATTAGCATCATAATTACCTAAATTATCCCAACTGGAATCCATATCTCTCCATAATAAAGCAGAAGTAAAATCTTTAATATTCTTAGTTAGAACATTTCCTTTTGAAGGGTCATTTAATTCACTTCCTTGAATCAGATAATTAGAAAATAAAGGATTAGATTTTAAAATACCTATTATTCTTAATTTAGCCTTTTTATTTATATTATTATATTGATTTTCAATATCGGGTGAATTGAATGTTACTAAAGACTCATCATAAGCAAAGCACTCTCCAAAATCATTCACAATAGTATCTACATCATTAATTTTTATTTCTTGTGATATAGTAGTATTATTTTTCCAACTATCATCAGGAATTTTAGTTACATCTATATCTGAATTCCATTTCTTTAAATTTTCTTTTGCTTCGATAACAGTTGGAGAAATCATATCATATAATACCTTATTATCTTTAGAAGTTACAAGAGTTCTATAAAATATTGATAACATTAGAGTACATGTAATATTAATTTTAGTTATAGTACTTTCTCCTGCAATAATAGGAGATTTAGAAAATCCTATATTCTGAATTTCACCCCATGAAATAGAATTAGCAAATAATGGATTTAAATGTTTTCCTAAAGAATTCATTCTCCAAGAAGACATAGCAAAAGGAGAATTATTATATCTATCTCTATAATTAAATACAGTAGAAGATATAATACCTTGACATAAAACTGTTTTTAAACTATTAGTAGGATTAACTATTAAAAGTCGAGCTTTGACCCATATATTAGTATTAATAATTTTTACTAATTCTGTTATATCAATATCTAAATTTAATTCTCCTCTATTTACACCAACTTCTTCTGAAAGATTATAATCTACTATACTAGTAGGAAAATAATTTCTTGTAGAACCTAAATATATAGGAGAACTAAATCTTCCATTCTTATTCTGAAATTGTATAGCTACACCATACCATTCCATATATTTAAATCCTGCCACATCACTTTCACCTAATTGTCCTTCATAATTATAATAATCATTTTTTCCTTTATAAGATATACTAGTTGCTTTATATTTAAATCTTAATTTACTACTTAAAAGATTTCTTATTTTAATAGCAGTTTCTTCTGATATATCATTATTCTTTATCTCATAATTACCTAAGAATAAAGTACCATCTTTCTGTTCAAAAGTATTAGGACATATAGTATTACCTCCTAAATATAATAATTCAGTATTATCTATAATATCTCCTGTAGTACCATTATCAATATATATTATATTATCAGAATTAATTTCTAAATCTACAACTCTTTTACAAGTAGGAATTGCATCTTGAGAAGTTCTTATAATAGAATAAATCCTAAGATAATCAAATTGTCTATCTACATTATCTACATATATTTTAAAGCTACAATTAACTTTTTCTTCAGGACTAACTCCTTTATTATAAGCTAAGTATTGTAAATCAGATTGTGTAAATAAGTTAGATTGTCTACCATGTTTATTATAATAAGAAAATACATATTGTATAGTACCTTGAGGAAATTCTCCAGTACCTATAATTTTTTTTATAAAAATAGATTCATTAAGTTGTAACTCTGGTACAAAATCAAAAGCCGTAGCTTTGTACTCTATAATATCCTCATATTTAGTAGTATAATCTTCTAATATATTTATTACTCTAGCTTGATTTTTACCATCTATAAAATACACTTTATGTATATTTTCATTTTCATATACTCCTAATGTTTCTATAGGATATTTTGTATCAAAATTAAGACTGCCTTCAAATAGTTGTGTAGTACTTAATTCATTATTAACTATCTCTAATCTATAAATACTATCAATGTTATGAAAAACAATACTTCCATCAGGTCTTCTATGAGCTTCAGTTTTTTGAGTAAATAATACTAAATATTTATTTAATACACAAGTACCTATTACACAACCTGATATACCTGTATTTAATATCTTATTTCCTTTTTCAAATTGTAAAGATAGAATACCATTATCATCTTCTGTCAATCTAATGTTTTTCATATAGGTTGCATATTCATTAGATTGAAATTTAAAAGACATATTAGTATTCATACCTTTAGGTTGAAAATTAAAATATTTCTTCTGCATAATTAAACTATTTTATTATGATTAGAATTTCCATATTTAAAATCTCTTACAAAGTGATTATTATATTGTAATAATGAGGTCCACATATTCTTAATAGACTCCATTTCCTGAACACTAGGAATATTAAATTCACTTTGTAATTGTCCTACATTCCAAGCATATTGTTGTTCAATATGAGTAAGTACATTTTGATTTAATTTACCTTGTGCAAATAAATCTCCATATACTTCTTTCTTAATATATAACTCTAAAGTCTTAAGATAAAGAGGATTATCTATAAGTAATGGAAATCCATCATCATCTACAGGTATAGCTTTATAAGCCAGTCTAACTTCACATTCCTTAATAGAAGTATATAATACTCTACCTTGTGTTTTAAAGGTTAATTCATAATCTCTATCATTGTCTGTTGGGATATAACTTAAAGTCATTTGTCTAAAGCATAATCCACTTTTACAATCTTTTAACTGCATTATTCTAATTAAATCACAAGGAAGTAAAGCTCTATACTCCTGTACAGTAAGAATAGTCTCTCTATCTTGATATATGTTATTAACTCCAAATTTAGCCATAAAATCTAATACATGTCTAATAATCTGTTCAATATTAACATCACTAAGTAAAGTGTTGTCTAATACTCTTGAAGCTAATTCATTTATATTTATATAATTTATTTCATTTATCATATTATTTATATTTTAGTATTGCATCAATATTACCTTTCTGTATTTCTTTTGATATACCTTGCTTAATATCCCTTATAAATTTAAACTGAAATATAGTCTTATTATTAAATTTAGCTTTATATGGATTATACTTTAATTTATAGATATAATCTAACTCATATCTTAACACAGTTTTATCTCTAAAAGCTTCTTTATCATTCTCCCATAATTCTAAGGTTCTATTCCAATCTATAGGTAAGTTAGTTTTCAATTTACCATTCTCAAATTTAATACTTGACTTATATTTAATAGTCTCAAAAGTACCCATAAAACTAGGTAGTTCTATAGTATTACCTTTCTTAATATTATCTGCAATATCATTATTAACTTGTCTTATAATAGTATAGAATTCATGCTCAGTCAATGGTCTTCCTATATTTAACCATTTATTCTTTCTAAGCATTTTATAAATATCATATATACCTATACTATTTCTTATTTTATGTAGATGTCCTCCATTATCTACTTTCAATATTTTTCTCCTAAAATTATCCATCTATCTGTTTTTGAAAGTCTGATTTCATATTATTTCTAAGATAATTAGCTAAGTTAGCTAATGTGTCATTGGCATCATTATTATCATCTTTAGGTCTATAGATACTATTAGTTAATACATTATAAATACTATCACACATCTGAGGAACTAAATTATCTTCAAATGGAAAATCAGCATCTAATATATCACACTGCTTATTACTATTACAAGATAATTCAAAAGCTTTTTCAAAGTCTTCAAATACTCCTTCTAACTTAATACTCTTTAAATGAAGATATTGAGGATTATTTGATTTCATTAATAGCTTATTATTTTCTCCTATACAGGAGTACAGAATATTTCTCAGGAATTTATTGCTACCAACAAATCTGAATCTGTCTCTGTTAGTAAAGACAATTTTAGTATTCTCATATTCTGTATGTAAGATAGGCTTACTAATATTAATAATGTTAGGTATTTCTTGTTTACTTCTAAGAATAATACCTTGACATAAACCTTTATTCTCTGTTTCTAAGTCTAAACATATAGTCTGATAATTGCTATATGGAATCTCTTTCTTTACATCTTTATATGCCTGTTTCAACATATAACTTCTGTATTTATTGATTAAGAATAATATATGTTCTTCAGTATAACTGAAATCATCTGAAGTACCTTTTATTCTATCTAATATAATGTATATAATTTCTTTAACTTTCATAATATTATAAAATAAAAATCTTGATGCAAAGATACAAAATAATATCTTATACACCAAGATTTTAATTAATATTGTTATAGTATTCTAGTTTTATTGTTTTCAGTGAACCTATTTAATTCATCTTCTGTAATTCTTAATTCAAGACCATCATAATATTTATGGTGAATAAGACCATCTTTATATATTTTATATCTAGGTAATCTTATTAAACAATCACTAAGACAATAAACAGATTTAATAATATCATTATAATCTTCTTCTGTTATATACTCAGAGAAGTCATTTAATAATCTAGATAGGAATGTAAGAATAATTACTTTATTTACTTCTTTATTCTTAACATATCCTGCCTTAGATAATATGTCAAAGTACTTATTTAAAGTATCTACTGTAATTAAATTAAAGTCTTCCATTACATCCACAATTAGGTAATACTGCATTAGATTCTATATCACTATAAAATCTCTTCCATAACTCTATAGCTAAAGGATATTGATTAGTTTTTAAAGCTAAATCTATAGCATTAAATTGAAGAATAGCATTAATAAAGTTATCAGGTGTACTACATTCTCTTCCTAATTCCTTTACATATTGTATCATAGTATTATAAAGTAATTGTACATCTACTAATGTATGTAAAGCTTTATTTTCATCCCATCTACATGGAGTATCTGCTGCTGGTGTTCCTCCTGCTATAGCATATATAAAGAACATAGTTTTATGTATATCTACATTTAATTCTTTAGCACTTATATATATTCTAACTCTATTATTATTTGAGAAGAAAACATTCTCTTCCATTTTTGTAGTAATACAAGGATTATTTTCATAAGAAGTATCTTCTTCAGAATTAAATGTCTTAGTATATATAGCCTTATTACTAGGACCATTAGCTATAAATGTATCTTGAGTGTCAATAACTATACTATCAATATACATATCTTTAAAGTATTCATCTTCTTCAATTTGTACATCAATAATTATGTAGTTATCTTCAATTTTAAGTTCATTAAATCTTATCATATTATAAATAATTAAATGAAACAATAAAGGGTAGGAATAAACTCCTACCCTATATATTATGATACTGCACCAGCATCTACACCTGTAGCAGTTTTAAGAGCTGTAATAAGCTTAGTAAGTTCTGCTGCTGTAGCACAAACTACTGTAATAGTTCTCTCAGATTTAGCTACCTCTACACCTGGACCAACATAAGCAAAATGAATATCCAGTGTACTATAAGCCTTAGTCTCATCAACAAGTGGCTTGAAGTCAAAGTTATCAGGATATGTAGCTTCTCTATAAATATCACCTCTAGTACCATGATAGAACCACTCCATATCTGCAATCTGCTTACCATTCTGGATTTCATCACCAGTTTCTTTTTCTACAGTACCCCAGATTACATCATCACCATCCATGAGAATAGTACCACAAGTAGTATTGAAATTAACAGGCTCTACTTGAGCTACACCTCTTCTCCAAGGTTGTTCAACCTCATCAATGATAATATCAGTATAAGTCTCTGTAGATTTAAGGGCAGCAAGATTCTGCATCTTACCATTAAGAAGTACTGCTACTTCTGAATCCTTCTCACCACTAGCTGCACTATCATTCTTAGTAAGTGATACATTAAGAATAGGTGAAGGTTCTCTACTAAGATTCTTAGCAAGATTAACTGCCATAGCCTTGTAAAAATCTGATTTAGTCATACCTTTTACTGCATGAACTGCACCAAACTTAATATGAGTAGAATCATCACCAAGAGCTACAAAGTTTCTTACCTCAACATTAAGTACATAATCTTGACCACTAATAGGGTCTGCATTAAGGGTTACTGACTGAGAATTAAGAGTTCTAGCCATATCAGCAGCCTTAGTTGACTTAGCATAAAGAAGATTCTTAATACTAATAAGGTCACTGGTAATTGTATCCTCTGTATCCTTATAAACAAGATATACATTACTCTTAGCAGTATCTACCTTAAGTGTTAAATCACCTACTGCTGCAAGAGCAGATTCACTGTCCTTATATGCTTTCATTACATATAAGTTTCTAAATTGATTATCTGAACCAATAAACATATTATTAAATATTTAATTAAACATATGCATAATTAATTATGCGTTATTACTTTTTACTTTACTTTGAACAGCCAATTGTACTGCTCTTTGAACTATCCTTTCATGTAATATAGGATTAGTTTCACCATTTGATACTTTTGTATCACCATTATTAATACTTAAATTATCTTCTAATGCTACTAATATAATAGGATTAGGTTTCTTTAAATATCTTACCTTATAATTAGATATATTATACTTTGATATAAGTTCTATTTTATTATCAAAATCTAATCTAATTACCTTTCTACTATTAGGAGATTTAAAAGGATTCTTTAGTACTTTATCTAAATCATCATGTATAGTAGGAACTACTGATACTATTTTATTATTAATACAATTATTCTCATCACTTAAAGTACATTGTTCATATATCATAAATAATATATCATTACTTATTTTTACTTTATATGATTTGAAATTGTTATTTATCAAAGTTTCATCCTGCTCTCCTACAGGAACATAGTTATCTGTTTTAATAAGATTACTTAAGTATTTTCTAACTTCTTCTGATTGTTCTAATTCCTGATAAAGTTCTAGAACTATCTGTTCTTGAGCTTTAGTCAGAAATATAGATTTTTCATATTCATCAAAAGCTAAGGTATTTTGTTCCCCAAAGTTATCTTTAGTTATGTATGGTTGTAATAAAGTATCAAATGAATTACTGAATTCCTGTACATTCATTATCCATTAGCTTGTTGAATATTATAACCTTTATCTGTACCACTCTGATTACCTCCTTGAATATGAGAAGCAGCAGTACCTTCCATTGCTATTTTAGCAAGTTCTACTGCTCTTTGAAGAATTTCCTGATGAAGTATAGAATCTAATTCACATTCAGTATTGTTATTTTCACCTTCAATAGAAAGACGTTCAATATTACCCAAAACTATAGGTTTAGGTTTCTTAATATATCTGATAGAATACTTAGTTAAAACATCCTCTGGACCAACAATAATCTCTACAGAATTCTTTTTGTTACTATTATCAAGAATTCTCCAAGCCTGATATAATAAAGGTCTCTTGAAAGGCTTATACATAAGTCTGCTATACTCTTTATAATCTAAAGGAATAACAGTAAGTCTCACTGTTTCTGTACCAGCATTCTTAGGTCTAGTGACATCAGCAAATTCATTGATAAACATCATAATATCTGTATCTAATGATATTTTCTTAGTATTAGAATGAATATCAAATGTAGCTGCTGTAAAATTTGTATCTGTATAAGTCTTAGTTCTAAGAATCATAGAAAAATCTATTTGTCTCTTTTCTGAGCCATCAAAACCTTCTTGAGGTTTATTAGTCTTAGGGTCAAAATAAGATTTAACTATTTCATCTTGAGCCTTAGTTAAGAACACACTCTTTTCATAGTTATCAAGACCTGGAGCTTGGTTTGAAGTTATATTATTATAAAGTACTTCAAACTGATTTGAAAACTCTAAATTAGTCATATTGTTTTATATTTAATTAGAATTAGTCATATGAAATATATGACCATTATATATTAATATTCCTTTAACTTTCCTTCAAGCATCAACTTAATAGTTTGATTCTTAGGAAGATTAAGGAATCTAGCTGCATTATTTAATGTAGGCTCTTCATTATTACTACAAAGAGGAATATTATTCTCTGTAAGATAATGATAATTACCTTTAAGATAAATGTTTCCTGCTTCAATAGACTTCTTAATAAGAACTTTAGAGCTTAAATATTCATCAGTAACTATATTTAAGAATGTCTTAGGATTAGCTTGAATAAGTTCATTAATCTTATTCTTCAAGAACTCACTCTTAGTATTTACATCAAGTGGTCTCATAGTAAGAAGTTCAATGACTACTCTCATAGTATCATTATCATCTTCAATCTTACCAAATTCTTTATAACATTGCATTGTAGCTGATACATTACCACTAAGTTTCTTAGCTTCTGCACCCTCTTCAATAATTACAAACTGGTAAGTAGCTTTAGGTCTATCTTCAAGTTCCTTTAAGGAAGGACAGATAAAATTCTTATTAGCTAAGAGAATCTTATATTTGATATAATCATCTGCAATACTAAGGTCAAAGTAATTATCTTTCTTATAAAGAGTTACCTTATTAATACCTTGTGGATTACCACTATCCCAGAAATTATTATGTCTATTATATACACTTAAATCACCATCTTCAAGACCCATATAACTTTCAAGGAATTCCTTTTCTTTATTAGTAAGTACATTAACATAAACACCACTAGATGCAAGTCTTGGTACTACATAAGTCTTAAAAGAAGTATCTGCCATACCTCCAGATAATACATGTCTAGGATTAGTAGTATTAGCCCAAAGACCTCCCATCTTAGGAATATATCTTACAATGATTTTCTCATTTCTAAGACAAGATACTAATTCATCATTATCTTCTTCAATCACCTTTTTAACTTTCTTTTGTTTAGTTACTTTCTTTTCTTTATTTTCTACAGGGATTACCTTTGTTGGTAATTCCAAATCATCTAAAATTTCTTCCATATTTATTCTTCTCTTTTTAATTTAAAAATAAAAGGAAGGATAAGAATGTTATCCTTAAATCCTTCCTTTTTATTTATACTTATGCTGACAAAATATCAGGGATAAGTGACATTACTCTTGTAGGGTCTTTGATAATAACACCAAAGGTATCCATCTTGTGTACCTCTGTACTATCTTCATCAGTAGAAGCATAATCAACTGAATATTGTCCAGTAAACGGATTTCTTATGCCAGGCAAGTAGCTTCTAGTCTCTGGTCTACCCTTAATTCTAATCTTCTGAATGTTTGGTTCCTCAACATTACCAATATCAAAGATGTCATATCTATAAGATTCTGCTACATAAGTAGAGCCAGGCATCTTGATTTTATTTCTTACAGTATCATCATAGCTGTCATCTACTTCTACCTTAATATGAATACCATTAGGTGCAAGGAATTCAGTGAATTGGAAACCAGCTTTAAGTGCATTAGTATGCATTTGAGAAGTAGTCTTAGCTACAGCATTTACTGAACTATTATCAAGTACAATTTGCTGCCAACCACTACCATCTTTAAGTACTGCCTCATGGAACTGAATAGCACCAGCTTCACCAGTTTTAAGGATAAACATTCTATTATTAAAGCCAAGTTTACCTGCACTAATAGAACCAAGGGCATCAACAAGAACTTTAATATTAAAGTGATTATAATAAATCACATTACCTGCTTCCATTTGTTCTCTTAAACCACTACCTGCCTTAATAACTGCACCACCAAAATCATAGTTATTATAAGTACCATCATTAAGTCTGGTAGATGTACCAAACATCATAGCATTGTTCTTATACATTTGGAACTTCTCTTCAAGTTTCAAGTCTTCTAAGTGAATCCACTTATTAACTGTAGTATGAGTATAACCACTTTCAGTCTTCTGAATTACAGGAACACCTACAGCAAGCTTTTGGTCAAGTCTATTGCCAGGCACCTTATGCTTAATTCTAATAGTAGTCCACTCATTTCTCATACTAGTTGGGAGAGAACCATTTATACCACCAACACCTCTTGAGAATTCTCTACTTACTGGAGCATATTCAGTTGAGAATCTTTCACCAGTTTGAAGCCTTTCTCTAGGAATACCCCCATTATTGTGACCATAAGTCTGTACCTTATAGAGATAATTACTACCAGACTCTACAGGTTCAGCAATAATTCTAATCTGATAAAGCTCATTAAGCTCACCAAAGATTACTTCACCAAGGAAGAAATAAGACTCATTAAACTCAAGATAGAAAGGAGCACCATTAGCACCAACATTAGCACCTTCTGCTGTAATAGGAGTTTTATTCTCATCTAAAGCTCTAACAAGGGCTACATTTCTACGGTCACTACCAATAACATCCCAAGTAATTTCTTGGTCATTATCTAACTCTAAAGTAGGAAACTGTGATAAGAATGTATCAAGAGTTTTACCATTTTTAAAAGCTAAGAGTTGCACCATGAAGCTTGATAACTTCTGTGGAGCTAAAAGACCCATAGCTGCAAGAGAGTTTTCTTTCATTACACCATTCCAAGTTGTGAATGGTCGCATCTGAAATCTACTTAATTTTCCAGACATATTTATATAAATTTAAACATTAATAATCATATTAAATGTCTAGCTGCATACCTTGACCTAAGTAAGAACTCTCATCAAAACTTACAAACCCAAGAGAGCCATCATTATTTCTAGATGTAGAATTAATTACTTTTTCAAGGTTAGCTAAACCTTTCTTTACCTCTTTTTTAGCTTGCTTACTTCCTAACTTACTCCAATCTTTAAAGCAATTTGTTAATGTATAGCAAATAGCAAAGTTCTTCATAGCTTCAATTGTATTTTCTGACTGATACTTCTGTAAAGCAGTCATATAATTACCATTAGAATCTTTATGTACTGGCTTAGTAATAAAGTCATAGATTTTAGTTCTAGTAGCTTTATCTACATCAACATCACCATAAAGATTCTTGTCTTCCATGATAGATTTCTTAAGGTTTTCAGATTGTTTAGTTCTTTCTTCTGCAAGCTTCTTTTCATTTTCCTTTGCACTATCAAGTATCTCCTTATACTTGTTATTATAGAAATCCTTAACCCCCTGTAAAGCATCCTTAGCATCATCTATATCTGTACCATTTTCAATGGCATCATTAACCATCTTTTCAGCTCTAGTTTTACTAAAACCTCTATTAAGATAATCATTATAAATAAGTTGTCTTCTAAGGTTTTCACCTTCTTCATCTTCAGCACTTAAAGAATCATCATTAATATTATTAAGATAATCAATAGTACTTTCATATTGCTGAACTACACTAGGTTCTACTTTATTGTTAAGAGCTTCATTAATTCTCTTTTCTTTTTCTGTAAATCTAGCATTAATCTGTTCCTCAATAATCTTCTGAAAATCTTCAGGTGTCTTTACATTTTGGATTGTTTCTTTATCAAGGTCAGGGAAGATACCATCTACAACAAGTGCATCAGTAATGGAAGAGTAGAAGTTTTTGTTTTTAGGAGAAGAACTGACACCATTATTGTCAGTATCTCCCTTTCCTTGTATATCTTCATCTTCACTACCTACGCTCTCTTTTTGTGAAGCTCCAAATGGATTGTCTTCATCAAAATCAGTAGTTTCTTCTTTCTTTTCTTCTTTAGGTTCCTCTTTAGGTTCTTTCTTAGGAGGTTCCTCAAATAAAGTGGCAATTTCATCACCACTTAAAATATTATCCAAATCTAATTCTTCCATATTATTTTTTCTCCATTAGTTAAATTTCTCTGCAAAGATAATATATATTTAACATATATAAAAACTTATAACAAAAATAATTATAAGTTCTATATAATTTTAATTATTATTCTATTTTTAAAGTAATTTTTTCCTGCCTATTCTTGGCTCCTGTAAGGATAGTATTGAACTTATCACATGTAACTCTACTATTGATAACTTTACCAACTACCTTATTTTGACCTAAAATTACACAGCCAGAAGAATCCTTGTCTGAATTTCCACTATGCACCCTTATACCTTCAAAACCTTTAACATTAAGTATTAAAGGTAATTGTTTTTTAAACTTAGGACTATAAGTAATATCCATATTATAAGTACCTGTAGGAATTGCAGTTTCATGCTTAACTTTAATACTAAGTATCTCATCTACTGACATAGTATCTCTAAGACCTCTATCTTTATCTTCTAATGTATCACAGAAATATTTATTATCAATATAAAGTTTACCTATAGTATATGTAGATTTCTTAGCTATCCTTTTTATTACTATCTCCATTTTCTGATAATTTATTAAGTTGTTTTTCAGTTAATCTAGACCTCTTATCACATATCTTAATTTGACAAGCTAAAGGATATAAAGAGTCTACTGTAGCTTGTAATTTATGTATAGTAGTTCTATCATTTTCTCTTAACTCTATAATAAGATTTAATTGCTTTCTAGTATCTTCAACTATCTCTTTATATATGTCTAATTGTTTTTGTATATTATTTAACTCATTACCATCTACTTCTACATTATATTTCCTTCTAGCTAATATCCAAGTAACTATACTTGTAACAATAGCTATTCCCCCATTAATAAGTAAGTCTATCATTTCTTAAAATGGTTATATATAATAATTATGAACATTAATAAAGAAAATAAACCTATATACATTAATACTTTCTGCACTACATTTAATTGATTCTTTACTTTAATTTCTGTTACTTTCTGTAATCTAGTTATAGTATCAGCTTTATTAATAGTTATAGTATCTTTCAAGTACTTATATTTATATCTGTAAGCTACTTTATTATTGTATACAGTATCTCCTTTCTGTATAATATAAACACTATCCTTTAAATAAATAGAATCATACTTAACCTTATCTATATATTTAATTTCAGTTTTTATCTGAGGTATAGGAACTTCTACTATTTTCTCCTTTACTTTACAGGAGCCTAATAGTAAAGTCATAAATAATAAAAATAAAATCTTTCTCATATTTTAAGTCTTTAATAATATGCAAAGATAATACAAAAAAATCTCTTATGCAAGAACATAAGAGATTTAATTATTAAAGCTTAAAATAATCTTTTACTTTATTTCCAGTATAATCTTCATCCATAAACCAGAATACTATAGCTGATTTAATTATCTTATCATCTATATCATTAAACCACTTATGAAATAGTGTAGAATAATCATGATATTGTGCATTAATTGCTACATAAACATCATCACAAGTATACTTAGTATCTATAGAACTTTTATACTTATTATATATATCTTTAGCTGTAGCTAAATCATATTTTTCACCTTCATATTTTCTACCATCATTATAATGATACATAGATTTTACTTTATCAATAACTTTGGTCCTATAAGGAGAAACAGGTTCTTCAATATTAGCCTCTCTCATTAAATCTTCTTTATCTGATGCTGAAATAAGACCTCTTCTATATAGTATATCAAGTAGTTTTTCCATAGTATTAATTATTAAACATTGATTTCAGTAAATCAATATCACTGGTAGTAAGTGTTATTTTCTGATTAAATAAAGACATAGTAACTTTACCATTACCTATATGGAATATACTATAGTCAAACTCATTACTATTCATTAAGCTAGTAGTCATTTCTTCTAATAAACCTATTACATCTATTTCATCATTACCATCTTTAATTAAATCTAAAAAACTATTTACTTTATTTATATTATTATCTATTATTCTTTTTATTATAGGTTTAAAGAAGCTTATTATAGGAGTATTAATTGTATCTAATTGAGTATTAATATACTGTTTTAATACAGTTATAATCTTTTCTTTCTTCATATTATTTACTCTTTAAAAATTCATTATATGTTGCATTAGGATGAGTTTTACTATATTCTTTAAACTCATTAAATAAATCTAATTCTCTAGTATCCTCTTCAACTATCTTAGCTTTTAACTTACCTATTAACTCTAGTTGCTTGCTGAGTAATTCCTTATTATTAATTTCTACTTTTGATTTTACAAGTTTAACTAATTCACTCCATACTAAACCTTGTAATTTAGTATTTACTTCTGCATAATCTTTATTCTGTAACATCTTATTCTGCTGTACAGGAGTAAGAGTATTAATTTCAGAATCTATCTTATCCCATAAAGGAGTACCTTCATTTTGTTTTAACTGCATTAATCTTTGCTGATACTCTTTAGATTTAGCTATCTGTGTATCTAAATCATCAAGATAAGGATTACTACCTAATATAAATTGATTTACTGGACTCATAATTAATTATTTTAAAGGTTGAAAGTAGGTAGTATAAACTACCTACTTATTTATATTTATCTGATGCAGGTACAACCACATAATGGGTTATAAGTACTAGCCTTAGTTGTAGTAGTACCTGTAGTAACATCTGCAATAGATACAGGATAGAATGTACTATTTACATAGTTTACAATCTTATTGTCTGCACATTGTCTTCTTTCTCTTTCAAGAGCTACAAGATTCTCAGCATTAGCATTAACACCATTAATCTGCATAGATAATACTTTATCTCTCCACTTATCAGCTTCTGCATTAACTGCTAACTTGGTTTCAATATCAGAAATTCTCTTTTCTACTGCATCTTTAGAATCTCTATTATACTTATACAAACCAAATGTAGCTTCATTTAACTTAGCTAAAATGTTATCATCACTGTCTCTATAACCTTTGTAAAGTCTAAAATCAGCCTCTATCTGTCCCTTATAGGAGCTGAATTTCTCAGCTACATCAATTTCTCTAGCATTCTTAGCATTCTCCATAGTATTTAATTTCAATGCCCACATTTCATTGGTAAGATTTAAATCATCTTGCCATTCCTTAGTAATAGCATCATAGACTGTAGGTCCATCATTAGTACTAATACCACCATTGATATTAACATTCTCTGGCATAGATACTGTACTCTTAGTACCAAATAAATTACCTAAACCATTACCATTAAGTAAAGATAAAGCTGTACCTGCAATACCAAAACCGAGAGCTGTTCCTGCTAAACTCTTAGAAGCATACTCTTTTTTGTTTTCATCATGTATTTCCATAGTATTAAATTTTAAAGGTTAAACATTTAAACTACTGCAAAGATATAAAGAAAAAGGATGCTAACAAAACCTTTTCAGATTTGTCAACATCCTTGTTATATTAGCCATTCTCTTTAATATATTTATCTAATTCTTCTATAGACCATTTTCTAACATCTCCTGCTTTCTTAGTACCCTCACTAATTAAACCTTTTCTTCTAAGCATATTAAATTTAGTTTCACTTACTCTTAAATGTCTACAAGCTTCTAATCTAGTAAGTTTATTAGGTATTTTAGGTTTATTATATCTAGATACTAATTCACCTATAGCACTAGCAATTTCAATAGTTTGAGATTCATCAATGTTAGAATTACCTGAATCTATATCATTTACTATTTTTATCAATAAGTCTCTTAATTCCTTCAACATATGTAATTCTTAATTTAATACTTGTAACTATTAATAATATAAAACCTAAATATAACATACTTATTCTAAAGAATTCCAATAAATCTCCTAAACCTATAAATCTATGAATAGACATAAGCCATAATCCTACTAGTACATAAATAGTATAAAGTTTATGAAGTAAACAAAACTTAAAACAGTGAGTCCAAACTAGTACCATTATACTACATAAAGTAAGTATTGACATTTCACTTATACATAAGTTAAAACCCAATAAAGAAAATATAATATGTAGTAACATTAATACTACACATACTATAGGTACATATTTTAATAATAAAATACATAGTTTACATTGACTTTTACTCATATAATATTTCATATTACTTTCTTTTTAAATAAAAGTATAGTATTAGAAATAAACTTATTCCTGTTATTATCATTTGTAGACATAGATACTCTAAATCATTAATAGGTATTCCTATGTATAAATCTATTATATTTATAATCCAAGTAACTACTATATAATGTAGGAACATTCTATGATATTCACAGAATTTAAAAGTATAAGAAGCTATATAAATAAACAGTATAGGAATTAAAGATACTCCTCCTATATAACTTAATATTACTAAGTCTATATTAAAGTAAGATAATATAGAATTTAATAATGTAATAAAAGCTAATAGCATTGGAAGTATCTTTAATACTATTACTGTTATTTTATAAAGTAATTTATCCATTACTTCTTTTTCTTAAGTTTACCACCACAAGCATATCTTCTTGAGGTTTTAGTAACTCCTGCTTTAGGAGTTACTGGTTTTGCTCTACCAGTACTTTTTCTCATAATAGTGTATTTTAAAATTTTAAAATTATCTTAGTAAAGACCTGTTTTCATTAAAAGTTCTGCCAATAGACACTGAACACTCTTAGTATCAAGAACTTCTTTTACTGTTGGAGTAATATTAGTAGGTAAATCAGTAGTTACAACAATACCCTTATTACTATCACATGATTCTAATTTTTATGAAGATGTACTATACTTATTTTCAACAAACTCTGCAAGAAAAAGAGTATTTTCATTTAGCTTTATTAAACGTGCATAATTAAAGGGAGTCATATTCAAAAAACTAATTGTAGCCATATATGGACTTTGTGATTTTGATAATGCCATTTTACGTATGTAACTTTTATTATACTCACGGCAAGAAATAGTACATGCTTCAATTTCTGTAAAGACTATCTCTAAGATACCTCCTTTTGATGCCCTCTTAAACCAATTAAACACCTCAACA
>CYGL01000005.1_pt1 | contig 114026 bp, 153 predicted proteins | sample 485531 | NCBI WGS metagenome assembly CYGL01 (sample SAMEA3497897, study PRJEB9818) | human gut metagenome | reverse complement strand
TGTACAAATGTTTCCGGTACCACTAACCTATGGAGGTTCAATGCCTGTTATTCTAATAGCGTTTAGAGTTAACCGTCTAAGATATACTTGTATTCGATAGATACTATTTAAAATTATCTGTACAAGAATTAATTCTATAATAATACTAGCTCACTGCTACGGATTTTCAAACCAATCAAGCTAATCTTCTGATTCTTTTACATAAAAATAATATTTAGCGCTGTACCCAGAAACGTTTATTTCAATTGTGTTTTCTCCAGCTTTTGTAGCAAGAATCTTAAATGAGTTCTATTGACGCTCTGTTACGGTAAGACCGTTTTCAAACATTGATACTCCATTAATCTTTACGAAAACATTGTAACTTCTGTTGTTGTTTATGCCTTCATATATTCTATAGTTAAACTGGATGTATCCAGGATTGTAAATATAGTATCCACTAGTCTGTTTCGTATTGTATATAAACACCAAACATCCGGAGATATTAAACAGTACAGCTCGTTAGGTATAAGAGATATATTTATTGTCTAGTCATTTGAGATCATTTCCTAACCATCTGGTATAATCTGCGTGTTAAATACGGCAGAATAAAGTCCAGATTTATCGTTTGTAAAATTACTCTTATCTATGGGAAATGTAAGCGATCCCTTTTGATTTTCAATATTGCCAGAACCTAAATCCTATCCATTAAATCTAACTGAGTAGTTTATTGCTGCAGAAATGGAAACTACGTAGTCAACCTTTATATTAAGACCAGTGTCTCTTGCTGTTTCTATAAAGATCTCATACGTATTACTATCTGTTAAATACTTCTTACCTTTATCATCAACAAGTGATACATCGAACGAATATGGTGTAACGATATACTGGCATGATACCTGCTATGTATCATTTCCGTCTGTTACAGTAATAGTAAGCGAGGCGTTTGTATTAAGATTAATATTCGTCTAAAATCTAAACGCATTTTCGATAGATAAAATCTAAGTTCTTGTCTGAGTGGTTTCTCCGCCACTAGCGGTTTTTGTTGTGTACGAGTATGTTACATTAAACTTGCCACCATTTGGGTTGTTTATTATAATAAGGAGTGGATATGTATTTATTCCGTTAAGTACAATATTATTGCCCTTAAGCTAAATACCATTAAGCGATGCAAATACACTAAATGATTTATCGCTACCTCCTCCACCTCCGGGGCCAGAGCCAGAACCGACTCCGCCATATTTATAAATCCACTTAACGTTTGTCTTAAGCGAATTTACGTCATTAGTTATAGACGACAATTTGTCGGACAGCGTTAAAGAGCCATCCGACATTATTATATCGTCATCACTAACAATCTTAGAATTGTTATTTAATCTCATACTGTAAGCATTATTGTTTCTGTATCAACCCACTCTCCGTAGTTGTTATCAGAAACCTACTTAAAGTACTGTAACTTCATAGGAGATGTAGAATAATCATACTGTGTAAATTTAGCTGTAGATGTAAGAATGTTAGCTACTCTAACAAGCTCAACATTATAATTAGAATCCGATAGTCTTATAATACCAAACATAGGATATTTCTAATTAGCATTAGCTGTATCCTTTCCATTTTTAACTGTTGTTTCTGGTATGGCTAAAGAGAACTTCTAGTTTGCAGAAGGGAGCTCTTTATTTGATGTAAGTTTAAATCCTGTAGCCTAACACATAAAATAAGTAACACCGCCTTCGAGGTTAGGTACACTTGTATATGGGAAGAAGCCAGTAGGAGCCTGTCCTACATCCTCTCGTTTTGTTAAAGGGAATTTTGTGTAATCTTTACTATTTTCAACAAATCTAACATTATCATTCTACAATGTATTACTCATCGAATACTCTGCAAAATTATCTTTGCTGTTTTTATTCTACCCAAAGAAGAAATACTCTCTAACAGGATACGTACAAGCGTATGTGTGTTTATGACCGCCAATCATAAGCTTTACGCCTTTATACTCGAGAAGTCTACTAAGCCAATATGTACCAGCACCAGTTTCAGTTTTATCGATCTAATTGCAATGACTACCGATTAATGCGGCACCATTAGGTCCAAGTGATCTAGAATACTATTCCTATCCAGTAGCTATACTACTATTAGTAATAACAGTAAACGGCATTTCATGACAAGCAGCTATACACTTTTTACTAGTGTTAAGCATGTTGTAAACCATTGTATAGATTGATGTAAAGCTGTTAACATACTTATGATTTGTGCCGATAGTGTAGCCAGTGTAGATATTTATCGTATCATTGCCGTCTTTAAGATTAAACCACTGATTACAGTTAATCATTGTAATCTCACTATTAATCATAACAAATCTATAATTCTTTGAATCAAAATAGTACAAAGAAGGAATATATTTATTATTTACAATAGGAACGAATACTGACTCATCTATATCGTAGCAATAGAATACATGGAAGTAGAAAGAGTTTGATTTGCCAAGGTCGTCACCGGTTCCAAGATCTGTTACATTTGTACCACAGAGGTCATTGTTACCAACAACATTCATCTGTTCAAACTTATTAAACAAAACGTGACCAGCATTGTAATAATCAAACCATTCATTGATTCTTGTTCCATTCTGTGTCATATCTCCAGTATTCATAACAATAGGAATAATATTGTTACTACTTTGATCTTCGGCAATCTTTTCGTTCAGCTTGTTTGCTGCTGCCGCCCAAACCTGGTACTACAACCAATCGAATCCCTGCTAGTCTGTTGTCTAGTAAATAACTGGCTTATAAGTTTCTGGATACAATGTAAATGTCTATACATCTGATACATATGAACCAGGATTACCATTAACATCAGGTCTACCAACAACGTACTCCCAAACCTAAGGGCCTCCTGTAACCGCAGAGTTAACAACATTAATTACGCATTTATGGGATGTATACTATGTACCATCTGCTGGGAATCTACTTATGATTCTATTATAAATAATGTTATTAACGTCTTTAGAGTACTCTTTTCTTCTAGGATAAGATGTAGCTGCAGTGATAGCGTTTTCTACCTTCTTGTAAGATTCGAAACGAGATGTCCAGTCTTTCTAGCCTTTCTATCTAATCCAAATATACTCATCATGATATCCTACAGAGATCCAGTTAAACGCTCTATCCTTATGCATGTCTATACCAAACGAGCATGTAACCATATTTGGCTTAGTTACATTAAGCTTAGACTTATCTGTACATACATTCTTATTCAAGTAAGACGCCTTTGGTGTAAAATTAGCTACACTATACTATTCCTTAGAATGCGGAAAACTAATCATTGGTGAACTAAGATCAACAATCCAAACATCTGCTGTACTAGCCCATCTTGCTCTAGAGCTATCTTTAACATTCGCTGACTGATAGGCCTACTATGCAGGATCAAGCTCAAATGTATTTTTATACATTGTGTTAGATGTAATACCGAGTACAAGCTTTGCCCAATATCCGGTCTTTGAAGAATCTATAACACCTGTAAAGAAGTAGATTGCATCAATGAATGATGGATCGTATAAGTTAGGGTAAGTCTTAGTGTCATTAAATATAGTTACAGAGCTATCGTTAGACTTCCATAGATATGTTGTCGGAGTTAATCCTTCATTACCATATGTCAAAGCAAAACCATTACCAAGACTAGAGCTTGTATTGATTGTAAAATCAATTAACTTACCACCTTCGTACCATTCTTGATCATATGAATCTACCTTAATATAAGCGTTTTCGTCTTTCTTGTTACCATAATAAGCTCCTGCAATAACATATGTACCACCTGCCTTTATCGTACCAGTAAGCGGTAAATGATATATAGTCTACTTATCGTCTGTTGGTCTAGTATAATGCAAATAGCACCCCTGTAAACAAAAGTCGCTATCAGATGTATTCTCAAGTTCAACGAATGCTCTCGTACAACCGTGTACGATATCTGTATCCAATGGCGCATAGAATGCACCAATTTTATTCTGTCGGAATATAATCCAATGTTTTGTGTTTCAGATAATCTATTAGATGGGTTTGCTTTATTATATTCGGCTAATCTAAGTCTGCCGATAAATCCTCTAGCACTCCAGCTATCAAGGTCAACGCCACTAGCGACAACTCTATTAGAAAGAAGATCTTTGTCATTAGGAATTTCTTGATTAATAAGATCTCCAGACTCATTGATAAAGAACTTGTACTTCTTGCCAGTGTCTTGGTGAATAAATGTAATATCTGAAAGGTCTGTTATTCGTAGGTCTTTACCATCTTCACGAATAATACCTTGCTTCTTAAGCAAGTCTAATACTTCACTTTCTGTCATACCGTCATCTGGTGTTGTACCGCCACCAGCAGCAATTTTAACTAGTTTATCATTATTTTTAATCCATAAATTCTTTGTACTTTCAACAAATGTTAATTCATTATTCTGAATTTGATTCTTTATCTTCTAAAGTACACTTTCTGATTTTACGGAACGAATTGTTATATGTGATACTTTATATTTGTAATCCTACTCAGATGGTGCGCTAGGAATAACCTGATTAGAAAAATCCTAGAACTTAGAGCATATATCAAACATGGAAACGTTTGTATTCTTGAACGTAACCCAGTCTGGATAATATGAATATCCGATATCGTTTCGTATACCATTTAGCTTATCATTATAATAATAACCCTATTTGTATACCTTGTCATGGATAGCATCGCCAATACTAATATATATATATCTACTACCAGCATCTTCTACAGTTCTGCTAATACAAACCATTATATTGTATGCATCGGCTTTTGGTAACTCTATTGAATTTATATTAAAGCTAGTCTGGTTTTCTCCATTTGTTAAATGTATAGTTACGTCTGGATTAGTTACAGTAAAATACATAAAAATCTTAGGGTCAGTAACCTATTTTACAGTCTCATCATCGTTCCATGTAGCTTCGCCGGTAACTTTTACTATACCCTCTTCATCATATCCTAAGTTTGATTCTGGTGTAAGTTCACAACCATGACCTATTGTAAGGCGTTTGACAGATGATAAATCTTCTTTATCAACTGCCCACAGTGGCTCATCGTCTGGATCAGAAATACCATCTAGAACAGATGACATTAATGTATTCTCATCAGTATATGAATTTAGTCCATATCTAAACGTATTTCTTATTTTTGCCACTTCACTCTATAAAGCTCTTATGGCAGAAAACAAAATGTCGACATACGTACCGTTTGCCTCAACCTCTCTAGAAGGTTTTGTTTTTAGGTCACTTTCTTTATCAGCTATAAGTATGTATTTATCAGGGATGTCACTAGGGTCTACTCTATCTATGATACCTTTTGTATATGTAGGTATTCCGGCAAGCGATCCAATGCCGCTTTTTATAATTCGCTAATTTAATTCGTGCTGACCAATCTTGAGCTATTCATCGTATATTTGTCCAGCATCTGCCACAACGCCTTCTGTAGACGCGCTAACAATCCTTCCGTATACGATTGTGTCCTCTTTCTTTGGTCTTATATACGAGTTTTTAATATCTGCCATAATTAGTCATTTTAGAATATTGCCTTTACAGAAACTCCTCCAGACATAGTATTTTTAAGTACTGGGTTAGATCCTGCATAATAATAATATCCTGTTTCAGCATTGTACTAAACAGTAGTAAATGGTATATTATTCATGCTTCCATCAATAATGTTTTTAATAGGCTTTTTTGACATCACCCACAAATATTGACCATCTACATAATTTACTATAGTTGAAAATCTTGATAAATCATGAACTTCGAGAAGTAGATTAGGATCTACATTCTGTATTCCTATTTTATCATACGTTTCCTGTGATGGGTTTTCGTATCCATCGTCAGATCTATCAAAGCCTTTTTCGCTATCACTTTCTTCATCTTCGGCAAATGGTCTTACTGCCAAATATCCAATAAATCCAGAATTAATCAAAGGATCAACTCCAGTTGTTATTGTTATACCACCAGTCTACTCTACACCTTTATCAACGATTTCAAATATCTCACCATAGTCTATTGTATTAGTTTTAAGTTGTCTTTTTCCCCAACCAGGAACAAATGTTTCTACAACAACGATTAATTGATATACTCCGCATATCTAATCTTTTGATGGGAAGTACGCATTTATAACATTGTTGTTTGCGTCCAACTCAGACTCCATGAGATATTTTGTTTTGTCCAAAGGTCTATATTTATCCATTTCGCACTTGCAGTCGAAATCTCTTCCATTGTAGTAAAATTTATTTCTACAATGAGGTAATACGTGATACGTAGGACATCCACACCAATTTAGCAAATACTAACTATTGCAGCATTTTTTATTCATGCTCTCGGTTAATGTTTTGTTAACCAGATAACATTTTATATTTTTGATATTAGATGCGCTATATTCAGTTTTATCAACAAGTGATATGTTTATTCTAATATCGTTTCCAATTCTGATCTTTTGCATATTGATATGTATTTAAAAACAAAAAGCCGAGATAGGGCTTATTACCCCACCCCGGCTAAATATTAAAATTTTGTTTCGTCGTATGCTGTTGCATTACTAACAGGATTTGCTATATTCTGACGAGCCTGAATCATATTCTGAAGCTTCTCTATAAGTCCACCAGCAATCTCTACAGCACCGGTTGTAAATTTTTCACCATTGTTAGATGCGTAAATCTCAACTGTCTGCTTTGTTCTACGCCACAAATCATCAGCTGTACGGTACTGGTTTTCAAACTCGATAGTAATACCGTCGTATTTGTTATCGAGATTTGTTACCATAGCTGGCTGAGGATCGTACCAGCAGCTACGGTGTAAAACACCCTGATAATCAAATGATGCGCGCTCGCGATCACGAACAAGCTTAGCTGAAGCAGGGTATGTTGTACCTTCCTTCTTTGAGAAAGCTGCACCAAGTTCGTACTTGTTGTTAGATGCCCAACCTGGAGCGGCTGGATTCATCCAATACATATTTGCATCAAAGCGACCCTTCATATATACGTTTTCTGTTGAAGCTGACTCATCGTCATCATACTTCATCGCTGTAAGAATGAGCTTCTTCTCAGCAGACTTAGCATATACTCTCTGACGCTTTGGAGCACGAACAATATCCTTTACAAGACCAGCAATAATCTGCTCAACACCGTCACCAACTTCTGTAACGTAGCTATAAGACTCTGTCCACTTACGATAGCGCATTGGCATATCTTTAAATGTAAGACGGAGTACAACAGGACAACCACCCTGAGCAAGAACCTTAAGTGTTTCTGCTGGAACGTTTGTGAAGTCTATTGTAACCTGGTCTTCAGCATCGTCCTTATAGTCAAGCTTTGTTACAGACTTAATATCTGCGACGTTGATGATATTAGACCATTTGATAACTGGGACAAACTTAACGGTGCCATCCTTACCAACTTTCTAAAAACTATCAGATGTAACAACACCAATCTTAAAACGATCTGCATTCTCATCATAAGAATAAACATCTGTGATAGCTGTACCATCCTGTGCAGATGGATCGCAGTTCATGAATACAAACTTACCAACCAATGGCTTAAGTTCTGCTTTTGTTTCCTTGCCAGCCAAATCGGTAGCTGTAGCAAGTGTTTCGCCGTTCTTGTTAGAAACAAGGACTGTATTTACATATGTAATCATATTAAAATTAATTTTTTCTACTCACCCTATAATGTTAATGCTAGACCTAACTAGCTGGGCTTTCCACGTTAAAATTATTATTCTTGTGTATTTACCTCTTGAGTTATAGTTTTATAGCGCTCATCTTTCTTATTTTCTAAATACATCTGAGCGGCAATCTTTATAATCTCAGGCATAATAATATCCTCGAAATCCTCATACTCATCATAAGGATTATCAAGTGTTATTTCTGTAGGATTTCTGAGATAACCTAAAGAATATTTACTAATCTTATATTGCTTATCTGTAAGCAACATACATCCATTAGAGTTTCTTACACGTAGAGGTCTAGCTCTATGAAATCTATAATGGAAATCTGTAAGGCTGTTATTAACTCTGTACATAAAACTATCCTACGTGCATTCGAACATGCATGTATTGATTTTATTCTCTCCATCAAGATCGCTTATTACGACGTCCTCATTGAGTGAGAACATGAAGTCTTCTGGATAGACTATTGTGTAAGATGTATACGATGGTTGACTTTCGTCTACAGTCATATTTTGTTGTTCATAAACTTTCTATTTATATAGCTTAATAAGATCTTCTCTACGCTTTTCATTTTGTTCATACGAAGTTCCGTGAATAAGATCACTATTAAATCTAAGCTTAATGAACTTGCAAACAGCCTAATTGAGCCAGAATAAAGATTCGTCAGTAGATGGTTTGTCTAGCTGGCTATCAAATTTATTTATCTCCCTCTCTAGCCCTACTAAAATATCTATATTCCTCATTACTCAGTCTCCTACTATTTTGGTTGTGATTTCTATTTAGAATTACCCTAAGCAAGCTTTAGTTTATACTGAGTCAAATACATGTCTACAGCACCTGATACGAGCTCTTCAAAACATGAATACGGAAGCGAACAATAACTATGTACAGCTCCAGCAGACTGGTCGCTATCATCAAACTTTAACACATTGAATGCATTAGGCTGGCAATAGTATGTAAGATCTACACTCTCTATCTATGTATATGCATCAGATATAACTTTAAACTAATTACTTGTATAACTAGTACTTTCAAATATAACTAATGGATTTTTTAAAACACCATTGTAGTTATAGTATGCATTGATTACATTATCTACATCTTCTTGCTTAATAAGTATATTTGGTGTAATTACACCATTTCCTAAAGTCTTATCACTCTTATAATTTTTTGTAACGATGCTTTCTGATCTTACGTACATTGCGTAATCTTCTGGCAGTTTATATAATCCTTCATCATTTGATGTTTTTATATTAACTCGCCTAATTAATGATCTACTAACATCGCTTATTCTTTTAGCTCGTCTAGTACCACGCTGAAAATCGTCTTCGGTAGAATACAGTATTTTAACATACTGTGTCTAGAACTCGCTTAAGAATGAATATATCGCATCGGTACTAAGTTTTTGTTCTGAAGCAAACTAAGGATATACTTCGATTAGTCTACGCTCAAACTCAATACCGAGTTTTCTTGTTTCTTCTCTTGTCATGATTCAAGTGGTCTAGTATTAGCTTTAGTAGTAAGTCTACTAGATTCTACAATCTCGGTAGACATAATGATTGCCAAATTAATTAATTCTTCCGCCATGCTATCAGATAACTCAAATTTAGTCTATCCGAAATCATAGTCGTTTACTGATAATCCTTGTCCGACAGCAAATTTTGCAGGACGTTTAATATATGTAAACTCAGCTGTTGACTAAGCTCCATTGTATTGTACATCCATTGGATCTACGTATACTACAACGTTATTGTCCTCTATACATCCTACAGGCTATTCTATCCAAGGTAGATTTGTTTTTGTGACCTTGAATTTTTTAGCAATATCATGCGACACGAATACTATATTTTCATATTGATGATTCTTATTGTCATGAGAAGTAATGCTTTCATTAATTTTAATCTATCCATCAATTATATATAGTATGAGATTGCCTACAGTATGCGTAGCAAATGTATAGCTGTTATCGCCAGACAAACTACCAATAGCTGTGAATTTATTAATCAATGGCTATAAATCTTCAGTTGCTTTCATATCTGACTCAAACGCTGACTTTCTTGGATTGTTCCCTGTATATTTTTGAGCTATAAGAGCTAAGTAGGCTTTGTCGAGTATTGTTGCAACTTCATATTTAGTTAGCGACGGATATGACGAAGTTATATTTGCCTTGTCATATTCAATCATAAACTTAGTATAAATATCACTATGCGTCATACGTCGTTAGTTTAATTATTTATTTTCGACCTGATTAATAATCGAGATCTTTAAGTCTTGATTCTTCTTTGCGTCCAAGTATGCAATACAATCCTGCAATGAGTCTGCAAGCATCTCAGAACCATAATAATACTGTGTTCTATCCTTGCGGATGATACCTTTGGCAATAGCACTTTCGATCAAGAACTCTGTTTCCTTTGTCTTATTATTAACCCACTTTGTAAAGAAGTTCTGTGGCTGCTTATCAACCAATGAGAACAATGTAGACTCTACAAGCTCATTAGACATTGTATCAGCGCTAACACCGAACAGTCTAAGACACTTACGCATCTCTTCAAGAGAAAGCTTGCCAAAAGCAATAATAGCATCTCTACGAAGCTTATTAATCTTATTCTTCTCAATAGCCTCAGCCTGTCTATTAATAAGCAGGTAATCCTTACCAGCATTTAGTTTATCAAGTGATGTAGCTACTCTCTTATGTCCCTCAAGGAACTTAATGATCATAGCCTGACGTGGGAATGAGTCATCGAGGATTGTGCTCTTAGAGCCAACCTTAACACAGAATGTATTCCAGAATGGGGAATTTTTAGCGAGATGGCCTTCTGGATAACCGAGCTCCTTTTCAAATTTCTTTTCGTCCTCAGGTGTTAAACCTGTGTATATCGACCCAGATCTGGTAAAGTAAGGTGCAATATAATCAAAGCAATGCTTGTACTTTAACAATCCAGCCCAGGGATTCTTCTTTCTGATTTTTAATTCAACTACCATAATTTTTCAATTAGTTGTTGCAATGCCAAGCTCCCACCCTATTTTGGGTGGGGTTGAACATTGTGTATTATTTTGTTAATTACGCGAGCTCTGCTGCTCTATTCTCGACTGCAATAGACTCCTGGTCTTCAGCATCACAGTACAAGATACCGCATGACAATGGGTTTCTCAACATGATACCCTCTTCACCAAGGAAGTGTACCTGGTAACCATCACGGCTGTTAGAACGCATAGTGTTAATGTTGTTTGCATAACCATTTGGCAATACAGAACCACCAGTGCACCACTGTACGAACTCACGACCCTTACGACATACCTTAACGATGTTAGCCTGACCGTCACGACGACCGAGGTCAACGAACAAGAATGTGTAAGACATCAATGGCTTACCTGTCAATGGGTGAAGCTGACGGAACATCTCCATGTTATCAAACATAGCACAACGCTTAACTGTCAACTCAATACCATTAGTCATAGTGTAAGTTGTGAACTGACCACCCAACTTCAGATCCTGACCAGAACCTGTAATGAAGTGTGTATCAATCATATTAAAGCTAGCTGCCTTCTCCTTCAAGATACGGTCGAATTCACGGATACCCATCTCACCAGTCAAAGCAACGAACTTACGCTCGTTAGTACCGATAATATTATAGCAGAGGTCGAACAAGTAATCCTCGAACAACTCTGTAGTCAGCTTAGTGTAGTAACGTACGTTAGCTGGAGCAATCTGCTCGAACAAACCTGCAGAGATTGGAACGAAACGACCATTGGTACCCTTCAAATTGTAAGTGCCATCTGCATTACGGTTAGAGTGAGCGAACAGCAACTGCTTCTCCTCTCTCTTCTTCCACTCACGAAGAGCCTTCCAATACTGATAGTCAGACCACAAATAAGACTTCTTACCTGTCTCAGGATCAGTCAAAGCGATAGCCAATACTGTAGAGTAAGCATCACCGGTGATATCGTAAGTAAGACGCATAGTCATCAAGCTATTACGCATCTTAAATGGAGTCTGATAGTTGATGATATCTGCCTCATCACTGTACTCCTCGTATGCAGAACCGATACGGTCTACCTGACGGCCTGGGAGCAAATACTCGCAAGAATATAAGAACCCTGGAAACCTTCTGCTACGTAGCACTCATATACCCATGTGCTACCATCCTGATATGGAGTACCGTTTACACGTACCTGGAAGTTTACGTTGTCAAATGCGAGAATTGCACCTGGACCGAACCACTTCTCCTCAAGACCAAGATAAATAGGAGTATTGTTAATACCTGGAGTCAAACCTTCTGTAATTGACTTAGGAGTAATCTCCTTGCCATTCCACTTAGCATAGCGGATATTAACAGCGTGGTCAGCGTCAATCATTACAGACCACTCATACTCTCTGTTTTCGATAGTCATGGTTGAACCAAGACCACCAGTTAACAAGTCGATGGTAGTTGAAATACCATCATCCTTTGTACCAAAAACCAATGACAACAAGCCTGCTACTTCATGAGGCTTTGTAAGCATTGCATTAGCAATCATGTTTTCGTCTACCAAGTCAGCAAAACGCTTACCACGGTAGAGCTGAAGATTATTTAATAAAGAACTTGAATTATTCATAATATGTTAATTGTCTCATCATAGGTATTTTGACGCGATATCCCATGCCTGAGGTTGTTTTTCATGCCCAACATTGTATGCTGTGTTGATTTTTGTTTGTATGTTTGAGCATTTGTCTAAGTTTACTCGCAGCAGATGTCTGACCATTGCGCTGTGCCTCGCCCAGTAGAGCATCGCCCTTCATTGTGAAGTAGGCTGATTCTATCAAATTGTTAACAAGGTTATTATTAAAAGCCTTCTGATACTCTGTTAAACCGTCCGCATCAGTTCTTGTAATGTAATCGAACAATGCCTTTCTATCCTCTTTTGGGATATTTATACCTCTAATATTAGTAAGACCATTTATACTAGAAGTAAGGTCATCCATGAACTGTGCAGCTTGCTGTTCCTGCTCCTGTCTTTGAGCTTCCTGTTGCTGAGCCATATACTCTTGCTGTTGCTGCTCGTACGCCTTAAGATAATTTACAGCATCAGCTGCTTCATCTTCCAGCATGTCAGCATCTTCATAGCGCTCAATCTTGCGACTAATCTGCTCGTCGTTCATACCTTGTAATTTATAGAACTCACGAACAGCTGCTTTCTGATTAGATTCGTCCTCCAAATCTATGCTATCGTAAGACATAGATTTCTGCTGTGTCTGATAGAAGTCTTCAAATTTACCACCATTCTTTACGTACTGATCAAGTTTAGCAATACGATCATCGGCGTACTGTGGGGTTGAATTCTCATCTACGACATCCTTGATGTACTCTACGAGATCCTCAACTGACTTAGGTTTCTCGTCTGCATCAACACTCCAACCATTAGCTTCAGCGAATGCGTCAAAGAAAGCACCAATCTATTCTGCTTCTCCAGGGTCTACGACGTCAGTGTCAGTCTGCTGATCATTATCATCATTGTCGTTATCCTATTCGTTGTCAACTGTAGTTGTGTCGGACGTATTATTATTTAAAATATTATCTGGGACCTCTGTGTTATCATCATGAGCATTAGGATCACCAGTTACATTCTTATTATCTTTATTATCCTCAGAAGACTTATCGTCATCTGGATTGTCTAAATTTTCAACATCATCATTAGGGTCGTCTAACACCTGATTAACCACATCCTGGTTATCGATGTCTGTAACGCTGTCGCCACCTTCCTGGCCACCGAACCCGAGAGAGCTCAAAGCGTCTTCAAAATCACCTAATGGATTTTTCTTCTTTCTTGCCATAATTTAAATTATAACTAAGTTAATATTTTTAATTGTTGTACGCTACACGGGAGTCGAACCCGTGTAATGTTTAATGTTTCCAACTTGCTGCATTATGCGCAAAGTTCGCTTTCTTTCTCATAGCTGCACTATACTTAGATGGATTCTTTAGAACCTTATTAGCAAAACCCTATACACTCATGCCATGCTGTTTAGCTGCTTTAGTAAATGTACCACGCTTAGATTTCTTTATATTGATATCTTTTCCACTTCCGAACTTAGGAATCTTAAGTTTCTTTCTAAGCTATTTCGCAGCTATCTACTATTCTGCTTCGGCCTACGCTTTTCTTCTACGTTTAATCTTGCGAAAGAGCTTATGACGCTGATAGTCATTCTTCTTCTGCATCTTTCGCTTTGGACTTTCCATCTGTGTCATAATTAGTTGAGTTTAAGATTATTACCTCTTCTCCACCAGAACTTCTACCCGTAAGAGTCTTTTCCAAAGTTGTTAGATGGAAGCAAGTTCAGTATATTCGGAAGACTTGTAGATGTAAGCTACTCATACATTTTCTATCTCTGGTCATTCAGCATCTTTTGCTACTAAGCTTTAATCTCTTCCTAAGTCGGACCAAGTAGAGTTGCCGGAACGTCTGCCCTAATAGTACCAGGCCATCTTGTAGATGGTGAGTTAATAATTATAGGACTAGCATTTTTAGCATCTTCGTAATCCTACTCAAGGTCGCTTAACTATACATTATAGTTATAGGCATCCTTATGCGCATTCTTATGATTACGAGCCGCTCTAACAAGACTATTCATGCTATTAAGGTTTCTTGAGTAATTCTAAAGAGAGTCTTCGTAATAACCCTTCTACTTAAGTGCTCTAGCATAATCCTATGTAGTTTTAGCTCTAAGTGCTGCTCCATATCTTGTATGCATAAGTCTTACGTAGTCTTTGACAAAGTCTGCATCAGTCTTGTAAGTAGTGTAGGTCTTACCATTCCATCCTACTCCACCATAGTTATGCTGTCTTCTAGCAACTCTAGATCTACCGTAATTGGATTCGTACGCAAGCTAACGCATTACATTGTAAAATGCAGCGTCACCGTAACCGTATCTATTTAGCTATTGTCCTACAAGAGGACCCATTCTGTTAACAAAAGTATTAATAGAATCATCTTTTCCACCTTTATATTTATGAAGTATAGGATGCTCTTCGCTTAATGGAGTATCAAAAGGCATTGGCTTAATAATGTCTTCAGCTATATTAACATCCTTTCCTTCATTGTAAGCATTTAGTATAGACTAAACACTCTAGTCAATCTGCTACTACTCTTCTGGACTAGGTTCATCAGCCTGGGTGTTTCCACCCAAGTTGATTCCTCTAATATCCTTCCAGTAATCAGCGCCATTCTTCCACGCCTCATACTTCTACTGAAATGTCTTATTGTCGAACTTCATTACTTCTCGCCAACCGTTTTGTTCTTAAGGGCCGTGCGAGCCTTAAGCTTCTCGCGTTCATAAGCAGCATCATCCTTAGCTTTCTACAGCTCTGTCTCGTGCTTCATCTTATCCTTCTCAAGCTGAATCTTCTGATCCTCTATCTCACGCTTCTACTTAGCTTCGTAACGCTTATTATAAGCCTCTTGATTAAATCTTCTGCTGTTCAATAGCCTGCTTGCCGATTTCTATTGGGTCTGGGATTCCGTTTTGATCCTGGTCTAACTCTTCAGTTCCACGATAAGCATTAATCTGTGCTACAGCTATCTTAGTCTGATTATCTTGATCAATCTGATATCTCTGAAGATCCATCTGAGCCTCCTACAACATGAGCTCCTGCTACTTAGCTTCATTCTGCATTTGCTGTAACTGCTGTTGCTGCTGAGCTTCTGCTTCCTGCTGCTGTTGCTGCATCTGCTCCTGTCTAGTCTGCATATCCTTAAGCTTCTGCTTAATGATATTAAAGTTATCGTTTGTAAGGATCTCTGCTGCTTCAAGCAAGCTAGCACCATTCTGCATAGCTGGCTGTATAAGCTGCTAAAGCTTCTGTATGTTCTCAAGATACTTTAGATGTATCTACTTACGAACACATCCATGTCCTCATAGTAGAACTTAGGAGTAATATCTAAGAATGCTCTTTCTCCATTATCAAAGATATACTGGAGCTTCTGTTTGCCAGTCTCTTCCCAAGCACCCTTAGCTGTATTAAGAAGCATATTAAGTACTCTTCGCTTACACTGATTGTGAACCCAGAATAATGGCTCAGTAATATGCGAGCTCTGTACTACAGATCTTTCTACATTACCTACCATCTCTGATGAGCTTACTGCTCCTTCACGCTGCTATGTAATACCAGAAATTGTACCAGCCAACTCTTCTATCTTATCCATCAGCTGTATGTATTCAGCTATGACGTTAGACATTGTAAGATCCAATGCTGTTATCTGGTTAAACTGAGCAGGTTTACCGCCCTCTCTTCCTGGAATATTCCAGCCTTCTTCGTATGGGTTAATAAAGTTAACACCAACGCTAGACAAGTAATGCATCCATTTAGCTGGGCTAATATTCATAGACTTAGGAATCTATGTAATATCCATGTTTACAACCTTACCTTTATCTCTGGCGATAGCTAACTCAAGTCTGTACCACAATACAATATACATATACTGTAATGGTTTAAGAATACTAACCAATGATCTAGGCTTACTATTCGTGTTACTATAAATAGCGCCACAATAAGGAAGCTTCTGGCTATTAGGATTATCGATACTTACGTGCTGGTATTCAATAGGCTGTATACCAAAGTACAAGTCACTACCAGCTCTGTATCCTTCCCATACCTCTATAATCCAATCTGGTTCAATACTAACCTCGTTACCAACAGGCTGATATGTTTCATCAACTATGTTAATCTGAGGCTGCCCTGCATCGTCTGTAGTAGTTACATAGAAGATCTTCTTGAAAGACTTCCAGCAACAATGCCATACATTTACAAGAGATTTACCAGCTCCTTCAAATATAGGGTTATCGTATATACGTAATTGTATGCCCATATCAACAGGGCTTCTATCTCCAAGGTTTCTACCAGGAGTAGAACCAATCATTTCCTCAAGCTTATCAAGATCCTTCTCTTCAAGCTTGTCGTAGTATCTATCGTATACTTCAGTAATAGGCATACGCATCTTTCTGCAGCACCATGAACCATCCTCAATAAACTCCAAGTCTGGGCTCTTGTCATAAGAGAAGTATATAGGATTAACTCTTTCGACATATGGCTCTGCGTTAAGTAACGCCAACATAATAAATTTCTCTACCTGAGATCAATCCGTCCTTCCAGCCTTTGATAAACTCGTTGTCAAGATCAAGTTTCTCTCTCAGATAGGTAAGCGTATGATACGCTGTGTTTTCTACAATATCTTTATAATCTTTATCCATGTACTTAGCTATCTACTCTGGTGGCATAACCTCCCCAGATTGTAGCTATTCCTGGAACTACTGAGCCTCTTCTGGACTCATTCTAGCTGTGATAGCTGCCTATATGTATTGCAGAATCATCTACTTCTCTTTTTCCTGCATTTCAGATGTGGCCTCCTATGAAGTTCTGATGACTCTGAAATTAAGAGGTCTCTTTGTCTCCTCGCCTATAAGCAAGTCTACTTTAGGTCTAATGATATTAAAGTCATGAGGAGTAGCAGGAAAACCATCCTCGACCTTGAATGGGTTTGTAATTGATTTAAAATCCTTCTCGTCGAAGATGCTGTTATATAAATTATAATAGGTCTACAGCTCTCCGTAATATGATGTACTATTTCCTCCAGATGTTACGTTACCTTCACCTATAATATAGTTAACGCAATCCTCCTGCCACTTCTTTCCTTTCTTTGAAAGAGGAAGCTTTTGTCTGGGGAAAGCTGAATTGTATAAGTTATCTTCCATGTATTAAAATGTGAATATCGGCATACCGTCTTCACTTGTGCTGCTATCTTCTTCAAACCATTGTTTGCTAAATAACGGCATCTCGAAGAGTTCAACCTATTTGTTTTGTTCTTTTGCAGACGACACCTTTACCTAATAGAGCTCCTCTCTGTATATCATTACCATACACAAAGCTATTACACGGTCTACATTTCGTACACCATCGTTCTCTATAAGCTCTTCTATTAGAGGTTCGCTGTATACTCTTTCTACATTAGGATGGCCTTCTTCAAACTCGTCTAATAGCCACTCTAATATTAATCCTTCGCCATACGCCCTAATCTATTTAGTCATGTGGCATCCTTTTCTTCTTTGTACTTTACTATCTTTGAAGACTTCAGATATGATTTTATCCGGCTAATCAGCCAAGAGGTAATCGCAGTGTTTATTCGTAAAGTAAGGGTAGATTCCTTTTCTTTCATTCTCAAATAATAATCTAGCGTTATAAAATGTAAGTAGCTTACGTACGTTCTCATAATACTCTTCTGCTGTATCTGGTCTTCCAGAATATTCTGCTACTATTACATCTGTCCATGCCTCACCAGCTCTTACTCGCTTAAATATAAATGTAGAACCGAGGGAGTTTGTAAAGCTATCATCGTGGTCATATGGGTCACAACCTCCTATGTACAAACCCAAAGGAGGGTCCTTTACTGGGTACTCCCATATGACTACAGATCCATGAGGCTTATCACCTTTCTTAAGAGGGTAATTAGTTATATCCCCGCTAGGCTTTTCTGTAGCCTTTACTTGACCATTTCCATCCCATTCTAGATCAACTATATGTTTCATGCTCTAAAGCTTCTTGTTGGTCCTTATTCTGGTCAACTGGTCCATCAATAACTTTCTAGGGAATATATTCTTACCGAGCTCCAATACAGCCTCTGCTGGCTTTATAGGACGCTCTGATATAAAACGATCTATAGATTGCTAACTAGCACCACCGTCTTTTACTTTGTTTCTCTAATCTATAAGGTTCTCTATAGCTTTCTCTTTGTAGCTATTACCATCCTTATCCATATAAACCTAGTTACCATCATCATCGAATGATTCTAGGTTTGAATAAGCTGGTACAAAGAATGCGCATTCTGTATTCTCTCTACCATCATCCCATATATTAGGGAAGCTGAGAACGTTGTAAGATTTAGGTTTGTAGAACAACTCTTTCAATCCTTCGAAACTAGCACCTTCTGTACCACCGGTACCAAATGCTATCATTAATCCGAATGCTTTACCATCATCGGTTTCTACTGAAGGCTGCTCTATACGCCATGCGTCAAGAAGACTAGGGAACTTACCGCCCTCCTCCCATAGTACAAGCTTAGCACGAGTACCACGCACACGCTCTGGGTCATTCTTAAGAGTTATACCAGTTATGCTAGATAAGTATCCTTGCTCGGTCTGTTTACCAAACTCATCGGTAATCTTGTAACCTGATGTTCTCTCCATACGTGTAGACACAAGTCTTTGCTTAGCCCACGCTGTATGTTTGTCAAGAAAGTCCATTATCTGCCAGGCTTTAGTTAACAAACCATCACCTATAAGGAATTTCTGTTCTGATGCTATGGCAAAGTTCTTTGAGCCTGGTATGAGCATATAGTTTCTGACTAGCATGGATCCACCTTTAAATGAGTATCCTCTCTGTCTACATTTAAGTACAGCCATATGTTTACCTTCAAGCTCAGCTTGTTCTATAGCGCAAAAATAATAGTAATCATAGTCCCAAAAGCTAGGAAACTCAAGTATACGCTGTCTTCTCTTTCTGAGGTTGCCCTCCCTGTCGGTATACTCTTCTTCCTTAAGTCGCATGATTGGACTATAATTTAGATAGAAGTAATTATATCCTGTTATACCTTCTCCATCTGGAGCAGTATAACCATTAAGGCATCTATCTGTTTCTTGCTCCCAATATTTGTTATAATCAGTAGTACCTCTAGGAGCTAAGGTATAGCATCCATGTTGCTGAAAGAAGATAGCTGCCTATCTGAACTTATCTGTATCATGGAGTCTCTAATTAAAGTCTATCATAATTATTCGTACATACCAATAACGCCACCACCTTTGACTCTACCAGTTTCTGCTTGTTCTGCTTTTGCCTACTTCATAGCCATGTCTAACGACTTGATTATTCCGCTAACATCTTTCAATATAGCTGAAAGTTTCTTAGCCGTATCTATATCAAGCTCTTCTTCTGCATAGCTATCCATCGTGTTCATAATGCCCTCTGCTGCGCTCTTAGAAGATTTAAGCAGTCTGGTAGCAGGAGTCTCTTGGAACTCCTGGAACCTTTTTGCTAATTCTTTTATAACGTCATCAGGTTTATAATTCTCATCATTAAGTACATCTTTGGCTACTCTCCATGTGCGCTCTTTCTCTGGATATGCCTCATATGGGCTATTCCATTTATATCTCCACACTATGAATTCAATCTTCTTTAATGCATCTTGCTTATCTTTAGCATTGTTATAGAAGTCTTTAAATGGTGGTATAGCCAAATCTTCTGTGCTTAATTGTATTTTATTCTATATGATGTCAAACATTGCTAATAATCAATTATGACCCAAATCCTCTTCTAGATACTTTTAATGTGCGATCAGTATCCATCCATAAAACTCCTTCCATTTTTGGATCACTTGTAGGAAGACCGTCTAATATATACAATATATCATCCGATGCTGCATTATTAATCCTCTGCAAATGAAGTCCTTTATTATTATAGCTATTCGTTAATTTTACGAAATCGCTACCAGCAGAATCATGACCACTAAGATCTATTATATGGTTTACCTCTACCATCATACAAACTTATACTTTGTTCAGTAATACTAGAACAATCAAAGCCCTTTGAATTATCTTTTCCACTATAGACGGAAATTTCTTTATCGAGTGGATCAATAATTATTTTGCCAGAGCTTTTCATAATTAATTTAATTGCAGAAGAAAGTGAATCTGCGTCTATGGTATATTCAAAATTAGCCAATTCTACCCTTTCGTCATTGTCTGGAATATATGTTCCATTTGTATACGAGTCATCTGTAATACTAACTGGTCCAATTATTTTAAAAGAACACTCCTATGGATTAAGTTTAATACTTTTGCCCTATTGTATATTTTGCATAACAATCGATCCATTTGAATCTATTGTGGTATATGCTGTAGTTAAATCTCCGCTTGTCTACATTTTTCCAGCCCATATTCGTACGTTACCCTTATTTGTAACTTTCCCATTCAATGGTGACAATTCATCTACAGCTTTACTAGACGTCATGCCGGCTACAATTTTTTGGTCGTCAAATATTACAAGCTCATTAGATGAGAGCTCTTTTATAAACGCCTTATTAGCAATAACAAGATCAGTTACAACATTAGGAGATAATGAAAATACCGACCAATATGTAGCAGTAGTTGGAGGTGTTTGCCAATGATCGCCTTCTCCGGAATCAGTATTTACGCAAACGTAGTACATATTTTTATAAATCACAACATCTTGATAGAATATACCGTCATTTACATCTCTCTTTCCATCATAGTACTTTGTGCCTGCATGCCATTCTCCAACAATTCTTAAAAGTGAACCATTAAATGCTTGTCCAATAGATGTGTCTCCAGAAGCTGATACAGGAATAGTCGTAGACGTAAGATAAGCGCCATTTGTATTATATGCGTATATAGTAATAGTACTAGACTTAGACTGTACAGTTGTATTTACTGTAGCATCCCAATGGTCTGTGCTATACTACAAAGTTGTTCTATTATTTGAGTTTAGCTACATATATAGGTTGTACTGATTTGCATCAGCACTATCTACGGCGTTTTCGTTTTTATACAAATTAACATTACAGCTCATCTGTAAGTTATAATTCTAATCTGCTGGAACGTATGACAATGATATATTTGAAAGCTGCAATGAATAAGTTGATCCATTTATACCAGATTTAACGATTGGAACATATTCGCTTAATATTATTGTTCCATTTGTTGCTTTAAACAGCATTCCGTTATCGCCCTCCGTTTGAATCTAATCAGCTGATATTGTAGTCCATGCAGTTCCACCATCAACACTATATGAGAACGACCAACCAGAACTATTTGATGGTGTAATATTTGTAATCTATGAGCCATTACTCTTTACAACATATACACTAATAGTCTTTGGATACATTGTTCCATCTTGGTAATTAATAGTACTGGTAGATGTTTTAATATCGTATGATACAGCACTTTCTCCTGCGGTTCCTGTTAGACATATTGGGTTCGTGTATTCTCCATACTATCCATTACCATTTATGAATACCTGTGTCATCCATATGTAGTATCCATGGCTCTAATTTGGGGCGTCTTCAACCCACCCAGAACCGTCTTCAGGTGGTCTATTTGCACTAGGTTTACTTGGTGCTACAGAACTGCTTGGATGTTTTTTGAAATAAGATTTGTTATATCCAAATTTAGTATAGTCTATGCTTGAACCAGCGCCGCTAGTAGGAATTTTTATATCACGTCCACTTTCAAGAGAATACGTCTAATCATTTATTACCAATTTTGATAATGTATTCTTTTTAATATACTTAGAAAGCTACTCCTATACATAACCTGTATCTACTCCAACACCAGATCCAATTCCAGATAGATTAACCTTAAACTAACCTCCATTCTTCTATGTGAGAAGAAGCTCATTGTCTTCTATTGTGAAGCTCTGTATAGGATAATCTTTCCCTATAGTAGAGTCTCCAATTATCTTCTATACCTCAGCTTTAGTATAATAGCTTGTTGGGTCGAATTTTGTATAGTCATTCTTTTTTAAATACGTAGAATCAGCTTTTTTGTTGTAATATACTAATCAAAGTTAATATTACTAATAGCGTCATCAACATATTTCTTTTTAGCATAATCTTCAATATTTAAATCAGTAATAGCACTTGCTATCTGTCTAGATACTTCTATCAATATCTATTTCTTTATAGAATTATCTCCATCTCCAGCTACTTCATTTAACTGATTCTAAAGATCTAATAAAGCAGAATTGCTAGCCTTTCCATTCCATTCATCTCTTTCCTCCTAAGATATATGTGAGACCGAATCATCTATATGACTGCATAATCTAGAATATATTGACGAATAACACTTATCTATCTTAAAATCTAATTCTCCAATTGGATTTTTGCGACAAGGCTTTTTTGGTTCTACGCAAAAATTAATCATATTAATTCGTTTAAATTGTTAACAATATAGTACTGTGGTGTCATCGAAGACCACGTCTAAAACGCCACAGTTAAAGATTATTTGAATTTATCCCAATCTATATGTTCCTTCTTTCCTACAACGTCTGCCATCCATCTGCAAAACTGAATTCCTGTATAGCCATCTTTATCATTGGCTACAGCTACTGCATATTTTACACACTGGTGTTCATTAAGCAATTCTGGATAAAAATCAGCATAAGCCATGTTTGCTGTATAAGTTACATCTTCTATTGTAGAAGTGTCTGGAATTTTAAGATCAAGTACATCGCATACATTTTGAACCTACTCGGAAGTCCATGTATGTTCCTAATTATTTGAATTAACCATCTATTTACTAGCATATTCCTGTAAAGCTTTTGTAAAATGTAAGCCATGTTTACTAACATAGTCATTATATCCATCTTCCTTTACAACTCCAACACTAGCTGAATAGCTGCCATCTTTATTCTTCTAAAGATTTGCAACGTATTTAGAATTCTGGTTATCTTCGTCACTGTGCCGTATTACTATTACCTTTTGCATTGTTTAAAGAATTAATAAAGTTATTAACAGTTGATTCCATTCTACTTATAGACTCCTCTATCTTTGAGAATCTCTATTCAGTCTCTTTCTTCTCCTTGTAGACAGGATTAAGTTCAGACAACAATATAGTCGTCTTATCTACTACTTCCTTCTATTTTGGAACTGACTCAAGTATCTTTTCAGCAGTATTCTTCATCTGCTCTACTTCAGCCATAAGACCCTGCTTATCTGTAGATAATACTACATCTCCTGCGTATGTAACAGATAAGTTCTCTGGGATTGAATATGTAGCCGTTTTTGAATTAGCTTCTATGGTTACATCTACAACCATTTGTGACTAACCCATTGTAGGCTTTGTATTTAAGTCTAAATGCGGAAATCCAACTGATATAACCTTACCATCGGTAATAGTTATATCCTGTTTATTCAGTATATATACTGAATAGTTTTGTTTTACATCTTTAAATGCCATAAGCTTTATCTTTATATGTAAAGGCTCCCGAAGGAGCCCTCACATAAATTAAACTTATTAAGCTGTAGCAGTTGTCTTAAGTGCAGCAATCAAAGTAGCATTCTACTTCTGCTGTGACAATTCAAGGCGAGCGTCATTGTATCTCTACTGTAAATCTGACTGCCAATGATTGTTCAAAACATCTACTATTCGCTGAGTATTAGCATTTGCGTTCGTCTTAAGATCGCAAGCCATCTAACTCATCTGGAAACCAAGGTTACTTGCAGCTCTTTCCAAACCTGCGTTTGTATAGCTGAAACCTGTCTGCATCTGGTTAACGATGTCCTTCTGCCCAAGTTGATTCTCGTAGCCCATCTTGATAATGTTCTATTGCGTCTGGCAGCAGCAGTTCTGCAATGCAGATGTAAGGTTAGCGTCTCCGAGATTAATAGCGTTGATAACGCGTTCTGCAGAGAAGTTTACATTACCTGCTACTTCCTGAATACCGGATCTAACGCAGCAAATAGCATTATTCAGTGCGTTGAAGTCACAGTTCAGGCTAGAGGCTAACTAAGTAATTGCATTAGCATTGCCTCTTATGGCATCCATTACCAATGAGCTATTCTGATTATCAGAGATCTGTGAACGCATTGCGTCAAGCTGACTCTGGATTGCATTACCCTGGTTACCGTCCTGGTTGTTCCACATACGCATAGCGAAGATCATCCAGATAAGGTAAGCAAATGGGTTATTCATGTAATCATTCTAGTTCATCATAGCTGCCATAGCCATTGGATCACAGTTATTTTTAGAAGCCAAAGCGGCTACTAAAGCGTCGTTATTGTCGTGTCCTGTACAATAAACTTTCTCGATCGTATCCATAATTAACAAGTTTTATAGTAAAACAATATGGAACTAGGACTGGAATAATCCTAGTCCCGTTTAATTTAAAAAGCGTATTACTACGCGGGTCCTAGTATATTCCACCTAGGAGTGATAAAGTTCTATCATAATATATGGTAGAATCTGTTGTGCTAGGCGGGGCAGCGAACCCCGTCATGCTTTCATTAAGACCTAGCTTTGTTAAGCGGCTTCTTGATGCTTAGCTTCAAGAGCTGCAATACGAGCTTCAAGTGCTGTAATCTTTTTGTTATATTCCGACTTTAGTACATAGTTATTCAAACTAATGAAACTACCATCTGTTGTAGGTACTTCATTATTTTCTCTTCTTCCTTCAAAAGTAAGTCCATGCCAATTTAAGACAAAACCTCTACCATTCACACTACTTGAGATAGTAGAATTTCTTATAGTTAAAAAGCCTTCAGCTTCTGAACCAATTTTTAAAGCATTATCTAATTCGTAAAATCCATCAACAACATTATTGGCTCTTATAACATTATGGAGGTCTGTCGTTAAAGCAAAATCAGATAGTGGTTTAAGAGTTCCATCTGTTATTGGTACGCAACCTGGACGGTCTAAGCTATTAATTCCATTTCCATCGTATACCATACTGTAATCACCGTATTCAATATACACACCGTTACCATTAATTTCAATACTTTTATTATTGGCATGAGGAGAATCGATACTAATTCCTTCGCCAGTTATTCTAGTTTTATCATCGTCTCCAAAAACAGCAAGTTGCCCACCATTTAATGTAAAAAATTTGTCGAAATAATAACCATCATCATCTTTTGAGCTATAAGTTACATAGTTGCCTTTATCCTATTTACCTTCAATAGCTGTAGTATTAGCAGTTACCTTCTGTTCGAGTGCCATAAGATCCGAACGATCAGCTTTAGGATTAATCTATGAACTTAGGTCACTCTTCGTAGCATATTTGGCTATATTTATAGTAGAACCAGCAGACGTTAATACATAGTTACTGTTGCCATCAGGTAAAATTACGCCACTTCTACTTAATATTATATTATTATCGTCATCAGTAAGAGAAATACCAGTGCTATTTATATCTATAGAAGAGGTACCATTTGAACAATAAAGCGAGGTGGGCTGTACTCTCACTACCTAATCGACTAATGATTTTATGTGAATGAAATCATTAGCATTGCACACAGTAAAGGCGGCGTCATTCTAATTAGAGAAGAAGCCAAGAGGTGTTATTTTAGCAAACGATTCACCTTTTGAAAATTTTACGCCTTCAGAAGTATTTACATCAAATGCATAACCGACACCAACTTGTGTAATTTTTGAAGGATCTAGCGTAAAAGAGTAATCGCCAGTTTTAAGTGATATAGTGGAATAAGAGATATTCGCAGTATTCGTATCACCCGATTTTAACATAATACAAGAATTAGGGCCAAAAACAGCTGTATTTACAGCATTTGTTTTACAGCAATTGTTTTATCTACCCAATAGGTACCTGCTTGGCTGGCATCATATGGAATATATTTACCGGCATCCTACTTAGCACTAATAGCAGCATTCAGCGTATCAACCTGCTTATTAAGCGCTGTTGTAAGAACATAATTACTAAGCGCTGTAGCGTCAGCATACTGTGACAAATCAGCTATAGAACCATCTGTAGCGAAAACTTTATTAGGACTGGCATTTTCATTAAGTTGATCAATAGCCAATATTCCACTATTTGTTATTTTAATACCACTCGCCCCATCTGCAGTATCGTGAAAAACAGAAATGTATTCTTTGGCATGTAATGGAGAATTAATAGCTTGTTCTTCAGTAGAAGTTTTATCTATAAATTCACTAAGCATAGTGGTGTCTGCTTTCTGAGCAAGTTTCTCCTCAACATCACTATTTAAAGCATAATTTACAAGAGTGGCTTTTAAATTATTTTCGACACCAGTAGCTCTTGCAACTTCGTTAAGAAGTGCAGACGCATCAGCCTTTTCTGTAATAGCCTAATTTAATGCTGTGTGCAAGTCATCGTTACCAGCAAGTTTATCAGCGATCTCTTTAAGTGTATCGAGGTCTTCTGGGGCAGCGGCAACTACATCTGCAATAGCTTTTCTAAATGATCCTTCAGTTGTAGAATCGCCATTGATAATATCTACCTATGCTTTAATCTCATTCTCCTTAGCTGTAGCTCTTGCTGTTTCAGCATCAAGTAAATTCTTTGTTACATATCCGCCTTCAGTAATCTTATCGTCTACAGACTGATTAATGAGCTTGTTTGTAGAGTTCGCATCCAATATATTTCCATGCATAAACTCTCCACCTTCAATATCAACCAATATCTCTGGGTTTCTGATCTATCCACCAGGAGTTGTTATAGGCGCTGTTTTTACTGGAACTCTATATAAAAAATCTTTTTCCTAAATCATAATTAATGCATTAATGTGTTTAAACAGTAAAAGGGAACTACCTTTCGGTAATCCCCTTTACGTAAGCGAATTAGGCCTACCCTTCGCTTACCTCAGCACCTTCCTGTGCCGCCGCTGGCTCTGGTTCGGACTCAACCTGTTCCTTAAGCTGTGACTGAGTTCCCGCAGCTGCGCTACATTCGTTTTCATGTCCTGTGCCAGTAGAACCAAATCCGCCATCACCTCTCTCTGTTTGAGAAAGCTCAGAAACTTCTGTGATTGTATACTCTGGTATAGGAACGATGACCAACTGACAGAAGCGCTCACCCTGCTTATAAACAGCAGGAATGGTATCCGTTGTAGCCTTCATGAATGCTACAATCTCGCCTCTATAATCACTGTCGATAACACCGACATTATCAGTAAGCCATAATGACTTTTTCCAAATACTAGAGCGTGGTATAAGTAAACCAACATATCCGGCAGGAATTTCAACTGCCAATCCTGTATGGTAAACCAACATTAGCTGATTTGCCTCGTTAAGAGCTGTCTCAATCTTAGTACAAGTCAAATCAATTCCTGCAGCACCTTTTGTGCTACGAATAGGGAGGATAGCGTTATCCTCAAGTCTCTTAAATTTCAACTCCATAGTATTCAAATATTATTTTATTATTGTCACCCCACTAGGATTCGAACCCAGACTCACAGAGGGTTAGAGCCTCCGGTGCTACCGTTACACTATAGGGCAATAAGCACGTAACCTTTAGCTGGAGTTACGCAGAACCAGTATTGGCGCCATTTGGATCCTGCAGCTCCGAGCGCTGCTAGGGCAGAAAGTTTCTTTCACCCGGATGTCCCAGTTTATAGAGATTTCAGAAATGGCAAAAACCTCTCAGCGTTCGTTGTCAACTAAATGATTTCGCATTCTTTCTGTATCCCGCCCGTTTTCTTTGACTCTTATAAGTTTTAGCTGGACTTATAACCAGTATTGGGTCCCTGTATCAGCTTACCATGGTAGCCTTTTATTTATAGTGTACACACAGGGATGCCACTCATATTATTAAATCTAAATCTTTAGAAAAATGAATAAAATTATTTCAATCTTAATTTCTTAAAAAGAATGTGTTGGAGTCTATGCAGGAGTCGAACCTGCTAACTATTCCCTTTGTATCGGGCCGTCTTTACCGTTTGACTAATAGACTCTAAAGGTGATTACTTAGTACGAGTAATCCAATTCCATAAGCGTTTGTACCAAGGCTTCTTAGTTTTCTCTTCCACCTTGCTAGCCTTGCATCTTAAGTATACGCAATCATCTTTTACTACAGCGTAGCCATTCTCTGGAAGAATCTCATCGAGCAAAGCATCTTTAAGGATTGATATAACTGTATCGTAGTCGTAATCAGTTATTCTCATACCTGCCGAAATCTTCTGACTAATGAAATATGCTGTAACATCGTCTACATTAGCAACATCCAGCATAGAGATTATATACTTAGGCCTCTTTACCTTAACTGTCTTTTTAATAGCTTTCTTCATAACTTAAATATTAACATGGTCTACAACTATCTCCACAATCTTCACAAGCAGCGTTTACGTATGAACTCTCTTTCTGCTTTGCTGCCCACTCTTCTTTTCGCTTTTGATCAGCAGCTTTAGCATTATCGAGGGCCTTCAGCCAATCTTCAGACTTAATTATAACAAAGTCTGTACCAAGATCTCTATCGTAGAATGTGATAAGAATGTCATCTTTCTTTACATCTGCACAGATAGTTTTGTTAGGGAAAAACTTTGATGTCCACTCAATATTAGCATCTTCTGGAATAACGTAAACTTCATCGATACCTCTTGCAGATCTATTAATCGCCTAAACCTCAGCTGCATCTGTGTCAACAATGATAGGCTTACGCTCAATGTTTATTATCTTTTTCATATGGGCTTAATGGTTTGTTTTTATTATCTTTAAATCTATTCTTAAGCTTAAATCTAAATAGTTTGTTTATTAATACGTCTCTAGTATCATCTTTATCTTTCATAACATCAACAACAAACTAAAACTAATGCATAACTATTTGTTTCACTAGCTCTGGATCATCGTTCAATGTACGTCCAATCTATCTACAAACTTTATCTATATTCATTACTTCTCTACTGTTTCAGTTGCGACAATATCGTAAAGCGATACAAGTTGAGAGTCCTTAAGCAAATCGAAATACATAGCACCTCTAGATGATCTATATATAACGATGTCGCCAACCTTGATAGGCATTTGCTGTATTTTTTCATCACTATATGGGTGTGTATACTCATATGGCAACTTAAGTACTACAGCTCTAGAGAAATCTGAATCAACTTCCTTTATCTCTGTCTTTACTTCATCATAATCAACTGCTTCGATCCCATCCTTATCCTTCTTAGGCTTAGTATCCTTAGCCACAGGTTCGGAGATCTTCTTCTTAACTTTAACAGGCTCAAGCGGCTTTACCAAGAACATTTGTCTGAACTCATACTTTATTTTTGAGCTCAAGTCCTCAGCCAACTGAGTCTGATCTATCATCTTATCTTCCATATTACTTCTTCAATCCTTTGAGGTATTCAAGTAACTTAATCATGTTTCTCAATACTGTCTCCTTCTCAACGAGCAAACACTGAGGAGTATTCTCATCAGCATTTGTCTTGAGAGTGTAAAGCTCATTGTTGTATTCTGAGAGCTTATTATCAATCTCGTCGAAGTATGTTTACGAATCTCTTCTTTTCGTCAACTTCCTCAACATTAACCATTATCGAGAAGCATCTTGGCATATTCCTTTGAGATTCTATAAACAGAATTGTAAGAAGAAACAACCGTTGAATTGTCTTCGTTTGAGCTATTGTGCTCTTCGTTATATACACTTTCGTACTGATCTGTATCAGCGTTGTACTCAAATGTATCACCATTCTCCATTACGAAGAAAGGCTTAATAACCTTTAAAATCTTTGTCATATCCAATTGCTTTTTATTGTTTTACGCTGCCATAACGAAATAATTTTCAAAAAGGTTGCAAAATTGATATAAATTTTGTAAAAACAGTATTTTCCTTGCAGATATGCAACTTTTTTAGCTTTTTTACGTTAGGGGGGATAGTAGGGGGTTAGTCAGCTAGAACCCTTTCTCTTATATATTCTCTTTAGGAGATCTACTTTAGTAGTACAGCTATTACAGTATGTAAGACTATACAACTATAGTAGAAGCTATATAAGCTTAATAATAATTGTAAGACTAATAAGAATAGTATGGATAAGAAGAAAAAGTGTATAATAGACGAATATAATACGGTATACGGATTTAGTTTATTTGTTATACTTAATGCAGATAAGTCTGTAGTGGATAAAAGATTTGGCTTTAGAGACGATGATCAATCTATAATAGATGATAAATGGTCACCTTATACAGCTTATACTATTATGGGGGCATATGATAAATCGACTAATAAAGACTGTGAAATTATAGTGTTAAACAAATTGTATAACACTACAGACGATATAAATACCTTTGCTCATGAAGCGTTTCATGCGGCTGTAGATATACTTGAGGCGTGTCATATAAAACTCTCTGATGATACAAACGAGGCATATGCATACTTAGTTGGGTATTTTGCCGAATGTATAAATAAAACAGCGAATAAACAATGAACTAGTTTGAGATGAGTGCTGTACTATATTATGCCGACTTCTTATCTCTACAATACTAGAACAAACCGTGTACAGAATAGTGTAAATATTTCTTTATACATGGAGTACCAGTAAATATAGCATACATTGTAGAATAGGAGCCGATATATGACCTTAATAACCAATGGTTCTAGAAGAGCCTTAAGGAATATAGTATGCTAAAGCATAAATTTGGCGAAGATGGGGCTATGAGCTTTATAAAAAACCTATGTAATCTAGGTGTGGCAGGGTCTGTAAATGCTACTCAAATGATGAAATATATTCATAGATATGATGATAAATAGGAGCGAGATAAAGCGTTTAGAATGTTTAAATTCAACAGATCAAAAGCAAAATATACTCACTTAATACATAATGACGATGGTGAAATTGTAGAGGAAGAGTGCACAAAATACGTAGCCCATGCTGAGCGAAATTGCAAAAGATAAAGAATATTTAAGAGCGGCAGAAATAATACTAAGAGCCGAGAAAAACGGCAGAAGATTAGGATTTTACGAACCAGATAAAGATGAATCCATTTGATATAATATTTATGTTTTTAATACTTCCAATAGTAGCTACTACCACATGTTGGATAATACTTAAAGATGATAAAAATAATGGGAAAGATTAGTAAATATAGCAATTTGTACGACAGAAATGGAAAACTTATTAGACCGATTGATAGTGTTTCCGGAAGATTGGAACCATACTCTATCGAAGAGCTTGAGAAACTTGTAGATGAACTAGCAAAAGACGAAACAAAGCGTGCTGAGTATACTAATAGCATGTCCGTGCTCATGCGTATGTATGATACAAAGGGAAATCCACACAAGAATGACATTATACAAAAAATAAATGACTACGCTAAGTCTAAAACAAAAACTACTAAAGCTGAAGTTATAAACGCTTTAAACGATATAAAAGATGAAGAAGCAAGAGAAAATGAGCCAGGAACAGAGGGATGCGTATCAGAACCTATTGAAGGAGATGGAGAATCTAGGGGAAGAAGCGAATCCAACGAGACAGATACTACAATTAGCACTGCAGCTTGATGAAAAAGGAGAGTTCTACAAATTCATAGAAGTATTCGGGGATAGCAGAATAGATGATAAAGATGTTCTCGGACTGTCCAGAAACAACTAAAATTATATTAGACTTAATATATGGAGACGAAGGAGACGGAATTAGTACAATTAATAAGACAGATAAAAGACTACGTAATTATAGACAAAAGAGAGTATGAAAAGCTTGTACAGAATAGTAAGCCAACAGAGTGTAGCGAGAGTATATTGGATGCTAGAGATGCCCAGATAACACTATTGGAGCAGCAATTAGCACGCCAGGAAGACTGGATTAACTATTGGAAAAATAAGTACAAAGAGTGTCTAGAGGAATTAAAGAAGAAGACTACAAGCAAGATTAAATGGTGGAGATTTTAAAAATAGGAGATTAAAATATGTTAGTAGATATATCTGAGATTAGGAACGAATTAAACGATGAAGAGAAAGAAATATTTGATAAGGTAATAAAGGCTATGAATGCTAAAAGCGTTACAGTAAGTATGTTAAACTTGGCATTCTGGGCAATATTGTTATACGTTTGCTTTGCAATTCTTCCTCTATGGGCCGCTATTTCACTTATTGGAATAAAGCTTGCAATTCCTGTCGCAAAGGTAGTTAAATACATAACTGTGGCAAAGAAGCTGGTTAAGGATGATAAAAACATCAATAAGAAGCTATTGTCAATTAGATTAAATATTGCTAATGGAGCAAAATAAACATCTTCCATGCGTAACAAATAGAGCGTATGAAATATCTTTATACTTAATGTTTAATAGAGAATTCATGAATGATGTATATAGAACATTTCGTATTATTAGCCGGGGCTTATAACCTCGGCTTTTTTATTTGAGTTTGCCGAATATTTTATTTTATTTTTTTAAACTGTTGTGTGGGTACGGAAAGGAGAAACAGTGTGATAGTGCTCCCCCGCCCAAGTACGCGATCCGGGATACCCCCGTCAAAGATTCTGGGCACCTAATAAATCATCTACATCTTTCAAACGATATTAACATTTAAAACATAATCATTATGAATAGAACTCTTTGCGCTATTGTTGCAGTTATTATCATTGCACTTGCTATCGTCTTTGATGCATGTATCATTGCATCATATTCACCAACTATGTTCCTTACCATGGGTGATCGCATCCTCCTTTGCATCATATGGAGTGCATTGTTTGCTTGGGGAGCATATGGGATATGGGAATGCAGGGCTAAATAAGCCTTGCTCCCATATTTAACTAAGCAACTAACAAACACATTCTCATTCGTGATGATAATATTAATAACAATTTAAACATATACAATTATGAATACAAAGACAGTTTACAAAATCGCAGCAGAGACATCAAAGAACTATTGGCAGCACAGTAAGCCATATAACTCATTTGATGAGTTGATGAAGGATTTCGGTCCTTGGCTTGCTACATGCAAGAATATCAATGTGCGCTTCTATCAAGAGCAGGTAATGATCCCAGAGTAATCTGGGGTCTTATCCTCTTAGCAGCTAATAAATAAGTTCTTCATACAGATGATATTAACAATTAAAACATAATCAATATGAAAAAGATCATCATTATTTCAACATTAGTATGTCTTGTGTCATTTGTTCTTGGTATGTCAGCTGGTTGGCATGGACACAAATCACAATCTCGTGCTGTCTACAAACTTGCTATTCTCAAAGGACAGCTTGCTGATTCTATTATGGATCGTAACAATATCTATGATATGGACGGTGGGGATCAGATGGCATCTTATCTCTATGTTTCAGCTAGATTAGACACATTGCTCGCTAAATAGCGGGCTTTGTGCCAAATATGCTCTCTAAGGCACGATCTCAGTACACGCTGGGTAATTGTCCAGGCAAGCTATTAGAACGCGCTGTAGGTACCTTAAAATGCGTCTAAGGGCATATTGTTGTACACGCTCTACTTGGGGCATACAACATTCTCCCTTAGCAACTAATAAACATCGGCTCCTAACTAACGATAATCAATATTAACAACTAAATAATTAGGGCATATGAAAATGAATAAGATTAGGGTAGCAAAAGCTACAGTGAATGGTAAAGAGTCATTAATCCTCATCGTAGTTGATCCAGACGGAAGAAAAATGTGTATGACAATGGCTGAGTTGGACGATGATGGCACGACAGATGTCATTGTGACAGACGATGGCTTCATTGTCAGCAAGGATGAAGTAGGCTACGAAGATCACGAGGAGGAGTTCAAAGAAATGTTTGAGAAATAGGTTAGGGGAGACACGCACAATCTCCCCAACTTCACATTCTTGCTTGGCAACTAATAAACAAATTCTCCTTAAAGACGAGATTAAACAAATTAAGTTGAGAATTGAGGGCAATGGGTATAGATGAGTGAGACTATCTCATCCGACCCACTATTGCTCCTTTTCCTCATCTTCTTTTGTTTATGCCTCAATTAATATATAGCGTAACTTATCAAAAAACTGCCAAAATTATAGAATCTAGATTATTACCAGGGCCGCACAGATTGGCGCATTCAAAACAATCAGTCTCTCAATCGGTCAAGCCAAGAAAGCGAACAGAGACGGTAAGATTAGTAAATTCTTGGTGATAGGAATGAAGAACAAGAAATCTCTCTTGGGACAAAAAACAGAACGTTATCTTGTTTGACGACGACCTCAGCCCAGACATCTTTGCAACACTTCAGAAGTATGCTACGCCGTCAGCCGACCCTAATCATCAGGGAGGATTTGATGTCAATCTTGCAAACTTCAAAGCTGGACCAGAATTTACACAAGACCCAGATACTTGGGGTCAGTTGCTCGAATTTCCTGGCGGATGCTTTGAAGAGTATGAGTTCGCTAAAGGACCATGCTATGCTAATCAGATTGATGGCAGTCCAACACTGGATGGTAACAATCAGAAGGTAATCCGCAGCAGTATCTCAGTCTTTGTACAGATTGATTTTATTGATGCTAACGGAGTTACTCACTACATTGAGCCATACAGCAAGAATGCACAGGGTGCTCGCATGGAACAGCGCTTCTTCCGCAATCCTGTTGAAGGAACAGCTCCACAGCAGCCTGCATTCGACCCAACATCGCTTATGGGAGGTAGTCAGCAGCCAACTGCACAACAACAGCAAGCTCAGCAGCCAACTGCACAACAGCCTGGTACAGCAGCAGCTCAAGTTCCTCCAACTCCACAGGCTCCAGGCGCACCAGCTACAAATCCAGCGTATTAACACATTGTCTCCTTAGGGGGACTTTGTGTTTGGGAAGAATAGAATGAAATTGATATAGTACGCGTTAAATATAATCAATATGGATAGATTTTGTTTTGTAGCAATTATGTTATTCGCTATGCAGCGTAACATGATTAATTGCTCAATTGTTGATATAATTAACGAAATTGATCGTGAACGTGATATCTTATCGCGTGCCGATCTCCTTGAGTTTGAATTTTCAGATGCAATGTACAAACATAATATGCACGATGTATCGTTTGGCATATATAATAAATACTTCGATAATAAGCAATTCTTAGAGAGAATATGGCCATTAGGAGTATGAGCAAGCATTGGCATTTGGAAAGACAAGACAGAGTATTACGTAACTAACGTTACTCCAATAAAATTGTAAATAGTCAATATGAAAACAATACCGTTTGATAAAAAAGTTTGGTGTGATATGACATTTGATAATGATGATTTAGCAGATAAATTTGTTGAATCATTAAACTCAGCTGGTGTCTCATGTAAAAAGAATGAGAACAAAGTGTCAATATCTTACATTGATTAAGTGTATCAAAATTACACCTAAGCAAGTGTCTAAACTGCTTAATGCTGATTGTAAGCAGTGAGTCTTACAAAGCTGAGCACAAGCAGCGAGTCTTGTGTATTAGACTGTTGGAGAGACAACTGGCAACCTGGAAAGACAGGTAATTTATAATTTGATATAGATATTAAAGACCCCATATACAGTTGATTGCACAATTGAGGTTTTTGCCAAGAGTGGTAAATAGCAAATAATCAGTATGTATGTGTACCATGGTCTGTGAAGATAGTGGTACATTTTTATTTAAACTCAGCTAGGGAGAGGATAACATAATCACTGATGAGACCTAGACGAAACTACAGTAGAATATATTGCATCCTAGTGTAGTCTGATATTCATTATTAGTAAGTATCTTTCTAGACATCATTAACAATTATCTGTGAAGACAGTTGTTGATAAACCGCTATCTCATGCGGTATATAAACCAGGATGACGGAGCACCTACGCTAACGTGACAAATCGTAGGTAGTAATGTGGCATTCGTGGTCCCAAGCCCACGCACTACAACACGTGCTTATGGTACTTGCAAAGCTATAAGATGTCGATTGTAGAACACAGAGGGAAGAATATTGTGGGGTGTATTGTCGCGAATTACACAACGAGAGCTAAGGTGATCAGCCTACCTGCAGGGGGTGCATAAAAGAGCCTTTTAGTGGTTTTAGCTCTCTATGACAGTCTGGAGAGACGGATAGTGGTTATTACGCACTTGCAAGAGTAGCAAGAGGGCGTACTATGTACAAGTTTATTATATAAATATTGTACTTGGCTATAAGCAACGGTTCGAGTCCAGTAACCACTCAACCTTTTTATCAAATCATTTTTTAGTTACACAACAGATTTTATTTCCATGCAGGTATATTGGTTCGTGAGAATAGATATACCATTTTTATAGATTATTAATCAAAATATATATAATATGGACAAAACAAAATTCATGGTTTTATGGACAACCTTAACCTCTTATTAATAGGAGCTATAGTAGGTTGTATTATTGGTGCCTGCTTTATGTCTAACTACCATACAGGTAAGGGCAAAAAAGCAGAGAAAAAGATTGAAGCGTATAAAGAGTATTATAAATGTACTGAGACGCTTTTAGACTCTCTCGATGGAACACATGATCTTGACCTCATGGATACAGACCTTGAGACAGATTATGGTGCTGATTACTTGGATGCCAAAAATAAAGTTGATATGCTAGAAGTTAAGTAATGGAAGAAGGTATTGATGTTACAGGTATACCTGGTCCGAACCCAATGTTAGGATGTGGTATGATACTGTTCGCTGTAGGCGTAGTTACAGTGATGGCAATATCTGGATACCTATTATTTAAGGTAAGTTTAATACTACAAATATTATTCTATGGTATTTGGGCAATAGTAGTTGGTATTATACTTATTGTATTATGTTTAAAAACAGAAAAGCATAAAGTATAGAAAACAATAAGAAGACTACATTAGTGTAATACTAATAATGTTTCTATGCAGTATTTCAGCAATAGCAATTAGTGCTACAATTATTGTATTATCTTTAAAAATAGAATAGCATGAATGAATTCGACAAAGAAGAACATACAGAAGACATCTGGTACTCATAAGAAATACAAACCTGGTCAATTAGTTACAATTAATCATCGTGTATTTAGAATTGTAAAAAAATATTGGTGTAAGGATAATTGCTTGCGTTGTTTTGACAGAAATTATGAAAAATATATTTTCTGTATGGAACTACCACTAGGTTTAATGATTAAACCAATATCAAAACATAAGGGTTGAGTTGCATCAACCCTAAGTGTTTAATGTAGCCGTAGGGAGTCCAAAGCCTCCAAAGGGAAACCGAATTACAGATGGAACACAAAGCTCAAGTATAGGTGAGAAGTAGTCCTATACAAGTAAATAATGTTTAATTATCAAAATTATGAACATTTTAAAGAAATTGATGGGTGAAGTATACCCAAAGCTTGGATCAGCAGTTTGTGCTGATGGTAACAGAACAATTGTAACAGTATTTCGTACGCTGTCTCCAGATCATGTTGATTTGGATGCTCCTAGTTACGTGGAGACTAAGTTCAAGAAACACGTTCCAATCTTGACATCTATTGATGTTGAACTGGACGCCGTGACAGAAGAGCAGACCATCAAGGTGACAGTTGAAGTTGATGGCAAGTTCAACAGCATTGATGACTTGAGACATCTTGCATTTATCGCCAAAGCAATTAGCGAGATTGCAGAAGATAGACTCAGCGAGCCTGCAGCCATTAAGAACATCGGCCTGGATTGTAAACCATTCCTACATTTGTGCAATGAACCAGAAGAAGAAAATCACGAAGACGCATAACCAAGCGGTTAAGCCACAGTCAGCAAAAGGGAAACCTGATGCTGAATATCTTAACTACAAGGTAGTTGCTAAAGAGGGAGGATCTACAATGATCCTCTCTTCCGGGTTAAGTAAATGTAATGCCAAATCTTTGGAAAATATTTTGAATAGTTATATTAATAACAAGCATTCAAATGTTCCAGGAGCTGGCAAAACAAATGTTAAATTCTTGACAATTCATTGAGTATGTTGAATATTACTATCCAAGATGATAAAAAATGGCTGTAAAATTATACGAAAAACCGGATCATAGCCCTGGTCCAATTATAGCGATAGTCGTAGTAATAATATTGTTACTCCTGACATCGAAGTGTCATGCACAGCAAAAGGCTGTAATCGACACAATGGTTTGTAAGGTTGAATGTATTAAGCAAATAGTACAGAAACCAAGTGCTAACGGCAAAACCGTTAAGTATATGGCTGTGTATATTGATAAATCAGCAGGATTCTCAGAGATTATTCCAATCTCGAAGAGTGTTGTAGATTATATTAGTACATGCAAGCAATTCTCTCTCGAACCAACACTTGGCATTAGATTAAGAAATGGTGTAATTACATCTATTGTGCGTTATAAAATTAAATTTGTACACAAATGAAATTTTGCAAAAATGATGTAGTGCGCCATGTTCTACCAAGTGGAACTCAGGTAGGTGGCCTAATGGTTGTTATAGCTAGTGCAAATAACAGATGTACAGCTGTAAGAGACGTGGCAACAGGAAAATGTTATATGTATAAATCATGTAACCTTGAAAAAGTTGAAGAGACTACAAAGATTATGGTTAGCGAAGAAGATATGAACAAAATCGATACAACAAAAGGTATTGGTTCATTCTATCATATAGTATCACCAGCATATGATAAGCTATATGCTAATCAATCAAGATTTGTATGTTTTGTATTAACTGGTAAAGGCGAAACAATACGTAGAACATACCAACTTGGGAAAGTAACTAGAGTACTACGAAAAGTTGGAGAGATCCGTAAGGGGTACGAAATGGTTCCAGTTAAGCAACCAATGTACAAGTTACAATTAATTGGTGAACTATGAGTAAAAAACTTAGTCCTGGCAGGATATACAGCGTAAATGGCATTATTGTTAGGGCTAAACGTCGATACAATTGCAATGGGTGCATCTTTAATAATCCTTTTTCTTGTCCAAGAGTAAAAGATTCAAAGGATTTAAACAAAGAGCCACTATCATGCATTGAAGACGGAATAATTTTTATTAGTCCTTAATTATGGCAAAACGTAGAAAAAACGGACAAATGTCTGACGAAGAATTAGAAGTTAGACGTCATCATGCTTCATTGCGTAGACTTAAATCGCATTGTAGCAGTGTAAATGTAGTTTTAAAGAACTACGAATCTGCAAATCCTGATGATATGTGTGTATTATCATTAGAAGATGTGGATTTGGGATCAAGAAAGAGTTATTTAACAACAGATAACGATTCATGGTTCGTAAGTGAAGACGACTATGATGAGGTATCAGAAATAGCATTATATCTATGAAAAGAGAGTATGTAGAGCTATTCATAGCAATAGTGTTAATAATTATTTCAGCGTTCCCGTTGTTTGATATACTATCTAACATAGGTAGCACAATTAATGTAAGCGCTTTTTCGCTAGCAATAATAGTTATCATGTTGATAGTAATCTTGTTCTCCAGTATTATATATTTTATATCGTATTGGACGGAAAAATTCAATTAAGTTGCATTTCAAGGGGGCGGGTTATACCGTCCCCGAGATTTATTAGGTTAGAGGCCTACATAACAGTTCAAGTCTGTATAAAATCACAAATGGGTACCAAACAACTCCCTATGACTCTATTAAATAGCGTAATTACCTTAAAATTAATCATTTGGGTTAGAAAGAGAAAGAACGTTAGATAGTAGGAGACAATGGAATGGTTTAAATATAACCAGTGAAAATCGCCCATATTTGGACTTGTAGCTCAGCTGGTTAGAGCAACAGACTCATAATCTGGAGGTCCTAGGTTCAAACCCTAGCTGGTCCACAATAGATGATTCCGTGAATCTTTAAAACCCGGATAGTTAACATTTGTTAAATCTCTAATAAATTATCAAAATGAAGAGATTATTCGAAAAGCTTAGCATGTGCTTAATCATGCTTATTGTAGCCGTCACAGTATCGTCATGTGACTACATGAAGAAAACTAAGAGTGAAATCAGACATGATGATTCGCTCATGGTGTCAAAGATGATGCAGGAGACTGATAATCCTACATTCGCCAACTATTCTGATGCATTAGTGTATCAGAAAGCTGAAGGCCAATGGAGACACCAGGATTCTGTGTTCTTCAGCATACCTGAAAAGGTTATGCGTGATGTGGTATCGGTCTTAGAGAAATCTGGAGAACCGATAAACAAGAGAAGTATATCTCATGAGTTCGAGATGAATAAGCATGTGTATCTGAATCTTCCTGACAAACGGGATCAATGCGGTGCTATTACTCCTCCTGATATTCCAAACACGGAAGTCGTTGACACCATTATCGACGGTAAGCATGTGCAGCTAGTGCAGTCCTCCAGTACAAACATAATGACAAAGGAGGATTAGCTATGAAGCGGTACATTATTATCTCTTATGAGGGTGCTAGTTTGAGCGCATCAGAAGTTGGGGCTGTAGCTTCACAGCTAAAGATTGTAAAACCCCAATATTGATGATGTGCATGCAGCCACAATGGATGAAACAGAAGTTAATTCTGTTATTATCAATCATGCAGAAACTAAGAATGCTACAGAACTTTCTGTGGTAGAATCTGCATGTATCTACGTGAAAAAAAGATTTAGGCAAGTATTTCGACTCCAAGATGAAGTTGCTGCTCGCATTGTCAGAGGCTGTAACTAATGAGCTAGACAATGAAGCTCTTATGAATGCTATTAAGGTTATATCTGGTGGCATAAGTAAGAGAATGCGTGATTCTTACGGTATTTCTACCGATGTTATCTATGTAGTGAAAACGGTTCAAAGTAACATGTAATTATGTGCAGAACACAGCGTAATACTAAGAAAGTGTATCATCAACGTCATGCAGAAGCCAAAGCAAAGGCATATAAGCGTGACAAGTTAAAAAACAAGCTAAATCCTTTGGACTATGTGGAAGATTCCGATATACGTTACCGAAAAGGTAAAGGGCAAGACGGTCAAGAAATTGATTTTTGAGTCTAAATACTATAGTGTAAATCAGGCTAAAAAAGCTAGGCCTGTACTCATTAGTTTAGCTAACTGTGCCCATATGGCTCCATGTGACATTACCATAAATAACAATGGTGAAACATTCGTTGAGAATCCGTCATGGAGTGTAGGCGAAGTAACAATATGTTAATTAATTTTATTTACAAACATTTAAAACATTATCAAAATGGCAAAAGCAGAAACAAAAGGCGCTGCTAAAGAGCAGCAGAATGTGTCAGCAGACAACGTAGTAGAGAAGTTGATGAAGGGTAACCTCGTCACAGACATCGCAGACAAGGCGGCAGAAGAGATCCGTCAGGATGAGGAGAAGCGTAAGATCTCCCAGGTCAAAGAAATCGTCAAGTGTGCTGACTATCTCCGTATTAAGGAGCTTCTCAATGTCCGTAAGGACCGTGCGAAGGCAAAGATCACTCTTGATATTCTGAAGAAGCGTACAGATTTGTTGGCCCGTCTTCTGGGCAAGGACGAGAATGGTACCGTCGTTCCTGACGATCAGAAGATTACGCCAAATCAGTTCCGTGACCTTTCGCAGAAGATCGATGAGGATCAGCGTAAGCAGATGAACGAATTGAACCAGGAATACGAGAAGCACGACCGTGAGTTGCGCACCAAGTATCCTAACAGCTGGTATTATGCCAACTATCAATTCGATCGCTTCTAATTCTTCTTCTAGTACAAGTATCTTCGTATCACGTACATAGATTCTCAGGTACTAGAGATCCCGAGGGACAGTGTAGAGAAGGAATCTTAGAATGAATTAACATTCTCATCAAGTATCTTCGTATCACGATGGGAAGAAGAAATGTGAACCCACACAGTAAATTGGGACAGTAGATCAAACAATATGTTTTGTGCGTATCATTGTATCGGGGAGACTCAGGTAAAGAAGATATGTATTTACCAGAACCCTGCAAAATATATCAAAAATGCTGAATATAGCCCTCTAAGTATCTTTGTATCATGAGGATTCCTATATATTTTAGCCATGTTTTAATGCGTTCTGAGGCGCCGTAGGAGATAAGTGGAGTAATTAACCACGATGCTGCCGAAAGCGCCTTAGAACGACTCCAAAGTGGCTTAAATCGAATGCTCCGACTGATCATCAGAGCATTTACAAGAATGTACAGTGTGTATGAGTTAATTTACACGGACTCGAGTTCGATTCTCGAATCGTCCACAAGTAAAAAATATTGGGCGATTACAGGTTTTGACGTGTGAAGGAAGTAAATACATTAAGCACTATACTATAAATTAAACGGCAATGTAAATAACATTGTAGACTATACTAACGTAGCGTAAGTTTAGTCTAGGTGATTCCTACCAAAGTGGAAAGAAGAAGAAGTTGGTTTTTCCTTTACCTTTCGGTTTTGGACTGGGGTTCGATTCCTCAGCTTCTTCCTATTAGTTATGACAAAGGGATATAAAGCGATGATAAAGGACAGGTGTCCTTATGTCGTCAACCTCGCTTTTAAATGGTGTACAGAGTTCGGTAGATTATCTAATATAGGTAAGAAGCCACACGAAAGAATTAAGTATGCCGTAAAGACGCGATGGATAGACCGTGTATACCAAGAAAATGTGGCAATCTATAACACTGGAAGAGGAACACCTCGAACAGATGAAAAGAATGCATCATTAAAAAGAGCTCTTGGAATACATGAGGGGTCTCAAAATTTTAATTTTGCAGACTCTATAAATTTGGATGGTATCAACAAAACATTTAACTCTGGAGAACGAGCATTTTGGATATGGGTTAATAGCTGGGTAGTATGGTTCCAAGAGAACTATAAATACCTAGAAAACTATTATAACATATCATGTAAATGCGGAAATATGGCACTATTTGATAACGCGTTATCAGAAAAAGCTAATTTTCTAGATGAATATTTTGAAGATTTTTCTAAATTTATTAAGAAAACATTTAATTAAACAAAAATAAAATGGAGTATTTCCCTAAAATGCTAATTTACAGAGCTAGTCTATTAGGCTATAAAGAAGAAGGTATAGAAAATGTTGTTAATTGGTTTCATAACGGTCTTAAAAAGGGATTCACTTATGAGCCGCACATATTCTGTGCAGGAGATAGCCTAGACGAAAATTGTTTATACGAATATGCGTGTAATGAACATCTGCGTAGAGTTGGAGACTGGATTATGAAAACCATAATCTTTAGTAATCCAATGAAATTTAAGACGCTGACAACTCGTATGCGCATAGGTTCAGGACTACTTGAAAAAGTAGAAATGAAAACAGGAGGAAAAGATTTAAAAATAATTCTTTTCAACAATTTCGTCAACAACGTTTGGTCATTATATCGTCAAAAAATGGTGTATGACCTTCCGTTTTATCAGGAGTAGGGTGAGAGAGATCTCCCCTACCCCACAATATGGAGTATCAGCGTATCACTCAATCTGAGATTGAGACCATAAAAGAAGCTCAAAAGGGAAATGAGCTTGCGTTTAATAAATTGTTTAACCGTTACAAAGAGTTTGTTGACAACGTGCTCTTTTGTTACGTGAATGACATGGATGAAGCTAAAGATCTTACAAATGTTGTATTTCTTAAGGTTCACCAAAAACTCTCGACATTCACAGATTATTCGTCTTTTGGCGGATGGCTGAGAATTATAGCTAACCGAACAGCTATAGATTATCTACGAAAAGTAAAGGAGAAATCCATGGAATTAGGAGAAGACTCAGGCCGACTACCTGTCGAATTAACTAATTCTTCAGAAGAAGAAGATCTTGTCAATCTTCTTGAGTATGAATCTCTTCTAAAGGAATTTGAAAAACTCCCAAAGAGGACACAGAAGATTTTTAATTTATTTTATGTAGAAGATCTTACAGTTGATGAGATTAGCAAAGTGCTGAAAATTCCTACAGGCACTATAAAAGCTGCGTTAAGTCGCACTCGTAGGAAGATTAAAAATAACTTAAAAGTTTAACAAAAATGACTTCACTTTTATTATTGATTCTCTCGATTTTTGTAGCTCTTGGTTTCGCAAGATACAATAAGAGCAACAAGTTGTTCTGGATCATTCTCGTAAGTCTCTTGCTCGGTTTTACAGGTAAGAGTATGGTCAACTATGCCTTTGTTGACCATAAAAGTGAAGCTAGTACAGTTAAATCTTCTACAACTCCCATGCTGGCACCAACGTGCTCATTTCAGGCTTTGGAACCCTCAGAGGGCGCTGGTACATGTGTTGAGACAAAACCAGCAGGTAAGGACACAATTGTAGTTGATACTGTTACTATGCTTAACTTGGGTGAAGACGAGCATCTAAACGTGCTCACTAAACCTCCACGAGATTGGTTAAAAACGAACTTTATATTCGACACAAGTTGAATTTAAGTTAGTTGCCCCAGAAAGTATTAATTAATTTTAGTAAATAACATTTTAAAACATTATCAAAATGGCTAACAAAAAGAATAAGGGCAATGTAAAAGTTGCTCAGAATAACAACAATGGTGATAACGGTGCAAGTGCAGCTGTTGATGCTGCGGCTATGCTCACAACAACAGGTGGATCAAGCATGGATCGTAATCACCAGGTAGACTTGTTGAAAATGGCTCACGATCGCTTCTTCTTGGATGAGAAGGCTGCTGAGCATACTGGTTTCCCACAGGGAACTATCGACAAACTCAATCATATTAACGCCCTCGGCATCGCTGTATGTGTATGCAATGAGGTCAAGTATGGCACTAGTGACTTTGCAGTTGTAATCCGTAAGTCTGCACTCCCAGAGCTTACTGAAGCTTTGAAGGAGATTGGAGTAAGCTTTGATGACACAAAGCTCTTGCCTTCAAACGATGACGCTGAAGCAGTTGAAGTTACAGCTGCAGCTGTGACAGTATCAGATGAGACTGCAAAGAACCTTGATAAGGACGCTGCGGCTCGTGCAGCTACAGCTGGTAAGGTCTTTGATCCTACAAAGATCAAGGATGAAGAAGAGCTCAAAAAGGCTCTCTCTGGCTTCCTGGCTATGAATCGTGATTCCAAGCTCATGGATAGCATTATGCAATGCGTAAACTTCTATAAGGCATACCGTGCTATTGAGGCTAAGCGTGCTATCGAGTCTGCTGAGAAAACACTCAAGGAGACTAAGGATAAGCAGTATAAGGCTAACGCTGAGAAGGCTCTTGCTTCTGCAAAGAATGACCTTGAGCGTATCAATAGCATGAGTTTCCATGACACATTTCGCAAGATTGTTGAGCTTACGGGTCGTGTCGGAACACTTACTTATGGAATTGGCGCTCACTTCTTCAACGTTACCGCTACGTCAGGATCTCCTGTATCTGCGTTCTGTGAGCTTCGCGACCATTCTACAAACAGGGAGACCGGTGTATGTAAGTATACCGATAATCAGATTGCAGACGCTGTAAAGTGCCTTGTAATCATTGGTGCAGACGATGTTCGCTCAAAGGGTAAGACCTTGCTCGAGGCAGAGAATAAGCTGCCAGAAAAGGATCGTGTCAATGGTCACATCGATGCAGCTAATAAGAACATCGCGTTCGCAGACAAGGCTACAGCAGCGGTTCTTGCAGCTCCGGGCGAGTTTGTTGAGAACTTGAAGAAGAACTTCTTGGAGGGTAACAACTTTGCAAAGAAGACTGTTATCGCTATTAAGCGTGCATACTATCGCGACGTCACTCCAGAGATGATGGCTAAGGTTAAGTCAGACTCTATGTTGGATAACGCTACTCAGTATGCAGGTATTATCTCTAACCTGTTCCGTAATCCTTCTGATCCACTCGTAGGTTATGCTAAGGAGAATATTATTGACTTGGCATTCAAGACCGATGAGGAGATCAAGGCTGAGGAAGAAGCTGCAGCTAAAGAAGCTAAGGAAGCCGCTGATAAAAAGGCAGCTGAGGATAATAAGAAGGCGGCTAAGGGCAAAGCCAAGGCTCAGGTAAAAAATAATACGGCCAATTAAGAAAGCTAGTTCACAACTAGTTGGTCGCGTTAAAAAAGCCTTCGATATCCAGTGGCTAAGTGAACACAAATAATTTAACTATCAAAGTATGAAAAAATTAGTAATTACGTTGCTAGGAGCAGCATTTCTTACTATTGGCATGAATATTGCCGATCTTAAGAATGTTCCCCTTCCAACGACAGTGCAAACAGTAGCGGCATCTACTGTACAGCAACCAATGGATCATTTATTTGGTCAAGTGAATCGTGCTAATCCTGATACAGTGCATGATACCGTTAGGGTAGAAAAGCCTGTAGCTTGTAACCATAAACAGTCGCCTGTAAAGACGATTGTTAAACGCACCATAATTAAGAAGACAGATACGTCGTATGTACCACTTCTATATATTATGGAACCTGGAGAAAAGGTCGACTCCACTAATCACAACTCTACCATTCGTAAGGGAGAGCTCCGTGATTATATCCAAATCGCCTCTAATGTATGCAAGTAAACATAAGAACCCTGTATACTATAATTAGGTAAGTACATATAGTAGATCCCATTAGTCTACGTACGAATATTAACTGGATCCGAGAATATGTTAACCCTGTCTTGCAGGGCAAGATCACTCAAAAGGTAGGATGAAATGTATTAAACATTGAAACAGTTTGATATAGGTAGGAGAAGCGTTGTATCAGCTCCTATAATTGCACAGCTGGACTTGTGAGAACCGTCTGGAGACAAGCTGGATGAGGCTGAATGCACCTTAAAAAGATGCAGTGTAATTACAAACGCATAAGTCCCAAGAAGGGCATATTGAACCGTATCGTAATTATATGTGATTAATACTTAAGCATATACAAACGTTACACGAGATGAACTATATTGGTCCCCAGTAGGTGAACAGAATTGCATACATGGTATGGTGCATGGTGCTGGAAGAACCGAGGATATCCCAAACAATATAGAAGTATTATTAAGCCGTAGGTAGTGTTTCTAGTGTCCAAAGCTAGTATAAAGGCCGAAAAACTACATCAATACTGTGGGAGTAATACCACACAGAGTAAACTAAATGAGTTTGCTGACTATACCAAAACCTTACTGTTCGATTCAGTACAACTCCGTTGAAGGGGTGCCAGGGATGGGGTAGAAGTGTCTGATTGTGACCGCCAGGCTTTTCTTGTTTATGCGGTATATAAAAGTAAAACAAGCGCAAGGGTTGGGCAGCCCCTTAATCGAAGCTCTACGGGAGTATCGTACGCGGGTGAAGATCGCGGTGAAAATCTATTCCAGTTGTATTATTAGGATGTTAGGCAATCCGAACTTACAGCCAATTTCCATGAAAATTAAATCATTCATGAGACCATGATCGATGACTCCGTTACAGTCAAAGAAAATTGATGGAAAGCTATCCTAGAATAAGAAATAGCAAATCAGGTAGAAAGTTGATTCGAGATATGTCCATCCAGGACCATTTGACCTCCACTTTCATCCAAAACGATCTAGACTAATAGTCTATTTGCACTATGACATACAATATTATATAGTCTCTACAGAGTAGTAAACTGGTATATTATGTATGCGTATGTTGTATGCAAGAGATATAGATTATGAAAACCTAGAAAGTTTAAAAGATAACATGTTTAACAAAAAATTGATGTCCCTTCATAGAGTGAATCTTACGTTGTAAGTAAGGACTTGAGGTGAAGAAATTGAGTGCCAACCGATATGCCAACCATGCTAAAATATGCTGCGCAACAGTATATGTAAACATAAAGGTTCGAAGCAATACAGGAAATTGATGGGCAGCTTATATCTATGTTGTAAAACGACTGTGTATATTATATGTGTATACTGTCTCTATACATGTATATTACGTTATAAGTGGGTGACAAGATGAAATGTATGGGTTGAATTCCCAATATTCGTGCACTATAAATAGGAGGTAGTAATACCGGTACAGAAAAATTACAAACATCAGCAAAGATGTAAAAGCCGTAAAGTCCGTGATGGGTTTGATCCTGAGACATTCCGATAACCAACCGCTGGGTATATGCCATAAGCCGAGTACCGCAGTAAGGAGCCATTCCGATAAGTTAGGCGCTTTTGAAACTTATTAGCTGAGGAAATCTGCGTTTAATCGACAACCTGTAGAAAGATCTTGTAAGTATAGTAAGGGAAATACGACCGAGATTCTACATATTTTCGTGGGTTATAAGAATTCTAAGATTCTATGAGTGTTAGTTGCTTCGCAAAATTTCACCAACGAAGATTAGAATAGTTAAGTTAGAAAAAACGTGAACAAAATAGCAGAAAACAGTTCAGCATTTGATTATGCAAAGGAAGCATTCAAAGCTTTAGACGATGGGCCTGGATAATCCAGTAAATGTTAATTGCATCTTATGTATGCAATTCCTGCTACAAGCCTATTACCCTATTGTTGTAATAGGAAGAGTGTAGCTAAGTCTAGATAAAGCGTCTACAATGGTAGAACTTCCTTTAGAAAACTAAGTACGCAAAGTAGTAACCAAGTATCTTCGTATCAGCGTTGCTTTATTCAATAAACAACGGCAAAGGTGTAGCCAAAATACACCATATTTTAAAAATCATATCGTTAGTTAATCAATAACGATATCAAAAAGGATATGATTATGTCAGAAATTAATGTAAACATCGTGGAAACTACAATTAAATCAAATCGTACCCCACTGAGCTTGCTCGGTGCAAAAATGTTTGGTCAGGATGTATTCACTCCCCAAACTCGTATGTTCAACCCAGATCATGACAAGATTTTGGAGCAGGCTAAGCAGAGCTCTAATGTAAATCTTGTCCTCAATCGTTCTCCTCGCCGTTTTGCGATCGGCTATATTACGATTGAGTCTATGGCAACAAAGCAGAATGCAATCGGTGATGTCGTTTGCCGTCTCAATGAGGGCACCGAGCATCAGATTGATATCCCTCTCGGTGAGAATAGCACCAAGTTTGGTGAAACCACAGAGGAGGCAGTTCAGAACGCTCTTAAGGACAAGAACTCTAAGGCTGTGTTCTCAGATCCTAAGGATTTGAGTGGCATTCTTAACGATCTTAACCGTGGTGAGATTGCTCGTCTTGACGCAATCATTGAGCAGGCTCAGAAGGCTAAGGCTCAGTGCTTGTCTGCCATTGCAGCAAACGAGAAGATCGTTGCTGACTACGAGCGTCAGAAGGCAGATTCTAAACCAGCTGATAAGATCGCGTAGAATTCATGGAGGCTGTTTTAACTGAGAAGAGTGTTAAGCTTATTGCTGTAATGCTCTCCGAACCAAAGATTAAGGCAGCCGTTTATGAAAAGTTGGACCATACGGAGAAATACAAAATCTATACCATTAACGATGATGGTAGTATTACTCTCGGTTCAACTAGATTCCATTTTTGGAACAAGATAATCGGCTGCGAGCAAACCTTACCATTTGAGAGTTTTGCTCTCAAGGTATGGGATGCACTAGTGAGTCTTTCCACAGGGCTTAACCAAAAAGCTATTATGGAAGGGCTATCACAAGAAATTGTGATGAAAGGAGTTAAAGACAAAAACTTTAACTGGGTCGTAGAACGACTGTATGATGTTGCGACAAAAGTATGTCAGAATTCTAGCATTGCTGATGGCGTAGGAGCGGACCCTGCGGGGTCCCGGGTGTCAGGGCCAAGGCTTAACGCTCAGCAAGAGTTTCCTGAGAAAATTGTTATCAATATCAACGGTCGTAAAGAATATTTTCAGGTGAAAGACTGTATAGGTAAGCCAATGATTGAGTTGGAGTACGGAATTGTAAACGCTAAACGAATAATGCCATAAACAGAAACATTCCTGCGGGAATGGTGTATAAACTGCGAGCAGAAGAGTACACATTCATGCATGGTATTGTCGTTATTGTTTATAACGAAATACAAAGACGATATTATTAGTTTATATTGAAAGGCATCCTTAAACGTTCTCTGCGGAGAATAGGTAATCCGCCCTGCGGGGCAGGATTGCCAATGGATGTCTTTTATTCTTTATTACAGTTATATGTAATATAGGAACTAGGTAAATGGCTGATTCAAGTAAATTGTTTAATTTTAATCAAACTATATGAATAAGAAATCAATTAAATTGAACTCAGCAAACATTATTACAATTCGTAAGAACATTGATATCACTATCAATAAGTATTGGCGAATTATTCGAGCAGAGAACCTCATGTCTAAGAAGGCAATTGCAGCAAAGCAGGGTTCTGGCTTAGATCTCAAGAGCTTGTATAACCAGATTGTACAGCTTAGTGAGAAGCGTATTATGATTAAGGGTATTTTGGTAGCTCTTAATACAGGTACAACTACATTCTCTTATGAGGATTTTAAGAAGACAAATAACTATAGTATTTTCGCAGCGTGCGAGGCAAAGGAGGCAATAGCACAACTTAAGATGATCAAGACACTTGATCCATCAACTAAGGCAAAAAAGGGATTGAAGGCTATGCCTAAGCGTGAGGTATTCTCCTCAGCTAAGATTGCTCAGCTTATTCACGAACAACAACTACTAGCAAATAAGTTTGACGCTAATCTCGAGAAGTTTAACAATGAGACTTCTATTGAGATTAAGGATACTATTGCAGATAAGTTCGAAATGGATCTTGCAGCTTAAATGCTATAGGTTCGAGACAAATATAAGGGTCGCCGAAAGGAGTAAGATCGAGGCTTACACGAACCACAAATAAGGAATCCCTTGCCTTAAAAATAACATTATTAACACATTAAATTATCAAAATTATGTCAAAGAAGAGTAACAAGAAGAACCTCAAGAAGGTTCAGGCTAAGATAGGAACTACACCAGTTAAGGCTGAGGCAGCTAAGAAGGAAGAGTCTAATGCTGCTAACAAAACAATAGAGAACATTAAGAAGCGCCGTGCTGCCGATGCAGAGAAGGCTAAGAAGCATGCCGAACTCAAGGCGGCTAAGAAGAAGGCTAAGGCCGAGAAGGAAGAGGCTAAGTATGCTGCCTCTAAAGCTCGCGCAGAGGCCCGTCAGGCGCGTAAAAAGAGCATCATGGATAAGTTGATCGACTCCAAGAAGACAAAGGCTTCAGAGCCTGTTAAAATCACTCTGGAGGATCGTTTGAAGAAGCAGGAGGAACGTCGTAATGTTGCTCAGGCTCGTCATATCGCATCAATTACCCGTCGATGCAAGCGAATGCATCTCAATGATGCAGACACCAAGAAGGTTGTAGACATCGCGAAGAAACAGTGGGACAATGCTACTGTATACAATATAACAGTTGTATGCGACCCTATTCTGAAGAAGAAAGAGGAGCTTGAGAAGTTGGTAAAGGATTGCGGAATTAAGTCTGCATGTATTACTAACTCAACCGCATTCTTTAAGGATGTACCAGCAAACGTAGTCGCAAAACTGCGTGATCTTGTAGGTAACGCTATATTCTATCAGTATCGTTCTGATAATAAGTCTCCATTCGAGGAGGCTGGGATAGACGTTTCCGCAGGTAACCATAACAAGCACAAGAAGGGAGGAGATCCTCACACTATCGAGTGCTCTAAGAACGCTAGTGTTAACTTCTACAACCTCCGTAAAGCTAAAAAGAAGGCTAAGGAGACTCTTGAGAAGAACACTTACAATTTCCGTCACGGCTCTAAGGCCGAAGGACGCAAGCTTCGTCGTGGGCTCAAAGTTAAGGCTAAAGCCGTAAACAAGAAGCCTACACAGGTTAAAGAAATTAAACAAAAGTCAGTTAAACAAGCAGCTTAATCATAGGAGGCAACGTTATGAATACCCAAAATAATCAATATTTGGACGATTATGTTGAAAAATATCGTAACATCAAAGAGAAGTGGCTTAAGGACTTCAATAAGTCTCACGGAACTACTTCTAAGTTCTGTAAAGAACATGGTATCCATGGTCTTTCCAGGAAAAACCTTGGTTTATAATGCTCAAGCGTGATTCGATCAAAATTGAATCTCGCAGAAAGGTTACGAAGCTTAACCATACCGAGCTCATGGAAGGGTATGTTCAACACAAGTTGCAGAAATGGGAGCGAAAGCACCCATGCCCGGTTAAGAAAGACGACTTGTTCTACGCGCAGCAGTTCCCAGTCTGGGAAGCAGAAAAGAATGCTGCAGAAGAACATATTAGAGACTTAGTTGTCGCTAAATATGACAAATTACAACTTGTTGGACGATTCCAGCATTCAGACGACAAGTTCTCTGAGCAGGAAGTTGCTCAGATAAAAGACAATGGCGAAACTACCAAGTACGGAGGAGTAAATTATCTTCCAAAAAGTAGCAAAGTCATGAAAGCGGCTTATAAGGAGACAAATAAGGTAAAGGCAAAACGCAGTAATCTTGTTTGTACAAACCTTAAAGACCATCGCAAGAAGACGGGACGAATTCTGTTACCAGGCGCAAATAAAATGCGAATGGCAGCTTAGGGCGTAACTTCTTCAAAACCGACCAGGACACCACTGGTCACCCTAGTGTGCTCCGAAAGGATATGACTGCGAGGTGCAAACCCTCACTAGGGAACTATGATAGTAAAGGAAAGACCAGTAGTTCTATATGACATAGAAGTTTTTCCAAACTGTTTTCATTGTACTTGTAAAGATTCAGAGAGTCATAAACTATATAAATTCGAGATATCCTGTCGTAAAAATCAACTAGAAGAACTAGTTGACTTCTTCTACACCAACAGAACTGATCATATAATGTGCGGCTACAACAATAAGCATTATGATGATATAATCATAAGTTACATTATACATTTCTGCAGTAGAATGAAGCGACTAGGATACTCGAGAATTTGTAGTTCTCTCTACTATCTTAGTAAAGAAATAATAAGTTCGGAAAAAACAGGAAATATTGATAAGATTAAAGTGTATAAGTATTCAAACTACTTCTATTCGTTTGATCTTATGTTGATGCTCTATAGCGCTAAACAGCAGAAAAGTTTGAAAGAAATCGAAATACTCTTACATATGCCAAATGTACAAGAGTATGAAGGAAGCTTTGATATGCAGATCCAGGAATGCGATATTGACGCTATGATAGAGTATAACGTGAACGACGTAGAAGCTACTGAAACTTTGCTTAACAAAGTAAAAGAAGATGTAGAACTACGTCTTGAAGTGGAAAAAGAATGGGGGTTTGATGCACTGTCGATGAGTGGTGTGCGATTTGGAGAAGAAGTACTCTTGCGCAAAACTCTAGATATTGCCAAAACTACAAAAGATGAATTAAAAACACGTACCCGAAAAGTCGGGAACATTCGTCTAGGTGACATTATACTCCCATTTATACAATATTCTAATCCAAAGTTGAAAGAAGTCTTATTGGATGTAAAGAATGCTACTTGCAATGCAAGTAAGTCTGATAAGAAACAAGAAAACTATGAGAAGAAGTTTGTTCTCTCAAACATTTGCTACTCTATAGGTGAAGGTGGTATACACACCATCAATGAACCTAGAGTCTACAAACCTACAGATGAACAGTTTATAGGACACTCCGACGTTACGTCTATGTATCCTTCGTTAGCCATTATAAACCATTGGCTTCCAGTTCACTTAGGAGAAGATTTTTGGAATGTGTACAGTGCTCTATACAAGGAGCGCTTGGCTGCCAAACGTAATGGAGAGTTATTAAAGTCTAAGGCATTTAAACAGGCTCTTAATGCTCTTACAGGAAAGATGCAACAAGAAAGTAGCTGGGCTTATGATCCACTTAACGTATATAAGATACGTATAAATGGGCAACTTATACTACTTATGTTGGTGGACAGGCTTCTGGCATTGAATTGTAAGATTGTACAAGTTAATACAGATGGTGTCGTCTACATTGCCGACAAATCCGCCCGCTTCGCAATAGTCGATGCAATTAAGGAAGTTGAGCAATTAACCCAGCTAACATTCGAATCCGATGATTACGAGTCGTTTTATCAGTACGACGTGAACAATTACTTTGGTGTTCGCAAAGGATATTCCCAATCTGGAGATCCGAGACTGATAGAAAAGAAAGGCAGGTTTATCACAGAAATTGGTCTTAACAACAGCATGACACCAGTTGTTATCTCCAAAGCTGTGATAAACTATTTTTTAAACAATGAACCGATAGACAAGTTTATTAAGAAGGATAGAGATATCCGTGATTTCTTAATGTCACAAAGCGTAAATAAGGAATCAAGAGTTGAATATGGAGGAAAACAGATTCAACGTATTAATAGATACTACGCGTCAAGTAGTGGCTACTATCTTATACGAGTTAAAGATAAAACGTACGAAAACCGTTCTGAAACAAAAATAACAGAATATGGAGTACGTATCCTTAACAAGATAGATGCAACGCCAATAGAAAAACGTCACCTGGATTATCAATACTACATTAGCAAAGCAAAAAAGATAGCTAGTGAGTTTGTTAACCGCCAGTTGACAATATTCGATGATTAATCGTTTATCAACGTATATAAGATGATTATTGAACTAAACACAAAACTCCTGGACATTCCAGGACTGAATTCAAATCAATTAATATTCCTAAGTTTGGTATTGGATAAGAATCAAAAAACTTATAATCAAGACGTCCGCAAAATTGTCAGCCTAGTTAGTGACGAAGAAATATCAAACTTAATTTCTCAGGGACTTATTACCTCGATCGAGAGAGGTAAGTCAATTACATATCATGCAACAGATGCGCTTAACAATATAGTTCGCCCTAAAAAGGACTATTTCGATCTGTTTTATGAGATGTACCCAATATACGTTCTACGACCAGATGGTACCAAAAACTATCTGAGAGCCAACGTTAACAAATGTAGACATTTATTTAATGTTTATATAGGTCAAAGCGAAGCTATGGCTCAGCATCTTATTCAGTGTCTTGACTTTGAAATGAAGAAAAAGACTAACGAAGGTAAACTAAGTTACATGAAGACGATGTGGAGATGGCTCGTAGACCATCAGTGGGAAGAATCTGAGGAAGAAATGCAAGACAACTCTAAAATTGAGGAATCGACTTATGGAACAGAACTTATCTAATCTTATAAGACCAATGTCAGTTGTAGCCCAAGAGGCGATAAACTACATATCTGGTCGTAGAGACCACTCTATAACATCTCTAAAGACTAGATGGGCTAAGTTTAATAAGCAGTGTATGGGAGGTATTGAACCTAATACCGTTTACACCATAGCTGGTATTTCAGGAAGTGGAAAGAGCTCATTCGCTAATGAGATCTCAACTGATATTATTGATTTGAATCCTGGTGAAGAAATAGTGATTCTGATTTTCTCATTAGAGATGGTTGGATTTAGGCAGGTTGGAAGAACGCTTTCTAGTAAGCTTAGGAAAACGACTTCGACTTTGTATAGTTCGGAAACGGACCTGGATGACGATACCTTCAGAAAAGTCATCTCAGTATCTAATCAACTAAAGGAGTATCCTATATGGTTTGTAGATAATCCTACAACTCCCAAGGAAGCAGAAGACATTATTAAGTATTTCTATAATACATATATAAAGGGTACCGATAAGCACTTTATAATAATGTATGATCATGCTCTGTTAACAAAGCCAATAGGTAGCGTTATAGAGACCATGCAGGAGCTCGAAAGAGTATTTATAAGTGCAAAGAAATACCCTATGACATCAGTGCTGCAACTAGCACAGATGAATAGAAATATTGAATCGCCAGAAAGAATAAACAATTTTTTGTCGCATTATCCTATGAGAAGCGACATTTCATCTGCTGATGCTTTATTTCAAGCTAGTGATTATGTTATAGTTATTCATAGGCCGGAAATTCTTGGAATCCAAGAATATGGACCTAGCCATTTACCTACTCAGAATAAGGTGTATTTACACATCTTAAAGAATCGGGACGCAGGAAAGCCCTGCATACTTGAGTTCCAGAATGACTTGGCATATAACAACTTGATAGAAAGTTAAGCAATTAAAATTTAGGCTGAATTATGACAACATACGATATTAAGTTTACTGATAACAACATTAAGAACACTAACAATGGTAACATTTATTCTCAGATTCTCGATGATATTATTCTTTCTACTGTAAAGAAGAACAACTCTTATTTGTTTAACACAAAGAAGGAGGACGATCTGATTGATGCCATGTTCAATGAGTTGGATCACACTTATATCTACAAGCCTCTGAAGGGCGACACTTTGTTCGCAAAGGCTTGTGATATTCTTGCTAACTATGGCAAGAAGAAGAATACTATGAAGGGTATTAAGCTTGGTAAGATTTACCGTCTTGAGAATGGCCTTCCTATCATTTTCTACAATGATGAGATCCAGATTGGTACCGATATTTATAGCTATTCTGACTTTAGTGATTACGACTTTATCTCTTCACTTAGTCCAGAGATTAAGAAGACAATCATTAATATTAACATTAAGCTTTAATTAAAACTTTTAGTATCATTGTATCATGAGTTTAACATTACCTACTAGTAAAATTCCTGCAGTTTCTGAAAATCCTAGATATCTTATACTCTATGGTCTTCCAAAGGCTGGTAAGACATCTTGTCTTGCACAGCTGGATAATAACCTTATCATAGACCTTGAGGGAGGCTCTGTCTTCGTTGATGCGATGGCCATCCAGTGTCGTACGATCAACGATTTAGGAGAAGCAGCAAGTGCCATTCGTGCCAAGAATAAAGAAGTAGGTCATAATTTCTATAAGCATATCACTATCGACAATGCTACACGACTCGAAGATATTTGTATGAGCTATGCTTGTACACTCTGTGAAAATGGAGCTATAGATAGAAATATCTACAGAAAATTCCGTGAATTGCTGAAACCTCTTTCCCATTTGTATCGTTATAGCAATATAAGGTATAATAGGAAAGAAAATCAGCAGCATTTATTATGAAACAAGAGACTTTAGAAAAGTATATTGGGAAAACGTGGGGAGTCTTGACTTGTATTGGTATAGATCACGAAGACTATGATAAAGAAAAGCAATCAAAAAGGACATATTTTAAGGTAAAGTGTTCGAGATGTGGATCTGAATCTGTAGTTAGAAGTGATAGATTTTTTAACAAGAAATATATACCAAAATCATGCACTAACTGTGTAGATGATTTGCAAGTTGAAACAGCTAATAAAAAGTATCCGAAAGAAAGAAGATTACTAAATATGCAAATATCAAAATATACACACAATAGCAACAGAAAAGGAAAGACTGTTAAATCTTTTCTATCTAAAGAAGAAGCAGAAAAAATGCTAACTTCGAAATGTTTTTATTGCGGAAAAGAAAACGCAATGGGAATAGATAGAATAGATTCGTCTAAAGATTATACTTTAGATAATTGTGTTCCTTGTTGTGGAATGTGTAATATTATGAAAAATAAATTTAACATAGATAAGTGGTTTTCTAAAATTGGAGAAATTTATAGGACTCACGTTGATAGGTGTTCAACGACTATCCCGAAAGGGAGTACATCACAAGCTAATGGTGATGGAAGTGCGGAACTCCTGACTGCCGCATAAGGTAAAAGGAGATGATATAGTCTATTCTGTACGGTGACGTACAGCAGTTCATAAAAGAACGTATATAGATTTGCGAACTATATAGAATGCAAAAGATCGCCAAACTCCAATGGGTAAGAAATGGGACGGCACAGACGTAACAACTTTACCTAATGGTGCCGGCTATAAGTATCTTAGAGATGCAGTAAAGAAGGTAGTTGATATGTTCCGAGATTTGTGTGACGAATTTATTCTTGTAGGTCACGTTAAAGATACCGTAACTGAAAAGGACGGTGTTGAAGTTTCTGCAAAAGAACTAGACTTGGTTGGTAAACTGAGTAAAATCGTGTGTGGATTAGCCGATGCGGTTGGTTATGTATATCGCAAAGGAAACGAAACACATATATCCTTTAAGGGTGGTACATCTGATACCATCATGGAGGCTCGTGCAAGGCACATAGCCGGAAAGGATATCGTTATTGCAGAAGGTAATGAAGATGGGACACTTACAACACATTGGGATAGAATATTTAAGTAAATTGATATATCGGTTTGTTCGATCAACAGCATACTATGCTGAGAACAAACTAGATATGTTAGCATTACGTATATTAAAATAATAGAGATTATGTTTAGTACAAAGACAGCCACAACTAGCAACGAAGAATTTAGTAATAGTAGTTATATGCCAGTAGGCATTAACCAGAATATCACTCTTAAAGAGGTAAACTGTAACAAGTCTCCTCAGGGTCTCGATTTCCTCGAGATTGTATTTGAGAATGAGGATGGTCAAACGGCTACTATGACTGAGTGGAAGAATACAAAGGGAATGTATATTAAGACCGACGAAGACTTACAGAAGCGTGATAACGCTCAGTTTGGACGAGTTTGTCAGATTCTTGATTGTTTCTATCCACAGAGACCAGATGCAGAGCTTTCTACATTCAAGGAGATGATTGACTGGACAAAGCAGATGCTTGACCCTATGATCGCTACCAAGAAGAAACTCCGTTTGAAGGTTATCTATGACAAGAAGGGCTATACTCAAGTAAGTAAGCTTGGAATCTTCGTTGAAGACATGTCTAATACAGATTCGCAGATTAAGCTCTTTAAGAACGATCTTATGGAGCGACCAGTTGTTGCCGATAAGGAGAACAACGATCCGCTTAACGTACCACCAACCGTTACTCCGGAAACTGCGGATGCAGCAGGCGCATCTGATCTTCCCTTTTAAGGGGTTTACGCCTGAAGAAACAGAAATACTACTTGATTGTATGAAATCCGGTAAATGGTTCTTGTACCGTTTACATAGCAGGAGTGTCAAACTATACAGCAAGTGGATACGTCCAAGGGAGGTAATACTGCCATGAAAGGACGTTGGTGGAGCTAGGTAATTCAGTTACCCTATGGAGGTGAAATGCCTCCAATAAGGCTCGCAGGGTGTCGTGAGACACAAGCATGGACATATGCGAAAACTGCTCTAAATGACGTTTTAATCGATATATTTATTTTGCTATAAGTTTTGTTATATAGACAAAAAGTCCAGTAGGGTTCGAATCCCTACAGAGCCACTCTCATTTCTAATGACAAGAAGAGTTATAACTTGTGAAAGTAATAGCTCTGTTCGCCTGTGAAGGCCGATATTGTCTATGATGCACAGCTTACCTGGCATCAGATTTCATACGCGTGTACGCTACGTAAGTGCGGGTTTGAATAACCTAAAGTCCGAGCTTAGCATCTCCGTAAACTGCTATACGTCCGTCAACGTAGACCCGAGTATGTCATTAAACTGCTCAATTTGCTTGTATACACAGTATTGGTAAGCTGGGTAGTTAGTAGGTGCGTATGCATTAACTCATGAAGTCGACTATAATGAGTTTTAACGAAAGCTTCGACTTGAAGGTTCGATTCCTTCTGCAAGCACTAGCTTATAAGGGGTATGTATGTGCGCACTGAGAACGGTGATCTTCCAAGGGTCGAGGAAGGCAATACGGGTTCGACTCCCGTATACTCCACTCATTTTGTATTCCTAATAGTAAGTGGTAAGCTATATCATTGTGACAGAGTGAAGGCGGGGTCCGATTCCCCGGGAATACGCTAACTTATAAGTTATGTATAGTACTAGAACAGCAATTACTATGTCCTTGAGAGACATCTTGGACAAAGTAAATGATTTAGACATCTATACGTATTGTTTAGGGCAATTCAAGGTTGGAAGACTCATGAATAGTCCTTTAAGGTCTGGAGATAAGAATCCTTCATTTGGAATATTTCATTCCAAAACAGGAGGACTATTATGGAAAGACCTTGGAACTGGAGAGTATGGAAATGCTTTAAAGTTCCTAAAAGAATATAAAGGTATAACGACTAGAGAAGAACTTGAACGAGAATTATTGAGAATTGTACGCAGAATAAATCCTAATACAACTGTAAGGACAAATACGTACAATACACCGAAAGGAGACACCGATATCGGGATAGTTCGACAGCCGTTTACCAATATAGACAAACAATACTGGAAACAGTTTGGAATACACATTGATACCCTAAAGAAGTTCAATGTGTTTAGCATTAAATACTTTCTTTGTAATAGTATCGTCCGAAGTATCTACAAAGAGAATAGTCCTATGTATGCATATAAAGTGTATGATAAGTTTAAAATTTATCGTCCACTTGCTTCCAAGTTTACTAAATGGCGTACCAATCTGACGAATCGGCACGTACAGGGATTATCCGAATTGCCTAAGGAAGGAGGCGACCTACTCATAATAACAAAGTCATTGAAAGATGTCATGTGTTGCTACGAGATGGGTTTTAATGCAATAGCAGCTGCCAGTGAAACAGTGTTTATACCTGATGATATACTTAGGTCTCTACGTTCCAAATGGAAACATATAGTAATACTGTATGATAGAGATCAAACCGGTATACTTAAGGCTAGACAATATAGTAAACAGTACAAATTAGATGCTTTTTTCATTAATAAGAAATTCAAAGCCAAAGATCTATCAGATGCTGTTCGTGACAACGGATTTAGCACCATGAAAGACTGGTTAACAAAAACGTTACAGAAATATGATTGATGTAGTAATAGGATGCCTACTTGGTGTGCTGGGAGGTGCAGTAATGTCTCCTCTATTGCATAAATGGCTTACAAAAAAGCTGACTAAGAAAATTCGTCTCGATAAAGGTGGGTTCATGCGTGTATATCTTCCGAATAAATTGCAAATGACTATCTGGGATAGTTATAGCAACGAAGGAAGCATATGTGTATGTGTTCATCACGAAGGAGACGGAAAGGTAACTGATGGTGAAATTGTCTATTTTAATAGAACTTCTGTATCCAAGATAAGGGGAAAGAATTTTTATTATGATAGGCAAGAAATCTAAAAAAGGATCAAAATCCAAAGGCAGAGTACGGAATGCGACTAAGGTACGATAAGTATGGGCTCCATTTTAAGAGCAAACTCGAATGTTATACTTATGAAGCTTTTATAAAAGCTGGAATACCAGTTAAATATGAGCCAAAGCATTTCGTATTACTGGACAAATTCGAGTATTTAGGTGAAAAAATAAGACCTCTAACATATCTACCTGACTTTATAGGAAAAGGGTTTGTAGTAGAATGTAAAGGTCTTATGGGAGATTCATTCCCTCTTAGATGGAAATTGTTTAAGTATTACCTTAAGACGACATCGAAGTAAAATGAAATGTTATACTCGTACGTAACCATGAACAGGTAGACCGAGATGATAGAAGGAGATAAAAACCAATATTTGAGTATTATAATATCAGTAAATATGGAAAAGAAATTTTTAGAAAGTAGGTAAGAGTATAAGCTTTAAGTTTAACACAGAAGGTCTTGAGTGTGATTTAACACCAGGAATGGTTTATAATATTGATGTAGATCGTTATACTGACGCAATCTCGCTCGAGGAAACTAGTGGCTTATCTTTACCTTCTAAGGTATATTGTACACCTCGTGACGAACGTTTTATCGATAAGGTTATTAATAGTTATAACCTGTCCGAAAGTGGATTTACTGGTGTAATGCTTGCAGGATTGAAGGGTTCTGGTAAGACTGTAATGGCTAAGATGATAGCCAATAATAGCGGTCTTCCAATTATAAATATAGACAAAAGTATACGTCCGTATATCCTTAAAAATCTTGTAGAGAAGCTTGGTGACACAAGTGTTTGTTTTTTGTTTGATGAGCTTGATAAGGTCCTTGAAGATTACGATGACTCTGTATTGTTACAGGTATTGGATGGTTCTGATACCAAAGGTAAGCATATGATTTTGTTTACCTGTAACGATGACCACGAGATATCAGAGTATCTGATAGACCGTTGTTCTCGTATTCGCTATTGGCGTGAGTTTGAGGAAATGTCTCCATCTCTTATAATGGAGGTATTGAACGATAAGCTTAATGATAAGAAGGAAGTTAAATCTTTAACAGATTTTATTAAGGACAACTTCGAAGTATGTAGTTTTGATAATATAACATCTTTTGTAAAAGAGGCTAACGATTATCCTACTACAACATTTGAAGAGCTCTTTGAGGATATGAACCTTTCTTCTAAAGGTTCTATAAAGCCTCATCCAAGAAATAAAAATAAAAACATCCTTAAAGATTGTTGTAAGCAAAAGGCTAAATCTAATGTTGGTGTAGCTGTTGATCGAGGATGGGATTGTGATTGTTGTTATGCAGGATGCTAATGATTACGCCGGAGTACAAAATACCAGAGTATGATATCCCTTACTACGAGGATTCTACTCGAATCTCAAATTCTGCGATAGGCTGGTTCTTGAATAAGGGGCCAGCCTATTTTCGTAGGATGTTAGATGGTAAAGAGAAAGGCTTAGATTTGCCACAGTTACGTAAAGGAACCATGATACATGAGTTCCTGCTTCAGCCAGATAAATTCTGGGATGATTACGTACTGTTCGATGGCGACAAGCCTAAGAGTGCGCAAGCACAAAAATTCTGTGAAAACTTAATAAATACCGTCGAAATAGAGCTAAATAAACAGCTCTCAGACGCTTATCGTAAGTCTTATAGTATAGTTGGCAAGAGCGAAGATAAAATCCTCTCAGAAGCGCTTAAAATAAGCGTAGAGTATAATGATTATATCGAAGCTATCAGGTCTAAGAAAGTACTTATATCTCAGTATGACTTAGATCAGCTTATGAAGATTCAGCATAATGTTGGAGAACATAAGTTAGCAAGACAACTAATACGAAGAGCAGGTGAGCATGGTAGCATTCATGTGTACCACGAGTTTCAGATAAACTGGGATTACTGGGTTATAGATGAACTGAATCATGGAGCTTATGCTACTATCGCATGTAAATCATTGCTTGATAGCTGTACATTTAACTTTGACACAAAGACGTGTACAATTATGGATATCAAAACTACAGCTAAATTATGGCACTTTGAAGACAGTATGAAAGAATTTGATTACTGTAGGCAATTATGTTTTTATCAGAAAGCAGTATATTGGTATCTGGCTAATGTATTAGAATTAAGCAATGATGAAATCGATAAATGGGAATTTGAATTCTATATTATAGCTATCGATACAACAGGTAGTAATGAAATAAGGGTATTCAAATTGTCTGCGTTTCAAGTTACCTCTAGAGATGTATCAATACATGATTTTATGATTATGTATTTATGGCACTCGAGAACAAATAGTTGGGACCATAGCTATGATTACTATACTGGAGACGGTAGTGAAACCTTGAACCTATGAGTAAATTTGCAAAGGTAGTAATGCCTTTGATTATGAACGATATTAAGCTAGATGACTTCTCTGAAAAATCAGGGTTTGTAGATATCTACACATATGACCCTGACAATCCAGGGGATTATCGTAGCATCTACTTCGTTGTTAATGACGATGTACGGAATGCTTTGTCTATAGATAGAGCACGACGTTTTGTTAAATCACCTAGTTTAAAAGGCGTTTATACTAAACGATGTAATAATATGCCATACATGGTGTATAAGCTTAGTATGACGCCATCAACATATAAGATGAAAGATGGAGTAATCTCTCCAACGCTAGAAGAAAGGGCTCGAATTTTGCAGTTTTGGGGTCTTACTTCAGATATAGGAAGATTATTGCTATGTAATAGCACCTTGTCTGTAGAAACGGATTACGCTATGCCATTAGCAGACGAGGCTCCATTCTTTTTAGAAAACCTTATATAACAACAAAGGGGAACAGTACCTTATCGGTATTGCTCCCCTATTTTGTTTGGATTAGTTTATGCGAAATGTCTTAGTACGCGTTTATTTTTAAGGCGCTGGTGGTGGAGGAGGAGGTGGCGCAACTGGAGGAGGTGGCGGAGGTGGTGGAACTAGTCCATTTCCACTATTCTACTCTCCATCCTTCCATGTATATCCGCCCATCTTAAATACTGTTCCTGTTACAGTATTATCAAAGTACCATCTACCTACTTTGTCGTTACCTCTACTAGATCCCCATGTTTGTATATTATTGAGGACTCCTGAGGCTGTCATTAATGATCTTTGCCAACGTGGAAAGTATTTGTACTTAGAGTCAGACGAAATAATGTCAGTCGGGTTATTTCCTGTTAATCCAGCAGCATCGGCAATAGCTGTAGGTATTTCAGTGAATTTTTCTACAGCAGATGTTACGGTTGTAGCAGATTTAACCATATCTACGAACTAATAAACATTGTACAACTGAAATTGTGAGTCAATAGTTCTAAACATACATTGGTCTATAAGTCTAAGATAAACTTTCTAGTCTATGAAGTTCTTTATTGTAGGCAAAGAATCTTCGTAGGTCTTAGGTTTTAGATCTTTTGTCTCTTCCTATACGTATCTATGGAATACCATCCATCCTACAGAAAGCAATGCAAGACAAAGCCCCCAGGTCAAAAACTCTTTGAGAGACTTTACTTCGTTTTTATTAAACTTAACTGGATCTGTAATAGTGGCTTGACGATTAAACATCTATTGATTAAACCATTTGAGTTGAGTATGTGCTCCTCTCATAAGGTTTACCAATACAGCAGGATTAGCTTCGCCGGTACTATAATCATACATACATCTCTATGCCTTCTACTCATTTGTTAGAGGTTTACGGATGGTTTTAGTCTTAATAGTCGTAGTACCACCTCTCTATACAGTTTCTTTTACCTATTCAAGCTCTCTTATAACGTTGTCTGGTGTATATCCTGCAAACCAATGTTCTGCTCGACGTATAAAGAAATTACGCATCAAAAAGAAGAATTTATGCAAGACGTTGTTACTAACAGCTGATTGGTCATTTTTTGGCGAGTTACCATTAAGTAATGCCATAGTTTGCTATATAGTAGCAGATAGTTTGCTATCCTAAACCTAAACGTCGGAATATGATGGCTTTATTTTGGCTATACCATGATCAAAATAGTATGCATTCCACATAGATTCACCGTGATTATCTTTCCAATCCCTATTAATCTATTTCTATGAAAGACCACTATTAATCATCAGTCTATCAAACTCAGCCTTTGTATAAAAACCTTCTTTAACAAAAATGTTACCTGGATAATACTTCTTGGAATTATATGTCGCTCTTTGGGCTAGCATGTTCATCATATAATCACCCATCGTATAACCGCCTGTGGCAGATTGTTTTAAAGCTTTTGTAATTCTATTACGATAAGTATCTTTAAATGTCTCATCATTCGTTTTAACAAGACCATCTTTCTGCATCATGGCTACAGCTTTACAGTTTGCTATAGGGTTACCAATGTTAGCTAAAGCCTTCATAAGATTAAATCCTGTATAAAGGTACGCTTTCATAAGATCTCTAAAACCAAATTGGTCATTTCTAGCAGCCTATGCTGGCATCTGTGTAAAAGAGTCCCACACACCTACAAACATTGATGGAACGTTTGCGGCAAGCATGAGATAAGCAGAAACGCCTCTTGTCTTATTTACAAGTTTTGACGCTGCAATAGCTTTCTTTGAAGGCTTTTCTCCAGGATTATCGTTCGTTTCTCTAGACTCATAAAACAATTGTTTCAGCATTTTGGCATATCGCTCTTGCTGTCTAGTGCCAGTTCCTTGATGTTCGGAATCTCTTGTTTCGTCAGACAAGTTATAGCCCAATGTCTCAAGCTTAGCTTGTACTTTAGATTTGTTTACAAAGTTGTTAGCCATATTTACAAACATACCAACAGTATAAGCTAGATCCGAACTAATCATGGAAGGGTCTTCCATTTCGTTTATAAAACGTGTTGGAGCAGTTTTGAGAACCCATTTACCATTACGCTGTACGAAATCGCCTTCGTCTCGCATATTTGTATCATCAGATGTGGCGCCAGTTGCATTTTGAAGTTTATTCTTAATGAACTTTTTAGGGCTACCCAAGGCTCTATATCTCTTCATACTAGACGTTCCTTCCATCTACGGAAGTTTAAATCTATTATACGATGGATCTAGTCCAAGCTTATCCCATTGCTATTCCATTGTTTGTACAAGAAGATTGTAATACTAAGCTCTAGCATCACCCTTCTATATAAACTTAACAAAATCCTTATCTCCATATTTATCGAAGTCTGGCTACAATCCACTTCTGTCACCATCATAGAACTTATCGTCGTATATAGAAGATGTATATGATCCCTTCTTTGTCGTAAAACGACCCTTAGGAATATATCTAGATGTAGGCTAGTTATTACCAAATGTGGCGTGTCTAGGAATTATCTAAGAGAATATTGTAAGAGGTACTTGCTTTGATCTCATAGAACCATCCTTACCTTCCCATGTCTTTGTGTACATAAGAATGTTCTCAGCTATCCATCTCTATACCGACTATCGGTTACCGCCAAGTGTAGAGAAGTCTATTGCTATTTTACCATCAAGCGATACATATCTAGGCATTCTGCCGTCAAGAGCTGCGTCCGTGTACTGTTTAAGTATATATTCAAACCACGACATTGGCTCTACGCCATTTGGATTGTTGCGTGGATCAAATTTTGTTACGCCATCTTTAGCTAATTGCATTCCAGATGGGTCTGTATAAGGAACCTCTCTAATATCAAAAGCATCTCTAAATTCTTCTGGGTCTATACCAGTAGCATTATTCTCTTCATTATTTTTAATATCAGCTGATCTTGAATAGAACCACATATCTGGTATTTTTACTGTACCATCAGACTATTCAGAGAAGATTACATTACTAAAATCTTTAACGAAGCCATTCTTTGTTTTAATGAGCCTCTTCATTGAGTTCTAGAACATTCTCTACAGACTTTCTTTAGCAGACTTATTTTTACCAAAGATATATTCGAGATATTCTGGGTTTATACCATATTCTGAATTGGCATCAATAAACTTATATAGATCCTGCGTAGTCTTTTCTCCAGCTTTAATCTAATCTACTATATTCTGGTATTCTTTATCAAACTCATCAAAATCTGTAGAATAGTCTGTTTGTTTAGCTAACCAGTTATTCCAAGACTGTATCTCAAGAGCAGTTTGTAACTCATCCCCTTCTTTGAGATTACCTTCTTGGTCAAATGGATTACCTAGGTCTTGTAGAGCATCCTTCCACATCTACAGTTTCTGATAATCATGTGGATTAAGTTTTTCTGGATAGGATAAACCAGTCTGCTTATCTGAACATTTCTATAATAGATAGTTAAGTTGATCTTGTATATATTGCTATCTAGAAAGTGTCCTTGGAGACAAACCGTGACCAGTTCTAGTCTTTGGATCATAAGGTTTACTAAGGCGTTCCATAAAGTATGTCTTAGAATACCTTCTGTGTGCGTGATCACATAACCATTCTTCGTACCTTCTTTGATATGTTACATAGTTTGGTTCCTAGTCTCCAATCCACTGTTCTTCTTCTACAGATGACTCTGTATCACTTCTTAAAGTTTCACCTGTAATAGGATCCTTATAGTAGAAGTAACCATATTTGTCTTGCCATTCTTTATTAAGCTTTTCTTTGAAGTTTTCCTAGTCTTGCTTAAACTGACCTCTATTAACAGCAGATCTAAACAATCCTGTAAACTCTCCTTTCTTAGGACCGTCTGTATATCTCTCCATCAACATTGTCTACCAGTTTCCTGGAGTAAGATCATCTATGATAGAATTAGCTTTATCAAAAGCTTTTGCTATCTACTACATAATAGGAAGAGATTCTTTTCTAGTCTATTGATCCGCATCCTATATCATCTAGAATGCTTGGCGAATAATAGGGCTGTTCTATCTAGAATAGTTAAAGAATAATGTAAGCTTAGACTCATCTCCATACATATCGTTCTTATGAAGCCAATCTTTAGCTACTGTCTTTATTTTATTCTTCTCTTCCTCTGACTCGTTAATATACTTATCCACATTTTCATCAACTATTTTATCTGCTACAATTTGTGCGGCATCTTTCCATAATTGATTAATCTGTCTTACTGTAGCATTAAGTGTGTCAACATCAGCCTAATCTCTAGCATCGAGATCCAACTAGTTATCAGACAATGTTTTGACAAGATCATTGTAGAAGTCTATAATATTAGACTTCATATCGTGTATCTATTCAGCTGTAAGACTATCGAAATTATTCTTCTAACATTCCTGCAAGAAGCCTAAAATAGTATCCCTACGAGCCTATAAAATAGTATTATCAATAGGATCGCGCGCAAATACACCTATGGTCTTTAAAGCAGATTGTATAGCTATTCTTGAAGACTCTTTCTTTTCTTGAGACTTAAGTTCCTATATTGTAGACCATACTTGATCTTCTCTACGCTGTCTATTAGCGCCCTTATTAAGTTGTTTCTTATAGTCCTTGTATAGTCCTTGGAAAAGCTCAGTTATCCTATGATGTATTTGATTAACCTTGTCTTCAGATGCCTGTATTGATGCTAATCTGTCATTAACTTCATTATCTGTAACATTATCATTATTTTGTTCATTATAAGACATAACTGTAAACAAATTATTAACAGCTGCTTCGTACACATTATCCGAACCAATAAAGTCTTTGTAACTTGCAAAAATCTAAGAATATATTTTCTTTATAGCTTGCTTAATCTTTTCAAACAGTGTTTGATTGCGAGTATATTGTATAGACTTCAGTTTTTCTACAAATTGTGCATTACTCAATTCTGCTACAAATTCATATACATCATTCAAACCGTAGTCCTACGCATCTTTTCCAAGAGCTTTCTTTGTTTTCTCATAGAGATCTGTAAATGACTTTCTTATCCTAGAATCATTACTAATCGCATGTTCTGTTACAGCATGTAGCATTTCGTGGACGATTGTCTATACTTCAGGCGCTTGTGACTTGCTTTCGTTTCTAAATCTAGCATTTTTGTTTATACGGATAACATTATCGGCTCTATCATAATGTGCAGCCTCGCCTCCAGGAAGATTGTCAACTATTTCGTATGTAATCCCAGTCTATTTGTCATTGAAGTATCTATTTACGGAAGCCATAACTAGTTTTAAAGCTGTACTAGACACTCCATTTTCTATGAGATTTTAGATACTTACTATAATATAGATATGTCTCCTTTGCTAGGAATATTAGACAATCTAGTTGCAGCACCCATATTTAATCCTCCCTAAGGTGACGCATACATATCGTCTGGATCAGAAAATTTACCATTATTAAATATAGATTTTACCTATGAATTATCTATGCATTCATATACAGTGTGCGGTTCTGGATTTTCAACTTCTGAACCATAATCTATTACATTGTTTACTATAACACCATCATAAGTTCCATCAGCATCAAACTTATTTACATCATAAGCAACTGCATCTAAAAAATCAAACAATGATTGTTTAAAAAGTCTATTCGCCTATTCATCTGTTAAATGCTCTCGAGTAAAAGATCCAATATGCTATCCAAATCTAAATAACAATGACCCACTATCGTCTCTTTTAAGCTTTAAACCAAGCAAAGTTTTTTTCTCCTCGCTAGCTTCTTTATTTATTTTTGTATAGTTAAGCTAATCAGCCTAAATCAAACTCTATAGCCTACGTATTCTTTTGAAATTTTTTCTTGTATCAGCATCTGGTTGTAACAGATATTTTTTTTCTAAATCTCTAGTTGATAGCGCTTTTGTTTCTTTCTTCTGCATAATATACAAGATCATCTTCTGATATATCTTTAAATACTGATGAAAGATACATAGACTACATAATTCTTTCGTATAGAGTTTTTGCCTATGTAGCATTATAAAGATGAACGATTCTGTATATTATATCACTGAAATTAGGTTTTGAATCATATTCGTCGTCGATAGATGAATAAAAATCATTGCTAAGCCTATCTTTTATTTTATCTAATTTATCACTAATGTCATAATATTTTTTTTCATGAATATTATTCCACATATGACCAAAAGCGTCAATTATCTTAGGATTCTTTATATTTAAAAATTAATCTTTGTGTTAGACATTGATATACCGTAGAGATAACTCCTACGACTTGGATCAATTAATTCGTCTAAATAAAATGACTATCTTATAGCATAATGAGCGTTATCTTGATTTTTAAATAGACTCGGATCTATTGATCTAAGAATATTTTGAAGGTTAAATTTATCGTGATTCTTTATATAATATAATGCCTATTCTTTCTTCTGTTTAAACCAATCGTAATTTCTCTAATCTAATAAATCTTCCTTTTTTATAGAAAGTAAAAATTGCTAAATATCATTATATATCTAAGATATATCGCTAATATCATCAATAGATCTCTGTGCAGCCTCTGCGTATTCGATCGATTCCATATTATATGACTATGACATAAATAGACTATCTGTATGATATATAGCCGTCTATTGCCCTTCTATACTAGTATTAAATCTCTTGAAATTTTCATCAAATTGAGGAGCAACTGTATGATAGCATATTTTTGGTTCCCCATTATCATCAACTATTTTTAGACACATTGGTTTTATCGTCTAGAGTCCAATCTCCAAACCACTTAAAGAATTCATCAGAATAAGTCTTAGCTTTCAATATAATTGCTTGGGCCCTATCTCCATCAACAGCATATAATAACTCTCCAAATAATATAGAGTTGGCGCCATTTGGCGCCTTGTCTATACTATAACCATTGTTTCTGCTCCAGAGTAAATGAGCAGTATCTGGACCGAATAAGTCCTCAAGTTCACCAAACTCTTTGGCTATTTGTTTATTATGTAAATTTGGACATATATCTTTCATTATTTACCTCCTTTGCAGTGTTTTCTAATTCTTTCAGCTTCTTCTATGTCTTCTTTAGTAAGATTGAGCTATGATAAAGCCTACTTCTATTGCTCTTCTTTAATTAATGTATTAGCGTAATTATCATCTACAACTCCTTCTATTGATAATCCGTAGCCAGTATAACCAGCTCTAGTATTTTCCTAAACTGTTGATTTTATGTTAAATCTTGACAGTAATTGTAAACTAAGCCATTCGGCAGCCTCTCTAGGCAAAGCCGCTTTACCAAGTGCTATCTACGATGGGAATACTATTGGCTTATTTTTATCTATTCTTGCTAACATATGGTTTGTCCACGATTTAAACGCCATTATATCACCTTGATTATCCTAGAAACATCCATCTTTGGCAAGCCATCTACCAGAAGCATCTTGCTGATTAACTTTTACTACAAGCCCAAATGCATTAGGTGTGATTTTACCATCACTGCCAGTTCTAATGCAAGCTTGATTTGTACCAGTAGCACCAGAACTTACATTTAATACTGGATTCTAATTAGCAAAACCTTGCATTGATAAGCCCTGGGCTTTAGCATAAGCTTGAGCATTATCTGTAAATACATATTGCACATTAGGGTGTTGTTGAGGCTGATCCTTATAGAATAACTATTTACTTATATAAACGGTCTATCCAGAAGGTCCTTTACCATCAGGTTTTACTTCGTTACCAGTATCATGTGTACTCTATTGTTCTACAGCTTGAGATATTGTAGGATATTCTGAATTAGCATTATAGTACATCTAATTGAACCACGACATCCAGTTATTGCGCTGCTCGTCAGTAATATTTGGCTTCATTTGACTAAGATAAGCCATGAGCTTATTAAGTTGATTTTCAATAACTTCTTGACTCATAGGAATACCATTTACACTAAGATTAATATCACCTGCTTCGTATATATTAAGACCATCTCTATCAGACCAACCTCTCTTAGGTAATAATGCGTACACCGCACGTTTGGATCCATTAATCATAGCTTCTCCAACCTTTTTATACAATGTATATGATGTCGGATCACTGTATACTGCTCCATCATTTCGCACTGATACATACAATGCATCGTGTTCGTGAGAGTCCTTGCTAATTATTACAGCAGGAGAATACTAAGCGTTGAAAGCATAATAGTAATCTTTAAATGTAGCCCTACTAACTAAATCGCTATCCATATAGTTGTTCTAAGCTATAAGATCATGATCAATTTCCGGAGCTTCAAGTTGTTCTCTAATATAATCAGAGAATGGTACGGTACTCTCATCATGTCTAGCTTCAAGCCAACTCATAGGAATGTATTTAGCTATTTTGTTAAAACCCTTTGTATCACCAGATGTAAGCATGGCATACAATATAAGGTCGTTTGCAAATCTTCTAACATTAGCCTAAGGGTCATTAAGGAGCTCTTCCCAAGACTCTATGAACATATCAGAAGACATCTTGCTCTCATTCATGCTGTTGATAACGCTAATAAATTTAGGTTTACTTGTAAGCTTACCAGACTACAAATACTTCCTAATCCTAAATATATGGAGCTAGATGTGATAACAGGTAATTATCCTTTAATCTACCTAAGCCATATGCATCTCTCTGTATACAAGCCTATATAGAGTTAAGTCTATCAAATATTGTAGCATTACCATCGAACAAACCCTTAACATCAATACCTAGAGATTTAGCTAATCTAACAGCGTATCTAGCCTTAATCTAACTACTAGCAGCCTACGATATTTTCTTCATGGTCTTAGCATTTCTAAGTAAATCGGACTCCCTGTCGTTTGTCTTATACTTAAAGTCATCGGACAAATTGATAAGCTGCTCCATAAACTAAGGTGTACCCTAGAATGATTGTCCTGTCATAACTCTCATAGGTTCTTGAATAGCATCTCTTGTTTTCTGCTCAATCCAAGTACCATGTATAAGATTGTTGATAGAATCCATATCAAACAGCTAATCAGTTTCTGGGTTTGTAAGATTCTCATAACCTCTAAGATAAGCTTGCATTTCAAGGAAATTCTTACCTTGCTTACGAGTATCGATCTTAGTATACTGTACCAAACTATTTAATGCATTAGAATACTTTTCGAGGCACTTCCATGCTATGTAGCAATTAACCTAGAAAGCTCTAGCTCTTTCTCCTTCTTCAGTCTAAGCGTAGACTAAGTCTGGATTCTTAGCAATCTTCTAAAGCATATCCATATTATTGAGTACAGAATTTACTATCTCTGCTCGTCTAGCTGGTTCACCTTTAGATTTATTTGGTTCCGTAGCATCTTTAATATACTAATCGTCTATTGCCTTACCGGTAACACTAGGAAATATTTCAGCAAGCCTTTTGTCTCTCATTTCAAACGCTGATCTAAATATCTTAGGATCTCTAGTAAACTGAGATTTAGCATCTATGTCGGCTTTAGCCATCTCTCTAATTATAGGCTAACACAAGAAGTAAAGTCCTTGTTTTCCTTTACCGTTTCTAGCAAGTAAGTTGATCATGTTATACGTAAACCCATTTACATTAAGCTTAGAAATATATGGATCTTTCACAATATCTACGTGTGCATTAATAAATGCTGACAGCCAAGATGAAATCTAATTATTATCTTCGTCTAGAATCTAATCAAAACCAGTAATGCCTGTTATATCAGTAAAGCTAGACTCTTTAAATTTAACACCATACAGTGTTGTAAGAATATGGTTTGTTACATTCAATGCAAATGGACCAATACCAGTCTTACCTGTAATGTAGTCGTTCTTACGAGTAACCTATTCGTGTAATGTGCCAAAGTTGTATGCTACACTCTTTGTATTACCTTGTTCTGGAATTTCGTCAGCTATACTTGTTACAAGTTCTGTATCATTATCAATAGATTTATACAAGATGTTAAGTGTTTTTTTATCCTTAAGTACTGTAAGAATACTTTCTATAATGCTATTCTACAATCCTTCTGCACTTTCTTGGTCGAATTCATATTTACCATCTTTGTTAACATTGTAACGTGCTAAATAAAGGTGGTCTATATCAAACATTTTTGTTAACTCATTGTTACCAATGAGATCAGACTATATCTTCACTATTTCTAGTGTCGTGCATTTCGTGATATTTTCTTTCCTCACTACTCCAACTCTTCTTATCATATAAGTTTCTTGTTCGTTGGCTTAAATCGAATTGAATTTTATGCACCATTGAAGGTACTTGTTTAACGTATGGTTTTACAATATCTATAAATTTTAGCCCCTCTTTTGTTCCGCAACATAAAGAAAAGCTGTCCTCTTTTCTACCTTCGTGGAACATGTAAAACTATACATTCCAAACTTCTTTAAAGTAATCAATAATAATCTATACCTCTTCTTTCGGTAAGCATGTGGCTATTTTAATATAAAATCCATGGACTTTACCTTCTTTAGATTTTCTTATATTAATATGACCATCGTCCATATACCAAATTGCAATTCCTAATGCATCCAATCTATTAAGTAGTTTTCTATTGCCAAGAATTTTCTTTGGTTTATAAAACACTCTCCTTAAAACTTTTGCAAAAGGAGTCATGTATAATTTCATATAATATACTGGTACCCCAGAATTGTAACCACAAGTTTTAATGTAGCTTTTTATTCCGGTATTTCTTATTCCTCTATTATTAAATTGCTTTATCTTCCACTCAAGATAATCTTTTTGAGCTTCGCAATGTGCAATTTTGTATACATTATTATTACTTATTGAGCCATCGCCCAACAGTGCGCCTATCATAAGGCTTCTTGATTCTTTGTTAAATTTTGTTTTCATATTCGTTATTATCCATTTAGGAAATTTTTATCTTTAATTAGTCGTTGAACCTTCCCTTAAAGGGCTTGGCTGCTGATTGTCCACTTGATATGGAGTTTCCAGCAATTAACACGATTTTTTATATTAGACTGGTTCGAACATTGATATAGTTTATCCGAACCAGTTATCTTAGTAAACTCTGTTGGAAGTATTACTGTAGATTTAACAGCAGGTATAACATCTACAAAACGTAAAGCATGTATAGATGACTGAGCCTGTGTAGGAATACGATAACCGATAGTATTAGACGTAGCCTTTTCTCCAATTATATTATGATCTAAAAGCCATTGTCTAGCTTCGTTGTAAGACAAGTTCTTTGGAAGTATATCCTAGAAGTAATCAATAGATATTACAGCATCCATAGAGCCCTCTTCGTTTATCATCTACAATCTTTTACCATTATAGATCTCCTATCCTTGTATACCGCCTTCTCCATTCTTTCCTTCGATAGCAAATACAGATCTCTAAATAAATGAACTACCAGGAGTCATAATGTCAATAATATCCTTATTAGCCGCAGATATAAGCATAGACTCCATCCAGCTAGCATCAGCAGTGGATGCAATAGGTGCATTCATTGAGCCAGTCTGTGGATTATATGTAAGAGCGTCTATAAGGTTCTTGTTAGCATTTCTTGTACCAAGTTGTTCTATAAGATATTCGCTAAGCTTCTTTTGGTCTATAACACCATTAGAATAGAATCTGTCTTTAAACTTATCTACACCAAGTTTAGAAAGTTTGTTAATAGAACCCATAAGTTTATCTCTAAGTTGTTCGCCAGTCATATCACCATACGTTCTATCGAGTCGCAAACTAGATAAACAAACCTTAATCATCTGTGTACCAGCTGCTACAACATCACCTTCCTCTGGGTCTGTATTAAGCTGTCTACGGAGTGCAGAAAGTCTCTGTGTATAAACGTTCAACGGCTTGCTAATAGTCTCGCCATCGAACTCAGAATGACCTTGTAAGCCAACCTTTACAGCAGATGTCATAAGAAGATTATCAACCTTACTTTCCTTCATCTTATCGTACACATTCTTAAGTTTACCTGTAGCTATACAATCAAATATAGGGAACAACGCAAACTTATTATAATATGGTACAGATAAGTTAGAAACCTTCTTTCCATTCGTTGTATGATCTCTAAATCCGTATGCAGTATACTTAGTAGTAACAAGATTTACTTTGTCATAAATGAGTTTATATGCGTCTTTTTGATCCATCCAAGAATACTTATCAGAACTTTCAAGAATATTAATAGCCTTAGCTACGTCGTTTGTTAATGCGCCTCTAGCTCTAAGCATTCTTTTACACATATCAGCTGTAATATACGAAGCACCATCAGCTACATTTATGCCGCCAGTATAGGCTTCATAGAAGTTATTAGCTCTTGTTTCTATTTTCTTAACAGCATCTTCACCAAAGTCATCTACAAGTCTAGCTCTTACTGCGCCGATATCTAAATCATCAACACCACTAAAGCCATAACGGTTTCCATAGATTTCTCTAAGTTCACCATCGCGCATCTTCTCTTGAAGTTCGCTCATAATATCAGCATTTGAAGCTACCTCATAGTCTGATATTTCAGCGCATCTATAAAGCTCACCATCTGATCCGTCATAATTTGGTAAAGATGGAACGTTGTCATCACCAGTAGATACGAGACCACCGATACGTTTTTGGATATCTTCTACATTCTTAAAGAACCCAGGATTACCGATGTATAATCTCAAACTTTCCTCAGATGAAATAATGGCTCTATTCGTTGCGTCTTGCAAGATAGCAGTAATAGCCATACTATGTGCTGTACGCTGCAAATTTTGCGTATTAGGCGTTATTCCTTTCTCTGTGAGATCTTTATACATCTGAGCGTACAAAGTGCGTTCTACGGCGTCTATTTGACTCTAATTAAGGTTAATATTATTAAGCCCAAGATAACCAAGTTTTTCGTCCTTTGAGACAATACCAAGACTAACAGCTTTATCTACTTCGTTCTCATATTGCTCCTAAAGAGTTAACGACATTATCTGTTCTTGCTCTTCTCTAGACTTGTCGAAGAATTGCTCATTAAGAGTTTTAAGCTATTCGTCAGGAGACATCTTGCTTATTTCGTAACGTTTAATCTGTCCGTCTTCATACACTCTAAGTGTTGTAAGTGATTTAAACTGAATACCACCAGGCTATTTTCCTTTCTTACCGATGTGATAATTCATTATCTTATCTTCATCATTAAGTATAGGTAAGCCTTTAGGATTATCTACATGTAAGCCAAGCTGTTCTCTACAATCAAGTATAGCTTCACGCTCTGTATAAGCATAGTCGATAAACTAGTTTAATACAGATTGATTAGGCTGTAAATAATAGTGTGTGCTATCTAAGAATACCATCTTCGGAGCACCAGATACAGTATAAGCACCATTATCTGACTATCCAAACTCCATTCCTGGGATATTTATACCACCAAGAACCATATATGTACCTTTATCGGCAAGTGTTGGGAATATACAGTATCCGTTCTAAAGCATTGCGAACTTATTAATATAATCTTCAGCTTCAGCAAGATTACTATATTTAGAACCATTATCACCGCGGTTATCAGACTTAAAGCCAATAGGAGTGTAAATACTGATATTAAAATCTTCTCCGTTCTACAACTGTTTAGCAACAATAGAACCCATATTTACACCATTATTATTTATAATGTTATAGCTAGACTGTAAAATAGTCCTTACTACCATATTATTCTTATCATGGCTATTAAGATTCTCTGTAGTATTGCTAATACTATTGTTCTGTGACTCGTTATACAGCTTAGTACCATCCATACCATTAGACATCTTGTCTGTAGTAATCTTCATATAGGCTCCAGCCCAGTTACCTAATTCGCTAACAAAACCAGTCTTAAATACCTCGTCTATAGCCTTCTATGTTGTATAGCCATTAGTTTGCACAACCTTGCCAACAGCATCAATAAAGCTATTAATATTAGATGCGCCTGTAGAAACAATCCACTTCTTAAGAGCTTCTCTGCCAACGCCGTTATACTTTGTTGATAACATATGATCAAGCATCTCTTTGGTAAAGTTTATACCAAGCATATTAAATTCTTTACATATATCATCCTTAAGTACTTCGATATCACTATTAGATGCTGCGCTTCTAATTCTTCCGTTTATCTTAAATTCGCTAGCAGAATCATTTAGTATCTACGACTGTAAATCAGAGAAGAACTGAGATATAAATCTAAATGCATTCCTTGCTACGGTTGTAGGCATATCTACCTAAGTATTCTTTGTGTTATACTTTGTAGAAAGAAGTAGTTGTCCATTCTGCCCAACCGATCTCTACAATAAGCCAGATTGACCAGAAGATAAGAATGAGTTCCAAAGCTTAGGGTACATTCTTGCGTCTCTATCGAAGTTCGCATCAGATATTTTAACTTCTACACCTCCATTCTTATTGCGGATAGACCTACCAATAATAAAGTTATGCTCATGACCCTTGATAGCTGTAAAGATTTGTATCATAAACGCTTCTTTATCGAAGTCTATCTTTTCAAGCTGATCGTCATTGTTGAATGTGTAGATAGAATTGTATAGATTACTATATTTCTGATATATGGCCATATACATAGGATTCTACGTAGATAACTCCTGTAGTCTATTTAATAAGTCTAAAGGTGTTTTAACATCATGTAACTTGCTAACAACTACATTGAATACCTGCTTAATAGGCATAAATGTAGGAATACCATATATGTTCTTAGATGTATCAAGTGTAAGTTTGCCATTATCATCAAACTTGTAGTAAGGTATTGTGGCAAAGAACATCTTCACTGGTTTACTTACAGAATCAAGTTTGTTGAACTCGAATGCAGATTTATCATATCTTTCGATAGATTTTCCATAATCATTCTCTTCCTGGTCGCTTGTCTCAGAATCGTCATCATGCTGATATTTGCCGTCATAAGCATCCATTATTTCGGTAAGATACTTCTGTACCTCTTTTGATATAGCTGAGAAGTTAGGGAATACAACGTCACCTTTATCATTTAACTCTGCGTAAAACACTTCCCTAAACGTTTGCTATGTAGGAGTAACTGAATCCATAGACATGTACTATCCATTCAGAATAGGCTTAACAGAACCAGGCTCACCAATAAGGTTGTTTATAACCCTCATTGGTATATATTTAATAGGAAGTTCTGAAGAATTGTGTACAGCATCATATATATCGGTAGCGTCTTTGGCAGACTTTACTATAATATATCCAAGGGCTCTAGCCATATGTTCTTTCTCGGAAGCAGAGCCTATATGGTCAAACTTGCGTCCATTTATTTCATAATGCAAGTCTTCGCCAAACAACTTTTTGAATCTATTTTGCTGTTCTTTACTTACCTGTTTATCTGCATATTTTCCAGACTTAATATCATTGAATAAAGTAAGAACTGTTTTAGCGTTGTTTCTATAGTGCCATAAGATACTCAATCTATTAGCTACTTTCTTTATATTCCTCTTAATCCAGCCTTGTTTCTTTATAGCATTAGCGTCTTTTGTACCGAGCATATAATCAACGAACAAATCAGCCAATCCCTCAGCCACATCTCTTTCTGTAGCAGCTTCTGGATGAGCTTTTCTGTATGCAGAATACATCTATTCTCTTACAGATGGCTCTACAAGTAATTCTAATGCCCTATGAAATCCTTCATGGAAGCCAATAGTATAAGGAACCGAATTAGACATCTAGATAACAGCATCTGTACACTTAGCAAGTTACGGCGCTATTCTTTTATAAGCTACATCTGATAACCTTTCGCTTTCTACCCACTATGGAGTAATACCAGTTGTCTTTCTTACCCATTCATCAACGGCATTAGCAAACGAAGGTTTTTCTTTCTGTCCATCAAACTCATTTAAATCTTGTTCATAGAACAAAGACATGAATGTGTCTTCAGCCTACTTTTGCTGCTATTGAATATCTTGTTTAGCGACTGTTTTAGACGCTTGCTGAGCGCTTTCGTCTGGATGATCTTGTACAAGCTCCACATTATCTACATATACTGTAGGAGGATCAAGTTTAGCTGCGTATGACATCAAATAACCGTTGCGTAGCATATACCCAAGACCGGTAGTACCTTTGCCATCATGAGTAAAGTCTTCTCTTGTAAACGTAAGACCATTTGGGAGTTCCACTTTATCAAGGTTAGGATTTGATGCATATTGCGCATTAAGCTTAGCTAATACACTATTATGTGATGACTATATATATTGCTACATATTCTACTGAACAAATGCAGCATCTTTTGTCATATACATATTACACAGAGCATTGTATATATTAGCGTAGTCTACACTAGGGTTTTGCGTAGGGTAAATAACATTACCTATAATAACTCTCTTATTAGCCGGATCTAATGTAACAAGACCTTCTATTGAGTTGTATTTCTCATTTAATACTTTATTGTCAGCCTTAATATAAAGAACCTACTTAAGTAAATCGTCTATAGAATATCCTTGATACTCGTTTAAGCCTTGATAACATTTGTACCATATAAGGTCTGCGATCTTATTAGCCTAACCACCTTGACCAGCAGTAAATTTAGGCTGTATCAACGGCGTACCAATACATCTATTATCTACAGCTTTCTCAGTCTGACCAGTATCATAGAAGTATACAATATTACCAGATTGTGTTATAGCTGTACGTTTTATATATTCGAGATCAAATCCGCTGATTAAAGTTGATAACTCTGGACCACCATAAACCATTTTAGTAACATCTCCAGTATTAACATTCTAAGTAGCTTTAAGGAAACCTATTCTGTTACCAGCGTCGCATGTAATATTGTACAAATCATGCTAATTAAGCGTTCCTGCGAACAAGAATCTACTTACAGGCTATAATTCACTACCGTTCTTAATTGAGCCCTTAGAACGGCTTAATTTCATGCTTATATGGTATCCTGGATGTGTTTTCATAAAGTCGAGCATATACTTAACTTTCTATGTAAACACAGCATCTGCAGCTTTCTTTCTAGCAAAGTATACCGGATCAACACCCCTTGGACCAGCATCATTACCCTAGTCGAATGTCATAAAGATTGTTCTGCCTTTAGAATCTGTAAGCTTAAGCTATACTTCATTATTTCTCCATATAAGCTCAGCGTTACCAGATTTTCCAGAAGCATCTGGGTAAATCAAATGTGGGTCAAGTGCTATAGAGAAGTAGTGTGGGTCAAGTTTGGCTCTAAATGCAGGAAAGTGTTTAGTAGTATCACTATACAGCTCCCTCCATTGATCGTCAATCATATTGATACTCTACGCGCTGTTTGTATCAAGTATATCATCAACATTTGGATCTACAGGGAATCTCTGGTTATATTCTCTAATGAAGTCATTTGCATCATAAATAGTATTAGTAAGCGCATTATCAAGAGCGGTATTAGTCTTCTGTACGTTCTTTGCATTATCAGCCAGGAATTTAAGCTAATTATTTATGACCGTACTCCAGAATCTCTGTAAACTCTTATTGCCAACAAGGCTATTCATAAACTCGCCATCAAATGTAGCAAGAAATGACTTGATTTTGTTAAAATAAGTAAAGCTAGGATTACCAATATTAGATGCAAATTGAGTCTGCCACATTTGCAAAGCCTTGTTTGCGGCATCTCTGTACATCATCCTATTGCTGACGAGCTTATTAATAGCAGCTGTTATAAGTTTTTGCTCTGGAAGAGTGTCGTCAACTTTAAACTGATCACTACCGTAGAATTGGTCAAGTGCTGTCTAGGCGTCATATATAGAATATATAAGTTCATTAACCTGAGCTCGTTCGTCGGCTGTTGTAATATTAAGATTCGTAATAGAACTTAACAGAGTATCAAGCTTTTTACAAATCTCGTGTACAGTATCTAAGCCAGCCTAATATTGCTCATCTACAATAACATGATCAAATGCATCTTCTGGGTAGAATTCAGGTACGGTATTCTCGTGCTATTTAGGCTATAGGAGCTAATTTAAGCGCATCTGAGCGTCTTCTTTTAAGCTCTGGATAGATTCTATAGCTGAGTGAAGATCTCTTATCTGAAGCAATAATTCGTCCTTATTTGAGCCTTCTTTAAATATATCATAAGATGGTACAGTTTTATGTTCGCCACCAGCTTCAGTAATGCTATCATATATACTTTGTAAATCTGATATAAGATCATTTACTTGATCCTGTAAAGGTCTAACAGTTTCATTAGATATATCTTCATTAGATTTATTGTAATAAGGCGTTACTGGTTTATTGAAGTCCAATGCTTCTATCTGGAATATTTTATCAGCTTGAATAAAATTATTTCTTCTGTCTATAACAAATGGGAATACATACGTTCCTAAAACATTAGCTCCAAACAAATCATATAAAGCGATATTGATATCGCGCATATGCTCTTGTTCTTTTTGCATCATAGTTTTATCGCTATGATAAGCTAGTGTGCCAGACTTCATTTTCTATTCCATCTGAGAAGAATATGAACTCTTTACATCAATAAGCATTATCTAACCATCATTACTAACTAAAACTATATCTGCCTATGACTAAATTCCATTTCCATCTGCATCAAATCCGTATACCGGTATGTCTGTGTCAAGTATTTTATACTCTCCGCTATTTAACATTCTATCACGAATTGAAGAAATGTATTCCACAGCTGTACCGATTCCATCCATTCCTTCAAAATTAGATGTAGAATCATCCGCGTTAACTCCAAGCATTATTTCTTGAACAAGTGATCTTATGACATCTGAGTCGTACAGAGATTGCGATCTAAATCTAGATCCATCTATCGATGTTAAATAATAAACTAATCCTTGCAATAGTTCGTCCTTATTTGGCTGCTTAAATATTTCGTTTACAATGTCAGTAAAATCTGCGTTATTAAACCTTTCGCTATTATTAAAAAGATATGCAATAATATCTTCTTTGTCTTGATTTATAATATTGCTTGATATTTCTTCATAATTAACCTCAGACTTAAGCCTATCTATTTCCTATGGATTAACAAATACGTTTAAGTTATTATTGTCATCATAAGCTATAGAGGCATGAAAACTATTAAGCAGCGTTCTTTTCTATTGCTTCTCAAGAGCTTTTTTATATCCATCAAATGCAACATTCTACGAAGTATGTGTAGCAACTTGCGCTCCATAAGATTGCACGTCCATAGGAGTGTTCATATTCTCCTTTTCTTTACGTGTAGATGTAAGATAATGACGAATATACATAGCCTTTGCTAAAGCCAATACCGAAGAACCACCATCCTAGCCAGTCTCTTCTTGAAGAATAGTTTTTATGTCATTGTAAAGCTATTCGAACTTATAGAAACCAACCTTTGCGTTTTCCATAAGGCCATCAAATGACTACATTGCAAGTTCATCAAATCCAAGTAAGAATGATACCCTTGCTTTGTTTCTTCTAGCTTTACGCTTCTTTCTATAATGCTCTCTAGCCTTATCTCTACGACGCTTATATTCTTCTGCATGCTTCTAAAGCTCTTCTGTAGTAGCTGTACGATTCTGCTATGTTTCTGTAGGATCTACAGCCTGCTTAGCCTATTCATTAATATCCTTTACATCTTCTTCGGCAGCTTTAAGCATATCATTCTAGTAATCCTCTGTAAGCTTTGTTACCGCATCACCAGAATATATATCAGACAACATCCAGTCTATATTTTCGTTCTGCTTATTTGCGTCTATGATCTTTGTGATACGCTCATTAAGCTTACTCTTAGAACCATCTTTAGCAGCAGCTCTAGTGTGCTCTTCTGGCTTGTATTTATCACCAAGTTTCTACTTTAGCTCTGCCTGCTTTCTTTGATACCTAAGTTCGTCTGGATTATACTCGAGATTTCCATTGTCGTCGCGCGTAACACCTTCTGTATGAATAGACAACGTAGAGTTAAGTAATGATTCGTTAGCCGTGTACATAGCTCTAGCCTATTCAAGCTCCTGGATCTCATTATCATTAAAACCAACAGATTCGCTAAAGTTATTTAAGAATTGCAAAGTCTATTCATCGGTAGATTTCTCATCGAAATTCTTATAAGCTTTAGCTAAGCTTTGCTTCGCACGGGCAATCTATTTATCTATATTGGCCGACAATAATTTAGCGTCAGGTCTAACGGTCTTTAAACCAAGCTTATCGTGAGCAAACTTAAATACGTCATCAATAGAATTCATCTTAGCCTTAAGTGTAAGTAAGGCCTTCATTCTATTATGAGCTTCAGAATTTCTCTAGAAGTTATTTATGTGTCTAGCATGTTCTTCTTTCTGAGAGTTTTCTACAAATCTTTCACCATATTCGTTTGCTTCATCTTTGATAGACTCTTTATATTTTGCTACAGATTTTTCTACCTATTCTTGTGGTAAAGCTGCTGTATCAAGAGATTTCTTGTACTCTTCTACCTTTCTATTAACGTATGACTCAATGGCCTTAGTCTTTGCTGTAGCTGCATTTATGGCAGTCAACATAGGGTCTCTTGACTATTCTTGTCTATTTACAGCCTGTTCCACCTGATTTTGATAACCCTACTGTCCGTAAATCTATTGAAGTCTAACTTCTGCTTCCTACTGAGCTTTTCTATTAGCAGTTAACTATTGCTCGATGTTAGCTCTATCAGCTATAGCCACATTGTATTGTTCTGTACCTTTATTGATGCCTTTAATACGATATTGCTGTTCAATCTACTTGTTGTTTACGAGAGCAGAAATACGCTCAACATTAGACTGTAAGTCATTCCAATACTGTTCACCAAAACGAGGTTTCTCTCGCTTCAAATCAGCCTCTCTGAGCTACTATATTTCTGTAGCCAACTAATTATACCTTCCCTTAGAGATCTGGTCTGAAATAACAGCATTACTAGCTCTATTCATCTTTCCTTGTTCCCTATCGAGAAGAGCACTATGCATTATAGCATCTTTTACTTGTACGGTGTTCTTAATGTCATTAACGGCATGATATATATTCATGGCTACCATAGGATGCATGCCGCCCATAGCAAAACCACCTCGCCAGTTTGACAACATCTCCATATCATTGTAAAGTTCAGATTCGCCAAGACCAAACATACCTTTGTAGAAGTCAGATACTTCTTTGCTATGGGCCATATCCTGGAATGCAAGACTAAGCAAGTCAGCTGATCCGTATCCATATGTCTTAGCGAACTCTTCAGCAGCATTGGCGTTCAACTGCTGTACAATTTCTTCATTACCCTCAGATGCTCTGTCTATTAATCCACTTCTAACTGTGTTTATTCCATATTTCTTGAGCATCTTGAGTGTAGCTATTGTGTTAGGATTATTTACAGCTGCCCTTAATAATTTCCTTTTAAGAGTCTTCGCTCCAACCATTGTAGCTAGAGCTTCAGCCTTCTTCGCTATAGCCTCACTAGCCATAACTCCAGCATCTTTTAGAGCTTGCGGCATGACTTCTTTTGCAAGTCCCTTTACTCCTCTAGCAACTTCTCCTGCGGCAGCACCAACTCCAGCGCCAACATAGTGCCCAAGAACACCGCCGCCAAGAACGTCCATTGTTGTTGAGCCAATCTTTGCACCAGTTTTGCCAGCTGTACTTGTAAGAGAGTTAATATACTGTCCAGCCTGTGCAAATTTACTTTCAACAGCTCCGTTTAATCCCGCGAGAGCATAGTCTGTACCAATAATCAATCTTCCAGCTTTACTTGTAGCAAGCTTAGCGCCAAGTTTGGTTGTTGGAAGTTTGTAGATGGCTTGCCTATAAAGGTTTGATAGACTATTGCCTGGCTATACATATGATATAACGTTTTGAACAACTTCTGTACCCATCGTTCTAGCGTTATCTACCATAAATTGCTACTCAAGACCTTTTGTTGTACCGAGTTTAGCTTTAGATAAACGTGGATCGTTGCTCTTTGTAACACCCATTAGGTAATCACCGAGAACCTTTTCCTTACCTTGTTGGGTACTTAAATCATATCTAGCCTCAGCGTCTTTCTTAGACATACCATTTTGTACAGCAAACTTTACAGATTGCTTTTGCAAATCTTTATATGATGCAGAAATACCCTAAGCTTTACCGGAGGTTTCCTACGCTTCGTATTTATTAAGATTCTATTGATAGTTCTAGGTCCAACGTTGAGCAATTTCAGCGTAGTTCTCATCTTCTGCACCTTGCAGATTAAATGGAAGCGCTGCTGCATTAGCCGCATTATATAATGCAAAACCAGCTTCTGGATGTCCAGCTGCACCTAAAACAAAGAACCAACAGTACCAGCAGTTGTAATAAGGTTACCGATGTTACCTGTATCCGAAGACCAAGAAGAACCCATTTGCTGTGGTAAATTCCACAACCAATAATCTGGTGTTAAAAGATCATCGTTAGCGTGTATATTTGCAAGATTCTCAGCATGTTTACTAACGTTCCAGAACTTCTTCCACTTAGACGCTCTACGCATCTAATCGTCAAGAGTTTCTTTATAATCATTAAGGTCTTGCTAACGCTTAGCTTTAAATTGATTGGCTTCAATCTCCTTTTGATCTAAGCTCATTCCTTGATGAGCTTTCTCAAATCTGTCAGACAGCTGTTTGTTATAGTTATCAAGCCAATCTCTAGCCATCTACTCTTTAGATCTACCTGTGCCGTCAAACATATCATTTGTAGCAGCAAACGCCTTAGTCATAGCAGCCTAAAACCCTTCCCACATAGATGTATGGTCTTTCATCCATGTAGCCTTGTATGCATCAGCGAGCTCATTTAAATCTTTGTCTTGTAGCTAATCATATGTTGATAAGATTTCTTTACCAAGTAGATATGTATCTTTCCACACATCTCCTTTAACCTAAGCTTTAGGATTAGCTTTAAGATAATTCCATTGGTCTTCCTTTGATTTAAGATCTCTCTTAAGTCGCTCCCTTTTGGACCATGCATCAGCTTTTGCCTAGTCTGTCTAGGCTAAAGCGATTTTACCCTTTGTGCTTTCAATTCCAAGATCGCTAGACTGATTTGAAAACAAACCAATTCTCTAGCCAATCTTCCACAACGTGAATTGAAAACTATCTTTTCCAAGTTCGTTTATGCCGCCAATATCAGATCCAACAGAATTTTTGTAGATGTCAGTCTTTTTAAAGTCTTCAAACAGCTTATCTTCCTCAAGCTATGTTTGCTTCTCTTTCTCTGCGTCAGAAAGCATACCTTCTGAATCATCTTGAGCATCAATCTTTTGCCTGTTTGATCTTTCTTGTTGCTTGTATAAGCTGTCAATATGTTTATTCCAGTCATATTCAGCTATAGCATTTTTCTATCTCTGAATAGATCTTTGACTAGGCTTATACCAATCTCCGTGTGGCATTATATCAGACTCTAATCTAGAACCAGATTGTCTTGATATATAACTTGGTACATTAGCCTAAGTCCTTTTATTAGGAACGGATTGGCGTTGATTTGGTAGTGTTATACCAAACCTTTTAGCCTACCCTCTAAAATAGTCCTCTGCTGGGGACTTAAGTAAATTGTAATTTGCCATAATTTAATTATTAATCATTTGGTGATTGCTAGTTCTCAGTATTTGATGGAGAACCCTTATGTGTTTCATTAACAGGGAGCCAGAATTCTGTAACACCGCTCTACTTACGTAATTCTTCGTCTGTCTATTCGCTAGTATTATCAAGCTTGCATCTTACATAGTACTTTCCTGTCTTTGCATTATATGTAAGGCCACCCATTACAGTAGCATTAACCTATTTGCCTTTCATGGATTTCTTCCAAGGTGGAGTTGTGGTTCCATTAGACTTAAATCCACCTCGTTTTACAGGATGGGCGTCACCAATTTTAAATGTTACGACTGTCTAATATTCACCATCAGTCTTAGCCCGTCTTACCTGCACTCCTGGATCAGAAAAAGCAACTCCCTCTTTCTAATAATCATCCGTAGTACCAAGTCCTGCAGACTAACCAGGCTTATTATACGCTACGTCAAATATTGTCCAAAGATTCTTTGGCTTGCCACCTCTACCAGATCTAGATGAACTTGATGAATTCTATATACTAGGATTGTTTGCACGCCTTACATCATCTGAGTATTTATAGTCTATAATTGCTTTTTGACTAGCTAGGTCTCTAGCGGATTTCTTTGCATCAAGTTGATCTGCAAGTGCATTCTAATAATTAAGTAAAGAATATTTGTTAGGATCCCATGCTATATTCTTCTTTCCTTCCCAAAGTTGTGCTACAGTGCCCTATAATTGCTGTTTAATCTAATCGTCTGTAGGGTTAGTTACACCAGCCTACTGTAGCTGCTATTTAGCTTTATCATAATAATATTCGCCTGCTGCTGTAGACATAACAGACGGGATTGCCTTGCCGGCTGTATCCATAATCATCTAATCTGTAATACCAGTGTAATCATTCTTTGGATCATACTTATATCCCATAGCCTCAACTTGTTTCTATGTAAGATTACTAGGTTTGAGTATACTATAAGGAATCTTTGTGAGGTCTTCTAGTGTGTCCATCTTCGTTGGAGCTAATGTATTCCAACTTTGTGTATATGGGTCAAACTTATCATAATCTAACCCATACTTCTACATTTGCCAACCAAGCTAATCCTATGTAAGTTTTCCTTCAGCAACCATAGAAGCGGCTGCTTTCTAAAATGTCTTCATATTGTCAGCGTCAGATTTCCATTTAGAGATCTTATCATAAGGTGTCTCTCTAATGATCTTGGCTATATAAGCTCTACCTTCTGCAGATCTAAGAGGATCTATGCCATTCTAGTATAAGTAATTAAGACCAGCATTAACCCTACCCTTTGTCTAATCATAGTAAGCTTTATTCAAACTAGCGCTTGGGCTATATAGATCTCCGAACTCCTTAGCAAACTCCTTCTATTCTTGTACAGCCTAATTATATTGTTCTCTTGCAGCACTAATGTACTACGACATCATACTGCTATCCAGTAGGTCTATAATAGGTACCGCTACTGGTTCATCATACATTCCTATCATAATTAAATACCTGTATAAAGATTGGTTCTGTTCCTCTTATTCATATAAAATCCAGGTAGTCTATCACTTTGTACTGCTCCATTAGACTAAAATGGAATTAAAGACGGAACTTTAAAATTATTATTGTATAACAAAAGTCCCCTAATCATTTGGTCTCTATTAATTGGGAATCCGTATTTCGATATTGTCTCTTTGTTACCAGGGGCAGTTGTTCTAGTAAATCCAAGTGGCTCTTTAGAATTTTCTGCAAAAAGATCTCCGCCAAGATATTTACTATAGTCTTTTCTTAATTGATCCATTGGTATACCCATATATTTTTGATACGCTTGCATATACTTGCTATTATCTGGCAGTGTTGGTATCATTTGTGGTATTAAGTTATTCAAATATTCAAGCCTTGGAGTTTTTTTAGTAAGATACATATAATGAGATGATTTAGGGATGCCATTGTTACCTTTAATAATATAATTAGCTTTTTTCTAAGCCTCAAAATACTTATCCCAATCTATAGTATCTAAGTAATTTGTGTGCTAATATGGTAAATCTGGTAATGATAAATTTCCGATATCCTATATCGCTTTATCTTGCCAATTCTTCTATGGCTAAATGTTGCGTTGGTACATATTCATTTCGTATGGCTACCCAGTTGGTCTTGTATACGAATTGTTTGTACTACCAGTATTGCCAGTTGTACTTTTGTTGCTATCACCACCTATACCATATATCGTTTTTAATGCTTCTTTCTTATTATCTATATCCTACTGATACAGGTCAAGAATATCGCCATACTGCTTATTTTTAATGCGCTGTGACAACCATTTTTGACCAATAAGACCAAGGTTAGACAAGTGTGTTTCAATACCCTTGGTCTTAGCACCGTGTGCCCTATTGTAAGCCTCCCATCCATACTGGTTAGACTGCTGCAATCTCTGAGCATCACTATCACCAAGTCTAGCGGCCATCTCAGCATAAGCGTTTCTATATGCAGCATTCTTTTCCTGCACATTCATGAGTGCGTCTGCAACGTTTCTCTAATTGCCTAAAGCCAATGCTACTCTGTTAGCCTATCTCTGACCACCTGTATAACCACCAGAATTAGCGAGCTAATAAGCAGCCTATCTATCTTGTGCATATAACTTTTCAAGAATAGGATTAGCTGATACTCTATTGCCAGCCATAGTCTATAAAGCTATTGGTGCATATCTATTAGCTGCGTATATATTTGGCATTACAGGGTTTTCTCTACGCCAATGATTAAGCATCTGTGTTTCAAGCAGTGTAGGAAACGCGTAGCCTAAATCAAGCATAGAATTAGATACTTTGCCCTTGCCAGATTTAGTCCAACTAGAAATTGTCTACTTTGTTTTATCCCATAAGCTTTTACCGTTATCAAATCTGTCTTTACCACAATTATGCTTAATCTGAGCTGCATAATCCTCGATCTAATGCTACTTCTCTTGTCTGTCTGTAATATTCTTCATTGCTTGTAAAATAGGGGCCTTAGCGCGATCTAATTGACTTTTCTAAAGCTGCATTGTTTGCTTTGATAAAGAGCTAAGTTCAGATTTCTTTCCAGCTCTTTTCTCAATGTTGTTATACATCTAAAGCTTAGCTGTTAGCGGTGCTATTTGATCAGAAAATTTCATTCCATTACTCCAATCTATATCATTACCAGCTATAACGTTGTTATCATTTACGCTAACAGAGCTAGGTTGGTTATCGACTCCAACTTTTCCTTTTGTTACAAGAGTACCGGTACCATTCGTATAGTCTATAATAGACTCTCCTTTACCAACTAAGCTATTTACAGGACCACTCTAATATCCATTAGGTGTCCATACTTTATTTCCTTTTAACATATCTTGGTTTTATTAAATCTTTTCCTCGGTTAGCATACAATACGTCATCATATGTATTACCATTATTTAAATAATATTGCTATGTAAGACCTTCTGTTGCAGCTGATGATTGATTAACCTAATTAATTAAGTTTGCATTCTACTATGCATTAAATATCTTTCTACGCTGTTTTTCCCTAGCTTTCTTGCCTCCAAACAAACCTCCAAACAATCCTACTATGGCTCCTGCGGCACCTCCGATAAGTGAACCTACACCTGGTACTATAGCCGTGCCTATTGCAGCTCCTGCAGCAGCTCCAGAGCCTGTCATAGCCAATGTATTAGTTGTGTTAGAAGCGGATATATCAGCCATAGCCTATCTCTTATTAATGTCATTCTAAGCCTAGTAGTTTACTCCAAATGCCTAGTCTGTTCTCTATCCGGACATACCGAACAATCCACTCTAATCTTTTACTGCCGCCTACTGCTAATTGAATCCGCTTATTATTCCAAGAGTTCCATTAACAGCTCCTGTTACAGTACCGGCATTAACATTGCTAAGTGCGCCTCCTCCTAAACTTACGCTAGGAGTTTTCATTCCATTTATTTCTTTAATTGTTGGCAAAGATGTTAGCTATTGCTTATATGTATTTGTTCCAGTTATATCGCCACCAATACCCTTCACACTACTTGATAGGTCTATTCCGTCATTGAATTTTGGAATATTGTTTATCTTCTTTCTCTATTTTAGCTCCATGACTATCTATATTTTGTTATTATATATTGTATTGCCATAGCTGGATTTGGTTTGATATCTTCTATACTGCAAATCATAACCTTGCCTCTAGCTCTATTGCCAAATAATCCATCAGCCCTAGGTATGGCAAATCTATGTATATTTTCCCTAAGTGTTATCTACTCTTCTAGGTTTGGATTCTATCTTCTAAGATTCTGTCTACCATGTATATTTATGATTCTTTTGAGAAGTAATCATTATCGTCGCGTATTGTATCATGTAACTATAGATTTTCGTATGTAACAATCTCTTGATTATCAAATACCTTCGTAATAAGCGGCTATTGAGCAACTACATATTTAACGTAACTTGAAAGTAACTACTGAGTTGTTGATTTAGGTGATCCATCAAGGTAGTCATACTAATATATGCATACAGTATCGTTTTTCTTTACAAGATATTCTCCGTTAAAGAACTATATAGCTCCATCGAATGGTATCGTTAACGTAGATGTAAACTTGCCAAGCATCTCATTGTATACTATTTGCAGGTCATCGCTTAGTACATTAAATATAACCTCATTGTACCTATTATTGTAGAATACTTTAAAGTTGTCATCTTTCTTATACTTGTTCAATATATTCTATACCTTAGCTTGCTTTGAAAGCTATGTTACACTCTATCCATCAAATAAGCAGATTACATTATTATGGCTATCAAACCAATACAAACCACCGGTAGTACATGCTGCACAGAATTGCTGTTTATGCATTCCATAAGTATTACTATAATAGTCGTATCTATCAAGTACTCCTCCAGTTCCAAGTACTATATTTTGTCCAGAATTATCTGTAGCAACACTACGATCATTTACGCTAAGTACACCAAATGATTGCTCCTGTAGAAATGTAAGAACATTCTTAAATGTACATACATCAGTTATAGGACCATACTCCTAATCAACATCTATAAAGTTAGAGCTTCTAAATTTACACCAACTATCTATGATTTCATCATTCTGTTTCAAATCAGTAATAATATACTCTTGTATCTATAGTCTTATTATAGTCTTGCGGATTAAGATCATCGTACACAGCAAGTGGGACACTTGTATTATATACGCTATATACAGAATTATAAACATACTCTGGCTCCTTTTGTACGTAAGCTTCTGTTATTTCACATGGTTCAGCCTGTATAAAGGATGCATAATTATCTCTTGCATTAGAGCTAAATGTCCATCCATATTGGAATTTACACCATATATTCGACTCTGTTGGTATAGAGTATGTTATCATATGAGTATTAGGGAAATTCAAATTCTTGTCTCCTTTATACGCTCCGTACACTTTATGCATAGACGTATACTCAAATGTTTCTACGTGACAATCTCCATCAAATACTGTATTCCATTTATTTTTAGACTTGAAGTAATTACCGTCTCCATAATATACATTTGTTAGCCTATTTGTGAATGAATAACCACCATAAGGAGTTATTTGCTATCTAAGATTAGTTAGATATGTTCCAAGTAGAGTTGGTCTGACTATCTTGAATATCTATCCAATTTCAGTAGATTCCGTCTAAGGATCCTCCTATTTTAGGCTATCGTAATAATTGCCATTCTCTGGATAGTAATAAGAAATCGCACCAGCAGTACCCTTTTCTTTATACCAACAGCTTAACAGTAAACATTTTCCACCTGTTCCAAAACATGCGTTCTTCTTACCATAACCACCAGTATTATCACCCTAAAATGCGCCACCATAATTACCAAATGCTCCAAATATGTTACCATTTGTATCGTTACAAATTCCGCCAGTAACCATATTTGTAAATAGTGCTCCACCAGCAGAAACAGCATAATTAGGATAGGCTTTTGATGACATCTATTCTTCGTTGTCTTTATTGAAATTTCTTTTGAATGCCTAGTCCCATTTTATTTGATCAACTAACTAAAAGTCCTATATATAGTTTGCTTTCTAAACAGTATCAAACCATGAATCACCAAGATCAGAACCTCTACTTATAATAAATTCATATGGCCGAACACTCTATTCATATAATTTTATATAAGCGAAGGCTTTCTATATTATAAACCTACCTGATTTTTCTTTTCTTTCATTAGCAGACTATTCGTCATTATTATATAGTCTATCAAAATTTAAAATGCAATCTTTTATTAATGCATACGAATATGGCTTATCATTTCCAAGTCCACCAAACTGAAACGAACTAGTAGACAGTAGGTTTAATTATATTAATTCCTTTATTCTTATGCGCCTAAGGATTAACTTCGTAGAAATAGTTTGGATTAAATGGTGCGTCTAAATAGCATATTTCAACTAGTTTTGGGATCATAGTATTTCCTTTCTATAGTTAGATCATTAACATAAAAGTCTCCTCTTGCGTCACCGTTATCATCTCGTCCAGTAAATAATTCTACAGCGCAGTTAGATATACATGGTATTACGAACTGAAAATTCTATCTACCATTTTTACCATATAATGATCCGTAATCTGGATTCGGATTACCGTTTATAAAAGAATCATACTAATCGTCACGAAACTTATAGTCACCTCTAGCTCCAAATAAAAAAGACTATTTTTGTAAATAATATTTTTTATCTTTTACAAATTGCTTAAATGATTCTGACTGATAACAAACTTCCTTCGAAACAAATTGTAATAATTTGTCATTGTCTATATTTGTCATACATTGTGATTCGACATCCTTTCCGTCCCACCTAAGCTAATCGTGTACGTTGTATCCCTATATGAACTTATTTGTTGTCAAGAATCCTGTTGGACAAAACATATGATACTTTGTTACCCAGTAATCACTACTATCTGATTCATACTATCTACTATAAGCATTAGACACAGGTGAGCTAAGAACTCCTTGTGATATTGTAGCTATATCTGATTCATGTCTAGCACATCTAACTATCTAATAACCAGTACAGCCTTCTGGTAAACTTTTTACCATAAACTGTATTCCTAGATTTCTGATAACTAATTCGTAACGTTTACCATTAACGATAGTATTTGATGACATAAGCTAGAAGCCTTCTTCGGTGACATTTGGAGTTCTTATATCAGCAATCCACTTAACTGGAGAAGCTTGACAATATTTGTCATACAAAACAATTCCGTAACGATAAATCTCGTTTCGTCTAAGTGACTTTATTAACCATGTGTTTTTATTTATTCCTGGATCAAATTCAGCTTTCTCTATTATAGATGGATTAAAATCTTTATCAATATAAAAGACATTATTTTGCTATACATTTTCTTTTTGAGAATAATTGTATAATGTTCCTATCTTTCTTGTATTGTTTTCTTTTACACAAGAATCTTCTACCTAAGAAGAAATAACAAATCTCCATTCTATATTTTTACCAGATCCTCCGACCCATTGATATTTTGAATCGAACACAAAATTAGCAGAATATAATGAAGCTTCTTTATTTATATTATTATAAGTACCATCATAGCAATCGTGATCAAACGGAGGAACAGCAACAGAGTCGTCTTCTATGTCGTGTTCGTGAGCATCTATTTTAAATGCATTATTACCATTAACATCTGTTACGGTGCTGATTTTTTCGTAATTAAACCTAAATGCTCTTGCGTCCCATTTGTCGAAATCCTTAATAGTTGTCTGTATTGTCTTTGTGTTTGCAGCAAACAGAAAACCATCCTTAGAAGCCAACGAATTAGGTATTATCCTAACACCTTGTAATGAATTTAATTCTTCAACACTGATATTCTCTATTGGATCATTACCAACATCATTTATAATTAGTTCTGTAGTAATCTTTTTCATTAAAGTTTACTTTGGCATCATATATCACAGATACTATTGGCATCTATCCATTTTGCGTATACTGTACCCTAAATACTTTAATGTAATCAAGGTGCCAATAATCTCTAGGAATTTGTATAGATATTTTTACTCCGCAATTTGATTGTGCACCCTATTTACCACCGCACTTTACATATCTGTTATCGAAATCATAATTACCAATTGGTATTTGCTGACATTGTATAGATGCTCCTGTATGTATTCCGTATCTATTGTATAACTGATAACAATAACTTACAACACCAAATTCTATCTTTCCTGGTACATATTCTTCAAATACTGGCGGTTTACAAACCGCTTCTGGATAAGATAAGCATTTATTAAGATCTTTATATAAAAAATCATTGCTTATATTAAAAACCATTATCGGGTGTATTGAATCGGCTAAGTATAGTTTAATATTGTTTTTGCTCTCATAATTAAGCTAAATATCGAATGTATCTGGATACTTTTCTCCTTTATCTAACGGCAATAATGGAGCGTCTACAACAATGCTACTCTTCTATATATCATTGAAGTCCTAATCATGGACAGTTCCACCTATCGCATTTTTAAAACTATAGACCTTAAGTCTATTTTCATTTTCATCAATGCTAAACAACTACTCCATAATCTCTTATTGAACCAGTAGCAACAACTTTGTTACCCTCACCAGTCAAATGATCCAGCTAGTTTTACACCCTATACTGGCATTAGTGACCCATGCCTATTATCTCTACCTTCTCCACCTCTGTATGACGATATCTTTATATTTCTAGCATCGATATACTAATTTGTAGCAACAACAGAGAGATCATCATCACTATTCAATCCTCCTGCAAAACTATTAATTTGTGGTTCAGTATTAGTATCCATAGCAATAATCATTAAAGTTTAACTATTTCTTTCCGGTGTTATTGAAGAAGTTCTCATCATCATCCCACTCTGGTATAAGTTTAGTCCACTCATTCTTAATAGTAAGCATTTCACTTTCGTTTGGCATCATTGCCTCAGCGTAAGCCTGGTTTCTATAGAAATTCCACTGCTACTATATATAGAAGTATGCGTTCTGATTATATCTAGCTTTTCCTCCAAGTGATCCTCTAAGGAATTTTGGAAAGCTTAACTTCATCATTACATACCAGTATATAGCTTCCTAATATGAAGCTAAGTCTGGGATAAGTGGATAACCCCTTTCGTCTGTAGCTATTGCCTTATATGACAATTTAACAAAACCCTTGTCTTTATTAAAGACTATCCAGCCTGGTTTAATCCAGTATGTAGGAACATCTGTCTTATGATCTCTAATAGCATCCATCAGAGCAGTACTACCATTGATGCCAAGAAGCTATGATCTATGCGTAGGCAACATTACTCCAGCAGGCTGTTCTGGATGATAGTGGTGCATATGTTTTGTATTAGCTTTAGACTTAAATGAACTTTCATCTTTTAGTGCCTATACCCAATTTGTTCCATTGTTAGAATAGGCTACAGTTGTCAATGACTCTAAGTCTTCTGGTATCGGAACTTGATGTTCGTGTATCTCAAATATTGGAACGCAATCTTCACCAGACTCCTTCTATACATACTATACAGGTGCACCAATTTTCTCAACAGCTTCAAAGATCCATTCTCGTATATCTGTAATACGTATGTTCTTTTCTTGCATGTTTGAGTCAGCCATAATTTTAGCTATAACTGACTCACATTTTGTATACTTGTATATCATCTATATTTATATAATCTTGTTTATTAAATATAAGTTGAGCAAGGTGCCTTTTGTTTTCCCTAACCATACATAACTGGTATTTATATCTATCAGAAAACATTCTGGGTATTTTTGACCAATATAATCTATACTTATATCCATTGGAGTGCTCGTTTAAATAATAAACTCTTTTGCCTACTTCTTTAGTTGATTTATAATCTGTAGACAATGACTAACTAGAGTAGCTTTTTGGTTTATATTTTACTATGCATATAGTGCCTAGCCCATAAGGCATTTTAAAGGGCTGTGAGCGCTCCAAAATCTCTTCCTTGACAACTTTATTAAATTCGTCTATAATGCGCTTATATCGCGCGTAATTAAGCTCTACATTGTTCTTTTTAATGTAGTCTCTATATATGTCAGCTATTGTATAGCTTTTCTTATTCTTCCTTATCTTGAGGACCATTTGGTTTAACGCTTGCTAATGTTGAATTATTGCTATCGTCACTAGGCCTTTTAAGCATAAACGCTAATTCGTTGGTCATAATAGCTCTCTTTATATCTGGTATCATCCATCCAGGTATTATTATATCATCTTCACTACCAACTGTTTGTGTAGGATCAAATATTCCTGTAACGTATATATATTTAAGATCTTTTGCGCCATTACCATCGATGTATATATACTAGTCATCAAACCAGCATGCCGGTTCTCTGTACGTATACCTTCTAAAGTTATGATAGTGTTTTCTAGATTTACTCATAATCTATATAACGCAACCACTAGCATCTGTAACGTTAACTATGTCATCACTGCTATTCTCCATTGTATGCAACTTGTTTTTCGTTCTTTTTCTTGCACCACAACAACAGCAACAAGAGTCTTCTGATCCAGGAACAGGATCGTCTATAAGTTCAAGTGGCCCGATAGTCGATAGCTAACTATCATCTGGATCTTCGTCATCACCTGTCTCAGAATCTTTATCGTTTTCTTTCTTAGACAAATAAGCTTTATACTACATTATCCAAGATAAGATCTAATCCCTAGACATGTCCTCACTCTCACTTATGTTATTATTTCGTACAATAAGAAGTATGTCATCTATCAATGTACGAGCTGAGAATGTTTTCATATTGCTTCTATTATTCTTATACTGTCTTCTTTAAGTATATCGTTTGTATTATGTATCTTGTATTTGTATACATCTTTCTTTTTCCAGTCAAATGTTATCAATCTCTTAAAGAAGTTCTTTTTGTTTTTATATTCTCTATGCTTATAAACGTAGAGGTACTAAGTATTCTATACATCTAACTTGATATTAACACTATCTTTACCGATTGTATAGTATACTTTAGTTAGGTTGTTATATTGTAAGCTATCCTTATAAATAGAGTCTTTAAGTATAGTTATAATATCACCCCCTACCCCCTTACTCTTATTAACGTTTATAATCTACTTCTGAGTTGCCGCTACCTAAATTTCTTTACTTTTTAGCTTTTTAACTTTACGCACAGAATCCAACTACTACACAAGCTTATCATTATAATCTTTAAGCTTTTTCATATCTAGCCTTAAAACACCAGAAGCCTACTAGGCACCGCTTAAGGCATCCTAATAGGCTTCGATGTTATTATTAGCCATTTTAAGCTCCTCTGAGAGCCTATTAGCTTTGTTGTGGTAGAATATACCAGACGCTACACAAAAGGCTATTAGAAGCCCACAAATGGCATTAAGCAGCGTTTTGTAGTTGTTCTTTATCTTGTTTAATATCTACTACATCAGCATTGCTTTCATTATTGTTCAAATATTCTTTTAAATATGTTCTTAACTCACCAAATTTGCCCTGTATATAAATAGACACTCCATAGATACTAGCTGAATAAACTAATGTTTGGGCTACAAACCCTAGTACACCTGTGGAGATTTCACCCTATTGTAAATACTGAACCCAGGTGAGAACCTAACCGCTTAAGAACGCGAGGCATGCGGTTGAATACTAAACTTTCTCGCGCCATGTTCCTGTTACCTTGTTCATTTTATCTCAATAGTTACTTTTCCGTTAGAACAAGCCTCCTTTATTATTTGGTAAAACTTGTTTATAGTAGCTCTTGAGTTAAGGACCTTTCCAACCTATTTGTTTTCGCCGAGAATAAGACACCCTTCAGTGTCGGCGCTTGTATTTCCGGCATGAACGCGTATACCTTCAAATGATGGAACATTCATCAGCTGTGGTGTATACTTCTTGAATCTAGGTGAATACGTCCACTTGATCTCATAAGTTCCATAAGGAATTGCTGTTTTCCTTTTATTTTCTATTCTCCATTATCAAACTTACCACTCTTATTGGTATCTCTTACAGTATCCTCTAGTGTGTCGCTAGAATATGACGTCATCTATATAAAGCTTACCTATAGTGTAAGTTGAACGTAGAGCTATTCTTTTTAATGTTAATTTCATACTATGCTTACTCCAGTTTCATTATAGTATCTTAAACTTTCTCCAGAATTCTAAATATTAGAAGCAGTTATTGTTATGCCCTAATCTGTATCCACAAACATCTTGTTAGCAATACTACTATTTGCTGCAGGCCATTTTATAAAACTAGATGTGTGATTACCAATATTTTCTCCCCAAGTTGATACTATTTTGGAATTATTGGAAGCCATTTTACAATTAGATATATAATACGTTCCAGCAAATATTGGACCATTTAATACACACAATAAATTTGTATATAACATCTGGTCTAGCGTAATTGATGAGAATCTGGTCATATCAAATCCTTCAACAAGTTTTCCATCATTATAGGAGCAAGCTAAATTTAATCTAGCTTCTCCAGAATAGCTACCATAATTTATACCGTAAATTATACAACTATTCTTAAATGCATTACTTAATGTAGATGTTGTAGAAGGTATTGACTCGTTAAACAATACAAATGAATAATTATGTGTTACATGTTCACCAGCTTTACTATCCTACAATATAACAGGCTGTGCTCCAAATGCATCATTCAAAACAGAATATGTAGTATAGTTTTTAGGATACTGAACATATACGTTTATTGTTTCGTTTCCAGATGTTGCAGAACCTACACGACGAGGTATAACTACCTGGTTATTAAATACACCTGTTACAACTCCAGACCTATTTGCCTTGAAAATATTTTCAGGTATAATTCCGGCCATTGTGTTAGACGTTTCATCTTTAGCAAATGCATAACTATAGTCTGTTATACCATTATCTCCGCTATCTGAAGAATGGGAAGTTGCTGCACAATAAAAGAAATCTGGCGGTATAATCAATTTGTTCACGCCACCATCAGGTACTTGTCCATTACTAAACATTGAACCATCTCCAAGATTATATGTAGCCTAATATCCACCTATCAAATTCTATGTGTCAGTAAATTCTGTGCAATGATTAACAGTATGTTTTGTATATGTGTATTCTTTAGTTTCCGGATCCTATGTACGAGTATAATATTCCATATATGCAGTCTAGTCGCTTGTGTCATTATTCTTTACACAGTTGTCCGGAATTTTTGTAGTCATATCAAACTGCTATGCACCACTAGCCGGGCTAACATTATAAAATACATGTGAGAAGCTCCAGATTTTATAACTGTTATCTCTTCCGTATTTATAATCATGTAAAGTTGCTGGCTTGTATTCTTCTCCAACCTTTATGAATACCTAGGTATTAATATCATCATATCTCTTTCTAAAGAAGTCGAATGGTATCGGTTTTGCCAAAGATATATTTGCGAAACAATATCTAACATCTTGTATTTTAGGTAATTTAGAAAAGAAATTGTCATCCAATCTTAATGCACCACGACCATACTTAGCACCATCAAACGTATGTCTCATATATTTTGCGTTTGAATTTATTGCAGATGTATTTCCAAATGTTAAATCTCCATCTGTTTCTGTTATATCTGTATTGTAGAATAAGTTACTAAGATCCTCTTTATTATGTTTAATGTACAGATTACATATATCTCTATAGTGCTCTAATGAAATGTAGGCTTTAAAATTATAGCATCCATAATCACGTCTATATTCATTTGTTAGGAATCCGCCACAGCTTCTTGGAACAAACCTCTCCCAATTAATAAACTCCCATAAATTAACATTATCTGTACTTCTGCTATTTTGTGAGAAACACGTTCTAATTTCATTTATATTTGGTAGATCATAAAGTAATCCAGCAAGATTTACGCTATTGCAATCAAGGAAGCTTGCATATAAAGTTGTTAATGATGTCCAATTAGAGTTAAACATTTCACTTAAATCAACCTTATACGAGCTAGATATATTAAAGTCCGATATTTTCCAAAGCTTCTTAGGTGATATGCCATTAGGATTCCATATATCTTTAGCTGATATAATTTCTGATGTTGATATATCGTTACCTGTAGTTGGGTCCATTGGTATCTAGAATTGATGACCACCGCCTCCGTCATCTCCGCCCCAATTTGTCATCTTTGATATACAGTGCTTAAAACAGTCTGTAGCCAGTCTTGTTGTATGTGCTGCAATCATCTAATTATATGAGCATCCAGATGGACTACCGAAATTATACAACTCTTTAAAGTGTACGTTTACACCTGTATAAGCGTACATAAAATCAGCATCGGTAACCTTGTTTAAAGCTGATGGATCTATAGGACTTCTAAATACGCCATTTGTTATACACTTCTTGTAATCATCTTGTGTAAAACTAACCTTTGATCTAGCAAACATTAAACTAGTATTAGTAATGTTGTTATCTGCTTGGTAATAGCATGTGCAAAAAAGTTTGCTTACAAAGTTAAGATCAACACCGCTTCTTTCAAATGCATTATTTAAAGCAGTTGTATTAGAGTTTACTGTTAATCCTGTATAACCTCCACTACTATTTAAACCTTTATAATTAAAACAGTTGTAGAATGTATAGTTTTTAATGTACAGAGATAGTTGCATCAACTGTCTAAAGACCTGTAACATTAGCGAAGCAAGAATTTGTAGTCTGTAACATTTGGCGGAAGTGTAACATGAATTATATTCGTGCTACCCTAGAAACATACAGACTAAAGATGTGTAGAGTTACGTAAGTCTACAGTATTGTCAACTGTAGCTCCAGTATTATCCTTAATACAAAGCTAACTATGCGAGCAATTTGTTACAGATATATTTTTAGGGTAAATCTATACATTAGAATGATTATCATACTCTGTAATTGTAACGGTTCTAAGCTTAGGGCAATTGCTTATATTTATTGTTTCAAAACCCTGCAGTGTTACAGTTTCAACAGAATTATCCCCAGATAGAGTAAAACTACCACCACTCTCAATACAACTTAAATTAAAGTTTGTAATATTGGTTTTATTATTGAACGATAAGTTCTTGTATTGCCCCTATATCTATGACCACTGAAGTGCCTAAAGCTAACTATTATCTACAGAAAAACTTGTGATATTATAGCAGTTTGTTATAGCTATACTTGCTCCTGGGTTTTTGATATTACTAACATTAACAGTTGTTACATTTAAGTTATTTGCAGTTAAACCCATTTTCGATCCACTAATATTAATAGAGTTTAAGTTAGGATAATTATCAGCTCCATTAAGTGCTAGTGTTGCAGTATAACCAGGAGATGTTAAATTAATCTCCTTAACACTAGGTGTATCAAAAGAAAAACTTCCGAATGTATTCGAAGAACCATTTATTGATTCAAGCTTATCAGATCCAATATATAAACCAGTCTAAGCGTTTCCTTCTATCCAGTTTATGTCTTCAAGATAAGACCATAACTAAGAACCTCCAATTTTAACACCCTGTACACCTGTTGTTGGGATATCAATCTGTTGGTAATTATCTCCACCAATTATATAGTTTGCAATAACAGCATTAGCTTTAGTAATCTGTAAAGGAGAGAATTTAGGACATTTAATCTTAAAACTAGCATTTGCACCAAGCTGGATACCAGCAGAAGAGATTCCTGAAGAGAATATGTCTCTAAGGATAATTACATCTTTATTCATAGGTACAGAGTAGTTTGCAGCGTTATAAGTACGATCATATACAATATTTTCAACATTTGGATCACTACTTAAATTTAAGTTTTTCCACTGTCCATCACTATCTCTATACTATATAGGAACACCTATATTTGAGTTAAGATTAAAGTATGCGTCAAGAATATGCAATCTACCATTGAACCAATCTCTTACATAGTTAATTCTAGTTCCATTAAACTTCTGATAATCAACTGGATTCCACTGGCTACCAGAATCGTCGAGTGCTAGATATTTAGATCTATAGTTATATGTTACAAGCAGATTGTTTATAGAACCTAGATTATTGGCATAGAAATTATCTACAAAATAATCAGTCATTTTTTTAGAATACCTTCATGAGTCTTGTTATTTATAACATTACTTCTCCATTTTGCATACAATTCCTGTGGGTAGTTAACTGTATACTGCTCGTCGTCCTTAAATATTAATCTAGCATACTTAGCAACGGCAAACAAATATGATGAAGGAACATCAAATCCATTTGATCCAAGTGTAGACGGAGAGAAGTCTCTATATATATTTACATTATTAGGATAATCAACGCAGTCTTGAGTTTTCTTTAACTGACCATCCCAATAGTCTGAGAATGCGAAATAAGAAATTTTACCACCACTGTTGTTAATACCTAAACATGTATCCATATCATAGAACGCTGTTACCCAAGTTGCACCATCTGGATTTTTACCAGACCATGTCTTAATATTAAGGTTCTTCATCACACTATCAACAAGACCAAGTACCATACATATTGTATAATACTCTGATACTGACTAGAAGTTTAATTCTGATGGTCTATTGTTATCAGTATCTGGTATACAGAGATCTCTTAAATCATTCTGTGTTCCAGCATTAATTGTATTCTTTAATACATATTGATAACTTGAGCCAGAAGACTTTCTTTGATACTATTTAGTATAATCTGGAACCATGTTTAATGATTTGCCAGTTTTGTTTCCAGATGAATCAAGCTCTTCTGCAGAATATCCATCTTCATAAGATCCTCTTCCCTTCTTTAGATAATCAAATAAATAACCACCTCCAAGTGTTACTGATTTTACAAGCTTTTGTATAGATGCCTATAGTTCTGCTTCAGAAAAGTTTGATCCATGAACAAGGTCTCCAAACATATATGTGTTATCGTTCTCTTTGTTCTACTAGAATAATATAGTAGGATCATACTGAGAGAAGTCAAAATAGTTAGAACCACCCTAAATTTCAGCAACACCAAGACCTTCTCTCAACGTATTATCATCGTTGTTTATTTTATAGAATACAAAGTCCTTGCCACTACCAGTCAATGTTGTCTTATCACCAAATACTCTAAGATCTTTATAACCGAGATTAAAATACGCTTCACGACCCAAGGTTGAAGTTATATACTCCGAAGTAGTAATAAACATCATCTTTGTTTCCAGAATCAGGATCTTCTGTAACAATATGCATAAACAAAAGTATAGGAAATCCCTCAAGACAGTTCTTTATGTATGGTTTAAATACACTATCTTCACTAATGCTATCGCTAAATTTTTCGCAGACAGTATTTACAAACTTTCCGCAAGTTGTATTATTTGAGTGAGAGCTATCAACGACATCGGCCTTTAATGTAAATTGCGTTTCTGGTAAAAACGTATCAGTGTTATCTTGATTAAAATTAGGAGAATACAAATAAACGTCAGCAGTTTCAGATTGGTCTGTATTTTCTATCGCTAGTGTAAAGTTTTTACTCTATATAATTTTGTAGAAGAACCTTGTAACGATGCCCTAAATTGTGCATTAGTAAACGAATCCGGAATTTTAACCTCTGCTAATGCAGATCTTCCAGGACTCCATTCGATTGATACAGGGAAATTAAGATCAGATCCTTCACCTGTTCCATCCTCACCGTAGTTCTTCTCAAGCCTCTATATCATCGGTGTTCCAGTACCATTATCTTGGCACGTCATAACAAGAACAGGAGTTGATGTGTTTGCAGCAATATCACTAATTGTAGCACCATCTGTAATAACTCTACCATCTATTCCAACATTAAACTTTTTTAGATATTGTTTCAAAATAAGTTCTTGCTAAAACTATTCGTTTTGTTCGCGAATTATTTCAGATCTATATTTAAGATAATATTGGTATACATCGTAATCTCCATTCTCTCCAATACCGGACACGGGTAAATAATCAACATCTATTGTGTTAATGTAAACGTTAGTAGGATTTATCTGTAATTGTTTTACAAGCAAAGGAGCATTGAACAAACTAGAGAATGACGCTTCCATTCGTCCATCAATATATATAGAAGTGTCATAGTATGAATCATTTCCATTCTTTTTTACAAAATTTGAGAAAATCTATAATAAGTGATATTTTGTAAGATCATCTTTATCTGCATCGTTTTGTTTCTATATATAACAATCTACGAAAGAACTACCTCTAGTTGTCATCTGCTACCCTATCGTCATAATTGGAGAGTCTCCTTCATTATACAAACTTATAATGGTAGCATTATCAGAGTTTATATGATTAAACTGTAAACCAATAGCTATATGTGTACAAATGTTTCCGGTACCACTAACCTATGGAGGTTCAATGCCTGTTATTCTAATAGCGTTAGAGTTAACCGTCTAAGATATACTTGTATTCGATAGATACTATTTAAAATTATCTGTACAAGAATTAATTCTATAATAATACTAGCTCCACTGCTACGGATTTTCAAACCAATCAAGCTAATCTTCTGATTCTTTTACATAAAAATAATATTTAGCGCTGTACCCAGAAACGTTTATTTCAATTGTGTTTTCTCCAGCTTTTGTAGCAAGAATCTTAAATGAGTTCTATTGACGCTCTGTTACGGTAAGACCGTTTTCAAACATTGATACTCCATTAATCTTTACGAAAACATTGTAACTTCTGTTGTTGTTTATGCCTTCATATATTCTATAGTTAAACTGGATGTATCCAGGATTGTAAATATAGTATCCACTAGTCTGTTTCGTATTGTATATAACACCAACATCCGGAGATATTAAACAGTACAGCTCGTTAGGTATAAGAGATATATTTATTGTCTAGTCATTTGAGATCATTTCCTAACCATCTGGTATAATCTGCGTGTTAAATACGGCAGAATAAAGTCCAGATTTATCGTTTGTAAAATTACTCTTATCTATGGGAAATGTAAGCGATCCCTTTTGATTTTCAATATTGCCAGAACCTAAATCCTATCCATTAAATCTAACTGAGTAGTTTATTGCTGCAGAAATGGAAACTACGTAGTCAACCTTTATATTAAGACCAGTGTCTCTTGCTGTTTCTATAAAGATCTCATACGTATTACTATCTGTTAAATACTTCTTACCTTTATCATCAACAAGTGATACATCGAACGAATATGGTGTAACGATATACTGGCATGATACCTGCTATGTATCATTTCCGTCTGTTACAGTAATAGTAAGCGAGGCGTTTGTATTAAGATTAATATTCGTCTAAAATCTAAACGCATTTTCGATAGATAAAATCTAAGTTCTTGTCTGAGTGGTTTCTCCGCCACTAGCGGTTTTTGTTGTGTACGAGTATGTTACATTAAACTTGCCACCATTTGGGTTGTTTATTATAATAAGGAGTGGATATGTATTTATTCCGTTAAGTACAATATTATTGCCCTTAAGCTAAATACCATTAAGCGATGCAAATACACTAAATGATTTATCGCTACCTCCTCCACCTCCGGGGCCAGAGCCAGAACCGACTCCGCCATATTTATAAATCCACTTAACGTTTGTCTTAAGCGAATTTACGTCATTAGTTATAGACGACAATTTGTCGGACAGCGTTAAAGAGCCATCCGACATTATTATATCGTCATCACTAACAATCTTAGAATTGTTATTTAATCTCATACTGTAAGCATTATTGTTTCTGTATCAACCCACTCTCCGTAGTTGTTATCAGAAACCTACTTAAAGTACTGTAACTTCATAGGAGATGTAGAATAATCATACTGTGTAAATTTAGCTGTAGATGTAAGAATGTTAGCTACTCTAACAAGCTCAACATTATAATTAGAATCCGATAGTCTTATAATACCAAACATAGGATATTTCTAATTAGCATTAGCTGTATCCTTTCCATTTTTAACTGTTGTTTCTGGTATGGCTAAAGAGAACTTCTAGTTTGCAGAAGGGAGCTCTTTATTTGATGTAAGTTTAAATCCTGTAGCCTAACACATAAAATAAGTAACACCGCCTTCGAGGTTAGGTACACTTGTATATGGGAAGAAGCCAGTAGGAGCCTGTCCTACATCCTCTCGTTTTGTTAAAGGGAATTTTGTGTAATCTTTACTATTTTCAACAAATCTAACATTATCATTCTACAATGTATTACTCATCGAATACTCTGCAAAATTATCTTTGCTGTTTTTATTCTACCCAAAGAAGAAATACTCTCTAACAGGATACGTACAAGCGTATGTGTGTTTATGACCGCCAATCATAAGCTTTACGCCTTTATACTCGAGAAGTCTACTAAGCCAATATGTACCAGCACCAGTTTCAGTTTTATCGATCTAATTGCAATGACTACCGATTAATGCGGCACCATTAGGTCCAAGTGATCTAGAATACTATTCCTATCCAGTAGCTATACTACTATTAGTAATAACAGTAAACGGCATTTCATGACAAGCAGCTATACACTTTTTACTAGTGTTAAGCATGTTGTAAACCATTGTATAGATTGATGTAAAGCTGTTAACATACTTATGATTTGTGCCGATAGTGTAGCCAGTGTAGATATTTATCGTATCATTGCCGTCTTTAAGATTAAACCACTGATTACAGTTAATCATTGTAATCTCACTATTAATCATAACAAATCTATAATTCTTTGAATCAAAATAGTACAAAGAAGGAATATATTTATTATTTACAATAGGAACGAATACTGACTCATCTATATCGTAGCAATAGAATACATGGAAGTAGAAAGAGTTTGATTTGCCAAGGTCGTCACCGGTTCCAAGATCTGTTACATTTGTACCACAGAGGTCATTGTTACCAACAACATTCATCTGTTCAAACTTATTAAACAAAACGTGACCAGCATTGTAATAATCAAACCATTCATTGATTCTTGTTCCATTCTGTGTCATATCTCCAGTATTCATAACAATAGGAATAATATTGTTACTACTTTGATCTTCGGCAATCTTTTCGTTCAGCTTGTTTGCTGCTGCCGCCCAAACCTGGTACTACAACCAATCGAATCCCTGCTAGTCTGTTGTCTAGTAAATAACTGGCTTATAAGTTTCTGGATACAATGTAAATGTCTATACATCTGATACATATGAACCAGGATTACCATTAACATCAGGTCTACCAACAACGTACTCCCAAACCTAAGGGCCTCCTGTAACCGCAGAGTTAACAACATTAATTACGCATTTATGGGATGTATACTATGTACCATCTGCTGGGAATCTACTTATGATTCTATTATAAATAATGTTATTAACGTCTTTAGAGTACTCTTTTCTTCTAGGATAAGATGTAGCTGCAGTGATAGCGTTTTCTACCTTCTTGTAAGATTCGAAACGAGATGTCCAGTCTTTCTAGCCTTTCTATCTAATCCAAATATACTCATCATGATATCCTACAGAGATCCAGTTAAACGCTCTATCCTTATGCATGTCTATACCAAACGAGCATGTAACCATATTTGGCTTAGTTACATTAAGCTTAGACTTATCTGTACATACATTCTTATTCAAGTAAGACGCCTTTGGTGTAAAATTAGCTACACTATACTATTCCTTAGAATGCGGAAAACTAATCATTGGTGAACTAAGATCAACAATCCAAACATCTGCTGTACTAGCCCATCTTGCTCTAGAGCTATCTTTAACATTCGCTGACTGATAGGCCTACTATGCAGGATCAAGCTCAAATGTATTTTTATACATTGTGTTAGATGTAATACCGAGTACAAGCTTTGCCCAATATCCGGTCTTTGAAGAATCTATAACACCTGTAAAGAAGTAGATTGCATCAATGAATGATGGATCGTATAAGTTAGGGTAAGTCTTAGTGTCATTAAATATAGTTACAGAGCTATCGTTAGACTTCCATAGATATGTTGTCGGAGTTAATCCTTCATTACCATATGTCAAAGCAAAACCATTACCAAGACTAGAGCTTGTATTGATTGTAAAATCAATTAACTTACCACCTTCGTACCATTCTTGATCATATGAATCTACCTTAATATAAGCGTTTTCGTCTTTCTTGTTACCATAATAAGCTCCTGCAATAACATATGTACCACCTGCCTTTATCGTACCAGTAAGCGGTAAATGATATATAGTCTACTTATCGTCTGTTGGTCTAGTATAATGCAAATAGCACCCCTGTAAACAAAAGTCGCTATCAGATGTATTCTCAAGTTCAACGAATGCTCTCGTACAACCGTGTACGATATCTGTATCCAATGGCGCATAGAATGCACCAATTTTTATTCTGTCGGAATATAATCCAATGTTTTGTGTTTCAGATAATCTATTAGATGGGTTTGCTTTATTATATTCGGCTAATCTAAGTCTGCCGATAAATCCTCTAGCACTCCAGCTATCAAGGTCAACGCCACTAGCGACAACTCTATTAGAAAGAAGATCTTTGTCATTAGGAATTTCTTGATTAATAAGATCTCCAGACTCATTGATAAAGAACTTGTACTTCTTGCCAGTGTCTTGGTGAATAAATGTAATATCTGAAAGGTCTGTTATTCGTAGGTCTTTACCATCTTCACGAATAATACCTTGCTTCTTAAGCAAGTCTAATACTTCACTTTCTGTCATACCGTCATCTGGTGTTGTACCGCCACCAGCAGCAATTTTAACTAGTTTATCATTATTTTTAATCCATAAATTCTTTGTACTTTCAACAAATGTTAATTCATTATTCTGAATTTGATTCTTTATCTTCTAAAGTACACTTTCTGATTTTACGGAACGAATTGTTATATGTGATACTTTATATTTGTAATCCTACTCAGATGGTGCGCTAGGAATAACCTGATTAGAAAAATCCTAGAACTTAGAGCATATATCAAACATGGAAACGTTTGTATTCTTGAACGTAACCCAGTCTGGATAATATGAATATCCGATATCGTTTCGTATACCATTTAGCTTATCATTATAATAATAACCCTATTTGTATACCTTGTCATGGATAGCATCGCCAATACTAATATATATATATCTACTACCAGCATCTTCTACAGTTCTGCTAATACAAACCATTATATTGTATGCATCGGCTTTTGGTAACTCTATTGAATTTATATTAAAGCTAGTCTGGTTTTCTCCATTTGTTAAATGTATAGTTACGTCTGGATTAGTTACAGTAAAATACATAAAAATCTTAGGGTCAGTAACCTATTTTACAGTCTCATCATCGTTCCATGTAGCTTCGCCGGTAACTTTTACTATACCCTCTTCATCATATCCTAAGTTTGATTCTGGTGTAAGTTCACAACCATGACCTATTGTAAGGCGTTTGACAGATGATAAATCTTCTTTATCAACTGCCCACAGTGGCTCATCGTCTGGATCAGAAATACCATCTAGAACAGATGACATTAATGTATTCTCATCAGTATATGAATTTAGTCCATATCTAAACGTATTTCTTATTTTTGCCACTTCACTCTATAAAGCTCTTATGGCAGAAAACAAAATGTCGACATACGTACCGTTTGCCTCAACCTCTCTAGAAGGTTTTGTTTTTAGGTCACTTTCTTTATCAGCTATAAGTATGTATTTATCAGGGATGTCACTAGGGTCTACTCTATCTATGATACCTTTTGTATATGTAGGTATTCCGGCAAGCGATCCAATGCCGCTTTTTATAATTCGCTAATTTAATTCGTGCTGACCAATCTTGAGCTATTCATCGTATATTTGTCCAGCATCTGCCACAACGCCTTCTGTAGACGCGCTAACAATCCTTCCGTATACGATTGTGTCCTCTTTCTTTGGTCTTATATACGAGTTTTTAATATCTGCCATAATTAGTCATTTTAGAATATTGCCTTTACAGAAACTCCTCCAGACATAGTATTTTTAAGTACTGGGTTAGATCCTGCATAATAATAATATCCTGTTTCAGCATTGTACTAAACAGTAGTAAATGGTATATTATTCATGCTTCCATCAATAATGTTTTTAATAGGCTTTTTTGACATCACCCACAAATATTGACCATCTACATAATTTACTATAGTTGAAAATCTTGATAAATCATGAACTTCGAGAAGTAGATTAGGATCTACATTCTGTATTCCTATTTTATCATACGTTTCCTGTGATGGGTTTTCGTATCCATCGTCAGATCTATCAAAGCCTTTTTCGCTATCACTTTCTTCATCTTCGGCAAATGGTCTTACTGCCAAATATCCAATAAATCCAGAATTAATCAAAGGATCAACTCCAGTTGTTATTGTTATACCACCAGTCTACTCTACACCTTTATCAACGATTTCAAATATCTCACCATAGTCTATTGTATTAGTTTTAAGTTGTCTTTTTCCCCAACCAGGAACAAATGTTTCTACAACAACGATTAATTGATATACTCCGCATATCTAATCTTTTGATGGGAAGTACGCATTTATAACATTGTTGTTTGCGTCCAACTCAGACTCCATGAGATATTTTGTTTTGTCCAAAGGTCTATATTTATCCATTTCGCACTTGCAGTCGAAATCTCTTCCATTGTAGTAAAATTTATTTCTACAATGAGGTAATACGTGATACGTAGGACATCCACACCAATTTAGCAAATACTAACTATTGCAGCATTTTTTATTCATGCTCTCGGTTAATGTTTTGTTAACCAGATAACATTTTATATTTTTGATATTAGATGCGCTATATTCAGTTTTATCAACAAGTGATATGTTTATTCTAATATCGTTTCCAATTCTGATCTTTTGCATATTGATATGTATTTAAAACAAAAAGCCGAGATAGGGCTTATTACCCCACCCCGGCTAAATATTAAAATTTTGTTTCGTCGTATGCTGTTGCATTACTAACAGGATTTGCTATATTCTGACGAGCCTGAATCATATTCTGAAGCTTCTCTATAAGTCCACCAGCAATCTCTACAGCACCGGTTGTAAATTTTTCACCATTGTTAGATGCGTAAATCTCAACTGTCTGCTTTGTTCTACGCCACAAATCATCAGCTGTACGGTACTGGTTTTCAAACTCGATAGTAATACCGTCGTATTTGTTATCGAGATTTGTTACCATAGCTGGCTGAGGATCGTACCAGCAGCTACGGTGTAAAACACCCTGATAATCAAATGATGCGCGCTCGCGATCACGAACAAGCTTAGCTGAAGCAGGGTATGTTGTACCTTCCTTCTTTGAGAAAGCTGCACCAAGTTCGTACTTGTTGTTAGATGCCCAACCTGGAGCGGCTGGATTCATCCAATACATATTTGCATCAAAGCGACCCTTCATATATACGTTTTCTGTTGAAGCTGACTCATCGTCATCATACTTCATCGCTGTAAGAATGAGCTTCTTCTCAGCAGACTTAGCATATACTCTCTGACGCTTTGGAGCACGAACAATATCCTTTACAAGACCAGCAATAATCTGCTCAACACCGTCACCAACTTCTGTAACGTAGCTATAAGACTCTGTCCACTTACGATAGCGCATTGGCATATCTTTAAATGTAAGACGGAGTACAACAGGACAACCACCCTGAGCAAGAACCTTAAGTGTTTCTGCTGGAACGTTTGTGAAGTCTATTGTAACCTGGTCTTCAGCATCGTCCTTATAGTCAAGCTTTGTTACAGACTTAATATCTGCGACGTTGATGATATTAGACCATTTGATAACTGGGACAAACTTAACGGTGCCATCCTTACCAACTTTCTAAAAACTATCAGATGTAACAACACCAATCTTAAAACGATCTGCATTCTCATCATAAGAATAAACATCTGTGATAGCTGTACCATCCTGTGCAGATGGATCGCAGTTCATGAATACAAACTTACCAACCAATGGCTTAAGTTCTGCTTTTGTTTCCTTGCCAGCCAAATCGGTAGCTGTAGCAAGTGTTTCGCCGTTCTTGTTAGAAACAAGGACTGTATTTACATATGTAATCATATTAAAATTAATTTTTTCTACTCACCCTATAATGTTAATGCTAGACCTAACTAGCTGGGCTTTCCACGTTAAAATTATTATTCTTGTGTATTTACCTCTTGAGTTATAGTTTTATAGCGCTCATCTTTCTTATTTTCTAAATACATCTGAGCGGCAATCTTTATAATCTCAGGCATAATAATATCCTCGAAATCCTCATACTCATCATAAGGATTATCAAGTGTTATTTCTGTAGGATTTCTGAGATAACCTAAAGAATATTTACTAATCTTATATTGCTTATCTGTAAGCAACATACATCCATTAGAGTTTCTTACACGTAGAGGTCTAGCTCTATGAAATCTATAATGGAAATCTGTAAGGCTGTTATTAACTCTGTACATAAAACTATCCTACGTGCATTCGAACATGCATGTATTGATTTTATTCTCTCCATCAAGATCGCTTATTACGACGTCCTCATTGAGTGAGAACATGAAGTCTGCTGGATAGACTATTGTGTAAGATGTATACGATGGTTGACTTTCGTCTACAGTCATATTTTGTTGTTCATAAACTTTCTATTTATATAGCTTAATAAGATCTTCTCTACGCTTTTCATTTTGTTCATACGAAGTTCCGTGAATAAGATCACTATTAAATCTAAGCTTAATGAACTTGCAAACAGCCTAATTGAGCCAGAATAAAGATTCGTCAGTAGATGGTTTGTCTAGCTGGCTATCAAATTTATTTATCTCCCTCTCTAGCCCTACTAAAATATCTATATTCCTCATTACTCAGTCTCCTACTATTTTGGTTGTGATTTCTATTTAGAATTACCCTAAGCAAGCTTTAGTTTATACTGAGTCAAATACATGTCTACAGCACCTGATACGAGCTCTTCAAAACATGAATACGGAAGCGAACAATAACTATGTACAGCTCCAGCAGACTGGTCGCTATCATCAAACTTTAACACATTGAATGCATTAGGCTGGCAATAGTATGTAAGATCTACACTCTCTATCTATGTATATGCATCAGATATAACTTTAAACTAATTACTTG